>Ga0210248_100017_pt1 | contig 175419 bp, 165 predicted proteins | sample ChrtobMetP3_32mM_FD_155493 | JGI IMG/M metagenome (GOLD analysis project Ga0210248, IMG submission 155493) | Chrysochromulina tobin associated microbial communities from unialgal haptophyte culture, Seattle, Washington, United States - P3_32mM | ecosystem: Host-associated > Algae > Haptophytes...
TCGAACTCGCGACCTCAACCTTGGCAAGGTTGCGCTCTACCAACTGAGCTATTCCCGCATTTCTCAACACTTTTCAGTGCTGTTCCGCTTGTCTGCCGGAAGCTGAAATTCTAACCTAAAAAATGGGCCTCTTTCAAGCCCCCTCAAATTTTTTGATCAGTGTTTCACCGCGTCCTGCCCGGGCGTGGACGCACGTGTGGAGGCCGCAGCAATCTGCGCCGCCACCTCTTCGTCGGTCAACGGAACGGGCTGGCGTTCGAGAGCAATCGCCAGCACTTTGTCGATCCATTTCACCGGCACGATCTCCAGACCCTGCTTCACGTTGTCGGGAATGTCGGCGAGGTCCTTGACGTTCTCTTCGGGGATGATCACCGTCTTGATGCCGCCGCGCAAAGCTGCCAGCAACTTCTCTTTCAGGCCGCCGATCGCCGTGACTTCGCCACGCAGGGTGATTTCACCGGTCATCGCCACATCGGCCCGCACCGGGATGCCGGTGATGGACGACACCAGGGCTGTGGTCATGGCCGCGCCCGCGCTCGGGCCGTCCTTGGGCGTGGCGCCATCCGGCACGTGGATGTGGATGTCGCGCTTGTCGAACTGTTCGTCCTTGATGCCCAGCATGCGGGCGCGGCTGCGCACCACGGTGCGTGCGGCCTCGACCGACTCCTTCATCACGTCGCCCAGCGAACCCGTGCGGGTGATGATGCCCTTGCCCGGCATGATCGCGACTTCGATGGTCAGCAGATCGCCACCCACCTCGGTCCAGGCCAGACCGACCACCTGGCCCACCTGGTTCTGTGCCTCGGCACGCCCGTAGCTGTACTTGCGCACGCCCAGGAAATCGTTCAGATTTTCGGCGTCCACCACCACGGTCGGTGTGTACTTCTTGAGCAGCAAACCCTTGACCACCTTGCGGCAGATCTTGGAGAGTTCACGCTCGAGTGAACGCACGCCGGCTTCGCGGGTGTAGTAACGCACGATGTCACGCACCGCCTCTTCCTTCACCTCCAGCTCGCCCTCTTTCAGGCCGTTGTTCTTGAGCTGCTTGGGAAGCAGATAGCGCATTGCAATGTTGGTCTTTTCCTCTTCGGTGTAACCCGAGAGGCGGATCACTTCCATGCGGTCCAGCAGGGCCGGCGGAATGTTCATCGAGTTCGAGGTCGCGACAAACATCACATCGGACAGATCGAAATCGACCTCGACGTAGTGGTCACCGAAGGTGTGGTTCTGTTCCGGGTCCAGCACTTCGAGCAAGGCACTCGACGGATCGCCACGGAAGTCGGTGCCGAGCTTGTCGATCTCGTCGAGCAGGAACAGCGGGTTGCGCGTGCCGACCTTGGAGAGGCTTTGCAGCACCTTGCCGGGCATGGCGCCGATGTAGGTGCGGCGGTGACCACGGATCTCGGCCTCGTCGCGCATGCCGCCCAGGGCCATGCGGACGTACTTGCGCCCGGTGGCCTTGGCCACCGACTGCCCGAGCGAAGTCTTGCCCACACCGGGTGGGCCCACCAGGCACAGGATGGGGGCCTTCACCTTGTCCACGCGCTGTTGCACAGCAAGATACTCAAGGATGCGGTCCTTGACCTTCTCCAGCCCGTAGTGGTCTTCGTTGAGCACCGCCTCGGCGTGCGCGAGGTCGTGCTTGATCTTGGTCTTCTTGCTCCAGGGCAGCGCCACGAGAGCGTCGATGTAGTTGCGCACCACGGTGGCTTCGGCCGACATGGGCGACATCAGCTTGAGCTTCTTGAACTCCGCATCGGCCTTCTTGCGCGCTTCGGCGGGCATCTTGGCGGCCTTGATCTTCTTCTCGATCTCTTCGATGTCTGCGCCCTCTTCGCCTTCACCCAGTTCTTTCTGGATGGCCTTGACCTGTTCGTTCAGGTAGAAGTCGCGCTGGTTCTTTTCCATTTGCCGCTTCACGCGGCCACGGATCTTCTTGTCGACGTTGAGGATGTCGACTTCGCGCTCGAGCTGCTCGAACAGGTTCTCCAGCCGCTTGTTGACAGGGTCGAGGTCGAGCACGACCTGTTTGGATTCGAGCTTGAGCGGCAGGTGCGCGGCGATGGTGTCGGCCAGACGACCCGGATCATCGATGCTGGAGATCGACGTGAGGATCTCGGACGGAATCTTCTTGTTGAGTTTGACGTATTGGTCGAACTGCTGCATGACCGCGCGGCGCAGCGCTTCGAGCTCATTGGACTGTGTGTCCGCACGCTCAACCGCCGGGTCGACCGGGCTCACGCTGGCGATGAAATGGCTCTCACTGTCGCGAATGGCCAGCACCTTGGCGCGCTGCACACCCTCAACCAGCACCTTCACGGTGCCGTCGGGCAGCTTGAGCATCTGCAGGATGGTGGCCACGCAACCCATTTCGAACATGTCGTCGGTGGAGGGCTCGTCCTTGGCGGCGGCCTTTTGCGCGACCAGCATGATGCGGCGCTCGGATTCCATCGCGGACTCGAGGGCCTTGATGCTCTTGGGTCGGCCCACGAACAGCGGGATCACCATGTGCGGGAACACCACCACGTCGCGCAGGGGCAGCAGCGGAAGTTCCACCGGGGAGCTGGGGAGAGGAGTTTGTCCGGACATTTCAACCTCGACTAAAACGGGTAACTGGGGTTGGTGCGGGCGATATCAACCGGACGCATCGCTGGGGCACTGCAGGCGGCGCCCGTCGTCGCAGGCCTGTTCAGGCCTGCTTGGCCGCCTCGCGGTAAACCAGCAGAGGAGGCTTGTTTTCATCGATGGTGGACTCGTCCACCACCACCTTTTCGACGTTGTTCATGCTCGGAAGGTCGAACATGGTGTCGATCAACGCATTTTCCAGAATCGAGCGCAGGCCGCGCGCACCGGTCTTGCGGGCCAGGGCCTTGCGGGCGATGGCCTTGAGTGCGGCTGGACGCACCTCCAGTTCAGCACCTTCCATGGCCAGCAAACGCGAAAACTGTTTGACGACCGCATTCTTGGGTTCAGTCAAGATTTCGACCAGTGCATCCTCGCTGAGTTCCGACAGCGCCGCGATCACAGGCACGCGGCCCACCAGCTCGGGAATCAGGCCGAACTTGATCAGGTCTTCGGGCTCGATTTCCTTGAACGCTTCAGTCAGGCTGCGCTGCTGCTTGCTTTTGACCAGGGCCCCGAAACCGATACCCGAGGCTTCGGTGCGGTTCTCGATGATCTTTTCCAGGCCCGCAAACGCGCCGCCGCAGATGAACAGGATGTTGGTCGTGTCGACCTGCAGGAAGTCCTGGTTGGGGTGCTTGCGACCACCTTGGGGGGGCACCGAGGCCATGGTGCCCTCGATGAGCTTGAGCAGCGCCTGCTGCACGCCCTCGCCCGACACGTCGCGGGTGATCGAGGGGTTGTCGGACTTGCGGGTGATCTTGTCGATTTCGTCGATGTAGACGATGCCCTGTTGAGCACGCTCGACGTCGTAGTTGCAGCTCTGCAGCAACTTGGCAACGATGTTCTCGACGTCTTCGCCCACGTAGCCAGCTTCGGTCAGCGTGGTGGCGTCGGCCATGACGAACGGTACGTTGAGCATGCGCGCCATGGTCTGGGCCAGCAGCGTCTTGCCCGAACCCGTGGGCCCGATCAGCAGGATGTTGCTCTTCGCGAGTTCCACATCGTCCTTGCGGGCGGTTTGCTTGTGGCGCAAGCGTTTGTAGTGGTTGTAGACCGCCACGGCCAGAGCGCGCTTGGCTCCTTGTTGGCCGATCACGTAGTTGTCGAGGTTGGACTTGAGGTCGGCAGGCGTGGGCACGTCGTCGCCCGCGGCCTTGACCGACTCAAGACCCGGCAACTCGTCACGGATGATGTCGTTGCACAGGTCGATGCACTCGTCGCAGATGAACACCGAGGGGCCGGCGATGAGCTTTTTGACCTCGTGCTGGCTCTTACCGCAGAAGGAGCAGTAGAGCGCTTTTTCGCTGGAGGTCGCTTTTTTGTCGGCCATAGAGGGGCGTCTGGTGAATCAGTAAGAACAATGATAGATCAAGCCTTCCGGGCGCCAAACCCGGGAAAAGCACCTTTATGGGCACTGTCTCCCGCTTTTCGCTGCCGCGTTTGGCCTCAGGTCGCGCTCGGGCGCTTTTCGATGACTTTGTCGATCAGGCCGTATTCGGCCGATTCGGCGGCGGACATGTAGTAGTCGCGCTCGGTGTCGCGCGCAATGCGGTCCAGCGGCTGACCGGTGCGTTCGGCCAGGATCTTGTTGAGTTGCTCGCGGGTTTTCAGGATCTCGCGGGCCTGGATCTCGATCTCGGTGGCCTGGCCACGGCTGCCGCCCGAAGGCTGGTGGATCATGATCTTGGAGTTGGGCAGCGAGAAGCGCTTGCCCTTGGTGCCCGCCGCCAGCAGGAAAGCGCCCATGCTGGCCGCAAAACCGCAGCACAACGTGGACACATCGGGCTTGATGAAGTTCATGGTGTCGAAGATTGCCATGCCGGCGCTCACCGAACCACCGGGCGAGTTGATGTAGAACGAAATGTCCTTGTCGGGGTTTTCGCTTTCCAGGAACAACAGCTGCGCCACCACCAGGTTGGCCGAATGGTCGTTGACCTCACCCACCAAAAAGATCACGCGCTCCTTGAGCAGGCGCGAGTAGATGTCGTAAGCACGTTCGCCGCGACCTGAAGTTTCGATCACCATGGGCACCATGCCCAGGCCTTGAATGTCCATTGCGCTCATGCGTTTCTCCATGTGTTGATGCATTGCCGTCTCACTACTGTAACCAACCCACTGTGGCCGTATTCACACAAGGGCGATGGCCCGGGAGCCACCCAAAAGCCACAGTGGATCGCACGTGGGGCTCAAACCGGCAAAAAAAAGGGCGGATCACTCCGCCCTCTGCGTTTCTGCCCCGAGGGCCGATCAGTTCTGTGCCATCAGCTCGTCGAAGCTGACCGCCTTCTCGGAAATCTGGGCCTTGGACAACACGAACTCGGTCACGTTGTTCTCGATCACGATGGCTTCGACTTCGGCCATGCGGCGGTTGTCGCCCTGGTACCAGCGCACCACGTCGGCGGGCTTTTCGTAAGAGGCGGCCAGTTCTTCGATGTGGGTCTTGATCTGCTCTGGCTTGGCGTGCAGTTCGTTGGAACGCACCAGCTCGGCCACCACCAGACCCAGGCGCACTCGGCGCTCGGCTTGCGGGCGGAACAGCTCTTCGGGGATCGGGGCCTTCTCGGCGTCCTTCACACCGCGCTGCTTGAGGTCGGCGCGGGCGCCTTCCACCAGGCGGTCGAGTTCGGACTGCACCACGGATTTCGGCAAGTCCAGCTCGGACACGGCCACCAGCGCGTCCATCACGGACTGCTTGTTGCGGGCCTGCAGGCGGAACTTGACTTCACGCTCCAGATTTTTCTTGATATCGGCGCGCAGGCCGTCAACTGTGCCGTCGGCGATGCCGAGCGACTTGGCCAGGGCTTCGTCCACTTCGGGCAGGTGGGCGGCTTCAAGCTTGTTGACCGTGACCAGGAAATCGGCGGTCTTGCCGGCCACGTCCTTGCCGTGGTAATCCTCGGGGAAGGCCAGCGGGAAAGTCTTGCTCTCGCCCTGCTTCATGCCACGCACGGCGTCCTCGAATTCCTTGAGCATCTGGCCGTCGCCCACGATGAACTGGAACGCTTCGGCCTTGCCGCCCTCGAACGGCTCGCCGTCGATCTTGCCGGCGAAGTCGATGGTGGCGCGGTCGCCGTCCTGAGCGGCCTGGTCCTGTGCGCGTTGCGCGAAGGTGCGGCGCTGCTTGCGCAGGATGTCCAGGGTGCGGTCGATGGCGGCAGCGTCGACGTCGGCCGACACTTTCTCCACGGCGGCGGTGCTCAGGTCACCGATCTTGACTTCGGGGTAGACCTCGAACACGGCGTCAAAGGTCAGCTCACCTTCTGGAGCGCCTTCTTTTTCGGTGATCTTGGGTTGGCCAGCCACGCGCAGTTGTGCTTCGTTGGCGGCGGTGGCGAAAGCCTCACCGACCTTGTCGTTCATCACTTCGTAGTGGACCGAATAACCGTAGCGCTGAGCGACCACGTTCATGGGCACCTTGCCGGGACGGAAACCGTCCATCTTCACATCACGAGCCAGGCGCTTGAGGCGGTTCGCCACCTCGTTCTGGATCACATTGGCCGGCAGCGACAGCGTGATCTTGCGTTCGAGCTTTTCCAGGGTTTCAACGGTCACGGTCATGGTTCTCTCCAAAAGGGTGATGCCCAAAAATTGCGGTTCAGCCAGCCTGCCTGGACGAACCGGGGAATGCATGTGTCTGTGGTGGTGCGCGGGGGGGGACTCGAACCCCCACACCATTGCTGGCGTCAGGACCTAAACCTGGTGCGTCTACCAATTTCGCCACCCGCGCGCCTGGTTGGGGTTTCCGGCTCGGCGCAATTGGGTCTGCGCCACGCCTTGTCCTCCTCACGGCAACCCTCGATTGTAGCCCTTGCCAGCAGGCAGTCCGAACGCCGCTCAGGCGCCCAGGCGGTGGCGCAGCATGCGCACGGCGCTGCCCGGTGTGGTGAGCACCGGCAGGTCCACGGCCCTGTGCACCGCCATTTGCGCGCGTGCCATGCTGAACTGCGCCAATGCAATCACATCGCAGCCCTGGTTGGCGAGCCAGCGAGCGGCCTCGACGACCAGCGCGTCGTGCTCAGCGGTGTCACCGCGGTTGAGAGCATCCAGCGCACCGGCTGCCAGGCGGGTGACCAACGCGGTTCCCGCCGGGAACTCGGGCGGCATCGATTCGAGCGTGGGACCGAACGATGCAATCAGGCCCACGCGCCCTCCGTGGGCGGCTGCGTCAATCACCATGGCTTCGTTGGGCTTGAGCACCGCCATGTGACGCCGGCGCGCCGCTGCTGCCTCGATGCAGGGCCCAAACGCAGAGCAGGTGAACAGGATGCCGTGCGCCCCCGCGCGTTCGGCATAGGCGGACAAGTCCTCGAACCGCTGGTGCATGGCAGCGTCCAGCCCCGCGCCGTTGCGCGCCAGATCGGCCGACAGGCTGTCGTCGAGCAGGTTCATGCGAATCGCTTCGGGCCAACGGCGTTCCAGTTCTTCATTGATGGGCGCCACCGAATGGGCCAATGCGTGGATCAGGGCAATTCGCATGTCAGATCGCATTCCGAATGCGGGCCGCAGGCAGGCGCCGGCCCTGGTTCCACCACACCAGCAGGATCAACAGCAGGGCCGGCAGGTAAAACCAGTGCGGCGTGGGTCGATCGGTGGGCAACTGCACGCCCGTGACATCCCAACCCTGCTCGAAGCCGGACTTGGCCGCGCGCGTGCCGAATTTGACTTGCCCGATCTGCACCGCATCACCCAGGGGCACTAGTTGCAGGCCGGCTTCGGTCAGCCGCTTGCGTCCGTCCTCGCCCTTCTCGCCCAACTGCACCGCCACAGTCTTCACCACATCGTCTCCCTCGATGGTCATGCCCTGGATGATCATCACGACGCGGTCGTCGGTGGCGGTGTCACGAGCGATGTCATAGATCTGAGCCGCCGGCACCTGGCGGTACTGAGGTGTGAGGCGGTCCATGAAGAAGTCGGGGCGAAACAGCAGCACCACCGCCACCGCCAGCAGCGCGGTTTCCCACCAGCGGCTCTTCACGCGGAACCAGTTCATCGTCACGGCCGCGAAGATCAGCGTGGCCAGCGTGCAGGCCACCACCAGGCGAATGAGCTCGCCCCAACCGTGCACGTCGATCAACAGCAGCTGCGGATTGAAGATCCAGATGAAGGGAAGGATCACGGTGCGCAAGGCGTACACCGCGCCCTGGACGCCGGTCTCGATGGCGTCCTCACCCGAAATGGCTGCCGCCGCGAACGTGGCCAATCCCACGGGGGGCGTGATGTCACCCATGATCCCGTAGTAGAAAACGAACAGGTGAACCGCGATCAGCGGAATGATCAGCCCCGATTGCGCGCCCAGTTCCACCACCACCGGGGCCATCAGCGTGGCCACAAGCACGTAGTTGGCCGTGGTCGGCACACCCAGCCCCAGCACCAGGCAGACGAAGGCGATGAAGAGCAGCATCACCATCACGTTGCCTTGCGCCACGAATTCGACGAACTCGGTCATGCGCAGACCCAGGCCGGTGAGCGTGATGGCACCGACGATCACGCCTGCCGTGGCGGTGGCCACGCCAATACCGATCATGTTGCGCGAGCCATCGTTGAAGCCGCCCACCACCGACTGCCAGCCCTGCAGCCAGGTGCCGGCACCACTGGTGCGACGAAAGAGCGCGATCAGCGGGCGCTGGGTGAGCATGAGCACGATCAAGGTCGTGACCGCCCAGAAGGCCGATAGCGATGGCGACATTTCTTCGACCATCAGGCACCAGATCAGCATGGCGATCGGCATCAGGTAGTGCAAGCCGGCGCGCACCGTGGGCCAGGTCTGCAGTGGCTTGGGATCGTCGATGTCGATGTCGTCGGGCAGGTCCGGGCAGCCTGCGGCCTGGTACACCGAGAACAGGTAAAGCGCCAGCACCACCGCCGACACCGCGTAAGGCGCCACAGGGCCCATGACGGCCTTGATGCCCTGGAGCAGGTAGTACACCGCGCCAACCACCGCGATGCTGCCGGCAATGCCGAGGGCATTGCGCAGCACGCGCACCCGCCATGGCCGGGCCACGGTCTGCAGGATGGGCTGCATGCCCATCTTGAGTGCCTCCAGATGCACGATGTAGAGCAGGCCGATGTAAGACAAGGTGGCTGGCAGGAAGGCATGCTTGACGACGTCGGCATACGGGATGCCCACGTACTCGACCATCAGGAAGGCGGCCGCGCCCATCACCGGCGGCATGATCTGGCCGTTGACCGAGCTCATGGTCTCGATCGCGCCGGCCTTCACGCCGCCGTAGCCGGCCTTCTTCATGAGCGGGATGGTGAAGATGCCGCCGGAGACCACGTTGGACACCGACGAGCCGGAAATCATGCCGTTGAGCGCCGAAGACACCACGGCCACCTTGGCCGGGCCGCCGCGCAGGTGGCCCAGTGCCGCGAAGCTGACCTGCATCATGTAGTTGCCACCGCCCGCGCGGTCCAGCAACGCGCCGAACAGCACGTAGACAAAGATGGTGCCGGCCGAGACGCCCAGCGCAATGCCATAGACACCCTCGGTGGTGAGCCACATGTGGGAGATGAGGCGGTTGACCGACGCGCCCTTGTGCGACAGCACCTCGGGCAGGTACGGTCCGAGCAGGCAGTAGGCCAGGAAGACAACCGCCAGCGCTGCCATGGGCCAACCCACCGCGCGGCGCGTGGCCTCCAGCAGCAGCAGAACACCGGCGGACCCGACCACGATGTCCATGGTGTTGGGCTGGCCGGGCCGGGTGGCCAGCTCTGCGTAGAACAGCATGATGTAGGCGCCGCAGAAGGCGGCCACCAGCGCCAGCAGCCAGTCCACCACCGGCACCCGGTTGCGCGGAGAACCCTTGAACGCAGGCCAGGCCAGAAAGGCGAGGAACAGGGCAAAGCCCAGGTGGATCGCGCGGGCCTCGGTGTCGTTGAGGATGCCGAAGCCCAGCGCGAACGGCAAGGGCGATGCGTACCAGTACTGGAACAGGGCCCACAGCATGGCCACGGCGAACACCACGCCGGCTGTGACACCCGTGGGCTTTCGACCACCCGTGTCGCTGTCGGCCACGAGTTGCTGCAAGGCTTCCGGCGCTTTTTCGAGGTCTGTTGTCATGGCATCAGGTCCGCTGGAGAAGGCTAAAAAAATGGCGAAGATCACTTCGCCATGGAGATCACTTCAGGCCCGCCTGCAGGCCCGCGCAGATCACTTCATCCAGCCTTTTTCCTTGTAGTACTTCACCGCACCTTCGTGCAGCGGCGCACTCAAGCCGTCCTTGATCATGTTCTCGGGGTTGAGGTTGGCCAGCGCAGGGTGCAGCTTCTTGAACTCGTCGAAGTTTTCAAACACCGACTTGACCACGGCGTACACGGTGTCGGTCGGCGTCTTGCTGGAGGCCACCACGGTGGCGATGACACCGTAGGTGTTGGTCGGTTGTGGATTGTTCGGGTACAGGCCACCGGGCAGCGTGACCTTGGCGTAGTAGGGCTTGTCGGCCACGAGCTTGTCGATGGCAGGACCGGTGATGGACACCAGCTTGGCGCCGCAGGAGGTGGTCGGATCCTGGATGTTGGCGCTCGGGTGGCCCACTGCGTAATAGAAACCGTCGATCTTGCCGTCACACAGCGCCGGGCCGTGTTCGTCGGCCTTGAGTTCGGAGGCCAGCGAGAAGTCGCCCATTTTCCAGCCCATCGCGCTCAGCAGCTCTTCCATCGACGAGCGTGTGCCTGAACCCGGATTGCCGACGTTGAAGCGCTTGCCTTTGAAGTCCTCGAACTTGGTGATGTTGGCTTCCTTGCGTGCCACCACCGTGAAGGGCTCGGGGTGCACGGCGAAAACGGCTCGCAGGTCGCCGTAGGCTCCTGCGTCCTTGAACTGGCCCACACCTTTGAGGGAGTTGAACTGCACGTCCGACTGGGTGAAGCCCAGGTCCAGTTCACCGGCCTTGATGGTGTTGACGTTGAACACCGAGCCACCCGTGGACTCCACCGAGCAGCGGATGCCGTGCTTGGCGCGATCCTTGTTCACCAGCCGGCAGATGGCACCACCCGCTGCGTAGTACACGCCGGTGACACCGCCGGTGCCGATGGTCATGAATTTCTGTTGCGCCTGGGCCGGTGCCATGGGAACCATGAGGGCCGTCGCAGCGGCCAGTGTGCTCAGACGGAGGGAGATGTTTTTCATGCGGAAGGCTCCTGGAGGTTTCTACGTGGTTGAACAAACTCGGTGCGGACACGAAGGTGTTTGTCGGAAAAAGCAAGCTTCGTGCAGACCCGCCCTCGCGGCGACGGGGTTTACCCCAGATGGGCAGGCAAATGCGTCATGTATCAAGCCCTGCATCAGGCGGCCACCGCCCTGTCGATCGCACCGGCCAGCTGGTCCACGATCTGCTCCAGCTCTTGCGGCGTGCTGATGAAGGGCGGTGCCAGCAACACGTGATCGCCGCAGCGTCCGTCCACCGTGCCACCCATGGGATAGACCATCAGGCCACCGGCCATGGCTTCGCGCTTGATGCGGGCGTGCAGCTTGCGCGCGGGGTCGAACCACTGCTTGTTGCCGCGGTTGGCCACGAGTTCAACGCCCCAGAACAGGCCACGTCCGCGGATGTCGCCAACGTGAGGATGGTCGTCAAATGTCTGGTGCAGCAGGGCCTGCAGTTGCAGCCCGCGCTCGCGCACCTGCGCCAGCAAACCATCGCGCTGAATCACGCGTTGCACGGCGAGCGCGGCAGCACAGGCGATGGCATGACCCAGGTAGGTGTGGCCGTGCTGAAACAATCCACTGCCCTGGCGAAACGCGTCCACCACCCTGCCCTGCGCCAGCACGGCACCGATGGGCTGATAGCCACCGCCCAAGCCCTTGGCGATGGCCATCAGATCAGGCATCACGCCCTCCTGTTCGCAGGCGTGCAAGCTGCCGGTGCGACCCATGCCGCACATCACCTCGTCCAGGATCAGCAGGATGCCGTGGCGGTCGCACAGTTCGCGCACGCCCTTGAAATAACCCGGCACCGGCGTGAGCACGCCCGCCGTGGCGCCGCCCACGGTCTCGGCCACGAAGGCCATGACGTTCTCGCCGCCGAGGCGGTCGATGGCATCGGACAGCTCGGCCACCAGGCGCTGGCCATACTGCTCGGCGGTTTCGTCGTCGCGCCGGTGGCGGTATTCGTAACACGGCGCCACATGGGTCACGTCGATCAACAGCGGCTTGAACTGCTCGCGCCGCCAGGCGTTGCCGCCGACGGCGAGCGCGCCCAGGGTGTTGCCGTGGTAACTCTGATGCCGGGCGATGAAGTGCCGACGCTGTGGTTGACCGATCTCCACGAAATACTGCCGCGCCATCTTCAGTGCTGCTTCCATGGCCTCCGAGCCGCCGCTCACGAAATACACATGGCTCATGCCGGCGGGTGCCGTCTCGATCAACAGGTCGGCCAGTTCCTCGGCCACCTCGGTGGTGAAGAAACTGGTGTGGGCGTAGGCGAGCTTGTCGATCTGCGCGTGCATGGCGGCGATCACGTCCGGATGGCCGTGGCCCAGACAGGAAACCGCTGCACCACCCGAAGCGTCCAGGTAAGAACGGCCAGTCGCGTCGGTGAGCGTGATGCCCCGACCGCTGACCGCGGTGGGCAAGGCGTGACTGAGCTGGCGGTGGAAGACACGGGTACCGGGCAGGCTGGAGGGGGTCATGGAACAGACAGGCAGGATTGAGCAGAAGACCAGTTTAGGCAGCGGCCCCCACTTCGAAAAATGCCTTTTTGGTGCCGACCCATGACTTTGCGGCATGGGTTGTTCTGCTGTGGGCATTTTTCAGAAACCCACCGCGTGTCTACATTCGGGCTCCATGCAAAGCACTTCTCCATCCGTCCGGCAGGTCTGCGTTCTGGGTGCAGGCATCGTCGGCCTGGCCACCGCGTGGCAACTGCTGCGCGACGGCCACACCGTGACCGTGGTCGACAGCGCGCAGGCCGGAACCGGCGCGAGTGCGGCCAATGGCGCACAACTGAGCTATGCCTACGTGCAACCGCTGGCCGACCCCGGCATCTGGCGCCAGTTGCCCAAGCTTCTGCTGGCCAGCGACTCCCCGCTGAAACTGCGGCCGCAGATGGAACCGCAGCAGTGGGCCTGGGGTCTGCGGTTCCTGGCCGCGTGCCGCGCCAGCGTTTCGGCCAGCACCACGAAAGCGTTGCTCACCCTGGCGGCCGAAAGCCGGGCGGGCTTCGAGCGACTGCTCGCCCAGGAAAAGATCGATTGTGATTTTTCAACCACCGGCAAGCTCGTGCTGTATCCCGACGAAGCCGGGTTTACATCGGCGCGACGTCAGATGGAGCTGCAGCGCGCTTTGGGCACCTTGCAGCACGCCCTGTCGCCCACGGAGGCGGTTGCCGTTGAACCCACCCTCGAAGGCTATGCGGCGCGATTTGCAGGCGCGATTCACACCCCGGGCGAGTGCGCGGCGGACTGCTTCAAAGTGTGCCAGGAACTGCAGCGACTGCTGCAGGCGCGCGGCGTGCGATTCGTCTTCGACACCCCGGTCACGCGACTGGTGCGTCGCCATGGACGCATCCACTCGGTCGACACCCCGAACGGCCCGATCGAGGCCGACGCCTTCGTCGTGGCACTGGGTTCGTCCTCCCAAGCCCTCGCCCGGCCCCTGGGGCTGAGCGTGCCGGTGTATCCGCTCAAGGGCTACAGCATCACCGTGCCAGCCACCGACGCGGCGCCCCGGGTGAACGTCACCGATGTGTCGCGCAAGGTGGTCTTTGCCCGCATCGGCGAGCGCCTGCGCGTGGCCGGCATGGCAGAGCTGGTGGGTCACGACAGGACGATCGATCCCGGTCGCATCCAGTCGCTGATGGAGAGCGTGAGCGAGGTCTTTCCGCAGATGGAGCCCGCCACCGAGGTGAGCCCCTGGGCCGGCCTGCGCCCCGCCACCCCCACCGGCCTGCCCGTGCTGGGCCACCTGAGCGGTTCACCCGCGAACCTGTTCTTCAACACCGGTCACGGCGCGCTGGGTTTCACGCTGGCCTTCGGCAGCGCCGAGCGGGTGGTGCGCGAACTCACGGCCTCGTTCAGCCCAGTTGCTGCAGCGCCTGTTGCATGCAGCGCGTGAAGGCGCGCGTGGTGAGCGAATTGGGCCGGGCCGTGGGCCGCAGCATGTGCACCGAGGTGGCGATGGCCGGCTCCAGCGTGAGCACGTCGACCCGTTCGCGATCGGCCGACGCAGCCGTGCAGCCTTCGACCATGGCCACACCCACGCCGTGGTGCGCCAGCGCCAGGGCCACGTGGTAGGTCTGCACGGTCATCACCTCGTTGAGCCCCGCGCCCGCCTCGCGGACAGTGTGGGCCAGCAGCATCCCCAGCGGGTCCTGCCCGTCGAGCGCGATCACAGGCAGTTTTGAAAGCTGGGCCAGTGTGATCGTGCCGGCCTTCACCTGCTTCGCGTTCAAGAGTCCCTTGGGCACCACACACTCCACCCGCCGCTCGGCCAGGCGCTCCTGCGCCAGTGCCGGGTGCGTGACCGCGTTGAACACGTAGCCCACATCGGCCTCCTGCAACACCAGGCTGGAGACGATCTGTGGTGAGTGCAAGGCCTCGTGGTGCACCATCACGGCGGGGTGCTTTTCGCGAAACAGGCGCATGGCGAGCGGAAACACCTCGTAGCTGAGGGCAAGCACGGTGAGCACCCGCAACTCGCCTTTGCCGCGCCCGGCCTTGAGGCTGGCCGAGAGGCGCTGCACGTCATCGAGCTGGGCAAACAGGCGTTCGATGTGCGGGTACAGGGTCTGCGCTTCGACCGTGGGCTTGAGCCTTCCGCCAACGCGCTGGAACAACTGGAACCCCAGCTGCAGCTCGGCGTGCTGCAAGGTACGGCTCACCGCCGGCTGGGTCACATTGATCATGCGGGCAGCGGCACTCACGCTGCCGGTCTGCATGACGGCGTTGAAAACTTCGATGTGTCGTAGTCGCATGGGCCTATTGTTGCCCGGCGATGGAACTGCGGCGGTGCAGCGTTCAGCGCGCTGCCGGCTCCCGCTTCACCCGGAACCACGCCGCGTACATCGCAGGCAAAGCCAGCAGGGTCAGCACCGTCGCAACGACAAGACCACCCATGATCGCCACCGCCATCGGTCCCCAGAACACACTGCGGGACAAGGGAATCATCGCCAGCACAGCCGCAGCGGCGGTCAGCACGATGGGGCGCATGCGCCGCACGGCGGATTCCACCACCGCGTCCCAGGCCGGGACGCCGCGCGCACGGTCCTGCTCGATCTGGTCGATCAGGATCACCGAGTTGCGCTGGATCATGCCCATGAGCGCGATCACGCCCAGCAGCGCCACAAAACCGAATGGCCGGTTGAGCAACAGCAACGCGCCCGCCACACCCGCCAACCCCAACGGTCCGGTGAGGAACACCAGCACCGAGCGGCTGAAACTCTGCAACTGCAGCATCAGCAGGGTGAACACAATGAACAACATCAGCGGAATGCCCACCGCGATCGACGACGAACCCTTGCTGCTCTCAGCCACCGCGCCTGCCACCTCGATTCGGTAGTCGGACAGGCCCTGCGAGGCCCAGCCATCGCTGATCTTTTTCAGCACCGGCTGCAATTCGGCCGTGACCGTCGCACCCTGCAGGCCCTCGACCACATCGCCCTGCACCGTGATCGCATAGTCGCGGTTCTCACGCCACAGCACGCCAGCCTCCCAGTCGAACACCGGCCTGGCAATCTGCAACAGCGGGATGCTTTTCCCGTTGCTCGTGGGCAGGTTGGCATTGGCCAGGTCGGAGATGGCGCTGCGTTCGTCCAGCGGCTGACGCAGCACGATGTCGATCAGTTTGTCGCCGTCCCGGTACTGGCCCACGGTGCTGCCGCTGAGCAAGGTGCGTGCGGCCTGTGCAATCGACTGGCTGGACACACCCAGCGCGCGCGCCTTGGCCTGGTCCACCTCCAGCCGCAGACGCTTGACCGATTCGTTCCAGTTGTCGTTGACACCACGCATGTTGGGGTTGGCGCGCATGGCCACCTTCACCTCGTCGGCCAGCGTGCGCAGCTGCGCGGGGTCGGTGCCGACCACGCGGAACTGCACCGGATACGGCACGGGTGGACCGTTGGGCAGTAGCTTCACGCGTCCGCGCACCTCGGGGAATTCGGTGGCCAGCAAAGCCGGCAGCGCCTTGCGCAAACGCTCACGCGTCTTCAGGTCTTGCGGCAACACGATGAGCTGCGACACGTTGGTCTGCGGAAAGATCTGGTCCAGCGGCAAATAGAAGCGCGGCACGCCCGAACCGATCCAGGTGCTCACACTCTTGACGCCCTCTTCCGCCGCCATGCGCGCTTCCAGCCGCTTCGTCACCTCGTCCATGGCCTGGATGCTGCTGCCCTCGGGCAGCCAGATGTCCACCAGAATCTCGGGCCGGCTCGAGTCCGGAAAGAACTGCTGCTGCACCTGCCCCATGCCGACGATGCCCAGCACAAAGGTGAGCACGGTGGCACCGATGGTGATCCAGCGGTGCTGCACGCACCAGTCCACCACCGCACGGAAACGCACGTAGAACGGGCCGTCGAACACCTCGTGAACCTCGCCCACGTGCGGCTTGACCTTGAGCAGGCGCACGCCCAGGTAGGGCACGAAGAACACCGCCACGATCCACGACAGCAGCAGCGCAATCACCGTCACCGCGAAGATGGCGAAGGTGTATTCACCGGTGGTGGAGTTGGCCAGGCCGATGGGCAGGAAACCGGCCGCCGTGATCAGCGTGCCGGTGAGCATGGGCATGGCCGTGGCCTCCCAGGTGAAGGTGGCCGCGCGCACCATGCTGTAGCCCTCTTCGAGCTTGCGCACCATCATCTCCACCGCAATGATCGCGTCGTCCACCAGCAGGCCCAGCGCAATGATGAGTGAGCCCAGCGAGATCTTGTGCAGCCCGATGCCCCAGTAGTTCATGGCCAGGAAGGTCATGGCCAGCACCAGCGGGATCGTGATCAGCACCACCAGACCCGGGCGCATGTCCAGCGTGTAGCCGCGCAGGCCCTTGCTGCCCGCGCGCTTGTGCAGGCCCAGCGCCAGAAAACTCACCGCCAGCACGATCACCACCGCTTCAATCAACACGGTCACGAACTCGTTCACGCTTCGGGTCACCGCGCTCGGCTGGTCCTGCACCTGCGCCAGCACCATGCCGGCGGGCAGCGTGGCCTCGATGCGAGCCACCGTGGTCTTGAGCGCCTTGCCCAGCGCAATGATGTCGCCGCCCTTGGCCATGGAAATGCCCAGGCCGATGCTGTCCTTGCCGTTGTGGCGCACCAGCACCTGGGGTGGGTCCACGTAGCCCAGGCGGATGTCGGCGATGTCGCCCAGGCGGATCTGCGTGCCGTTGGCCGCGCGGATCGGCATCGCGTTGAGTTGCTCCACCGAGTTGAAAGCCCCGCCCACGCGCACCTGCACCACGTCGTGTGGCGACTGAACCGCGCCAGCCGAGGCCACCGCGTTCTGCTGGCCCAGCGCGTCGAACACCTGCTGCAGGTTCAGGCCCAGCACCGCCAGACGTTTCTGCGAAATCTCGATGAACAACTTCTCGTCCTGGGCGCCGAAGAGCTCCACCTTGCTCACATCGGGCACACGCAGCAGCTGCTGGCGCACGTTGTCGGCCACCTGCTTCTTGTCCGCGTATGAAAACCCGTCACCCTGCAGCGCGTAGATCACACCGAACACGTCGCCGAATTCGTCGTTGAAAAACGGTCCCACCACCCCCTGCGGCAGCGTGGCCTGCATGTCGCCGATCTTCTTGCGCGCCGTGTACCAGATCTGCGGTACCTCGGCGGCAGGCGACGAGTCCTTCAGCTGAAAGATCACCAGCGTTTCGCCGGGCTTGGAATAGCTGCGGATCTTGTCGGCGTAGGGCACCTCCTGCAGCGTCTTCTCGATGCGATCGGCCACCTGCTCGGCCACCTGCTCGGCCGTGGCGCCGGGCCAGTAGGCCCGCACCACCATGGCGCGAAAGGTGAACGGCGGGTCTTCGTCCTGCCCGAGCTGAAAGTACGCTGCCACGCCCAGCAACATCAGCACGATCATGAGATAGCGCGTGAAGGCCTGGTGGTCCAGTGCCCACTGCGAGAGGTTGAAGCGCGACACCCACGTCGCGGCCTGGTCGGCGGAGGAATAGTCGGACGAACTCATGCGGTCCTCACTTCGTGGCCGCGCCAACAAAACGTGTCACCTTCTGCCCCGGCGACAACACATGCACACCCGCGGCCACCACCTCGTCGCCCGGCTTCAGGCCCGAGGCGATCACCATCTCGTTGCCATCGGCACCGGCAACCACCACCGGGCGTGGCTGCACCGTGCTGCTGGCGGCGTCAAACACCCAGACCGCGCTGCCGCTGCGGTCGCCGGCCTCGGAGCGCATCAGCGCCGAGGTGGGCAGCTTGATGGCCGCGGTCGGCGCCCCGGCGGGCGGCGCCATCGTCACGTAGGCCGTGGCACCCAGCGGTGCGGTGGCGCCCTCGGTCAGCGACAGCTTCACCTGGTAGGTGCGTGTGACCGGGTCGGCACTGGCCGCCACCTCGCGCACCACCGCGCTCAGGGGCGCAGCATCGCCCGCAGGTGAACCCGACCACAGGCGCACCTGCGCGGCCTGGCCGGTCTTCAGCGCGGCCAGGCGGTCTTCGGGCACCGCAAACACCACGTCGCGCGGACCGTCCAGGGCCACGCGCACCACGGGCGTGCCGGCGGCCACCACCTGCCCCACCTCGGCGTCCACCGCGAGCACCACACCCGCCCCGTCGGCCAGCAAGCGGGCATATGCCGCCTGGTTGCCTTGCACGGTGCCCTGGGCGCGCGCCTGGCGCAGCGTGGCTTCGGCCGATTGCAGCGTCGCCTGCCGGCGCTCGATCTCGGCGCCGCTCACGAAACCCTGGGCCAGCAGGTCCTGGTAACGCTTGAGGTCGGCCGCAGCCAGATCGCGCTGGGTCTGCGCCGCGCTCACCTGGGCCTGGGCGGCCTGGCTGGAGAGCACGAGGTCTTGCGCGTCGAGCTGGGCCAGCAACGCACCCGTGTTCACCCGTTGTCCCACCTGGGCTGGGCGCTGCACCAGCTTGCCCCCGACCCGAAAGCCCAGCCGGGATTCCGTGCGCGCCCGCACCTCACCCGCGTACTCGGTCTGGGCACCCAAGGCGCTGGCCCCCACCGTCATCAGCTTGACCGACCGGATGGGTTCGGTGGGCGCCGGAGCGGGCGCGCACGCCGCCAAGGCGAGCGTGGCGGTCATGATCAGGACAAGATGCGGCGTTTTCATGGCGGTCAGGACGTTGTGAAAATGGGTGGGGCGCGGCAAGATCACGCGCCGACAAGGCCCGTATATTACTGACTGACCGGTTAGTAATCAAAATCTCCGACGAAAATCACACCCCATTCATGACGCAACCCACGCCCGCCACCCCGCCACCGACAGACGACCGCGCCCACGGTCAGGCTGAGGCGGCACGCATGGCGAACCCCGGCGCGCTGGGCGCCCTGGGCCCGGGCGTGGGGCACTATGAAAACTTCCCCGTGGCTTCGTGGCTCTGCCCGCCCCGGCTGCGCCCCACGGTCGCAGCCATCTACCGGTTCGCCCGCACGGCCGACGACATCGCAGACGAAGGCCAGGCCACAGCCGCAGAGCGGCTGGCCGATCTGGCCGCTTGCCGCAGCGAGCTGGCGCGTTGCATCGATAAGGCCGCCGGCGGCGCCGTGGTGCCCGCGCCCGAGCGCTGGCCGGCGGTGTTCGGCCCGCTGGGTCTGGCCATTGCGCGCCACGACCTGCCCACGCAACTGCTGCACGACCTGCTGAGCGCCTTCGAGCAAGACGTGCGGTACACCGCGCAACAGCACCGTTACGAGAACACCGAAGAACTGCTGGGTTACTGCCGCCTTTCGGCCAACCCGGTGGGGCGGCTGCTGCTGCACCTGTACGGCGTGCACGACGCGCGCTCGCTGCAGCAGAGCGACCAGGTCTGCAGCGCGCTGCAACTCATCAACTTCTGGCAGGACATCAGCCGCGACCTGCCCAACGGGCGCTGCTATCTGCCGGCCGACACCTTGCACCGCCATGGCCTGCAGGTGGCCGACTTCGAACAGCCCACGCTGGAGGTGACCCCCGATCGCCAAGCCGTGGTGGCCGAGCTCTGTGCCTACGCGCGCGGCCTCATGCAGCTGGGCGCTCCGCTGGCGCGGCGGGTGCCGGGGCGGGCCGGGTGGGAGCTGCGCCTGGTGGTGCAAGGTGGCTTGCGCATCCTGGACGCCATCGAAGAAGACGGTCACCGCAGCTGGCAGACCCGTGTGACGCTGCAACGCGCCGACCTGCCGCGGCTGGCGTGGCGCGCGCTGTGGATGTGAAGTCGCGCGCACATCGCATCGCGCAGGTGACACGCAAGCCGTTGCAGTCGCTGAAATGCCACTGAAGGCCGCGCCCCCCGTACAAGCTCTGGGGTGGTGAGCGCAGACCCTGTGCCATACTGATTTTCCATGGCACAGGCATTCCCTTTCTCCGCGATAGTTGGTCAAGACGAGATGAAAACGGCGATCCTGATCGCCGCCATCGATCCCTCCATCGGAGGTGTTCTGGTCCTCGGTGACCGGGGCACCGGCAAGTCCACCGCGGTGCGGGCGCTGGCCGCCTTGCTGCCGAAAATGCGGGCGGTGAACGGGTGTCGCTACAGCTGCGATCCGGCCGACCCCGCCAGCCGCTGCGCCGACTGCGCCCAGCTTCGCGGCCCCGACCAGCCGCCCCCCAAGACCCACCTCATTCCCGTGCCCGTGGTCGACCTGCCCCTGGGTGCCACCGAAGACCGTGTGGTCGGCGCGCTCGATCTGGAGCGCGCGCTCTCGCAGGGCGTGAAGGCTTTCGAACCCGGCCTGCTGGCGCAGGCGAACCGCGGCTTTCTCTACATCGACGAAGTCAACCTGCTCGAAGACCACCTGGTCGATCTGCTGATCGACGTGGCCGCCTCGGGCGAGAACGTGGTCGAGCGCGAAGGCCTGTCGGTGCGCCATCCCGCGCGTTTTGTGCTGGTGGGCAGCGGCAACCCCGAAGAAGGTGAACTGCGTCCGCAACTGCTGGACCGCTTCGGCTTGTCGGTGGAGGTGAAGACACCCGAGCTGCTGCAGGAGCGCGTGGAGGTGGTGCGCCGGCGCGATGCGTTTGAACAGGACCGCGAGGCTTTCATCGCGAGCTGGCAGAAGGAAGACGAACGCATCCGCCGCAAACTCGTGGCGGCGCGCAAACGCCTGGTTGACGTGGAGATCACCGACGCCGCACGCCAGCGCGCCGCGGCCCTGTGCATGGCGCTGGGCACCGACGGCCTGCGCGGCGACCTCACACTCATCCGCGCCGCGCGCGCCATCGCCGCGCTGCAGGGCGATGCCGCCGTGACCGACGCGCACTTCAAACGTGTGGCCGGCCCCGCGCTGCGCCACCGTCTGCGCCGCAATCCACTGGACAACGCCGGCTCCACGGCCCGGGTCGACCGCGCCGTTGCCGAACTGATGGGCGCCTGAGCGCGGGTCTCGGGCTCACCACCGATGCTCGACACCCTCACATCCCCGGTTCCCAACGCCGACGCGGCCCTGGTCGCGGCCTTGCTGGCGGTGGACCCGGCTGGCCTCGGTGGCGTGGCCTTGCGCGCAAGCGCCGGCCCCTTGCGCGACGCCTGGCTCACCCTGCTGCGCGAAAACCTGCCCGCCAGCACCCCCATGCACCGCGTGCCCCTGCACGCCACCGACTCGGCCCTGCTCGGCGGGCTCGATCTGGCCGCCACCCTGCACGCCGGGCGCCCGGTGGCCCAACTCGGATTGCTCGCACGCTGCGACGGCGGTGTGCTGCTGCTGGCCATGGCCGAGCGCGTGGGTGCCGGTGTGGCGTCGCAACTTTCGGCCGTGCTCGACACGCAGGTGGTGGCGCTGGAGCGCGACGGCCTCACGCAGCGCCGCCCCGCGCGCGTGGCGCTGGTGGCGCTGGACGAAGGCGATGGTGACGAAGAACAGATGCCCGCCACCTTGCTTGACCGCGTGGCCTTTCACCTGGTGCTGCAGGCCGCCGCATCGGACGACGATGCGCCGGTGGACTGGACACGCACCGAGATCGCCGAGGCGCGCGCGCGCCTGGCCCAGGTGGTCGTTCCCGAGAGCGTGGTGCAGGCGTTGTGTGCCGCCTCGCTGGTGTGGGGCGTGTACTCCATGCGCGCGCCCCTGCTCGCGGTGCGCGTGGCGCGCGCTGCAGCAGCCTTGTCGGGCATGGACGAGGCCGAAGAGGTGCACGCCTCGCTGGCGGCGCGCCTTGTGCTGGCGCCACGCGCCACCCGCGTGCCCGCACCACCGGCGGAAGAAACCGACGACACGCCCCCGCCACCGGCCGAAGCGCAGGAGGCCGCACCCGATGAAGACGACGCTCAGGACACGCCACCCCCTGACTCACCGCAAGACGAAACGGAGAACACGCAGGACGAGGAGGAAGCCCCCGGCGCACTGGACGACCGCCTGATCGAAGCCGTGCGCGCCGCCATTCCCCCGGGCCTGCTGGCGGCCTTGCAGATGGGCCAGGCCCGGCAAGCGCGCGCCGCGGCCGCTGGCCGCTCGGGCGAGCTCATGAAGAACCAGAACCGCGGGCGCCCGGTGGGCACACGCCGCGCCGAACCCCGCTCGGGGGCCAGGCTGCACATTCTGGAAACGCTGCGCGCCGCCGCGCCCTGGCAGCGATTGCGTCAACAACGAGCGGATGGCCCCAAGCGCATCCAGGTGCGGCGCGAGGACTTTCACGTGGTGCGCTTCCGCCAGCGCCGGCCCACCACCACGCTGTTCGTGGTGGACGCCTCGGGCTCGGCTGCGCTGCACCGCCTGGCCGAGGCCAAGGGCGCGGTGGAGTTGCTGCTGGCCGAGTGTTATGTGCGGCGCGACAAGGTCGCGGTGCTGGCGTTTCGCGGCGAGGGCTGCGAGCTGCTGCTGCCGCCCACGCGCTCGCTGGCGCGTGCCAAGCGCAGCCTGGCCGCGCTGCCCGGCGGTGGCGGCACGCCGCTGGCGGCCGGCATTGAAGCCGCGCGCGAACTCGCGCAGCAGATCGGGCGCCAGGGCGAAACGCCGGTGGTGGTGATGCTCACCGACGGCCGCGCCAACGTGGCTCGCGACGGTCGCCACGGCCGGGTCCAGGCCACCGAAGACGCGCTGGCCGCCGCCGACGCGTTCCGCCTCGCCGGTTTCGCAGCGCTGCTCATCGACACCTCGGCGCAACCGGGCGAAGCTTCGCGCCAGATGGCCGAGCGCATGGGCGCCACCTGTGTGCCGCTGCCACACGCGGGCGCGGCCGGCCTGTCGCAGGCCGTGCGGCTGGCGAGTGTGCCCGGCGCACGCTGAACCGTTCAACATGGGTCAAGCCCTCGACTGGCAACGCGACGGCCCCCGCTGGCCGCACCACGCGCTGAGCAGCTTCGTGTGGGCGTCCGGCCTGCAGTGGCATGTGCAGCGGTTCGCCGGCCCCGAAGGCGCGCCCTGTCTGGTGCTGCTGCACGGCACCGGCGCCTCCACGCATTCGTGGCGCGACCTCGCGCCGCTGCTCGCGCAGCGCTTCGAGGTGGTGACCATGGACCTGCCCGGCCACGCCTTCACCGGCATGCCGCCGGGCGGCGTGGGGTCGCCGCAACTTTCCTTGCCCGGCATGGCCCGCGCGGTGCATGGTTTGCTGCAGACGCTGGCCCTCAGCCCGGCGATGCTGGTGGGTCATTCGGCCGGTGCGGCCGTGGCGGTGCGGATGTGCCTGGACGGCCTGGCCACGCCTCGTTCGGTGCTGGGCCTCAACGCTGCGCTGATGCCGCTGGGAGGGCTGGCGGGTCGCCTGTTTTCGCCGGTGGCCAAGCTCATGGCGTCTGCGCCGTTCGTGCCGCGCCTGTTCGCCTGGCACGCCAACGAACCCGCCGTGTTGCAGCGCCTGCTGCTGAGCACCGGCTCCACGCTGGACGCCACCGGCACGGCGCTCTACCGCCAGCTCGTCAGCAGCCCCGAACACGCGGCGGGCGCGCTGGGCATGATGGCCAACTGGGATCTCGACTCCCTCTGGCGCGACCTGCCCCGCCTGGCCGTGCCGCTGGATCTGGTGGTGGGCGAACGCGACCGCACCGTGCCGCCCGAGCAGGCCACCCGCGCCATGGCCCGGCTTCCGTCGGCGTTGAACGCGCAGTACCTGCAGCTCGACGGCCTGGGGCACCTCGCGCACGAAGAGCAGCCCGACACGGTGGCGCGGCTCATCAACGAACGCTTCAACGCACGCGCCTGACGCCTTGCCTCAGGGCACCACGCTGTCGATGCGGATCTGCAATTGCGCGCTGTTGCTCGGCACCGGGCCGCTGCTGCCTTGCAGGTCGCCGCTCTGGGGCATGGCCTGCCCTGTGCGGCTGATTCGGGCCTCCACCACCACCTGTTCGTGCATCGACACGCGAAGCTCGGGCGCCATGGCCTGGCTGTCGTCAAGAGAAAAAGCGACGGGGCCAGCACTCGCCGCCACGCGCATCACGGCCAGCGGCATGCGCGGACCTTGCACCGGGCGCGCGAACACGAACAAGGTGTCGCCCGCCGCGAGCCTGGCTTGCAACTCGGGCGCGATGGTGATCTGCCCATGCACGCCGGGGTGGCTGGACGCGGCCGGCGCCGGGTCGGCGGGTGCTGCGGCCAGGCGCGCCGCGCCACCAGGTTGTGATGCGATGCCGGCCCGCGCGGCTTCCAGGCTGCTCTCCAATCCTTGAGCAAAGGGGCTGCCCGGCGCGGCGCGCTCTCGGGCGCGTTGCCAGAACGCTGCAGCCGCCACAAAGTCCTGGCGGCCGTATGCCGAACTGCCGGCCAGGGCGAGCGCCTTGGGGTGGCCCGGGTCGATCGCCAGCGCCCGGTTGACCAGGCGCATGGGCTCCCCGTCGGCGCTCTGGCCTTGCAGCAGCGACAGCAGATCGGCACGGTCGGCGAGCAGGTCGGCGTTGTCGGGGGTGAGCTCCAGCGCGCGCTGGTAGGCCTTGTCGGCGTCGGCAAAGCGCTGGCGGCTGGCGTGTGCGCGGGCCAGCATCTCCCAGGCGGAGGCATCGGCTTTCTGCCCGGGCGGGCGGCCCTCGAGTTGCTGGGTCATCTGGCGAATCATGGCGTCGACATCGCCGTCAGAGGCGCCCTCCTGCCGGGCGAGTTCAGCTTCGAAGCGCACCGCGTCGGGCTCACCGAGCCAGACATACAAGCCGATGGCCAGCGCAGGCACGGCCAGCAGCAAGCCGGTGGCGGTGCCGTGCCGGTGGGTGGTGCGCACACGCTGGTCCAGCGGCGCCGACTCCTCGATCACGCGCCGCGCCAGTTCCTCGCGCGCCTGCTCGAATTCCGCGGATGAGAGCTTGCCTTCGGCGTGCTCCGCATCCAGTTGGGCACGCTGCTCGCGCAGCAGCGCCAGGTTGGCCTGCTGCGGCATGGTGGGCACGGCGGTCGCACGCGTGCGCCACAGCACCGTCAACAGAGGCCACAGCGCGAGCGCCAGCAGTGCCAACGCGAGAGCAACAAACACGGTCATGGCGTGCCTCCGGCATCGTCGAGCAGGCGCTGGGCGCGCTGCAGTTCGGCGGGACTCAAAGGCGCTGGCTCGGCCAACGGATCACGCCGTCGGATGTTCATCAACAGCACCACCGCAGCCACCAGCAGCAACACAAACGGCCCGGCCCACAGCAGCACGGTGCTGAACTTGAGCGGTGGCCGGTAGAGCACAAAGTCGCCATAACGCTGCGCCATGAAATCCAGGATGTCTTCCTGCGTACGACCTTGCGTGAGCTGCTCGCGGATCTGCTGGCGCAGGTCCTTGGCCAGGTCGGCTTGCGAGGCGGCGATGGTTTCGTTCTGGCACACCAGGCAGCGCAGCTCTTCGGCGATCTTGAGCACGCGCGCTTCCAGCACCGGGTCGGCCGACAAGGGCGCGGCCTTCGATTCAGCCGGCGCCTGCGCGGCCACCCCGCCCGGCCCCAGGAGCCAGCCCAACACCAGGATCATCAGCACAACACGCATGGGCTCAGGCACCGAGTTCGTTCATCAAGGGCAGCAGCTTGTCGCGCACCGCCTCGGGCGTGACCGGGCCGGTGAACTTGAGCCGGATCACACCCTGTTTGTCGATCACATAGGTCTCGGGCACGCCGTAGACACCGAAGTCCAGGCCGACGCGGCCGTCCCTGTCGAACAGCGTGGTCTTGTAGGGGTTGCCGTGTTTGCCCAGCCACGTCAGCGCCAGGTGGCGCTGGTCCTTGTAGTTCAGGCCGATCAGGGGCACGGCGCTGGTTTTGGCCAGGTCCATGAGGACCGGGTGTTCCTGCTGGCAGGCCACACACCACGAGGCCCACACGTTGAGCAGCCACACCTGGCCGCGCAGGTCGTCGGGCGCCACCAGCGTGTCGGGTGCGGCGAGCGTGGGCAGGCGGAACGCGGGCACCGGCTTGTTGATCAACGGCGACGGCACATCGCGCGGGTTGAGCTGCAGGCCCATGCCGAGAAAACCCAGCATCACCACAAAGATGGCCAGCGGCCACAGGTAGCGCTTCATGGGCGCGCGCTCCGCACCGTCATCACCGGGCGTGCTGCGCCCACGCCAACCGCCACCGGCGCGGGCGCCACCACGGCCGCCTTGCGCACGCGGTAGCGCCGGTCCATCACGGCCATCAGTCCTCCCAGCGCCATCAGCAAGCATCCGCCCCAGATCCAGTTGACCAGGGGCTTGTGGTGCAGGCGCACGCTCCAGGCGGTTTCGCTCACCGGCTCACCCAGCGCCACGTACACGTCGCGCATCACGCTGCGGTCGATGGCCACTTCGGTCATCGCCGTGCGGCTCACGGTGTAAATGCGCCGCTCGGGGTGCAGCACCGCCACCAGTTCACCATCGCGGCTCACAGTGAGCGTGGCTTTGGCCGAGGTGTAGTTCGGCCCCTGCACCAGGTCCATGCTGTCGAGCCGGATGCTGTGGCCACCCACCTCGGCGGTCTGGCCCACTTCCATGCGCACGTCGTTCTCGGTCTGGAAGCTGCTCACCACCGTGACCCCGGCGATGAACACCGCCACCCCGAAGTGCGCCAGCAACATGCCGAAGTAGCTGCCCGGCTGGGCACGGAACGCGACCCAGGCCGAAGAAGGATGGGCGCGCAACCGTTGCACCAGGTTGAGCACCGCCGTGCTCGCGACCCACACCGCCAGCAGCAGCCCCAGGCCGGTGAGCGGCGACCAGCGCTGCAGCACCAGCGGCGCGATCGCCGCGCTGGCCACGCTCACACCCGCGGCCCAGCGCAGCTGGTGCGCCAGATCCCCCAGCGAGGCCTGCCGCCAGCGCGCCAGCGGCCCCACGCCCATGAGGAACAAGGCCGGCGCAATGAGCGGCACAAACACCGCGTTGAAGTACGGCGGGCCCACCGAGAGCTTGCCCATGCCGAGTGCGTCGATGAGCAAGGGGTAGAGCGTGCCCAGCAGCACGGCCGCGGCGGCCACCACCAGCAGCACGTTGTTGGCCAGCAGCAGGCTCTCCCGCGAGAGCAATTCGAACGCGCCACCACCGCCCACCCTGGGACCGCGCCAGGCAAACAGCGTGAGCGAGCCGCCCACCACAAGGGTGAAGAACACCAGGATGAACAGGCCGCGCGCCGGGTCGGTGGCAAACGCATGCACCGAGCTGAGCACGCCCGATCGCACGATGAAGGTGCCCAAGAGCGAGAGCGAAAACGCCAGGATCGCCAGCAGCGCCGTCCACAGCTTGAAGCCCCCACGCTTCTCGGTGACCGAGAGCGAATGGATGAGTGCCGTGCCCACCAGCCAGGGCATGAAGGACGCGTTTTCCACCGGGTCCCAGAACCACCAGCCGCCCCAGCCGAGTTCGTAGTAGGCCCAGAAGCTGCCCAGCGCAATGCCCACCGTGAGGAAGCACCAGGCCATGGTGGTCCAGGGGCGCGACCAGTGCGCCCAGGCCGCGTCCACCCGGCCCGCGAGCAGGGCCGACACGGCAAATGCAAAAGCGACCACAAAACCCACGTAGCCCATGTAGAGCATGGGCGGGTGGATCGCCATCCCCAGGTCCTGCAGCAGCGGGTTGAGGTCTTTGCCATCGAGCGGCACCGGGTACAGGCGCTCGAAGGGGTTGGAGGTGAGCAGCGTGAAGAGCAGGAAGCCCACGCTGATCAGGCCCATGAGGCCGAGCACGCGGGCGCGCATGGGTTCGTCGAGCTGATTTGAGAACACGGCCACTGCCAATGTCCAGCCCGCAAGGATCAGGCTCCACAGCAGGATGGAGCCTTCGTGGTTGCCCCACACCGCGGTGATGCGGTAGATCAACGGCGAGCTGGTGTGCGAGTTCTGCGCGGCCAGCAGCACCGAGAAATCGCTGGTGACGAAGGCGTGCATGAGGCAGCCGAACGAGACCAGCAGCAGCACGAACTGCGCAAAGGCCGCCGGGCGGGCCAGCGCCATCCAGTGCCGGCGGCCCTGGTGCGCACCCACCAGCGGAAACACGCTCTGGACCAGTGCCATCACGAGCGCCAGCACGGCGGCGAAATGACCGAGTTCGGGGATCACGGTTGGGCTCCTTGGGGCAGCACCAGCGAGGTCTGTCCGGGCATGGCGTTCGCGTTGCGCGCCTTGTCCAGCGCTTCGGCCGCTTCGGGTGCCATGTAGTTCTCGTCGTGCTTGGCCAGCACCTGCTCCGCACGGAACACGCCGTCAATGCCCAGCTTGCCTTGCGCCACCACGCCCTTGCCTTCCTGGAACAGGTCGGGCAGCAGGCCGGTGTACGTGACCGGAATGCTTTGGGCGGTGTCGGTCACCTTGAAGCGGATGGTGAGCCCTTGGGGTTCACGCACCACACTGCCCTGCTCCACCAGGCCACCCACGCGAAAGTTGCGCTCCTTCGGTGCTTCGTTGGCCACCACCTGCGTGGGGCTGAAGAAAAACACCAGGTTGCTGTTGAAGGCATTGAGCACGAGTGCCGTGGCCGCAGCCAGCGTGGCCAGGCCCACGGCGAGGGCAACGAACCGGCGGTTGCGCGGCTTCATGCCGTGGTCTCCCCGGTGGCACGCTCATCCATCACCTCCTGCGCGAGCAGGCGGCGGCGAAAGCGGATCACCATCAGCTCGGCCACCACCACCGCAGCGCACATGCCCAGCGACCCCCACACATACAGGCCATATCCGCCCATGGCCAGCAGTTCACTCAAGCTGTTCATGCCATGCCCTCCAGTGCCTGCCGCGCCCAGGGCGCGTGGCGTTCACGCTCAAGCATGATCACGCGCACGCGGGCCAGGGCCACCGCAATGCAGTACATCCAGCAGGCCAGCGCCATCACCAGCATGCCCAGCAGCATGGGCGTGGCCATGCTGGGGGCCCTGGTGATGCTGACCGAGGCGCCCTGGTGCAGCGTGTTCCACCACTGCACCGAGAAATAGATGATGGGCAGGTTGACCACCCCCACGATGGCCAGCAGGCCGGCGGCTCGGTCGGCGCGGCGCGTGTCGTCGATCGCGCTGTGCAGCGCCATGAAGCCGATGTAGAGGAAGAGCAGCACCAGCTCGGAGGTGAGCCGCGCGTCCCACACCCACCAGGTGCCCCAGGTGGGCTTGCCCCAGAGCGCACCGGTCCACAGCGCGAGAAAGGTCATGAGCGCGCCGGTGGGCGCCAGCGCCGTGGCCATCATGGACGAGAGGCGCGAGTTGAACACCAGGCCGATGGCCGCCCAGGTGGCCATGGCGAGGTAGACCACCATGGACATCCAGGCCGTGGGCACGTGCACGAAGATGATGCGGTAGGCCTCGCCTTGCTGCGCGTCGGTGGGCGCCACCCACAGGCCAATGTAAAGGCCGATGGCGGTGAGCACCACGGCCAGCGCGCCGAACCACGGCACCAGCCGGCCCGCCAGGGGATAGAAGCGCTGCGGTGCTGCGTAGTGGAACCAGTTGATCGAGGCCATCAGCTCACTCCATGGAGATGCGCAAGGCAGCGCTGGTGACCAGCGGCGCGGCAAACAGGCTCAGCAGCAGCAAGGCAGCGAGCAGCGAAAAATGCCCGCCCACCCCCAGCCCGGCGGAGTGCGCCTCGACCGCGCCCGCGCCGAAGATCAGCACCGGGATCACCAGCGGCAGCGTGAGCAGCGACATCAGCACCCCACCACCACGCAGACCCAGCGTGAGCGCCGCACCGATGGCACCCACCAGGCTGAGCACCGGCGAACCGATGAGCAAGGTGAGCAGCAACACGCCGGTGGCAGAAGCCGAGAGGTCGAACTGCAGCGCCAGCAGCGGCGACACCAGCACCAGCAGCAGCACCGAGCCGCACCAGTGCGCAGCGATCTTGCCCAGCACCAGCAGGGGCAGCGGGTGCGCCGAGAGCAGCAGTTGTTCGAGCGTGCCGTCCTGCAGGTCGTCGGCGAACAGGCGCGCCAGCGGCAGCGTGCAGGCCAGCAGCGCGGCCACCCACACCACGCCCGGCGCCATGGTGCGCAGCAGCGCGGGTTCCGGCCCCACGCCCAGCGGAAACAGGCTCACCACCATCACGAAAAACACCACCGCGGCCAGCGAATCGGTGCGCCGGCGCACGGCGATGCGCAGGTCGCGCTGGAAGACGCAGCGAAAACCCTCCAGCCAGCCCTGCGGCGCGGCGGAAGCGGTCGGGTGCGCGGCCACGTGGGTGTTCACAGGCTGAGCACCTGGTGCGGCGTGTCGTCGAGCGACACGCCCTGGTGGCTGGTGAGCACCACCGCGCCGCCACGCAGCAGCTGGGCGCGTATCAGGCCTTCGAGCCAGGCGGTGGCGGTGGTGTCGAGTGCGTTGAAGGGTTCGTCCAGCACCCACAGCGGAGCTGCGCGCGCCAGCACCAGCCTGGCCAGTCCGCAGCGTCGCCGCTGGCCTTGCGAGAGGCGGCGTGCGGGCGTGCGCTCGAAGCCGCGCAGGCCGGCATCGCCCAAGGCCTGCAGCGCGCCGACCCGGTCGGCAGCCTGGCCGCCCAGCGTGCAGGCGGTGATCAGGTTGTCCAGCGGTGACAGATCGTCCTTGAGCGCGGCGGCATGGCCCAGGTACACGAGGTCGCGGCCCCACTGTTCACGCTGCGCCGCCATTGGCTGGCCGCGCCACAGCACCTGACCTTCCGTGGGCGTGAGCAAGCCACACATCAAGCGCAGCAGGCTGGTCTTGCCGGCGCCGTTGGCTCCCGCCACCCGCAACAACTGGCCGCCGGGCAATTGCAGGTCCAGGCCACTGAACAAGGTGCGTCCGCTGCGGATGCAACTCACCTTGTTCAGGGCCAGTGTGGCGGTCATGGGAGCACTTTCGTGCGCAATGTCGGGGACTTCACCGGTGTGTCTCAAAAATCGTATGTCAACTTGATTTGACACTTATAGCACCAGACGTTTTGAGCAACAAACCGGAAAAACCCATGGCGCGTATGGCATTCGGGCGATTTCAGGTTGCCCTGGAAGGCCCCGGCAGGACGCCGCGCCTGTGTGCGCTGCACAAGAAAAGACCCTTTGACATTCCGAGGTGTCATGTTAGATTGACATTCAGTGATGTCACACATCGATGACATCCCGACCACGGTCAAGGGGCTCTCATGGACATGATGACTCGCATACAAGCCGCGCTGGATCACGAACTGACCCAGGCCAGCAGCCCCAGTGCCCCGCCCCGTCTGATGGCCGCCATGCGCCACGCGGTGTTCCCCGGCGGCGCCCGCATCCGCCCACAGCTCTGCCTGGCCGTGGCCGGTGCCTGCGGCGAAGACGCCCCTGCGCTGACCAACGCCGCCGCCATGGCCATCGAACTGCTGCACTGCGCCTCGCTGGTTCACGACGACATGCCCTGCTTCGACGACGCCGACACGCGCCGCGGCCAACCCACCGTGCACAAGCTGTACGGGGAGCCGCTGGCCCTGCTCACCGGCGACGCATTGATCGTCATGGCCTACCAGATCCTGGCTCGTGCGGGCGCACTGCACCCCAACCGCCTCGCCGGTCTGATCGATACCGTGTGCATCGGCACCGGCGCGCCCGACGGCATCGTGGCCGGACAGGCCTGGGAATGCGAGAACCGGGTCGATCTCGGCCAGTACCAGCGCGCCAAGACCGGCGCCCTGTTCGTGGCCTCCACCTGCGCCGGCGCGCAGGCCGCCGGCGCCGACCCCGAAAGCTGGCGCGCCCTGGGCGAATGCCTGGGCGAGGCCTACCAGGTGGCCGACGACATCCGCGACGTGTTGATGCAGGCCGATGAGCTGGGCAAACCCGCCGGGCAGGACGCCCAGCACGGTCGCCCCAGCGCTGCGGCCGACCTCGGACTTGTGGGCGCCATCGACCATTTCCACGGCCTCATGCAGGCCGCCATCGATTCGGTGCCGGCCTGCCAGAGCCGCCACGCCATGCGCCAGCTGGTGCTGCACGAAGCCAGCCGGCTGATCCCGCAGAGCACCTGCGACCGCATCGAGCTGCAACGCACGCCCGACCACCCCGCCGTGCGCCTGGCCGCCTGAAGGTCGTCACCATGGCCGCCCTGGACGCCCTCAAGCCCCTGTCGGATGGTCCGCCGCCCTCGTGGCGCGAGCGCCTGGCCAGCCGCATCGACCGGTGGATGACCAGCCCCGCGCTCAACCGCTGGGCCAGCCGCAGCGTGCTCACCCGCTGGCTGGTGCGCCGCCGCTCGGCGCAGCTGTTCGATCTGATGGCCGGCTTCGTTCACTCGCAGGTGCTGCTGGCCTGTGTGCGGCTCAAGCTGTTCGAACACATGCTGCAAGCCCCGCGCACCGCCGACGAGCTGGCCACGCTGTGCAGGGTGCCCACCGCTCAGCTCGCCCGCCTGCTCGACTCGGCCGTGGCCCTGCACCTGCTGGAGCAGCGAGGCAGCGGCCGCTACGGCCTGGGCCCCATGGGCGCGCCGGTGGTGGCGCACGCCGGCATCCGCGACATGATCGAGCACAACGCCGTGCTCTACGAGGACATGCGCGACCCGCTGGCCCTGCTGCGCGAGCCGAACGCCGCGCGCATGCACGCGTACTGGCCCTACACCGAAGACCCGGCCGGCAACCCGCAGGCGCCGGCGCCGGTGGACCAGTTCGCCCGCTATTCGTCGCTCATGTCGACTTCGCAGCGCTTCGTGATCGAAGAGCTGCTGGCTTCGTACGCCTTCAACGAACACCGCGTGGTGCTCGACGTGGGCGGCGGCATGGGCGGCTGGGTGAGCGCGCTGGCGCTTCGCCATCCCCACCTGCAGCTGCAGCTGTTCGACCTGCCCCCGGTGGCCGCACTCGCCGCGGACAACGTGCAGCGCCAGGGCCTGAGCGATCGCATCAGCACCCATGGCGGCAGCTTCACCCAGGACACCCTGCCCCGCGGTGCCGACCTGGTGACGCTGGTGCGCGTGGCGCACGACCACCCGGACGGCGATGTGAGAGTCGTGCTGCGCGCCATCTTTGACGCCCTGCCCCTGGGCGGCGCGCTGCTGCTGGCCGAGCCCATGGCCCAGGCCGGCGGTGCGCCCGAGCCCAGCGACCCGTATTTCCACTTCTACCTGATGGCCATGGGCTCGGGGCGCCTGCGCACGCCGGCCGAACTCACCGCCCTCATGGCCGACGCGGGTTTCACCCACATCGAGCGCGTGCCCAACCCCATGCCGCTGCATGCGCAGCTGTTGGTGGGCCGCAAGGCCCACGACCACCGTAGGGGTTTACCCGCCATTACACCGCCCAGTGTCACTTTGTCTTGACACTTTTTAATGTCAACTCTTTAATACACATCATGCAAGCCCAAGCCATCGTTTTCCAGAGCCCATGCAACCTCTCGGTGCGGGCGCTGGAACTTCGCGGCCTCAGCGACGGCGACCTGGAGGTCGAAGTCGAGTACAGCGGCATCAGCACCGGCACCGAGCGCCTGCTGTGGGACGGCAGCATGCCGCCCTTCCCCGGCATGGGTTACCCGCTGGTCCCCGGCTACGAGACGGTGGGCCGCGTGATGCGCACGCAGGGTGACTGCGGCCACGGCCAGAACAGCATCCAGGTCGGCGACCAGGTGTTCGTGCCGGGCTCCTACAGCTTCGAAGGCGTGCACAACCTCTTCGGTGGTGCCGGCTCGCGCCTGGTGGTCCCTCACGACCGCGTGGTCAGGCTGCACAACGACCTGGGTTCACAGATGGTGCTGCTGGCCCTGGCCGCCACCGCCTACCACTCGGTCACCTTCGGCGGCAGCCGCGCACCGGCCACACCGCCCGAGCTGATCATTGGCCACGGTGTCATGGGCCGACTGCTGGCGCGCCTCACGGTGGCCTCGGGCGCACCCGCCCCGGTCGTGTGGGAAACGCAGGCCGCGCGCCGCGTGGGCGCCGAGGGCTACAGCGTCATCGACCCCACCGAGGACACGCGCAAGGACTACCGCGCGATCTACGACGTGAGCGGCGACGCCGACATCCTGAACAAGGTGATTCCGCGCCTGGCCAAGGGCGGCGAGGTGGTGCTCGCCGGCTTCTACAAAAACGACATCTCGTTCTCGTTCGCTCCGGCCTTCATGCGCGAAGCGCAGATCCGCGCCGCCGCCGAATGGAAACGCGCCGATCTCGTGGCCGTGACGCAACTGGTGCAGACCGGGCGCCTGTGCCTGGACGGCCTGATCACCCACACCGAAACCCCGGCCCGCGCAAGCGACGCCTACGCGGCCGCCTTCGGCGATCCGCAGTGTTTGAAGATGGTCCTGGACTGGAGAAACTGATGAACGCGATCCCCGTCAACCAAGTGCAGTCCGCCAAATTCATGGACCAGCTTCGCGCTGAAGCCGCCATGGAACCGGCACCGGTGCACACCGGTGAAGTGAAGAAGGAAACCCAGATCATTGCCATCTACGGCAAGGGCGGCATCGGCAAGAGCTTCACGCTGGCCAACCTCAGCTACATGATGGCCCAGCAGGGCAAAAAGGTCCTGCTGATCGGCTGTGATCCCAAGAGCGACACCACCAGCCTGCTGTTCGGTGGCCGCGCCTGCCCCACCATCATCGAGACCTCGTCGAAGAAAAAGCTCGCCGGTGAAGCGGTGGCGATCGGCGACGTCTGCTTCAAGCGCGACGGCGTCTACGCCATGGAACTCGGTGGCCCCGAGGTCGGTCGCGGCTGCGGTGGCCGCGGCATCATCCACGGCTTCGAGCTGCTGGAGAAACTCGGCTTCCACGAGTGGGGCTTCGACTACGTGCTGCTCGACTTCCTGGGGGATGTCGTTTGTGGTGGGTTCGGTTTGCCGATTGCCCGCGACATGTGCCAGAAGGTCATCGTGGTGGCGTCGAACGACCTGCAGTCGCTCTACGTGGCCAACAACGTCTGCAGCGCGGTGGAGTACTTCCGCAAGCTCGGCGGCAACGTGGGCGTGGCCGGCATGGTGATCAACCGCGACGACGGCACCGGCGAGGCGATGAACTTCGCCGAAGCCGTCGGCATCCCGGTGCTCTCGGTGATCCCGGCCGACGACGACATCCGCCGCAAGAGCGCCAGCTACGAAATCATCGGCCGCCCCGAATCGGTGTGGGGCCCCATGTTTGCCCAGCTCGCCGAGAACGTGGGCAACTCCACCCCCATGCGCCCCAAGCCCATGACGCAGGACGAATTGCTCGGCCTGTTCTCCGCCTCGGCCGTGGGCCGCGACGTGGTGCTGGAGCCGGCCACCCAGTTCGACATGTGCGGCAAGACCGACACCAGCAAGCCCACCCTGGAAGTTGTGTACGACGAGGTCTGACACCATGACCGGCACCACCATCCCCATCATTCCCGCGAAGGCCACCACCGCCATCGAGGGCGATGGCATGGGTTGCCACGCCGGCGGCGAGACGCTGCTGGCCGCGGCCAAATCGGCCGGCAAGAGCGAAATCCTGGCGCAGTACGCCGCCGACTACCCCCAGCGCGACAACGCCGGCCCGCACGACCAGCCGCAGAGCATGTGCCCGGCCTTCGGTTCGCTGCGGGTGGGCCTGCGCATGCGCCGCACCGCCACCATCCTCAGCGGCTCGGCCTGCTGCGTCTACGGCCTCACCTTCACCAGCCACTTCTACGGTGCGCGCCGCAGCGTGGGTTATGTGCCCTTCAACAGCGAATCGTTGGTGACCGGCAAGCTGTTCGAGGACATCAGCGAGGCGGTGCACGCCCAGGCCGACCCCGAGAAGCTGGACGCCATCGTGATCATCAACCTGTGCGTGCCCACCGCCAGCGGCGTGCCGCTGCAGATCCTGCCCAAGGCCATCAACGGGGTGCGCATCATCGGCATCGACGTGCCCGGCTTCGGCGTGCCGACCCACGCAGAAGCCAAGGACGTGCTCACCGGCGCCATGCTGAAGTACGCCCGCAGCGAGATCATGGCCGGCCCGGTGCCCGCACCGCGTGAGAAGCGCAGCGACAAGCCCACCATCACGCTGCTGGGCGAAATGTTCCCGGCCGACCCGATGCTGATCGCCCAGATGATCGCGCCCATGGGCCTGGCCGTGGGCACCGTGGCACCCACCCGCGAATGGCGCGAGCTGTACAGCGCGCTCGACAGCGTGGCCGTGGCCGCCATCCACCCGTTCTACACGGCGAGCATCCGCGAATTTGAAGCGGCGGGCCGTGCGATCGTGGGCTCGGCCCCGGTGGGTGTGGACGGCACGCACGACTGGCTGGGCGCCATCGGCCAGGCCACCGGTGTGGCGCAGGCGCAGATCGACGTGGCGCGCAACGCCACGCTGGCCGCCATCCGCGGCGTGTTGTCGCAACAGAAGATCCACGGTCGCATCACGCTCAGCGGCTACGAAGGCTCCGAGCTGCTGGTGGGCCGTCTGCTGGTGGAGTGCGGCGCCGACCTGCGCTACGTGGGTTCGGCCTGCCCGGCCACACCCTGGAACGCACACGACGCCGCCTGGCTCAAGTCCAAGGGCGTTCAGGTGCAGTTCCGCGCCTCGCTTGAAAACGATCTGGATGCCATGCGCGAGTACCAGCCGCAGCTGGCCATCGGCACCACGCCGGTGGTGCAGGCGGCCAAGGAAGCCAGCATCCCGTCGCTCTACTACACCAACCTGATTTCCGCCCGCCCGCTGATGGGTGTGGCCGGTGCCGGCTCGCTGATCCAGGTGATCAACGCCGCCATGGGCAACCAGCACCGCTTCGACCAGATGAAGGACTTTTTCGGCAGCGTGGGCAACGGCGACAAGGCCGGTGTCTGGGAAGAGGTGCCGAAAGACTATCCGGACTTCCGCAAGGAACAGCGCCGCCAGCTGGACAAGCAGGCGAAAAAGCGCAAAGCCGAGGAGATGGGCTGATGCTGGTACTCGACCACGATCGCGCGGGCGGCTACTGGGGTGCCGTCTATGTGTTCACCGCCATCAAGGGCCTGCAGGTGGTCATTGACGGCCCGGTGGGCTGCGAAAACCTGCCCGTCACATCGGTGCTGCATTACACCGACGCCCTGCCTCCACACGAGCTGCCGATCGTGGTGACCGGCCTGGCCGAAGAGCAGCTGGGCCGCGAAGGCACCGAAGGTTCGATGAAGCGTGCGCACGCGGTGCTCGACCCCGAGCTGCCGGCGGTGGTGGTCACCGGGTCGATTGCCGAGATGATCGGTGGCGGCGTGACCCCCGAGGGCACCAACCTCATGCGCTTTTTGCCTCGCACCATCGACGAAGACCAATGGCAGTGCGCCAACCGCGCCATGTTCTGGCTCTGGAGCGAGTTCGGCATGAAAAAGGTGCCGGCCCGCAAGCCCTTTGCCGAGCGTCCGGCCGGCGAGAAGCCGCGCGTGAACATCATCGGCCCGAGCTACGGCACCTTCAACAGCCCGAGCGACCTGGCCGAGATCCGCCGCCTGGTGCAGGGCATCGGTGCCGACATCAACATGGTGTTCCCGCTGGGCAGCCACCTCTCGGAAGTCTCACGACTGGTCGAGGCCGACGTGAACATCTGCATGTACCGCGAGTTCGGCCGCATGCTCTGCGAAGCACTCGACCGCCCCTACCTGCAAGCCCCCATCGGCCTGCACAGCACCACCAAGTTCCTGCGCACGCTCGGTGAACTGCTGGGCCTGGACCCGGAGCCCTTCATCGAGCGCGAGAAGCACACCACCATCAAACCGGTGTGGGACCTGTGGCGCAGCGTCACGCAAGACTTCTTCGCCACCGCCAGCTTCGCGGTGGTGGCCGGTGAGACCTATGCGCGCGGCATCCAGCACTTCCTGGAAACCGAGATGGGCATGCCCTGCAAGTTCGCTGTCTCGCGCAAGGCCGGCGAAAAGACCGACAACGCCGCGGTGCGCGAGCTGGTGCGCACCCAGATGCCGCTGATCCTGTTCGGCAGCTACAACGAGCGCATGTACCTCGCCGAGGCCGGCAGCCAGGGGCCGATGAAGGCGACCTACATTCCGGCATCGTTCCCGGGCGCCATCATCCGCCGCCACACCGGCACCCCCTTCATGGGTTACAGCGGCGCGACCTACCTGATCCAGGAGGTGTGCAACTCGCTGTTCGACGCGCTGTTCCACATCCTGCCGCTGGGCACCGACATGGACCGTGTCGACCCCACGCTGGCGCGCGGTGAAGTCGCCGGTCTGTCCACCCCCTGGGACGACAAAGCCCAGGCCCGGCTGCACACGCTCATCTCCAACCAGCCGGTGCTGGTGCAGATCTCGGCCGCCAAGCGGCTGCGCGACGAGGCCGAGCGCCAGGCGCGCGAAAGCGGCGAGGCCGCCGTCAACGAATCGCATGTGAACACCGCCGGCCAGTCGATGGGCCTGGGGGAATTTGCATGACCCTGTTTTCACTCTTCGACCACGGCACGGGTGCCGGGTCCACCTCACGTTGCAGCATGTCGCTGCAGCTGCCCACGGTGCGCGGGCTGGGCGCATCGATGGCCTCACGGCCACATTGAAAAGGAGCATCCCATGTCGACACGGACATCTGTTTCCGGCCTGACGGACGATGAAGCTCAGGAGTTCCACCAGTACTACATCCAAGGCTTCATTGGGTTCACGGCCATCGCCGTTGTCGCCCATTTGCTGGTGTGGTTCTGGCGGCCCTGGCTCTGACCCACACGGCTAACTTTTCGTGAAAGGACAACTGCCATGAACGATATGTCTTATGAAGCCCATAAGCCTTCCCTGAGCGGTGACAAGCTTTCGTTTGTCCTGATCTTTGCCCCCTGCTTCCTGCTCCTGCTGTCGCTTGCCGTACTGGGCCAACTGGTCGGCATGCACTGGCAGTTCTGGCTGCCTGGCGCGGAGCACAAGACCAGCATCTTCTCGGGCGTGCATGCCGCGGTCTACACCTTCATGTCTCACATCATTTGAAATTAGGAGATCCCATCATGTGGAGAATCTGGCGCCTTTTCGATCCTGTCCGCACCATGGTTGCGCAGGGCGTTTTCCTCTTTGCTCTGGCCGCGATGATTCACCTCATCCTGCTGAGCACGAACAAGTTCAACTGGCTGGACGGCCCCAAGACCGCCGCACCGACCGCGCAAAGCATGCCGGCGGCCACCCCCGCAGCGAAGTCCTGACTTCGTTCGAGGTGTGCAGGTGCTGAAACTGGCGTGGGCCAGTGCAGCATCTGCTCCCCTCCCCCATTTGCAAAGACGTCAGAAGTCCAAACCACCTGAGACAGGAGGGCCGCACCATGGCCATGCTCAACTTTGAAAAGAAATACCGGGTTCGAGGCGGAACACTGGTTGGCGGCGACCTGTTCGATTTCTGGGTGGGTCCCTTCTACGTCGGATTTTTCGGTGTCACCACCCTGTTCTTCACGATCCTGGGCACGGCCATGATCCTCTGGGGTGCCTCGCAAGGGCCCACCTGGAATCTCTGGCAAATCAGCATTGCGCCCCCCGACCTCTCCTACGGCCTGCGTTTCGCGCCGATGATGGAAGGCGGCCTGTGGCAGCTGATCACGGTCTGTGCGATCGGTGCCTTCGGCTCCTGGATGATGCGAGAGATCGAAATCTGCCGCAAACTGGGCATGGGCTACCACGTGCCCTTTGCCTTCGGCGTGGCCATCCTGGCGTATGTGACCCTGGTGGTGATCCGCCCCGTATTGCTGGGCGCCTGGGGACACGGTTTCCCCTACGGCATCTTCAGCCACCTCGACTGGGTGTCCAACGTGGGCTACCAGTACCTGCACTTCCACTACAACCCGGCGCACATGCTGGCGGTCACGTTCTTCTTCACCACAACGCTCGCGCTCTCACTGCACGGCGCCCTGGTGCTCTCTGCCACCAACCCTGCGCCGGGTCAGACGGTCAAGACACCCGAGCACGAAGACACCTTTTTCCGCGACACGATCGGGTATTCCGTGGGCACGTTGGGTATCCACCGTCTGGGCCTCTTCCTCGCACTCGCTGCCGTGCTGTTCAGCGCCCTGTGCATCGTGATCAGCGGACCCTTCTGGAGCCGTGGTTGGCCCGAATGGTGGGGCTGGTGGCTGAACCTGCCGATATGGTCCTGAGCATCTGAAAGAAACAGGAGCACACCATGCAATACCAAAACCTTTTCACCACCGTTCAGGCCGTCGGGCCGGTGCACCACGGCATTGAGCTGGGCAGCGGGCAAGACACCCCTCGCTTTGGCAAGACACCCGGCATCGTCCATCTGTTCGGGCGCTTCGGCAACGCACAGGTCGGGCCGATCTACCTCGGCGCCCTGGGCATGGCGTCCATCCTGTTCGGCGTGTTGGCCTTCAACATCATGGGCCTGAACATGCTGGCCTCGGTCAACTGGGACCCGATCCAGTTCGTGCGCCAGCTCTTCTGGCTGTCGCTGGAGCCGCCAGCGGCGGGTGCAGGCCTGGGCCTGGCTCCGCTGAACGCGGGGGGCTGGTGGCAGATCGCAGGCCTCTTCCTCACGATCTCGATCCTCCTGTGGTGGGCACGCACCTACCGCCGCGCACGGGCTCTCGGCATGGGCACGCATGTGCCCTGGGCCTTCGCCGCCGCCATCTGGCTGTTCCTGGTGCTTGGCCTGATCCGCCCGGTGCTCATGGGCTCATGGAGTGAAGCGGTGCCTTTCGGCATCTTCCCCCACCTGGACTGGACGGCCGCTTTCTCGCTGCGCTATGGCAACCTGTTCTACAACCCCTTCCACGCACTGTCGATCGCTTTCCTGTACGGATCCACCCTGCTGTTTGCGATGCACGGCGCCACCATCCTGGCGGTGAGCCGCTTCGGTGGCGAGCGCGAGATCGAGCAGATCGTCGACCGCGGCACGGCCAGCGAACGCGCAGCGCTCTTCTGGCGCTGGACCATGGGCTTCAACGCCACGATGGAATCCATTCACCGCTGGGCCTGGTGGTTCGCCGTGCTGTGCCCGCTGGTGGGTGGCATCGGCATCCTGCTGACCGGCACCGTGGTGGACAACTGGTACCTCTGGGCCATCAAGCACGGTGTTGCACCGCCTTACCCCGACGTCTTCCCCGCCGTGATGGATCCGGCGCTTGCACCAGGAGCCAAGTGATGAAAACACCCAACTTCAAGCACCGCAACTGGCTGGGCGCACTCGCCCTGGGAACGTTGGTCTTGCTGGCCGGCTGCGAACGCCCCCCGATGGAATCGACGCAGAACGGCTACCGCGGCACCGGCATGGTCCAGGTGGTCAACCCGCGGATCCAGGCCGACGTGCTGGCAGTCAACCAGGTGCCTGCGGCACAACCACCGGCCGGTGCCGACGGCCCCAAGGCCGGGCAGATCTACCAGAACGTGAAGGTGCTGGGCGACCTGAGCGTGGGTGAGTTCACCCGCCTCATGGTCAACATGACGGCCTGGGTGGCCCCCGAGCAAGGCTGCAACTACTGCCACAACGGCGCCAACTTCGCCGACGACAGCCTCTACACCAAGGTGGTGGCGCGGCGCATGGTGCAGATGACGCAGCACATCAACACCGACTGGAAAGCCCACGTGGCCGAGACCGGCGTGACCTGTTACACCTGCCACCGCGGCAACCCGGTGCCCAAGGAGATCTGGTTCACCGCCGACAGCCAGCCCCAGGGCTCGAACTTCATCGGCAACAAGATGGGGCAGAACACACCGGCCGACAGCGTGAAGCTGGCCTCGCTGCCCTACGACCCGTTCACGTCCTACCTGCTCAAGGACGAGCCGATCCGGGTGAACGCCACCAAGGCCCTGCCCACCAGCGGCGGCCAGGGCGAGAGCATCCAGCGCACCGAAAAAACCTATGCGCTCATGACGCACATGTCGGCCTCGCTGGGCGTGAACTGCACCTTCTGCCACAACACGCAGAACTTCGGCAAGTGGGACGGCGCGCCACCCCAGCGCGTGACGGCGTACCACGGCATCCGCATGGCACGCGACCTGAACCTGGCCTACATGGAGCCGCTGACCGAGGTGTTCCCGACCAACCGCAAGGGCGAACTGGGTGACGTGGCCAAGATGAACTGCGCCACCTGCCACCAGGGCGTCAACAAGCCCCTGCTGGGTGTGCCCATGCTCAAGGACCACCCGGAGCTCGCCGCCTACCGGCCTTACACCGCTGCCGCACCGGCCGCGCCCGATGCGGCTGCCACTCCGGCAACGCCCGCGGACGCTGCGCCGAAACCGGCCCAATGACGCGTTGGCTGGCGGCGTCCCGGCAGCAACGCAAGGTCCCGCCATGCAAGCCGTTCTGGCACAACCGCGCGGCTTCTGTGCCGGGGTGACCCGGGCCATCCACATCGTCGAGCGCGCACTCGAACTGCACGGCACCCCGGTGTACGTGTTCCACGAAATCGTCCACAACCCCTGGGTCGTGGACGACCTTCGTTCGAAGGGCGCGGTGTTCGTGGACGACCTGGCGCTGGTGCCCGGCGGATCGGTGCTGGTGTTCTCGGCGCACGGCGTTTCCAACGCCGTGGTTGCGCAGGCTGAAGGCCTGGCACTGCACACGATCGACGCCACCTGCCCGCTGGTGAGCAAGGTGCACCAGCAGGCACAGCGCTTCGTGCGCCTGGGCCACACCTTGCTCATGATCGGCCACGCCGGCCACGAGGAAGTGGTGGGCACCGTGGGCCGGGTGGACGCACCGGTGCACCTGGTGGGCACGGTGGCCGACGTGGCCCGGCTTGAGTTCCCCTCTTCCACCCCGCTGGCGTATGTGACCCAGACCACGCTGAGCCTGGACGACACGCGCGAGATCATCGCGGCGCTCACAGCCCGTTTCCCGCGCATCGTCGGCCCCGATGTGGACGGCATCTGTTACGCCACCCACAACCGGCAGATCGCCGTGCGCCGGCTCGCTGCGCAGGTCGACCTGGTGCTGGTGGTCGGCGCGCGCAACAGCTCCAATTCCAACCGCCTGCGCGAAGTGGCCGAGCGCAGTGGTGTGCCGGCGCACCTGGTGCAGGACGAGCACGAACTCCAGGCCGCATGGCTTGACGGTGCTCCCCGCGTGGGCGTGACCTCGGGCGCCTCCACGCCCGAGCTGCTGGTGCAGCGCGTGGTGTGTGCATTGCAGTCACACACCGGCGCAGAGCCGCTTCAGATCGTGCACCTGGCCGGCGCGCGCGAAGACGTCACCTTCCGGTTGCCCGCCGAACTCGGTGGCGCCCGCAGCCCGGCACTTGCGCATGGCTGAGACCGTACCCGACGTGATCACCCTCTCGGGGGTGGTGGTGGTGGTGCTCGTGAACTACCTGCGCGAACACCAGGCCTGGGGCTGGATGCGCATGGTGCAGGGCTCCGCTTCGCTCAAGGGCGTGCCGGGTGTGGTGTTTGCCAAGGTCATGGGCAGCGGCCACGGTGGCGGCTTCAGCATCCGGCCCAGCGCCAGCCACCAGGGACTGATCGTCATGTTCGACCACGCCGAGCAGGCCGATGCCTTTCTCGCCGGCCCCATCGTGCAGGCCTACCGACAGCGCGCCGAGCACTTCTGGAGCGGCGTGCACGAGGTGCTCTCGTCGCGTGGCCAGTGGGACGGCGAAGCCTGGGGCCCCACACCGGCCACCCACCTCAAGCCCGACCACACGGTGCACGACGACGCCGGCGCGGCGCGGCCCCTGGCCGTGATCACGCGCGCCAGCATCCGCCCGGCCAAGGCCATGGCCTTCTGGCGCAACGCACCCGCCACGCAGGCCGCCATGCAGTCGGCGGCCGGCTGCACGCTGGCCATGGGCCTGGGCGAAGCACCGCTGGTGCGCCAGTGCACCTTCAGCTTGTGGAAAGACACCTCGTCCATGCTCGATTACGCGCACCAGGGCGCACACCAGGCCGCCATCGAAGCGGCCTACCGGCACAACTACTTCTCCGAATCGATGTTCGTGCGCATGCGCCTGCTGGAACATCACGGGCAATGGACACCTCCCAACGCGATGAACACGACCGAACCGGTCGACGGGCAGCCCCATGGCTGAACACCGCGTCGTCGTCATCGGCGCCGGCATGGCGGGCCTGGTGTCTGCCCTGCAACTGGCGCAGCAGGGACTGGACGTGACCGTGGTCGAGACCGCCGCCACACCCGGTGGCAAGGTGCGCCAGCTGGTGGTGGACGGCGCGGCCATCGACAGCGGCCCCACGGTCTTCACCATGCGCTGGGTGTTCGACCAGATCCTCGCCTCGGTGGGCACGACCCTGGAGGCCGAACTGCGCATCCGCCCACTGCCGGTGCTGGCGCGCCACTGGTGGGACGATGGCAGTTCGCTCGACCTGTTTGCCGACCCGGCGCGTTCGTTCGATGCCGTGGCGCAGTTCGCCGGGCCGGACGAAGCCAGGCGCTTCCAGGGTTTCTGCGCGCAGGCGAAGTCCGCCTACCAGTCGCTCGAAGGCCCCTACATTCGCAGTGCTTCGCCCAGCATGCTGGGCATGTCCATGGGGCTGGGCCTGCGTGGCCTGGCCACACTCGCTGCCTTGGGGCCCATGCGCAGCCTCTGGCACAGCCTGGGCCGGCACTTCACCGACCCGCGCCTGCGGCAGCTGTTTGGCCGCTACGCCACCTACACCGGCTCGTCGCCGTGGGAAGCCCCCGCCACGCTGATGCTGATCGCCCAGGTGGAGCTCGACGGCGTGTGGGCCATCGACGGCGGCATGCACGCGCTGGCGCGCTGCCTGGAGCGGCTGGCGCGCGAGCGCGGCGCCGCGTTCCGCTACCTGAGCCCTTGCGAACGCATCGCGGTGAAGAACGGCCGTGTGAGCGGTGTGACGCTGGCCAGCGGTGAAACCCTGCCCGCCGACAGCGTGGTCTTCAATGGCGACGTGGCTGCGCTGCGCACCGGACTGCTGGGACAGCCCGTGCGCCGGGCCGTGAAAAGCAAAGCGCCACCGCGCTCGCTCTCGGCCATCACCTGGTCCATCCACACGCGCACCAGCGGGCTAGCACTGGACCGCCACAACGTGTTCTTCCGCAACGACTACGCCAGCGAGTTCCGGGACATCTTCCAGCACGGTGAACTGCCGCAGCAACCCACGGTGTATGTGTGCGCGCAAGACCGCGGCACCGACCTGGCCGCGCCCTCCGGGCGCGAACGCCTGCTCTGCCTGGTGAACGCACCGGCGGAGGGCGATCTTCAAACCATCACACCCGAGGCCATCGAAACATGCGAGAACTCCAGCTTTGCCCTGCTGCGCCGCTGTGGCCTTCGGATCGAGAGCGCCGAACCCCCGTCGATCCGCACCACACCGGTGGACTTTCACCAACTCTTTCCGGCCACGGGGGGCGCCCTCTATGGACAGGCGACCCACGGCTGGACCTCGGCCTTCGCCCGCTCCAGCGCCAGCACACCGGTCACGGGCCTTTTCCTGGCGGGGGGGAGCGTCCACCCGGGCCCGGGGGTCCCGATGGCGGCTCTTTCGGGCCAGCTGGCGGCCGCGGCCGTGATGGCGAGCCCCGCTTTGACCAGGTGGTCCCCTCGGGTGGCTATCTCTGGTGGTACGTCGACGCCCTGAGCGACGACGGCCGGTTCGGCCTGTCCATCATCGCGTTCGTGGGCAGCGTGTTCTCGCCCTACTACGCGTGGGCGCGCAGACGCGGCCCCACCGATCCCGACAATTTCTGCGCGCTCAACGTGGCGCTTTACAGCGCGGGCGCGCGCCGCTGGTCCATGACCGAGCGCGGTGCCCCGCACAACCGGCGCGACGCCACGCATTTCAAGATCGGCCCGAGCCAGCTCGAATGGCACGGTGACGCACTCACCATCCACATCGACGAGGTGGGCGTACCGATTCCGCGGCGCATCCGCGGCACGGTGAAGTTGCGCACGCATCAGTTGTTCAAGTTCAGCACCGCGCTCGACGACGCCGGCCGCCACCGCTGGGGACCGATCGCGCCCCACGCGCGTGTGGAGGTGAAGCTGCAGCATCCCGAACAACGCTGGAGCGGGCACGCCTACCTGGACAGCAACGAAGGCGATGAGCCGCTGGAGCGCGCGTTCACCGAATGGGACTGGTCGCGCAGCGCCATGAAGGACGGCAGCACCGCCGTGTTGTACGACGTGGAGCCGGGCAAGGCCCGGGGCAAGCTGCTCGCCTTGCGCTTCGGGCGCCACGGCAGCGTGCAGCCCTTTGAAGCGCCGCCCCTGCAAACCCTGCCGCGCACGGCCTGGCGCATCGAGCGGCGCATGCGCAGTGACTCGCGTGTGCGGGTGACACAGCAGCTGGAAGACACGCCGTTCTACCAGCGCGCCATCCTCCAGAGCAGCCTGCTCGGGGAGAGCGTGTCGAGCTTTCATGAAACGCTGCGGGTGCCCCGGCTGGTCTCACCGCTGGTGCAAGCCATGCTGCCCTGGCGCATGCCCCGACGGGGCTGAACCGTTGCGCTTCAGGGGCGCACGTAGGCCCAGCCTTGATGCTGGCGCTGCATGATGTGGACCACACCGGCCGGCACGTAGCTGACGGCAGGGTTCATGTCGGCCTTGACGATCTTCTGGGCCGTCATGGTGTTCTCACAGGCCACGATCTTCACGCCGTTCTTCACCGCCTCGCTCACGCGGTTGGCGGTCACGGCGTCGAACTTGAGCATGTTGATGCCCGGGCCGTAGGCCACGATCTCGATGTCCACCTTGTCGGCACCCAGATCGACCTGCGCGTTGCGGGCGTTGTTCAGCGCCAGGTTCCACTTGGCCGGATCCGGGTCGCTCACCTGCAGCACCACCTGGGTTTTCTGGCGGGCGGGGGTGTAGGCACAGCCGGTGCCGAGCAAGGCGGTGGCACCGAATGCCAGCGCGAGAGCGAGGGTGCGTCGTTTCATCAAAAGTCTCCTGTGAAAGCATTCAATGCGTGAATCCGAATATTCCAGTACATGACTATCCCGCCCTGGCCGGCGCACGCCTATCGTGGTTTGCCCTGTGGTTCAGTGCAAAAAAAACCGGCGACTTCCGGCTGCGCTTCAAGGCGCGGTGGTCCTGTTCATTGGCCGCCGGGACCCACGGCGCGCGCCCAGTGCCGCCAGCAGGGCCAACAACCACAGCACCACCGCGAGCACGCCGTACGCAACCGCCGTGCCTTCGTGGTGAACCACGAGGCCGTCAAAGTGGTTGCCCTCTTCGTTGTAGGGCAGGCGGGCCTTGGCCACCGCAAGCACGGTGAGCCAGGCGGCGGGCACCGCGGCGATCACGGCCAGCGCGCCGAGCGCCCACGCTGCCCATCGGGAAGGCACGCGCTGCATGGGTCAGGCCAGCAAGGCCGCAAGGCCTCCGTCGGCCTCGAAGCGCTGGTTGCGGTAGGCCAGGCGGGTCGGGCCAGGCCACACGCGCTGCGCGATGCTGTGGGCCGGATCACCGGGGTAACAGATCACGCGCACACCGTCCTCGTCAAACGGTTCGGGCTCGATCAGCGTGGGCGGGCGGCTTTGCGCCAGGGCCATCACCTGGGCAGCGGTGTGCAGGTGGCTCAACTCGCTCAGGCTCATGATCTGCGGCGGCGCCAGATCGATCTCGCCCGCCCAGTAACGCTCCAGCCCCAGGCGCGGCGCCATCCACACGGCTTCGGTGGCTTCAAAGGTGCAATGCTCGGCCAGCTGGCCGTGGGGCGCGGCGGCCACAAAGAAGCGCGTGTCGAAACGCTTGTTGGTCACCGAGGGCACACGCGGTGTGATCCAGCGCGACCACGGCAACACGCTGGCGGTGGACACGGGACACCCGAGCTGCTGCAGGGCTGCGGCGAAACCGGTGCCCGCCGCGGTGAGCTCGCGCACGCGCTGCGCCAGCTCGGCGCGGTGCACCTGGCCGAGCAGCAGGCCGCATTCTTCAAAGGTCTCGCGCAGGGCGGCCACGTGCAAGGCCAGCGCGGTCTGGGCGTCCAGCCCCGGCTCGTTCAAGGTCAGGGCGCAATCGGCGGCCGTTCGGTCCAGTGCCGAAGGGTCCACCTCGCGGTCCGCGGCATCGAGCTTGCCGCCCGGAAACACGTGCACGCCGCCGAGCACAGCCGAGTTGCCGTGCCGGCGCACCAGCAACACCTCGAGCCCCTGCGGCGCATCGCGCACCACGATCACGGTGGCCGAGGGCACGGGGGGTGTGAGAACGGTGTCGGAGTTGATCGCAAGGGCCATGCGTGGATTGTCCGCGAGGGCCTGCGCAGCCGCTGTCGCCATCAGGGCCCGGGGTCGATCCCCCGGCGCCTGCGGGTAACCCCTCTGTAAGAAAGTGTTCTTTTTGAGGCCGGGTTGAATCCAATCGCGAACTTGCCCCGTATCCAGTGTGTCCCGATTGAAACGCCAGGCTCTCTGGCTCCAACCCATCTCACCAAGGATTCACCATGAAAAACGCTCGCAACTCCATCATCGCCCTCGCCCTGACCGCACTCTCCGCCGGCTCCGTGTTCGCCGCCGACATGACCCCCAAGACCCGCGACCAGGTGCGCGCCGAACTGGCACAAGCCCAGCGCGACGGCACGCTGATCGCCGACGGCCAGACCGGCGCCACCTTCCGCCAGCTGTTCCCGGGCAGCTACATGCAGCCTGCGGCCGCCAGCACCACCTCGCGTGACCAGGTTCGCGCCGATCTGATGGAAGCACAGCGCAACGGCACCCTGATTGCCGATGGCCAGACCGGCGCCACCTTCCGCGATCTGAACCCCAGCCGTTACCCCATGAACAACATGCAGGCGGCGAGCAACAACGGCACGACCGTGGGCATGGGTCAAAGCAACAGCACGACGAAGTCGAACTGATCGGCCCACGTTTTCTGAAACCCCCGGGGCCGCGTGTCGGCCTCGGGGGTTTTTGCGTTGTGCCGCAGGCGCTCAGAACACCGCGTGATCGCCGCGTTCGGGCGCGGCGGTGCCGTTCACCACGTCGGCGTAAAAGTCGAACAGCGTCTGGCTGCCGGTGGACGGCGTGGCCGCCGCATCAAAGCGCCCGGTGGCGGGGTCCAGCACCAGCATGGATTCGGTGGCGTAGTAGCGCCCGATGCGGGCCAGCTCGGCCTTGTCCGCCAGGGCGGGCACCACGCGCCCCGCCGCGCCCAGCACCGCAATGATCGCGTCGAGCAAACCCACGGGCACGCTCTTGAAGCGCGGCGGCCGACCGAGCAGCGCAAACAGGTGTTCGCCCTGCTGGCGCGGCGTGATCGCCTCGCCAGGTCCACCGATGGGCAACACGCGGTTGTGGCGGCTCGCGTCGGTGAGGCAGTCGGCAATGAAGGCGCCCAGGTCGTCGTCGCTGATGGGTTTGCAGGCCGTGGCCGTGCCGTCGCCAAACACCAGAAACGGCTTGCCCCGACGCACCCGCTCGATCTGCCCTGAGAGCGATTTGAAGAACGCCGTGGGCCGCACGATGGAATACGTCAGGCCCGAATCGACCAGCACCTGTTCGAACGCCAGCTTGGCTCGTTGAAATGCCAGCAGGGGCTTCTGCACGCAGATGGCCGAGAGCAGCACCACATGCGACACACCGGCCTGCCGCGCGACATCCAGCGCAGTGACATGGGCCTGGTGGTCGATGGCCCAGGCGTCTCTGGGCACACCGGTGCGCGAGGCCAGGCACGACACCAGCACGTCAAAATGTTCTCCCTGGAAACCATCGCGCGCCAGCGACACGGGGTCTTGCACGTCACCCACACGCACCACCGCACCCGGGAACAGGCGCGCCATGTCGCCGCCCTGCAGCCTGCCGCCCACACCCGCCTGCGGCCGCACAAAACACACCACCTCATGCCCCCGGGCCAACAGGGCGCGCACCGTGGCCTGGCCGATGGTGCCGGTGGCACCGAGCATGAAAACGCGTTGGGGATTCTGGCTGGGCATGGTGGCATCTTAGTAAGCGTGTCCTGGACTGGACTGTCACCGGTTGTCCAGTCCCCTCAAGAACCCCGGGCAGGTGTCGATACGCAGATATCAACCCCCAATGCACGGACCCATGGACGCCCTCAACACCCCCTCCGCCGCCATCCCCTCACCCAATCTGGCCACCCGTGGCCGAGCGCCGGCGCTGGCCAGCGCCGGTGAGTTCCTGAGCTTTCGCCTGGGCGCCGAGGAATACGGCATCGACATCCTGAGCGTGCAGGAAATCCGCTCCTACGAGGAGCCCACGCGCATCGCCAATGCGCCCGACTTCATCAAGGGGGTGGTCAACCTGCGCGGCGTGATCGTGCCGATCGTCGACATGCGCATCAAGCTGGGCTGCGCCAAGGTCGACTACAACGCGCTCACCGTGGTGATCGTGCTCAGCGTGCACGACCGCGTGGTGGGCCTGGTGGTCGACTCGGTGAGCGACGTGATCCGTCTCAGCCATGACCACATCAAGGCCGCACCGCAGATCAGCACCACCCTGGACGCCGGCTTCATCACCGGCATCGCCAGCGTGGGCGAGCGCATGCTGATCCTGGCCGACATCGAAGCCCTCATCGGCAGCGCCGACATGGGCCTGGTCACCCAGCCCCCTTCCGTTCAGTAACCCCTCCCCCCCGCTTTCCGCCGCACGCAGCCCACGAGGCCGCGCGCGGCTCAACACGCCTGTTGGAGTCACCATGAAACTCTTCCGCAACCTGTCTGTCGGCGCCCGCCTGTGGGTCGGTGTCATCGCCATCATCGTGGCCCTGTTTGTCGTGGTGGCCACCGCCGGCGCGCGCTCGGCCTCGCTCAACGCCGAGTCCGAGCGGGTGCTCTCCGCGCTGGCCCACAAGACCACCATCGCCACCGAATGGGCCGGCCTGACCGAGACCAACGTCACGCGCGTGCAGGCATCCATTGCGAGTTCGGACCCGACCATTGCCGCGATGTACAAGGACCTGATTCCCGCCGGCATCGCATCCATCTCCGCCCTGCAGAAAGAGCTGGAGACCATGGACATGAACGACGCCGAAAAGGCCCAGATGGCCAGGATTGCCGATCTGCGCAAGGGTGTGCTGGCCTCGCTGGGTGTGGCCAACGACATGAAAAAGGCCGGTGACACCGCCGGCGCTGCGCAAGAAATCGCCACCCGCTTCAACCAGGCCGTGCCACCCTACCTCGATGCCTTGCGCGGCTTCGCCCGCATGCAGGCCGACATCCGCGTGGAAGCCCAACAGCGGCTCACCGAGCAGCGCTCGACCAGCCTGACCATTGCAAGCATCCAGGTGGGCGCACTGGTTGCCGGCATCATCGCCGGCGCGTTCTTCCTGATCCGCAACATCCGCAACCCGCTGCGCGAAGCCATGGCGTTCGCCGAGCAGATCGCCAGCGGCGATCTCACGGCGCAGATCCGCAACGACCGCAAGGACGAGTTCGGCGCCATGACGGCCGCCCTGCTCGGCATGCGCGACCGACTCGTCAACGTGGTGGCAGACGTGAAGCGCGGCACCGACAACATCACCGTGGCCGCCAAGGAAATCGCCACCGGCAACAACGACCTCTCGGCCCGCACCGAACAGACCGCCTCCAACCTGCAGCAAACCGCCGCCAGCATGGAGCAGATGTCGGGCGCGATCCGCCAGTCCGCCGACTCGGCGCGCGTGGCCAACCAGTTGGCCGACGTGGCCGGCCAGAGCGCACAAAAAGGTGGCGAGGTGGTGCACCAGGTGATCACGACCATGGAAGAGATCAACCAGTCCTCGCGCAAGATCAACGACATCATCGGCGTCATCGACGGCATCGCGTTCCAGACCAACATCCTCGCGCTCAACGCCGCTGTTGAAGCGGCCCGTGCGGGCGAACAGGGCCGCGGCTTTGCGGTGGTGGCGGGCGAGGTGCGCAACCTGGCCCAGCGCAGCGCGCAGGCCGCCAAGGAAATCAAGATCCTCATCGGCACCAGCGTCGACAAGGTCACCGCCGGCACCGAGCTGGTGAACCAGGCTGGCAAGACCATGGGCGAGATCGTCGACAACGTGGTGCGCGTGCGCGACATGATCGGCGAGATCGCCAGCGCCTCGGGCGAGCAGGCCGACGGCGTGAACCAGATCAACGCAGCCGTGGCCAACCTCGACCAGCTGACCCAGCAGAACGCCGCGCTCGTGGAAGAAAGCGCGGCGGCCGCATCGAGCATGAACGACCAGGCCGACCGCCTGGCCGAAGTGGTGCGCGTGTTCCGCGTGGACGCGCACAGCACGTCGCAAAGCTCGATCACCCAGATCCGTTCGACCGACCTGCACAAGCCCGTCAGCACCGCTGTGGGCAGCACGGCGCTGAAGAAGCCTGGGGTTGCCAACGCCAAGCCGGCGTCGGTGGCGCCGAAGAAGCCGGCGCTGGCCAAGCCCGCTCCACAGCCGGTGGCCAAGGTGGCCGAGAAAGCCGGCGCTTCGGACGAGTGGGAATCGTTCTGAGGACCTTGCCCCGCCGGCGGGTCATCGTCGCAAAATAGCGCGATGACCGCATCCCCCGCACCCCGCTACTGGTTGATGAAATCCGAGCCCGACGAGTGCTCGATCGACGACGCACTCGCCGCACCCGGCGCCACCGTGCCCTGGACCGGCGTGCGCAACTACCAGGCGCGCAACTTCATGCGCGACGGCATGCGGATCGGCGACGGCGTGCTGTTCTACCACTCGAGTTGCCCGCAGCCCGGCATTGCCGGCATCGCCGAGGTCGCGTCCACCACCCGCCCCGACCCCACGCAGTTCGACCCGCAGTCGCCCTACTTCGACGCCAAGTCCCAACCCGAGGAACCGCGCTGGCTGCTGCTGGATGTGAAGGCGCTGCGCAAGACGCGGCTGCTGGGCCTGCCCGAGTTGCGCGCGAACCCCGCACTGGCCGACATGACCCTGCTGCAGCGTGGGAGCCGGTTGTCCATCACGCCGGTGAGTGAAGCGCATTGGCAGCTGATCACCGGGACCCTGCTGAAGACCTGACACGGCCGATGCTCCTCCTTGGAAGCAACAAACAACAATAACCTACTTGCCAAAATAAACCTACAAGGTTAATCTTCCGCCAGGGAGGTTCAGCCATGGAAAAAGGCAAGCCGCACTGCAAGTTGCAGACGGTCAAGACGCTGGTTGCATCCGGTCATGTGAGATCCACGTTCTCTGCGCTGGCCGGTGGTGCGGCGCTGGGGCTGGATTTCGACGGCATCGTGGCGGTGGTGATGTCGCTGACATCAAAGGACTTCCACAAAAGCATGACCACGCATGCCGACCACCGCATCTGGCAAGACGTGTACCGCCCGTCAACCCCGGTGGGCGATCTCTATCTGAAACTCACCGTCGTTGACGACGTGCTCATCGTGTCATTCAAGGAGCTCTGACCATGAAATGCCCTCACTGTGGTGCCGCGAAGCTGGTGCACGACACCCGCGACATGTCCTACACCTACAAGGGCGAAAGCACCACCATCCCCGCCGTCTCGGGCGACTTCTGCCCTTCGTGTGACGAGGTTGTTCTCAATGCTGCCGAATCCGCCCGACTGAGCGCGGCGATGCTGGATTTCAACAAACAGGTGAACGCCGCCATCGTGGATCCGGCCTTCATCGTCAACGTGCGCAAGAAGCTCGCACTGGACCAGCGCGAAGCCGCCGAGATTTTTGGCGGTGGGGTCAACGCGTTCTCCCGCTACGAGAACGGCAAGACCAAGCCACCGCTGGCGCTGGTGAAACTGCTCAGGGTGCTGGACCGGCATCCGGAATTGCTGGATGAGGTGCGCGCTGTCTGACACCCGGTTGTTTGCACCCACCCCTCAATGAAAATCCCGGCTCACCGTCGACAGCCCGTGCAACAACGGCGTGAGGTCTTCCAGGTGGCCGGCGATGAGGTTTTTGGCTTCGCCTTCGCGTTGCCACACGCCATGCACCGCCAGCAGGCGTGACTGCGTGAGCACCGTGCGCTGGCGTTCGCGCAGGTGTTTCCACACGATGACCTGCACCACGCCGGTTTCGTCTTCCAGGCTCACGAACACCACGCCCGAGGCGGTCTCGGGTTGCTGGCGCAGGGTGACGATGCCGCAGTGGCGCACCAGCCTGCCGTTGGGGGCTTTGTTCAGCTCTTCGGCGCTCATGAGCCGGCGTTTCGTGAGTTGTGGCCGCAGCAGCGCCAGCGGGTGGCGGCGCAGGGTCAGGCCCAGGCTGTCGTAGTCCCACACGATGGCTTCGCCTTCGGGCGCTTCGGGCAGGGCCAGCGGGGCTTCGTCGATCGGGGCGTCCTTCATCAGCGCGGGTGCGGTCCGGAGTGCGGCGGCGTCCCACACCTGCTGGCGGCGGTGGCCGCTCAGGCCTGTCAGCGCATCAGCAGCGGCGAGCAGTTTCATTTGCGGTTGGTCGAGGTTCGCTCGGCGGGCGAGGTCTTGTGTGGTGGTGAAGGGTTTTTTTGCTCGCGCATTCACCAGGCGATCGGCGGCTTCACGCTTCAAGCCCGAGATCAGACGCAAGCCCAGGCGGACAACAGGCATGGTTGGCGGGCGGGCCCTCACCCCAACCCTCTCCCAGAGGGAGAGGGGGTCAGACCCTTCCAGCGTGCAATCCCAGTCGCTGTGCACCACGTCCACCGGCCGCACCTCCACCCCATGGCGCTTGGCGTCCTGCACCAGCTGGCTGGGGGTGTAGAAACCCAGCGGCTGGCTGTTGAGCATGGCCACCAGGAACTCGGCGGGGTGGTGGTGCTTGATCCAGCAGCTCACGTAGACCAGCAGCGCAAAGCTGGCGGCGTGGCTCTCGGGAAAGCCGTAGCTGGAAAAGCCCTTGATCTGTTCAAACACGCTTTGGGCGAATTCGGCCTCGTAGCCGCGCGCGGTCATGCCGTCGACCAGGCGGCGTTCGTACTGCTGCAGGTTGCCGCCGCGTTTCCACGCCGCCATGGCGCGGCGCAGGGCGTCGGCCTCGCCGGGTGTAAAGCCCGCCGCCAACACCGCGATCTGCATGCACTGCTCCTGGAAGATGGGAATGCCCAGCGTGCGGCCCAGCGCTTCGCGCAGGTCGGCGCCGTCGCGCGGGCCCGGGTAGCTCACCGGCAGCTTGCCTTGCCGGCGGTCCAGATACGGGTGCACCGCGCCGCCCTGGATGGGGCCGGGGCGCACCAGCGCGACCTCGATCACCAGGTCGTAATAACAGCGCGGTTGGAGGCGCGGCAGCATGCTCATCTGCGCGCGGCTCTCGATCTGGAACACGCCCACGGTGTCGGCGGCGCAGATCATGTCGTAGGTGGGCCCGTCGCCTTCGGGAATGTCCTGCAGCGTGACGGTACGGCCCAGCTTCGCGCTGATGAGTGTCAGGGCCTTGCGGATGGCGGTGAGCATGCCCAGGGCCAGCACGTCCACCTTGAGCAAGCCCAGGGCGTCGAGGTCGTCCTTGTCCCACTCGATCACGGTGCGGTCTTTCATGCTGGCGTTCTCGATCGGCACCAGGCGCGAGAGCGGCAGCTGGGTGAGCACGAAGCCGCCGGTGTGCTGCGAGAGGTGGCGCGGAAAACCCATGAGCTGCGTGGTGAGCTGCAGCAGCTGGCGCACCGCCAGATCCTCGGGGTCGAGCCCGGCTTCCAGCAAACGCTCGGGCTCGATCGCTTGGCCGTCCCACCAGCGTGTGCTCTTGCTCAATACATCGAGCGCGCCGTCGGCAAAGCCCAGGGCCTTGCCTACGTCGCGCAGGGCGCTGCGCGGGCGGTAACTGATGACGGTGGCGGTGAGCGCGGCGCGTTCACGGCCGTACTTGCTGTAGAGGTACTGGATGACCTCCTCGCGCCGCTCGTGTTCAAAGTCCACGTCGATGTCGGGCGGCTCGTTGCGCTCGCGCGAGATGAAACGCTCGAACAGGAGGTTGGTGCGCTCGGGGTCCACCGCGGTGATGCCCAGGCAGTAACACACCACGCTGTTGGCCGCCGAGCCCCGCCCCTGGCACAAGATGTCTTTGGAGCGCGCGAAGGTCACGATGTCGTTGACCGTCAGAAAGTAGTGCTCGTACCGCATGTCGGCGATCAGTTCGAGTTCGTGCTCGATCTGCTTCGCGAACCGCGGCGGTGTGCCCTGCGGCCAGCGCCAGGCCGCACCCTCCAGGGTCAGTTGCCGCAGCCAGGACGACGGCGTCTGCACCTCGGGCACCACCTCGCTGGGGTACTGGTAGCGCAGCTCGTCGAGCGAAAACGCGCAGCGCGCCGCCACGGCGAGTGTTTCGGCCAGCAGCTCGGGCGGGTAACACCGGCCCAGCGTGAGGCGCGAGCGCAGGTGCTGCTCGGCATTGGGCTGCAGCGCCAGGCCGCAGGCGCTCAGCGGCTGGCCGATGCGCGTGGCGGTGAGCACGTCCTGCAGCGGCTTGCGCGAGCGCACGTGCATGTGCACATCGCCCACGGCCACCAGCGGCACGGCGGTGAGTGCGCTGCTCTGGCGCAGCTTGTGCAGCAGCATCTCGTCGTCGAGCCGGCGCAACTGCGTCACACCCAGCCAGCAGCGGCCGATGAAATGCTGCAGCAGCCAGCGCGCTGTGGTGTCCATCGGGTCCTGCGCGCTGTCGCGATCGGGCACGGCGATCACCACGCAATCGGCCAGCGCTTCGGCGCGGATGGCGTCCAGCGTGAGGTGGTAGCTGCCCTTGGGCGACGTGCGCCGCAGATGTGTGATGAACTCGCACAGGTTGCCGTAACCGTTGAGGTTGCAGGCCAGCACGATGAGGGTGAAGGGTGTGTCGCACTGCACCCGGAACTGGCTGCCCACCAGCAGCGGCAGGCCGTGTTTTTTGGCGGCCACGTGGGCCCGCACCACCCCCGCCAGGGAACATTCGTCCACCAGCGCGAGCGCGCGGTAGCCCAGCGCCTGGGCGCGCTCCACCAGCTCTTCGGCGTGGCTGGCGCCGCGCAGGAAGGTGAAGTTGGAGATGCAGCGCAGCTCGGCGTAGTCGGGCAGCTTCATGGCCGGGGAGCCCCCATCCCAACCTTCCCCCAGGGGGGGAAGGGGTCAGACACGCACGCCTGAGCAACGTCTTGCTCCTTCCCCCTCTGGGGGAAGGCTGGGATGGGGGCCCACCTCATGCGAAATGTCCATGCAAATACCACGCGGGCGTTTCTTCCAGCCGCGTCTGGAAGATCCACAACACCCCCGCCTTCGCCGACAGCGCCACCCAGTAATCCCGCACCACGTTGCGCGTGTTGCTCGCCCCATCCACCCGGTCCCACCAGCCGCCCTCCACCCGCTGCGGGCCCGCGAGCAGTTGCAACTCGCCCTGGTAGATCGGCCGGTTGCCGCGCACCAGCAGCCTCAAGGGCTCGGGCAACACAAAGGTGGGTTGTGGCATGCCGGTGTCGGGTGCCGGCTTGCGCGGCAGCGGCTCGGGTGCGCTCTGCCAGCGGCACATCCATTCCTGGCGGTGGTCTTGCAACACCACCGGGCGCAACACGCGCCCCGGCCCCAGGCGCGCGGCCAGGCGCTCCAGCACCAGGTGCAGCGTCTCGCCCTGGCGCACGGTGTCGGGCAGCAGCGAGGCGCTGCGCTCCACCAGCGGCTGCACGTCGGTGGCCAGCAGGTGCAGGTCGCCCACGGGCGCGAGCAGCTGCACATGGGCCAGGTGCTCGGCCAGCAGGCGGCAGAGGTGTTCGGTGTCGCGCGTGGGCTCGGCCGTGCGCACCGTGATCTCGCCGCCCTCGCCCGCGTCGCGTGCGCGCATGGCGTCGTGCGCCCAGCGCAGCGTGAAGGCCGTGACACCCGCGCGCCGCGCCGCCAGCCAGCCGCTCATGACCAGCAGCAAACGCCGCGCGCCCCACAGCAGGGCCGGCGCCTGCTCCACGCGCGCCATGAGCTCCAGCCGCTCCTCGAACCGCTCGGGCAGCGCCACCCACACATGGGCCTCGGGCTCGGCGCCGTAGGCCTGGTCGATCGCCTGCAGCAAGTGCTTGTCGAACCGCCGCCCCACCCCACCCCGCGGCAACGCGCGCACGTCGCCCAGCGTGCGGCAGCCGATGTGCGCGAGCGTGGTGAGATGCGGGTGCACCGCGCTCAACACCTGCATGGGCAAGGCATCGAGCAGCAGCGGCAGCGCTTGCCTGAAACCGTTCTCCAGCCCCGCGCGCGCCAGCGCCAGCGCGGCCAGGCTGTTGGCCGCCCAGGCCACCTGGGTCACACCCACGTCGGCGCTCTCGGCCACCACGCGGTCGCGCAACGCGCGTTTGCCGCCAAACAGGCGCACGCTCCCCGCCACCTCCATGAGCACCGCACCGTCGGCCAGCGCCACGCGGGGCGTGAACTGCAACGCCCAGGTGGCCACGGCCCGGCGCGCCGCCTCAGTGGACGGCGCGGTGGGGGCGGTCGGGAGCAGGAGTGCTGACCACAACATGGTCGGCCTCTCGGGACAGATCGGAGGGCAACAGACGGCTGGGGAAACGCAGCCGCGGCGTGAGGATGGCGCGCAGGCCGCCGGGCACCGAGCCCAGGCGCAGCGTGTCCTGCAGCGGCGGACCCTTGCGTTTGAAGATGTCCAGCTGCAGTTCCCAATCAAGCCCCACGCGGGCCTGCAGCCGCAACGGCGCGGCCGACGATTCGCGCGCCGCCGCGCTGGGGCGGCACAAAAACACCGGGCCTTCGCAACTGGCGGCCAGCACCTGCAGGCGGCGCACCTGCTCAGACCGCGCCTGCGGCAGCCACACCACCAGCGCACCGCAGGCGTTGGCCTTGATGAGTTGTTCGGCCGACCACAGGCGCTCGGCCGCCGTGTCGGCCCGCACCCAGACCAGGTGGCGCTCGTCGATGCCCTCGAAGCGCAGGCCCGGCAGGTGCGGCGCCTTGGGCGGCCCCACCACCACCACCGCGCGGCCGGCGGCACACACCTGGCGCAGCGCCGGCCCGAGCAGGCGCCACTCCAGCATGCCGCTCTGCGAGGCCAGGATTTCAATGACGCCGTGGCAGGGCCAGCCGCCGCCGGGCAGTTGCGCGTCCAGTGCCTCGAAGCCGCTGGACAGCACGGCCGAGACCGGGCCACCCAGCTGGTCGCCGCGCCAGATGGCGGCGGCCACGGCCATGGGCAATTCACCGGGCAGGCGCACTGGACGTGCCGGGCGCGGCGGGTCGGGCGGGGTTGAAAACATCAGCGCGGAAGACAGGTCGTCCTCCTGCCAGTCGAGGGCGGGATGCATGGCGGGGTGTTCGGGTGGGGTTGGGAAGGCCGATAAATACTGTATGTCTGTACAGTATATGAAAGGCCGGTCGGTGTCCAGCGGCAACACAACCCGCATGGTTTGCCCCCATTGCCGCCACCGCCCAAGCCCCTCACGATGCGGGCACCACTTCAAGGGCAGCGCCATGGCCGTGCACGACACCGACTACCTCATCGTGGGCGCAGGCGCCACCGGCCTGGCCTTTGCCGACACGCTGCTGCAGGAGAGCGATGCGCACATCACCCTGGTGGACATGCATGGTCAGCCCGGCGGCCATTGGAACGACGCCTACCCCTTTGTCTCACTGCACCAGCCCTCGGCCTTTTATGGGGTGAACTCGCTCGCGCTGGGCACCGGTCGCCAGGACACGGTGGGCCACAACGCCGGCCTGCACGAACTGGCCAGCGGCGCCGAGGTGAGCGGTTATTTCCAGCAGGTGATGCACCAGATACTGCTGCCCAGCGGCCGTGTGCGCTACCTCCCCATGAGCCGCTTCGAGGGCCTGGACGCCGGCACCGCCCGCGTGACCTCCCTGCTCTCGGGCGCGGGGTCCGGCATCAGCGTGCGCAGGAAACTGGTGGACGCGCGCCACTTCAGCCCCAGCGTGCCCGCCACCACAAAGCCGAAGTTCAGCGTGGCCGAGGGTGTTCGCCTCGTCACACCCACGCAGCTCACCCAGCTCTGGCAAAGCGCTGCCGAGCGCCCTGCCCGCTTCTGCATTCTGGGCGCCGGCAAGACGGCCATGGACACGGCCGTTTGGCTGCTCGAATGCGGTGTGCCGCAGGACGCCATCAGCTGGGTGATGCCGCGCGACTCGTGGGTGGTGAACCGGCTCACCACGCAACCCGGCGAAGCGTTCTTCAAACACTCGATGGGCGGGCAACTGGCGCAGATGAAGGCATTGGCCGAAGCCACCAGCGTGACCGACCTGTTCGAGCGCCTGGAGGCCAGCGGCCAGATGCTGCGCATCGACACGCAGCACACGCCCCGCATGTTTCACTACGCCACGCTCTCCGAAGGCGAGGTGCAGGTGCTGCGGCAGATCCAGCACGTGATCCGCAAGGGCCGTGTGTTGGCCATCGAGCGGGATGCGCTCGTGCTCGAACAAGGCCGCGAGGCCCTGGCCGACAACACGCTCTGCATCAACTGCACCGCCTCCGCCGTGGAGATGCGCGACAGCGAACCCATCTTCCAGCCTGGCAAGATCGTGCCCCAGCTCGTGCGTGCCCCGCTGGTGACCTTCAGCAGCGCCGTGTGCGCGTATGTGGAAGCGCACTACGACGACGACGCAACGAAGAACGCGCTGTGCACCCCTGTGCCCTTTCCGCGCAACGTGGGCGGCTACGTCCAGTCCACCCTGGTCAGCCTGGCCAACCAGATGCGCTGGAGCCAGGACAAGCCCCTGCGCCACTGGATGCGCGAAAGCCGCCTCGACGGCTTCGGCAAGATGACGGCCAGCATCGACCCTGCAGACACAGAAAAAAACGCCATCGTGGCCGAGCTGCGTCAGCAGGCGATGGCGGCGGTGGGCAATGTGAAACGGCTCATGGCCGGATCAGCGGCTGGACCGGACCCACGGTGCTGACGGTCATTCCGGCTTGAAGCCCGACTCCTTGAGCAGTTCGGCGCTGCGCGACACGTCGGCAGCGATGTACTTGCGGAACTGTTCCGAGCTCTCAATCACCGGCAAGATGCCCAGCGTGGTGAACGCACCCGTTTTGGCCAGCTCGGCCACCGCCTTGTTGACGGCCTTGTTCAGGAACTGCACCCGGTCTTTGGGTGTGCCCTTGGGGGCCCACACGCCGTACCAGGAGTTGTAGACCATGCCCGGGTAGCCGCTTTCAACGGCCGTGGGCACGTCGGGCGCCACGCCGCTGCGCTGGGCCGAAGTGGTGGCGATGGGCTTGACCTTGCCGCTGCGGGCCATGCCTTGCAGCGAAATGATGGAGTCCATGAGGACCTGCACATGGCCGCCCGCCACATCGGCCAGCGCGGGCGCGGTGCCCCGGTATGGCGTCATGGTGATCTTGACGTTGCCCTGCTTGGCCAGCAGCAGCGTGGCCAGGTGGCTGGGTGCGCCCAGAGCTGGCAAAGCGGCGGTCCACTTCTCGGGGCTCTGACGGGCTGCGTCCAGCACTTCCTTGAGCGTTTTTTGCGGTGCATTGGGCGGGATCACCAGCAGCAGCGGCGCTTCACCCACGCGCGCGATGGGTTCAAAGTCGGTCTGCGGGTCGTAAGGCGGGTTGGCCAGCACCTGCTGGGCCAGCACGTGCGTGGCGGCGGAGAACAGCAGGGTCTGCCCGTCGGCCGGTGAGGTCTGCACCGCCTTGCCGCCGATGGTGCCGCTGGCGCCGCCCTTGTTCTCCACGATGACCGACACGCCCAGATCGGTCTGCAATTGCCGACCGAGCAAACGGGCCGCCTGGTCCACACCGCCGCCAGCGGCGAAGGGCACCACCAGCTTGACGATGCCGTCGGGGAATTTGCCTTGCGCCAGCGCGGGCGAAAGGCTGCAGGCACCGAGCACGGCGCAGGCGATCAGTTGTTTCATCATGGTGTTGTCTCCTTGTGTGATTCAAACGGGTTGGGAGGGGCGTGGGCCGCGGCTGCGGCGTCTTTCAAAAATGCTCAGGGTCGCGTCGATCTCTTCGGCGTCCATGTTTCGGGTGATGAACACGATGCGGGTGCGCCGGTCCTCGCTGGGCCATCGCGCCAGCGTCTCGGGTGGATGGAACAGGTGCTGCACGCCGTGGATCACCATCGGATGCTCCGGGTCGTCGGCCAGGTGCACGATGCCTTTCACGCGCAACAGGTCGTCACCGCGCATGGCCGCGATCATGTCCAGCCAGGCCATGAAGCCTTCGCGCGAGAGCGGTTGCTCGCGCACGATGACGTGCGACCGGATGTGGTCATCGTGCCGGTTCGGGTCGTGCTGCCCCGGCGCACCCACCGGGAAGAAAAACGACCGCTCATTGTCTTTGGACACCGGCAACCACAGCGCGGCGCTCGGCCGGTCCAGCAGGCCTTGCAACGCGTTCAAGGCGTCGGCAGCATCGGTCGTCACCACCGCCAGCGGGTTGATGCCGCGCAGCCGCTCCAGCAAGGGCGCGACGTGTTCGGGCTTCACCAGGTCGGACTTGGTGAGCAGCAAACGGTCGGCCACGGCGGCCTGCTTCACAGCCTCGGTGTGCTGGTCCAGCGTGGCCATGGCGTTGAAGGCGTCCACCGTGCAGGCCACGCCGGCGAGGCGCCAGCGCTGTGCCAGACGCGGGTCGCCCATGAGCGTGTGCAGGATGGGCGCGGGGTCGGCCAGGCCGGTGGTTTCCACCACCACGTGGCGCAGGGCGCCGCGTTGTGCTTCGGGGCTTTGCGCCAGGCGCTCGAAGGCCTCGACCAGATCGCCGCGCACGGTGCAGCAGATGCAGCCGTTGGCCAGCAGCACCATGTTCTCTTCGGTATGGTCCACCAGGTCGTGGTCCAGCCCCACCGAGCCGAACTCGTTGATGACCACCGCCGTGCCGTGCATGTCGGGCTGGCGCAGCAGCCGGTTGAGCAGCGTGGTCTTGCCGCTGCCCAGAAAGCCGGTGAGCACGGTGATGGGAATCCGTGCGGCCGGCCCGGCGGCATCGCTGGTGTTCAGAGGGGGCAGGATGAAGGCCATGGGCAGACTCAGATGCTGGAGGGGCCGTGCAGCTTGGCGAACGAGTCGAGCGTGCGCGCCAGCCGCGTGAGCAGCCAGTCGGCCACGACCTCGTCGGCTTCGCCCTCTTCCAGGCGGGTCAGCAGGGTCATCACCGGCTTGACCTGCTGCTCGATCGGACCCGGCTGCAGCAGCCAGGCCACCACCTCGGCCTGGCCCAGGCGTTCGCTCTCGGCCCACAGGTAGTCGGCGATGTCGAGTTCAAAGTCTTCCAGCGAGACACTGACGCCACCCGTCATGCAACCGCAGCCTGCGCCCAGCGTCACGTGCTGGGCCGAGAGTCGGCTCCACAGGTTCGCAAGGCGTTCGGCGCGCGGGTCGGCCACGGCGGTGCTCACTGGCCGTCCCAGGCCACGTCTTCCACAGCAGCCGCGGCCTTGCCACTGCGCAGTGCCTGCGTCGCGGGGTGGTCCACCTGGCCGTGGCCATCGAGCGCCACCTTGTAGACCTCGCGCGCCACCTGGGCGCTCACATAACCTTCGCGCACGTCTTCGGCCACCAGATCGAGCTCGCGTTCCAGCGGGCTGCCGAAGCCCCCGCCACCACCCGAGAGCATCTTGTAGGCGTCGCCGCGCTCCAGCCGCACGTTGAAGATCTTGGCGTTCAAATGGTCGGTCTTCCACTCGCCCTTGTGGCGCACGGCCAGGCCGTTGCCCATGGCGTCGCCGCCACCGTCCAGGCCCCAGGGCTTGCAGTGCACACGGTCGATGCGGGTGGTCACGGTGAAGGGGCTGAGCGCCTGCACCACCATTTCGGCGCCCAGGCCACCGCGGTAGCGGCCGGCACCGGCGCTGTCGCGGCGGATCTCGTACTTCTCCACCAGCACCGGGTACTTGGCTTCGAGCTGTTCGGTCGGGCTGTTGTGGGTGTCGCCGTCGTTGATGCAGACCGTGACCGACACACCGTCCTCGGTGCTCTTGGCGCCCCAGCCACCGCCCAGCGGGCCGATGCCCACGATGAACAGGCGGCCGTCCTCCGGCGAGATGCCGTGGATGTTGGGGAACACCAGGTCGGCGTGGTGGCCGGCAATCGAACGGTCGGGAATCGCAGGCGCCAGCGCCTTGAAGATGGTGTCGATCACCGTCATCGGGAAAGTCATCCACACCCGCATCGGGTAGGGGCGCTCGGCGCTGATCACGGTGCCCATGGGCATGATCACTTTCAATGACCGGAAGCTGCCATCGTTGACCGGGTAGTCGGTCGGCGTGGTCAGGCACTTGTAGGCCACCTGCGCACAGGCGATGCCGGTGGTGAAGCCCGAGTTGTAGAAGCCGCGCACCTGCTTGCTCACGTCCGACAGGTCCACCGTCATCTCGTCACCCTTCACCGTGACCTTCACGCGGATCGGGATGCGCTTGCCGATGTCCAGGCCGTCGTCGTCCATGTAGGACTCGGCTTCGTACACGCCATCGGGGATCGACAGCGTGTTCTTGCGCGCCACGGCCTCGCTGGAGTCCATGATCTGGCGGATCGACGCGTTCACCGCCTCGGCGCCGTAGCGCTGCAGCAGCTCCACGTAGCGGCGCTCGCCGGTGGTGATGGCGGTGATCTGCGCGCGCAGGTCGCCCAGGGCGCGCTCGGCCAGGCGCACGTTCATGGCGATGATGTCGATCAGGTCCTGGTTGACCACGCCTTCGCGCTGGTACTTCAGGATCGGGATCTGGATGCCTTCGCTGAAGATGTCGGTGGTCACGTTGCCCAGCGTGCCCCCCACGTCCAGCCAGTGCGCCATGCAGCAGGTGAAGCCCTCCAGCTGGCCCTCGTGGAAGATCGGCATCGTGAACGTGAAGTGGTTCAGGTGGCTACCGGTGGTGTAGGCATCGTTGGTGACGAGGATGTCGCCCGGCAGGATGTTCTCGTAGCCGAAATGGCGGATCTTCGCCTTGACGGTTTCAGACATGCCGCGGATGAACATCGGCAGGCCCAGGCCGATGGAAACCGTGTCACCTTCCTTGGTGAACAGACCCACCGTGAAGTCCAGCGCCTCGTAAATGATGAGGTTGTAGGCGGTGCGCGTGAGGTTGGTCTTCATCTCCTCCGTCACGGCATAGAGACCGTTGCGGATGATCTCGACAGTGACCGGATCGACGGCCGGGTTTTGCAGGTCTCGCGTGTTCATGAGCGGTCGCTCCCGATGTTGATTTGAAGGTTGCCCAGTTCATCCACGCGCAGGTCGTCGCCCGGCTGGACCACGGTGGTGGAGGCGTGTTCCTCGATCAGTGCCGGCCCGGCGATCTGGTTGCCGGCGCGCAGCAGGTCGCGCTTGTAGACCGGTGTGTCGGCCCAACCGCCCAGGCGGAAGTACACCGGCTTGACGCCTCGCAGCGCCGCCTTCTCGGGTGCAGCCACGCCCACATCCACGCTGTGCTTGGGCGGCTTCTTCATGGTGCCCAGCACGGTCACGCGCAGGCTCACCAGATCGGCCGGTTCCTTGGGCGCCGAGGTGCCGTAGCGCACCTTGTGCAGGTCGTCGAACTGGCGCTTGATGGCCGAGCGGTCCTTGTCCACGAAGAAGGCGCCGGGCAGGTCCACCGTGACCGCGTGTTCCTGGCCCACGTAGCGCATGTCGGCGGCGCGTTCGATCACCACGTCTTCGGCCTTGGTGCCCGATTGCGTCAGCGCCGCGCGGCCTTCGTCTTCCATCGATTGGTAGAGCGCTTCGATCTCGTCGAACGAGACCTCGTCGAGCTTGCGGAACACCGAGCGCACGTAGTCGTAGCGGCGGTCGGAGAACAACATGCCGTAGGCCGAGAAGTAGCCCGGTGCGTATGGAATCAGCACCTTGCGAATGCCCAGTTCGCGGGCAATGGCCGAGGCGTGCAGTGGGCCGGCACCGCCGTAGACCACCATGGTGAAACTGCCGGCGTCCAGGCCGCGCTCGGTGGTCACGGCCTTCACGGCGTGCGACATCTGCGTCACCGCGATGCGCAGGATCCCGTCGGCCGCGGCCGTGGGTTCCAGGCCGAGCGGGCCGGCGATGCGCTCCTGCATCTGGCGCTGGCAACCCGCCAGGTCCAGCTTGAGTTCACCCCCCAGGAAGTGGTCGGCATCCAGGCGGCCGAGCAGCAGGTTGGCGTCGGTCACGGTCGGCTCGGTGCCGCCGCGGCCGTAGGCCACCGGACCGGGAATGGAGCCCGCGCTCTGCGGGCCCACGCGCAGCGCGTTGCCGGTTTCCACGCGGGCAATCGACCCGCCGCCGGTGCCCACCTCGTGGATGTCCATCATGGGAATCTGGATTGGCAGCGCGCGCTCGTAGCCACCGATCAGCGCCGAGCCGGTGGTGAGCGGTCGGCCTTCGCTGATGACGCCGGCCTTGGCCGTGGTGCCGCCCATGTCGAAGGCGATCGCATCGCCCATGCCGAGTTGCGCGCAGATGGCCTGGGCGCCGATCACCCCCGCCGCGGGGCCGGATTCGAGCATGCGCACGCAATCGCGCCGCGCATGGGCGCTGGGGAACAGGCCGCCGGTGGACTGCACCACATAGAAGTCGCCTTTGAAGCCCTGGGTGCTCAGGTGCTGTTCCAGTTCACCCAGGTAGGCCGAGACGCGCGGACCCACATAGGCATTGGCGACGGCGGTGGAGACACGCTCGAACTCGCGGTACTCCTGGCTCAGCTCGTGCGAGGCGCAGACGAAGGCGCCGGGCAACTCGTCTTGCAGGATTTGCTTGACGCGCTGCTCATGCGCCGGGTTGCGGTACGAGTGCAGCAGCAGCACGGCCACCGCCTCGATGCCCTGTCCGCGCAGCTCCTTGGCCAGCTCGCGCACGGCCGCTTCGTCCAGCGGCTTGTGCGTGCTGCCGTCGGCGCGCAGTCGCTCGGCCACTTCAAAGCGCAGCGAGCGCTTCACCAGCGGCTGGTGCTTGTTGAAGAACAGGTTGTAGGCGTCGGGCCGGTTGACGCGGCCGATCTCGTAGATGTCGCGAAAGCCTTCGGTGATCAGCAGCGCGGTGTTGGCGCCGTTGCGCTCCAGCAGGGTGTTGATCGCGATGGTGGAGCCGTGCAGGAACAGGTTGCCGTCCTTCAGGTCGATGCTGGCGCTGTCCAGCGTGGCCTGGATGCCGTTGACCAGCTGGCCGTGGGTGGACAGGGCCTTGCCGAACAGCAGCTTGCCGGTGGCTTCGTCAAAAGCCGCCATGTCGGTGAAGGTACCGCCGATGTCGACGGCGACCCGCAGTTGGGGGATATTGCTCATGAGGAGTTCTCTCGGTGGGGGTGCGTTCAGGAGGCGCTGTGGTCGGTGCCGATGCGGTTGCGCAGCACGCCCAGGCCGGTGATCTCGACCTCGGCCACGTCGCCTTCCTTCATGTACATCGGTGGCTCGCGGCGGTCGCCCACGCCACCCGGGGTGCCGGTGGCGATCACGTCGCCGGGCGACAGCGGCGTGAAGCGCGAGACGTAGGCCACGATGGTCGGGATGTCGAAGATCAGGTCGCCCACGCTGGCGTGCTGCACCACCTGGCCGTTGACGCGTGTCTCCAGCGTGAGCGCGGTCACATCGGGCACCTCGTCGCGGCTCACCAGCACCGGGCCGAAGGGCGCGGTGCCGGGGAAGTTCTTGCCGGGCGTGAACTGGTGCGTGTGTTTCTGCCAGTCGCGCACGCTCACGTCGTTGAAGCAGGCGTAGCCGGCGATGTGCTCGAAGGCCTTCTCCTTGGCGATGTGGCGGCCCCCCTTGCCGATGACAAAAGCGAGTTCACCCTCCCAGTCGAAGCGCTCCGAGAACGCCGGGCGCAGCACCACGTCGTCGTGCGCGGCCAGGCTGTCGTTGAAGCGCAGGAACAGCGAGGGGTACTCGCTGTCGGCGCGTCTGGTTTCGGCCACGTGGCTCTTGTAGTTGAGGCCGACGCAGATCAGCTTGCCAGGGTTGGGAATCACGGGCAGCAGCCGAACCTGTTCGGGTTTCAGCTGCTCGCCGCCGGCCATGGCAGCTTCGGCCAGGGCAACCAGTGCATCGGCCGCGATCACGTCCTTCAGGTTGGCGTACCGCGCCTGGAAGGCGACGGGCACACGGCGGTATTGGCCCGCACCGTCCACCACGCCGTAGCTGGCCTGTCCATTGATCTCAAAGCTTGCATAGCGCATGGGGTGCTTCTCCGGTAGGTCTCGTTGTGATGGAGGTGGAGTCTAGGGAGGCACCAGGCATCTGAATAGAATGCAAACTGAGATTTCAGACATGCCTTATGTGGCATACCAGATCCGCAGGAGAACCGCATGAACCCGAACAACTTCCGGCTCTTCCTCGAAGTGGCCGAGCTCGGCAGCTTCACCAAGGTCGCCGCGCAGCGCCAGACGGTGCAATCGCACATCAGCCGACAGATCAGCGAACTGGAAGCGGCGTGCGGCGGCGCACTGTTCCGGCGCACCGGGCGCGGCGTGGTGCTCACGGATCTGGGCCAGCACATCGAAACCCGCGTGCGCAACTGGGTGCGCGACACCGACCAGTTGCTGGCCGCCATCCGCACCGATGCGGGCGAGCCCATGGGTGAAGTCAAGCTCGGGATCCTGCCCTCGGCGGCCCATCCGCTGATGACCCGGCTGTATCAACGGTTGAAGGCCGATTTCCCGAAGATCAAGCTGAACATCCGCGAGGGACAAGGCGGCGAGCTGGACGCACTGCTCGACACAGGCAGTGTCGACATGGCCATCCTGTTTCGCTACCAGAAGCCCGCCAGTCCCGACGAGCATCTGCTGGCAACGGTCGGGACCTACCTCGTGTCACGCGTGGGAGATGCCCTCACCCGCCACGAGACCGTCGACTTCAACAAACTGGAAGGCCTGCGCCTGGTGCTGCCGCGCAGACCCGCGCACTGGCGCTCGGTGCTGGATGAGACCGCCCGTGGCAAGGGCTTCACCCTGCAAGCCGAGGTGGAAGCCGACTCGCTGCGCGTGCAGAAGGAGCTGGTGGCCCACACCGACCACCTGTACTCGCTGCTCGGCCCGTTTTCCATCGCAGACGAACTGCGCTCAGGGCGCCTGCAGGCCGCGCGCATCGTCAACCCAGACTGCCGACGCCACGTGACCTTGTCTTTGCCCAAGCAAGGCCAGCTCACGGCGGCCAGCAAGATCGTCGCCCGCTTGCTCAGGGACACGGTGGAAGGCTGGGGGAACCAGCTGAGCCAGCTCGAATGAGCGGCCCCACGCCCTACTTCGCTGGCGCCGTCGAGGCTACATCCTTGACGATCAAGTCGGAGACGGTCCGAACCTGCTTCGGCGTCACGGCCGAGAAGATGCCCTCCCAGGCACTGGACGAGGTGTTGAACTTCTTGGATCCGAACGGCTTGTTCGCGGGAAGTTCGATGTACTGGGCATCCACGTCCATGTAGGCGTTGCCGGCGATGACGCCCAACATGTAGCGCTTGGTCGTGGACACGTAGCGGAAGTCATTGACCGTCAATCGCACGAGGATCGATGACCTGGACGGAATGGAAGCCTCGTCTTTGACGAAAACGAAGGGCATCCTGGCGCTTTCTGCGGAAGCCGCCAACGATTCCTGCCACTCCGCCAGAAACGACGACCAGTCGCTGCTGGCCTGCATGGCCGGACTGCCCGTGACCACCGCAACGAGCGTTGCGCCTGCCGCCTGCGGCGCCGCGCCGGGTGAGGACGACGAGGTGGAGGTCTGGCTGACGGTGGCGGCGCAGCCCGCAAGGAACAGCACGGCGGCGATGAGGAGAGATCGGTTGAACAGGTTCAGCATGGGGGTGTTGAATTCGTTGAGGAGGTTGCTTGCAGAGCGCTGGACGATACGCGATCCCAAAGCACGAGCGGGCTGCCATGCCGGGACAGGCGAATGCAGACATTCATCACGGTCCTGCCCTGAAAGATGCGTTGCGGCTTTGTTGTGCGCGGTACCGAACATACAACCGGCGGGCCAGACCTTACTGTGACCCATGGTCACAGCGCGCGGCCTCTGTGTCCTTCGACATGGAGGGCCCAAGGGCCTGCGCCTGCATTGCTGCTCGTGTTTCGCGAGGCGACTGTCCGAGCGCTCACCACGCCTCAAACCAAAGGATTTCCGATGAAGCGCTTGAAACTGACCTCGCTGCTGGCGGCCGTGGGTGTGTTCGTGTTGGCCGGGGCGGCCCACGCCGCCGGTGAATCCGTCGCCACGTTCAACAACGTCTCGGGCGACATCGGCATTGCCCGCAACGGCACCACGATGAACGCCGTGTCGGGCTCGACGCTGTTCGTGTCGGACCGTATCGTCTCCGGCGCCGGCTCCTCGGCCGGCATCGTGTTCAAGGACGGCACGCAGCTCACGCTCGGACCGTCGACCGACATCCAGGTGCGCGACTACGCCTTTGAGCCCAAGCAGGCGAAGTTCGAGTTCTTCGTCTACCTCGCCCGGGGGGCTGCGGTCTATTCATCCGGAATGATCGCCAAGCTCTCGCCGGAATCGGTCAAGGTGGCCACGCCCACGGCAACCATCGGTGTTCGCGGCACGCGCTTCATCATCGAGGCAGACTGAGGCCCATGGGGGCCACACACATCCGGTGCGCCCGGTTCGCGGCGCCGCTCCTGATCTCCATCGCGCTCCTGGCGGGTTGCGCCACACCGACCAGCACGCGTACCACGGTCGTGCTGCTGCCCGAAGAAGACAACACGTTGGGCGCCGTGGCGGTTGCGTCGGGATCGAGCACGCAGCGGCTGGACAAGGCCTTCAGCTACACGACCGTCAACGGCAACAACGCAACCCCGTCCAACGCCAGGACGGTCGGTCGCGACACGGTCAACGGCGCCTATGGCGACCTGCTCAAGGCCAACGCACCGGCGCCCCGGATCTTTGTGCTGCAGTTCCTGCTGGACAAGACCGAGCTGACGGAAGAGTCCAGGTCCCTGGTGCCCGCCATGCTTCGGGTGGTGCGTGCGCGCAAGCCCGCCAGGATCACGGTCTTTGGTCACGCCGATGCCACCGGCACCCATGAGTCGAACCTGAAGCTGTCGTCCGACCGCGCCGAAGCCGCGGCCGACCTGCTCCGCGCGAGCGATCCCTCTCTCAAGAACATCGACCTGCAGTACTTCGGCGACACCAAGCCCTCCACGGGCTTGCGCGCGTCAGACGGGAAAAACAGGCGGGTCGAAATCCTGATTTTCTGAAGGCAGGGACAATCGGCCGCATGCAGCCCAAGACAGCCCCTCCCGCGCGCAAGAGCTCCGAGCGCCGGCGCATGGGGACGGCATTGCTGCTGTCGCTGCTGTTCCATGCGCTGCTGCTGAGCCTCACCTTTGGTGGCCAGGGCATCGGCTTGCCGGGTCTGGGCTTCCCTTGGCAAGACCGGCGGATCGAGGTGCCGGACCTGCGCATCGTGCTCGCGCCAGCGCAGGGCCCGGCGCCTGAACCAGCCGTTGCACCTGCTGCGCAGCCCTCGCCGCCACCGCCGTCGCAGCCGGCCGCCCGCCGATCAAACCCTTTGCCTGCCCAGCCCCCGGCACCCAGCCCCGAGTCAGTCCCCATGCCCAGCGCCCAGGCGGCTGTGCCCTCGCCTGCCGCGCCGGTCGAGCCCGTGGCCGAGGTCCCTGTGCCGCCGGCCGCCGTGGTCCCCGAACCTGTGGCAGTGCCCAGCGCACCACCCGCCCAGGTCCAACCCGCCGAGGTGGCCCTGCGGGCGCGCAGCGCGCAGGAGGAAGAGCAACAGAACGCCGAGCGCCGGGAAACCGAACGCCTGGAGGCCGCTCGACAAGAAGCCGCAAGACTGGCCGCTGCGCAACAAGAGGCCGACCGGCAAACGGCTGCGCGACTTGAGGCCGATCGGCTGAGCGCGGAGCGCGAGCAGGCCGCGCGTGAAGAGATCGCACGACAGACATTGGCTCAGGCCGAAGCCACGCGCGCTGAAGCCGAGCGACAAGAAGCCGCTCTGCAGGAGGCCGCGCGCCAGGAAGCCGCGCGTGTTGAAACCGCGCGGCTCGAAGTCGAGCGCCAGGGTGCCGCCCGGCGCAAGGCGGCCGAGGTGGAGGCAGAACGACAACGGGAGGCCGAACGCGAGGCGGCTGCGCGACTCGACGCCGAGCGCCAGGCGGCGGCCCGGCAAGCCTTGGCACAGCAGGAGACCGCCCGCCAGGAAGCGGCGCGCGCCGAAGAGGCCCAGCGCCTGGAATCCCAACGGCAAGCGTCGGCGCGCGAGCTGGCGGAGCGGGAGCAGACCGCGCGCCGTTGGGCAGCGGAGCAGGAAGCGGCTGCGCAGCAAACCCTGGCGCAACAAGCGGCTGAACGCGAGGCCGCAGAGCGCCAGGAAGCCGAGCGTCGAGCCGCCGCACAACAGCAGGTCGATCGCGAACAAGCCGCACGCGCCGAAGCCGAACGCCAGGCGGCGGCGCAGCGTGCAGTCGCCCAGCAGGAGGCCGCGCGCCAGCAAGCGGCACAGGCCGAAGCCAACCGACTGGAAGCCGAACGCGTGGCGGCGGCGCAGCAAGCCGCAGCCGAACAGGAAGCGACCCGCCAGCAGGCCGCTCAAGCTCAAGCTCAAGCTCAAGCTCAAGCCCAAGCCCAAGCCCAAGCCCAAGCTCAGGCTCAGGCTCAGGCTCAGGCTCAGGCTCAGGCCGCACAACAGGCGGCCGAACGACGGGAGGCCGAACGCCAGGCGGCGGCCCAGCAAGCGGCCGATCAACAAGCCGCGGCCCGCCAGCAAGCCGTTGCGACCGAAGCCGCACGCTTGCAGGCCGAGCGGCAGGCGGACGAGGCGAAACGCGAAGAGCGCCTGCGCGCCATCGGGCGTCAGCTCAACGAAGAAGCCGATCGCCGCGATGCTGCTGCGGCCGCCGCCAACCTGTTGCCCTATTCCCTGAGCACCGCGCGCCGCGCCCGGCTGTTCGGGCGCGCCGACCCCAACACCGATCTCATCCTGTACGCCGAGGCCTGGGCCCGCAAGATCCAGATGAACATGACCATCGAGCTGGTGCGCGAGGCCGCCAAACAGCCCCACACCCAGCCGGTGGTGACGGTGGCGATCCGCAGCGATGGGTCGGTGGAGAACGTGACCTTTGTGAGCTCCAGCGGCGTGGCGGCCATCGACGAGGGCATCGAGCGCATCGTGCGCAGCCAGGCAAGTTACCCGGCGTTTCCGCCTGCGCTGGCCCGCCAGTACGACGTGGTCGAGATCCGACGCACCTGGCACTTCGACGTGGCGGTGCGGCTGTACTGAGCCTCCGGTCAGCGCCTGATTTTTGAGCACATCCCGCAGCGTGAGGCGGGCAGCGGGCTGTGGCGGTTGTCCACCTGGTTATCCACAGCGTAGGGCACAGTCTCTGTGTGCAATGTCACGCGCCAGGGTCACGCGCTCAGGACAGCGACAGCATGTGCCCCGCACGCGCGTCGCCACGCCCGCCCAGCACCAGTGCGTGGGCGGCCTGCACGGCGTCGGGGCCGCTGTGGTGCTGCACCACCACCCAGGGGGCGGCAGGATCGTTTACCTGCGCGATGAAGGCGTGCCAGGCCTTCGCCATGCGTTCGTTGAAACCGGCCACGCCCCAGTCGCCTTGGCGCTTCTTGGCCTGCGCCGGCGCAAAGAACAGCACCGGGCGCGGTCCGTCCAGGTCGCGGCCACCCGCGAGCTGGTCCACATGCGTGCCGCCGATGGAGCAGCTGTAGGCCAGCGCACTGAAGCGGCTGTGGATGGCCTTGCGCAGCGCGCCGTTGCCGGCGAAGTCCACGTACACACAGGGCGTTTCTGGCGGCAGCTGGTCGAGCTGGTCGTAGGTGAGCACGCGGCTGTACACCCCCAGGCTTTCACAAAACGCCACGTTGGCCGGCGAGGTGAGGCCCACCACCTCGACCTCGGGCCGCAGCGCCAGTTGCGCGGCGGTGGCGTACGCGGTCTTGCTGCTGGCCGACGAGAGCAGCATCACGCCACGCTGGCCACCTGCGTTCGTGCCGAAGAAATCGTTGTCGGCCAGAAAGTCGTCGATCAGCCAGGCGGTGAGGAAGAGCGGGCGCAGCAGCGCCTGCAGCGGTTCGGTGGCGGGGTCGAACAGCGGGTCCGCCGCGCAGCGCAGGTAGTGGTTGTAGACCGGGTGCAGCGCAGCACGGTGCGGCGCACCGTCAAAGAAACCTTCGGGCGAGATGCGCGCGGGGGTGAGCACCGCATGCGAGGCCATGGGCCAGTAGCCGTACAGCCGCTCGCCCTCGGCCACACCGTCGCACCGGCTCTGGGCCACCACGCCAAAGCCCCACACCGGCACCAAGCCCCAGGTGGCGGTGTCATCCGCCGCGGGCGCCACCGGAAAAAACTGCCAGTAGTTCATGGCGTCGCCAAACGCGGCGTACGTGATGTTGTTCGAGGTGTAGGCGAAATGCTCGATGCGCACGCGAACCTCACCCTCGGCCAAGGGTGTGTCGGGCAGCTGCACGGTGCGGGTGGTGGCGAGCTGGTCTCTGCGAACCTGGAACTGTGTGGTCATGGTGGGCCTGCGGTGTGGTGACGGGCAAGGGCGGGACGGCCACATGTTGCACCGAACAGGCCACGGCGCTTGTCACGCGCGTTTGTGGGCCGCTCCCGACCCTGGAGCACGCACGCCCTTGCACACCCGGGCCACTGACGAAGAGGGGCCTGGACGCTGTGAAGCAGCGTCAGGGGCTGTGCCTCAGGCACGCACAACGGCGCGAAGACCCACACAAGCATGTGTGAGCTTCGCGCAGTGTTTCAACGAAACACGAGAAACAGGATGATGATGAGCAGAATTGCGCCGCCGCCGATGTACATGGTCTTCTCCTGAGCAATGCCGGCCCTCGGCGAAGGCCCAATGCAGCTGCTTGTGAACCCATCTGACCACCCACGCGGGCCGCGGTCTGTTCGCCATCCAACACTTACACCCTCCCACCTGGCCGATGTGCAACCTCTACAACATGACCCCCAAAGGCACGGCCGAGCGCTATCTCGGCAGCGTGGGCGCCACAGTCGACGTCGAAGACTTCATGCCCGCCACCGTGGGACCGTTTCAAACCGGCCTGTTGGTGCGCCCGGGCCAAGCGGGTGAACACGCCCAACTGGTCGGGCGGCTGGGTCAGTGGGGCATGATCCGCCCCGGCAGCACCACGCGCCGGCCCGCCTCGCGCGCGGTGCTCACCAACAACGCGCGCATCGAGGGCATTGCCGAGCGTCCGACCTACCGCAGCGCCTGGGCGCAGGGCCGGCGCTGCCTGATCCTGGCCGACTGGTACCAGGAACCCAACTGGGAAACCGGCAAGAACATCTGGTGGCGCCTGCGCCGCGCCGATGGCGAACCCTGGGCGCTGGCGGGTCTGTGGTCCGAGTGGACCGATCCGCAGACCGGTGAGCTCGTGCCCAACTTCACCATGATCACCTGCAACTGCGATGGCCACCCCCTGCTCGGGCGCCTGCACAAGCCCGATCCGACGTTGCCCGCCGACCAGCAGGACAAACGCGCCGTCGCCCACATCGATCCCGCCGACTGGTCCACCTGGTTGCATGGCCCGGTGGCCGAAGCCCAGGCCTTGGTGAGGCCACAGGCCACCGGGGTGTTCGATCTGGCCGATGCGCGCGCCACCGATGCGTTGCTGGACTCGAAGGAGCGCGGTGGTGGCGTCCAGGGCAGCCTGCTCTAGGGGTCCGAACGCACCGGCGCGGGTTTGACACCCCGGCGCTGGTTGAGCACCACCTGCGCCACCAGCCCCGCGCTGCACAGACCCAGCATCAGCCAGCCCAGGTTCACCGCGCCGTCGTGGGGCACGAGGCCCACGGCGTAACCGCCCAGCGCGCCCATGAACTGCTGCGCCACACCCGCCACCGCGGCGGCCGAGCCGGCCAGCGCCGGCAGCAGCCCGACCGTGCCGGTGAGCGCCGGGGGCACCAGGAAACCGTTGCCCAGGCCCAGCAACATGAGCGGCAAGGCGAAAGCCAGCGGGGTGTCCACGTTGGCCAGCGCCAGCACCAGCATGAGCACGATGCCGCCCACCGAGAACAGCTGACCCGCCATCATCATGGCGCGCTCCCCCGTGCGGTGCACCAGACGCGTGGTGAGGAAGTTGCCCACGATGTAGGACAGGGGCACGACCATGATGTAGTACCCGATGCCCGCCGGCCCCACGCCGTAGCTGCCCAGCACGATGGGGGCGCCGGCGAGGAAGGCATAAAACGTGGCGGTGGCCATGGCGAGGATCAGCACAAACAGCAGGAACGACGGCTCGCGCGCCAGCCGGGCATAGGAGGCCAGCATGGCGCCCAGCCAGTGGGGCTGCACGGTGGTGGCCGGTGGGTGGTCGGGCAAACCTTTCCACGCCGCCACCAGCAGCACGACCGCCAGCACGGCGATGAGCACGAAGTTGGCTTGCCAGCCCAGGCGCACATGAATCTGCCCGCCCAGGATGGTGGCGGTGGGCGGAATCAGCCCCATGGCCATGCCCACGTAGGCCATCACGCGCGTGCGCTCGGGGCCGGTGAACAGGTCCTGCACCATGGCGCGGCCCACCACCATGCCGGCCGCGCAACCCGCGCCCTGCAGCACGCGCGCCGCCGTGAGCCACGCAAGGCTGGGCGAGAGCGCCGCCAGCACCGAACCGAGGCCGGCGAGCGTCAGGCCGAGCATCAACACCTTCTTGCGTCCCCAGCGGTCGGACCAGGGGCCATAGAGCAGCTGCAGGCCGCCGTAAGCCACCACGTAGCCGCTGAAGGTGAGCTGCACGCTGGCCTGGTCGGAGCCGAACAGCGCGCCCCACTCCTGCATGGACGGCAGGCAGATGGTCATGGCGAGCAGGCCGAAGGCCAGCTGCGCGATCAGGTTGGCGATCAGCGGGGCGTGGGAAGGGGAGGGAGAGGAGGAGGCAGACATAAGGCGAACAAGCGGAGGCGGGAGTCTAAGGCAAGGCCCGGAACTTGACCCGCGTCAAGGTCGCGCCGCAGCCGAGGTGGTCGAATGCACGCTGGCCACTTTGGCTCCATTCACCCGATGAACGCCGCAGCACCCGACGCCGAACCCGTCTTCATCGCCCAGGGCCTCACCAAGGTCTACGGCGAGGGCGTCACGGCCGTGCAAGCGCTGCGAGGGGTCGATCTGTGCATCGTGCGCGGCGAGTTCGTGGTGTTGCTCGGCGCCTCGGGCAGCGGCAAGTCGACCCTGCTGAACATCCTGGGCGGGCTGGACAGCGCCAGCGCCGGCACGGCGCGCTGGGTGCACGCGGGCGAGTCGCACGAACTCACCGGCGCCAGCGACGCCGAGCTCACGCGCTACCGGCGCGAGCACGTGGGCTTCGTGTTCCAGTTCTACAACCTCATTCCCAGTCTCACCGCGCTGGAAAACGTGGCCCTGGTCACCGACCTGGCCGAGGACCCCATGCCGCCCGAAGAAGCGCTGGCGCTGGTGGGTCTGGGTGAACGCATGAACCACTTTGTCTCACAACTCTCCGGCGGCGAGCAACAGCGCGTGGCGATTGCACGCGCCATCGCCAAACGCCCCGCCGTGCTGCTGTGCGACGAGCCCACCGGTGCACTGGACTGCGCCACCGGCGTGATGGTGCTGCAGGCCATCGAGCACGTGAACCGCACGCTGGGCACGACCACGGTGGTGATCACGCACAACGCACCCATTGCGGACATGGCCGACCGTGTGTTGCGCCTGGCCGATGGCCGCATCGTGGACGCGCGGATCAACGACCACAAGGTGGCCGCGTCCACCCTGAAGTGGTGAGCCAGCCATGAAAGTCCTCGACACCAAACTCTGGCGCGACCTCCAGCGGCTGCGCGCGCAGGTGATCACCATCGCGGTGGTCGTGGCCATCGGCGTGGCCGGTTTCGTGGGCATGTTCTCGGTGCACGAGTCCCTGCAGGGCTCGCGCGACAGCTTCTACCGCGACAACCGCCTCGCCGACGTGTTCGCCAGCGTCAAGCGCGCGCCGGTGCACCTGGGCGCGCGCCTGGCGGCCATCCCGGGTGTGGCCGAGGTCAAGCTCGATGTGGTGATGGACGCACAGATCGCCCTGCCCGACGCCGACGCACCCGTGACGGGCCGCTTCATCGGCCTGGACCTCGCTCGGGCCCACGCACAGCGCCAGGGTCTGAACGCGCTCACGCTGCGCAGCGGCCGCTGGCCAGAGCGCGGTCGCGCACTGGAGGCCGTGGTGAGCGACCGGTTTGCGGTGGCGCGCGGCCTCAAGCCCGGCGACCGGGTCAACGCCATCCTCAACGGCCGGCTGGAACAGGTGCACCTGGTGGGCACCGCCATTTCGCCCGAGTACGTGTTCGCCTCGCGCGGCGGCGCGCCCGACGACCAGACATTCGGCATCTGGTGGATCGACCACGAGCGCATGGCCCACGCGTTCGACCTGCAGGGCGCGTTCAACCAGGCCGCGCTGCGGCTGGACGCCGGCGGTTCAGAGCCCGCCGTGATCGAACAGGCCGACCGCCTGCTCGACGCCTACGGCACGCTGGGTGCGGTGGGTCGCGACAAGCAGCTCTCGGCCAAGATCGTGTCCGACGAGCTCTCGCAGCTCAAGGTCATGGGCACGGTGTTGCCGTCCATCTTTCTCGCGGTGGCCATGTTCATCCTCAACGTGGTCATCAGCCGCCAGGTGGCCACACAGCGCAGCCAGATCGCTGCACTCAAGGCACTGGGCTACAGCGATGGCGGCATCGCGTGGCACTACATCAAGCTTGCCCTCGTGATCGCCGGGTTGGGCGTGGTGGCCGGTCTGGCCCTGAGCCTGGTCATCGGCCAGCTGATGCTCGGGTTGTACGACGAGGTGTTCCGCTTCAACCACCTGGCCTACGTCACCACACCGTGGCTGGTGGTGGTGGCCACGGCACTCGCCTTTGCCGCCGCCGCCGCGGGAACCTGGACGGCCATCCGCGCCGTGGTGCGCCTGCGTCCCGCGCAGGCCATGCAGCCACCGGCCCCGCCGAGCTACCGGCAGACGCTGATCGAACGGCTGGGTCTGGGCCGGCGCGTGAGCACCGGCGCGCTCATGGTCATCCGCAACTTCGAACGCCGCCCGCTGCGCGCAGCCTTCACGGTGACCGGCATCGCGCTGTCGGTGGCGCTGCAGATCTCGGGCGCCTTCTGGCTCGACGCCATCGCCCACATCGTCGACGTGCAGTTCCGCCAGGTGCAGCAGGGCGACGTGCTGGTGAACTTCCACCGCCCGGTGCCGCTGACGGTGGTGCAAGACCTGCAACGCCTGCCCGGTGTGATGGATGCGGAGCCCTACCGCAGCGAGCCGGTGCGCGTGCGTCTGCATGGCCTGACCGAAGACGCGTCGCTCATGGGCCTGGTCGACGGTGCACAACTCCTGCGCGCGGTGGACGACGCGCGCGGCCCGGTGGCCATGCCCGCCAGCGGGATGGTGATGTCGTCCCTGTTGGCCAACGCCGTGGGTGCGCGCGTGGGCGACCGCGTGGAGCTGGAGTTCCGCCTCTGGAACCAGACCCGCACCACGGTGGAGGTGGTTGAGATCGTGCACACCCTGATGGGCAAACAGGCCTTCATGAACCTGCACGCCATGAACGGATTGGCGCGCGACGGCGCCGGTGTGGCCGAGGCCGCGCTGCGGGTGGATCCGCTGGCCATGGGCGAGTTCTGGTCGGCGGTCAAACGCGCGCCGGTGATCAACGCGGTGTTCGACAAGGCCGGCTCCATGGCCAGCTTCAACGAGACCACCTCGCGCAACATGGGCGTGTTCAGCGGCATCCTCACGCTGTTCGCCGTGGCCATGGCGGTGGGCATCGTCTACAACGCCGCGCGCATCACCCTGTCGGAACGCGCCTGGGAACTCGCCAGCCTGCGCGTGCTGGGCATGACGCGCGCCGAGGTCTCGGTGCTGCTGCTCGGCGAACTCGGGGCCGAGCTGCTGCTGGCACTGCCCATCGGCGCGGTGGCGGGCTGGGCGCTGGCGTCTCTGATGATGCGCCTCATGTCCTCGGACAACATCGATTTTCCGGTGGTGATCGAACCGTCCACCTACGCCTGGGCCGCGCTCATCGTGCTGGCTGCGGGTGTTGTCAGCGCCTTGATGGTGCGTCGCCAGATCGACCGGCTCGACCTGGTCGCTGTTTTGAAAGTCCGCGAATGAACAACACGAACCTCAACCACCGCTGGCGCCGCTGGGCGCCCTGGGCCGCTGCAGCGCTGGCGGTCGCCGCCCTCGCCTTCTGGGCCTTTCAACCACGCCCCTTGCTGGTGGAGGTGGCGCCGGTCACCACCGGGCGCTTCGAACAGGCGATCGAAGAAGACGGCCAGCTGCGTCTGAAGCACCGCTATCTGATTTCTGCCCCCACCCAGGCCGAGCTGGCGCGGCCCACGCTCAAGGTGGGCGACACCGTGCGCGCGGGCGATGTGGTGGCCACGCTCACACCCGTGGCGCCGCAAATGATCGACGCGCGCACACGGCTGGTGCTGCAGCAGCGCGTGGGCAGTGCCGACGCGGCGCGGCGGGCCGCGGTGGCCCAGGTTCAGCGTCTGGACACCGCACTGGCCCAGGCCAACCTGGAGGCCGAACGCGCGCAGAAACTGGCGCGCGAGAACTTCATCGCGCCCTCGGCGCGCGATGCGGCGGTGCTGGCGCGGCGCTCGGCCCAGCAGGCGCTGGACGCGGGTCGCGCCGAGCAGCGCGCGGCCGAATTCGCGCTGGCCGAGGCCCAGGCCGCGCTGTCGCGCGCGGAGCCCGGTGCGGGAGCCCGCGTGGAAGGCCTGTGGACGCTCAAGAGCCCGGTGGACGGCCAGGTGATCAAGCTGCACCTGGACAGCGCCTCACCCGTGACTGCGGGCCAGCACCTGCTGGAGATCGGCGACATCGCCGCGGTGGAAGCCGTGATCGACGTGCTCTCCAGCGAGGTGCAGCAGATCGCACCGGGCGCGCCCGCCACGCTCACGCTCACCAACGGCGCGCCACCGTTGCCGGGCCATGTCACGCGCATCGAGCCGGTGGCCTTCACCAAGGTCTCGGCCCTGGGCATCGAGGAGCAGCGGGTGAACGTGATCGTGGACCTGGACACGACCACAGCCCAGGCGCAGCGCCTGGGAGACGGTTTCCGGGTCGACGCGCGCATCACCGTGTCCTCGCAGAACGGTGCGCTTCTCGTGCCCAGCGCGGCCTTGGTGCGCGACGGGACGGCGTGGCGGGTGTTCGTGGTGGAGGGCCAGCGCGCTGTGGCCCGCGCGGTGACGCTGCGCGAGCGCAACGCCGACGTGGCCTGGATCACTTCGGAGAACGGTGGTGTGCGCGAAGGTGAGCAGGTGCTGCTCTACCCGGGCAGCACCATCAGCGATGGCCAGGCGGTGAAGGTCAGGTGACCGGCGCGGGGTTGAACAGCACCAGGGCGTTGTGCAGCTTCCAGTGTTCGGCCCAGGTTTTCTTGCGGCCGCTGGCCACGTCGAGCATCAATCGAAACATCTCCCAGCCCACGTCTTCGATGCTGGCCGAGCCGTCGGCGATCGTGCCGGCGTTGATGTCCATCAGGTCGTGCCAGCGGCGCGCCAGGTCGCTGCGCGTGGCGACCTTGATCACCGGCACAGCGGCCAGGCCATAGGGCGTGCCGCGCCCGGTGGTGAACACGTGCAGGTTCATGCCGGCGGCCAGCTGCAGCGTGCCGCAGATGAAGTCGCTCGCGGGCGTGGCGGCGTAGGTCAGGCCCTTGGACTTGAGCTTCTCGCCCGGCGCCAGCACGTTGGCAATCGGTGCGCTGCCCGACTTCACGATCGAGCCCATGGCCTTCTCCACGATGTTCGACAGGCCGCCCTTCTTGTTGCCCGGCGTGGTGTTGGCGCTGCGGTCCACGCTGCCGCGCTGCAGGTAGGCATCAAACCAGGCCATCTCGCGCACCATGGCCTGTGCCACCTCGGGCGTGGTGGCGCGCGCAGTGAGCTGGGCGATGCCGTCGCGCACCTCGGTGGTTTCGGAAAACATCACACTGGCACCGGCGCGCACCAGCAGGTCGGTGCAGAAACCCACCGCCGGGTTGGCGGTGACGCCGCTGAACGCATCGCTGCCGCCGCACTGCACGCCCACCACGAGTTCACTGGCGGGCACGGTCTCGCGGCGGCGCGCGTTGAGGCGCTGCAGGTGTTCTTCGGCCTGGCGAACGATGGAGTCGACCATGCTCATGAAGCCCACGTGCGCATCGTCCTGCAAACAGACGGTGTCTAACCCCCCTGCGCCGCTGCGCGTCTCCCCCCCTGGCAGGGGGGGCACACCCTGTGGCCCGGCAAAGCCGGTTCCACGGGTGTCCTGGATCGGGATGGCGTTGGGCGGGAAGAGCCGCTCGGGCTGCAGCTTCTCGCAACCCAGGCTCACCACCATCACCTCGCCGCCGAAGTTGGGGTTCAGGCTGATGTGGCGCAGCGTGCGGATGGGAATCACCGCGTCGGGCGCGTCGATCGCCACGCCGCAGCCGTAACCGTGTTCGAGCGCCACCACATCGTCCACGTTGGGAAAGCGCGGCAGCAGCTCGGCCTTGATGCGCTGCACGGCAAAGTCGGTGACGCCGGCCACGCACTGCACGGTCTGGGTGATGGCCAGGATGTTGCGTGTGCCCACCGAACCGTCGGCGTTGCGGTAGCCCTCGAAGGTGTAGCCCTCCAGCGGCGGCAGCGGCTCGGTTTTGACGGTGGCCATGGGCAGGTTGTCCAGACCACGGGCATCGGGCATCTGCAGCAGGCGCTCGTGCACCCAGCTGCCGGCGGCAATGTCGGCCAGCGCGTGACCGATGGGCACGCCGTAGCGCAGCACCACCGCGCCCTTGGGAAGATTCACCAGCGCGACCTTGTGGCCTTGCGGCACCTTGTCGCGCAGCACCAAGCCGCCGGGCAGCTCGGTGCCCACAGGCAGGCCACCGTCGTTGGCCACGATGGCCACGTTGTCGCTGGCGTGCATGCGGATGGTCAGTGGCGCGGCCGGGCGTGTCGCCGGGGGTGGTTGGGTTGCGTGAAGGGCTTGTGACATCCCTGTCTCCTAAGATTGCGGGGTTCAGCGTGCGTCGGTGGCCATTTCGGCATACGATCGTCATGCATTTGGTACCGGTACCATTTCAAGCCTCGATTAAGCCTCAAATGAAAGAAACCGACAACTCCCGGCGCGCACGCCGTGGCAGCGGCGCCATCACCCTGCGCGACGTGGCCAAGCTCGCCGGCGTGGCCCCCATCACCGCCTCGCGCGTGCTCAACACGCCCGAGCAGGTGTCGGTGGACGTGCGGCAGAAAGTGCTCGATGCGGTGCAACGGACAGGCTATGTGCCCAACCGCATGGCGGGCGGTCTTGCGTCGTCGCGCAGCCGTTTGATTGCGGCGGTGGTGCCGAGCACGGTGATGTCGGTCTTCATGCCCACCATCGAGGCGCTGAACGACACGCTGTTCGACGCGGGTTACCAACTCATGCTGGGCCAGTCGAGCTACTCGGCGAGCCGCGAAGAGTCGTTGCTCGAGGCCATCATCGGCCGCCGGCCCGACGGCATTTTTCTCACCGGCATCCTGCGCCCGGGCCTGGGTCGCACGCGCCTGATGGCCTCCGGCATTCCGGTGGTCGAAACCTGGGACCTCACACCCACCCCCATCGACATGCTGGTGGGGTTTTCACACGCCGACATCGGCCGCGAGGTGGCGCGTTTTCTCCTGGGCAAGGGCCGCCGCAAGCTGGCCTTGATCCGCGCGGAAGACGAACGCGCAGACCGCCGCGCCAGCGCCTTCACCGACGCGGTGGTGCGCGCCGGTTTCGGACCGGTGGCGGTGGTGAACGTGGGTGCTTCGCGCTCCCTGCTGAGCGGGCGCAAGGCGCTGGGCGAGTTGCTGGCACAGGCGCCCGATGCAGACGCGGTGTTCTGCAGCTCCGACCTGTTGGCCCTGGGCGTGTTGACCGAGGCGCGGGAGCGCGGCATTGCCATCCCCGACCAACTGGCGATCATGGGTTTTGGCGACGTGCCCTTTGCCGCCGACATGGCGCCTGCGCTCAGCACGGTGCACATCAACGGTGTGGACATCGGCCGCCTGGCGGCGCGCCACCTGATCGATCGGGCCGAGGGGCGAGAGGTGGCTCAGCGGGTGGTGGACGTGGGGTTCTCGATCGTCGAACGCGAAACTTCCTGAAGTTTTTCTCGGGCTGGTCGGGTTGTTTTCGCCGGCGGGTCCGGACATCGGCGACCACGTTGCGCTCGCTCGCGAGCCCGCGAGGTGCAGCCCCCACGACTCACCCGACAAACAACCGTTGACGCCACCATTTGGTACCGGTACCATGCAACCCAGCGAGCGTTGGTACCGGTACCATTTCGAGGCGATCACGCCATCAGACCTCATCCACAGAAGGAGACATGCAATGAAAAAACTGTTGTGCGCCCTCGGCGCATCCATGACTGTTGCCACCGCCATGGCCTGGCCCGACAAGACCGTCACCATCGTCGTGCCGTTTCCACCCGGCGGCTCCACCGATCTGATCGCCCGCACCCTGCAGCCACGCCTCCAGGAAAAACTCGGCGGCACCTTCGTGGTGGAAAACAAGGCCGGCGCGACCGGCACCATCGGTGCCACACAAGTCACCCGCGCCGCGCCCGATGGCCACACCCTGTTTGTGTCCTCGCTCGGCCCGTTCGTGATCGCGCCGCACCTCATCAAGGTGCCCTACGACGCCACCAAGGACTTCGACTACATCACCGTGGCCGTGCAGGCGCCCAACGTGCTGGTCGTGCCCGCCGTCTCGCCCCACAAGACCATGGCCGATGTGATCGCCTTTCAGAAAGCCAACCCCGGCAAGATGACCTTCGCCTCCTCGGGCGCCGGCAGCAGCGACCACCTCACCGCCGAACTCTACTGGCAACAAACCGGCACCACCGGCGTGCACGTGCCCTACAAGGGCGGCGGCCCTGTGATGACCGACCTGCTGGGCAACCAGGTGGAGTCGTCGTTCATGAACATCAACACCGCCATGCCGCAGATCACCGCCGGCAAACTGCGCGCCCTGTCCATCACCAGCGCCGCTCGTTCGCCACTGCTGCCCAACGTGCCCACACTGCAGGAGCTCGGCATCAAGGACGCCAACGTGTATTCGTGGCAAGCCGTGGCCGGACCCAAAGGCCTGCCCGCTGACGTGAAAGCCAAACTGCACAAGGCGATCTCGGAAACGCTCAACGACCCGACGGTGAAGCCCAAGCTGCTGGACCTCGGCTTCGAGATCGTGGCCAACACGCCCGAGCAGTTCACCGCCTTCCAGGCCGCTGAACACGCTCGCTGGAAAAAGCTCATCGAAACCCGCAACATCAAGGTGGAATAAACCCATGCTGCATCCCGTTCCCGTGACCGCAACACCCCGGGTCACCACGCTGCGTGTGATCCCGGTCGCGGGGCGCGACAGCATGTTGCTCAACCTGAGCGGCGCGCACGCGCCCTTCTTCACCCGCAACCTGCTCATCCTCACCGACAGCGCCGGCAACACCGGCGTGGGTGAGGTGCCCGGTGGCGAGAAGATCAGGCAGACACTGGAAGACGCGGCCGAGCTGGTGGTGGGCCAATCCCTGGGCAACCACCAGAAGCTGCTGCAACAGCTGCACGCCCGCTTCGCCGACCGCGACGCGGGCGGGCGGGGCCTGCAGACCTTCGACCTGCGCACCACCATCCACGCCGTGACCGCGGTGGAGTCGGCCCTGCTGGATCTGCTCGGCCAACACCTCGGTGTGCCGGTGGCCGCCCTGCTGGGCGAAGGCCAGCAGCGCGACGCGGTGGAGATGCTGGGCTACCTGTTCTTCGTGGGCGACAAGGCCAAGACCAACCTGCCCTATGCGAGCGAGCCCGACGCCGACAACGCCTGGAGCCGCCTGCGGCACGAAGAAGCCATGACGCCCGGGGCCGTGGTGCGCCTGGCCGAGGCCGCGCGCGAGCGCTACGGCTTCAACGACTTCAAGCTCAAGGGCGGCGTGCTGCGCGGCGACGAGGAAGTGGACACGGTGACCGCACTGCACGAACGCTTTCCCGACGCGCGCGTGACGCTGGACCCCAACGGCGGCTGGCTGCTCAAGGACGCGATCCGCCTGGGCCAGCGCATGCGCGGTGTGGTGGCGTACGCCGAAGACCCGTGTGGTGCCGAAGACGGTTTTTCGGGCCGCGAGGTGATGGCCGAGTTCCGCCGTGCCACCGGCTTGCCCACGGCCACCAACATGGTCGCCACCGACTGGCGCCAGCTGACCCACGCTCTGTCACTGCAGAGCGTGGACATTCCGCTGGCCGACCCGCATTTCTGGACCATGGCCGGCAGCGTGCGCGTGGCACAGACCTGCCGCGACTGGGGCCTGACCTGGGGTTCCCACTCCAACAACCACTTCGATGTGTCGCTCGCCATGTTCACGCATGTGGCCGCGGCCGCGCCCGGCAAGGTCACCGCCATCGACACGCACTGGATCTGGCAGGACGGCCAGCGCCTCACCAAAGACCCGCTCCAGATCGTGGGCGGCCACGTGCAGGTGCCCACAGTGCCCGGGCTTGGCGTGGAGCTGGACATGGCCGAGGTGGAGAAAGCCCACCAGCTCTACCTGCAACACGGACTGGGCGCACGCGACGACGCCACTGCCATGCAATTCCTCGTTCCCAACTGGACCTTCAACCCCAAGCGCCCCGCGCTTGATCGATGACACGCCGACGATGACACAACGAACCTGCAAGGACCCCTCATGAGACCCAACCGCCTGCGCGAGATCTGGGCCGCCGGAGGCGCTGTCGTCAACGGCTGGCTGGCCATTCCCAACAGCTTCTCGGCCGAGACCATGGCCCACCAGGGCTGGGACTCGCTGACCATCGACCTGCAACACGGCGTGGTCGACTACCAGGCCATGGTCACCATGTTGCAGGCCGTCAGCACCACCGACACCGTGCCCGTGGTGCGTGTGCCCTGGCTGGAGCCCGGCATTCTCATGAAGACACTGGACGCCGGTGCCTACGGGGTCATCTGCCCCATGGTCAACACGCGCGACGACGCGCAGAAGCTGGTGGCGTACACGCACTACGCACCGCGCGGCACCCGCAGTTTCGGCCCGGTGCGCGCCCTGCTCTACGGCGGCGCCGACTATCCCCAACACGCCAACGACACCATCGTGACCTTCGCCATGATCGAAACGGCGCAGGCGCTCGACAACCTCGACGACATCCTCTCGGTGCCCGGCCTGGACGCGATCTACATCGGCCCGTCCGACCTGTCGCTGGCGCTCGGCTGCAAGCCCACCTTCGACGACCTCGACCCCAAGGCCGCGCAGGCGGTGGAACACATCCTCGCGCGCGCCAAGGCGCACGGCCTGGTGGCCGGCATCCACAACGGCTCCCCCGAAGCGGCGCTCAGGCGCATCGCCATGGGTTTCCAGTTCGTCACCGTGAGTTCGGACGCACGCCTCATGGCCGCCGGAGCCCAGCAGGTGATGGCCACCATGCGCGCCGCCCAGGCTCCCAAAACCGAAGGCGGCTACTGAGCCCGCCCCACCACAAGGACAACAGATGAAGATTGGATTTATCGGACTGGGCATCATGGGCACGCCCATGGCCCTGCACCTGGCCAACGCCGGCCACCAGCTGTTCGTGCACACGCGCAGCCAGATCCCGCAAGCCATTCAGGCGGCCGGCGCCGTGCGCTGCGACAACGCGGCGGGTGTGGCGCGCGAGGCCGAGGTGGTGTTCACCATGGTGCCGGACACCCCCGATGTGGAAGCCGTGCTGTTCAACGAGAACGGCGTCGCACAGGGCCTCAAGGACAGCGCCGGTGCGGTGCGCAAGGTGGTGGTCGACATGAGCTCGATCAGCCCCATGGCCACCAAGGCCTTCGCCCACAAGATCAACGAGCTCGGCGCCGACTACATCGACGCGCCGGTCTCCGGTGGTGAGGTGGGCGCCAAGGCGGGTTCGCTCACCATCATGTGTGGTGGCGACGAGGCCGTGTTCGAACGCGTGCGTCCGCTGCTGGAGCTGATGGGCAAAAACATCACGCTGGTGGGCGACAACGGCGACGGTCAGACCACCAAGGTGGCCAACCAGATCATCGTGGCACTCAACATCGCGGCCGTGAGCGAGGCCCTGGTGTTCGCCAGCAAGGCCGGCGCCGATCCGGCCAAGGTGCGCCAGGCGCTCATGGGCGGCTTTGCTGCGAGCCGCATTCTGGAAGTGCACGGCGAACGCATGATCAAGCGCACCTTCAACCCCGGTTTCCGCATCAAGCTGCACCAGAAAGACCTGAACCTGGCGCTGCAGGGCGCGAAGGAAATCGGCGTGTCACTGCCACAAACCGCGAACGCCGCGCAACTCATGCAGGCCTGCGCCGCGCACGGCATGGGTGACCTGGACCACTCGGCCCTGGTGAAGGCGCTCGAACTGATGGCCGGGCACCCGGTGTCGCCCGACTGAGTGGCCCAATGAACAACGGCCCTTGACGGGCCGCTGGTTCAAGACTTGGCGTCGGCGGGTGGTGTGGTCACCACCTGGCCGTCTTTCACCGGCAAGGTGTCACCGGGTTTGAAGCTGGTGCGCACCGTGCCGTCCTTGCCGTCGAGGCGGTAGGTCACGTTGTAGCCCACGAGCTTTTGCGACTTGTCCTGCACGGTCCTGCAGCGCTGCTCGTTGGTCGTGACCACGTCCTTCTGCTGCATGTTTTTCTGCACCTGGTTGCCGGCATAACCGCCGGCCGCCGCACCCGCCAGGGTGGCCACGGTCTTGCCGCTGCCGTTGCCCACCGCACTGCCCAGCAGTCCACCGGCCAGACCCCCCACCACCGTACCGGCAATGCGGTTCTGGTCTTTCACCGGCGCCGTGCGCTGCACCGCCACGGTTTCGCACACCTGGCGCGGCGTCGTCACGGTCTGCATGATCTCCTTCACAGCCACCACGTCGGCCACCTCGGGCTGCGTCAGTGCCTTGTAGCCGGTCACACCGCTGGCGCCCAGCACCACCATGGCCAGACCGCCCACAGCAATACCTTTGATCATCGACTTGTCCATGTGTTTCTCCTTTTGGGTTGACGCAATCTAACCGGGTTCGACCCGACACCGGTGACAAAACGTGTCTATTTCTGGATCACCGCCTCTGCATGCTGGTGCGCTGGGCGGTCAAGAGCTGGGCCGCGTCCGGAGCGGCTTGCGGCAGCAAACGGTCGCATTCGTGCTTTACCACCGCATAACATTCACAGGCCCGTTCTTCGAGGCCGCCGCGGTCCAGCACCTCGATGCGACCTCGCGCATAGCGGATGAGGCCGTCGCGCTGCAGCGCCAGCGCTACCAGCGTCACGCTCTCGCGCCGCACGCCCAGCTTGCCCGCCAGCAGCTCCTGCGTCATGAACAGGCAGTTGCCCTGCACACGGTCCAGGTTCTGCAGGATCAGGCGGCTGACCTGCTGTTCCACGGCGTGGTGGCGGTTGCACAGCGCGGTTTGTGCCACCTGCGTCAGCAAGGCCTGCGTGTAGCGCAGCAGCAGTTGCATCACCGCGCCGCCCGCATTGAGTTCGTCGACTAGGACCTGGCGGTTGAGCCGGTAACCGTGGCCCGCGCTCTGCACCACCGCGCGGCCATTGGTCGACACGCCGCCCATCAGCAGTGGAACACCCACCACACCGTCGTTGCCCACGGTGGCGAACTCGGCGCACGCACCGTTGGCCGCGAGGTTGAGCAACGAGACGATGGACGTGGTGGGAAAGTACACGTGGTTCAGATCGTCGCCCGATTCGTAGAGCACCTGACCCAGCGGCATTTCGACCAGCTCCATGTGCTGCGACAAATGCTCCCAGTCGCACGCGGGCATCGCCGCGAGCAAGCGGTTGTCGGGTCGATTGGCACAAGGCAGGCCCAGACTTGCGCAGCAGGCGCGCGGCGACGCTGCTTGTGCCGTCGGTGCGACGAACGTTGAAGATTCGAGTGCGATGTACATGGTTGTGCCCCTTCAGAAAACGGATGTCTCCAGTTTTCCGCGCACCGCAGACCGGGTATGTCGGTCGTCAGGGCAATTGGCGGTAGGACTGCGCCTACAGGCCGCCACCGCGCGAAGGCCTGGTCGCGGTCCGACGATGAGCGGGCACAATGCCCGGCTGCAGCGCCGTGCTGCGCTTGAGCGAGAGCCCACCATGGACCTGCCCACCCACCAACTCACCATGACCGTGCTCATGACGCCGGACATGGCCAACTTCTCGGGCAATGTGCACGGCGGCACCATCCTCAAGCTGCTCGACCAGGTGGCCTACGCCTGCGCCAGCCGTTATGCGCGCAGCTACGTGGTCACGCTCTCGGTGGATCAGGTCATGTTTCGCCAGCCCATCCATGTGGGCGAACTCGTGACCTTCATGGCCTCGGTGAACCACACCGGCACCTCGTCGATGGAGATCGGCATCAAGGTGGTGACGGAGAACATCCGCAACCAGGTGGTGCGCCACGCCAACAGCTGCTTCTTCACCATGGTGGCCGTGGGCGACGACGGCAAACCCGTGGCCGTGCCGCCGCTGCAGCCCACCACCCCCGACGAGCGCCGCCGCCATGCTGCTGCCCAGGTGCGCAAACAGCTGCGCCAGGAATTCGCGAGCCGCTTCGACGAACTGCGAAACACCTCGGCCTGATTCGCCCTGCGCTCGCGGTCAGGTCTCCCGGATCGATGCGGCCCGCAGACGCAGCGCGTTGCCGATCACCGAGGCCGAGCTCAGGCTCATGGCCAGGGCCGCGATCATGGGCGAGAGCAGCCAGCCGGTGAAGGGATACAGCAAGCCGGCGGCCAATGGAATGCCCAGCGCGTTGTAGACGAACGCAAACAGCAGGTTCTGCTTCATGTTGGCCACCGTGGCCACCGAGAGCGCACGTGCCGTGGCGATGCCGCGCAGGTCGCCCTTGACCAGGGTGAGCTGGGCGCTGTTCATCGCCACGTCGGTGCCTGTGCCCATGGCAATGCCCACGTCGGCGCGGGCCAGGGCCGGCGCATCGTTGATGCCGTCGCCCGCCATCGCCACCACGCGGCCCTCGGCCTGAAGCCGTTCCACCAGTTTGAGCTTGTCGGCCGGCTTCACTTCGCCGTGGACCTCGTCGATGCCCAGGCGCTGGCCCACCGAGCGCGCGGTGGTCAGGCCGTCGCCCGTGGCCATGACCACGCGAATGTTGGCCTGGCGCAGCGAGCCGAGCGCATCGGCCGTGGTGGCCTTGATCGGGTCGGACACGGCCAGCAGACCGGCCAATGTCTTGTCCGCCGCGAGGTACATCACGCTGGCTCCCTGCGCGCGGAGTGCTTCGGCCTCGCTGGCCAGTGGTGAGACGTCCACATCCAGTTGCTGCATCAGCGCCGTGTTGCCCAGGGCCAGGCCCTGGCCACCCACCCGGCCCCGCACCCCGATGCCGGATTCCGAGTCGAAATGCTCGGGCTCGTCCAGCGCAAGCCCCTGTTGCTTCGCCGCGGCCACGATGGCGGCGGCCAGCGGGTGTTCACTGCCCTGGTCCAGGCTGGCGGCCAGGCGCAAGACCTCGTCTTCGGCAAAGCGCCCGAAGCCGATGGCTCGCTCGAAGGTCGGTCGCCCTTCGGTCAGGGTGCCGGTCTTGTCGACGATCAGCGTGTCGACCTTGCGCAGGTTCTCGATGGCGGCGGCGTCGCGAAACAGCACACCGTGGGTGGCGCCACGACCGGTGGCCACCATGATCGACATGGGCGTGGCCAGCCCCAGTGCGCAGGGACACGCGATGATCAGCACCGCCACGGCGTTGATGAGCGCATGCACCCAGCTCGGCTCGGGCCCGAACCAGCCCCAGACGAAAAAGGTGAGCAAGGCCGCCACCACGACCCCCATCACGAAGTAGCCCGCCACCTGGTCGGCCATGCGCTGCATGGGCGCGCGCGAGCGCTGCGCCATGGCCACCATCTGCACGATCTGCGACAGCACGGTGGCGGAGCCCACATGCTCGGACTTCATCACCAGGGCGCCGTTGGTGTTGAGCGTGGCGCCGATCAGCTTGTCGCCGATCCGCTTCGTCACCGGCAGCGGCTCGCCCGTGAGCATGGATTCGTCCACCGCACTGCTGCCCTCGACCACCGTGCCGTCGGTGGGCACCTTCTCGCCCGGGCGCACGCGCAGCAGATCGCCCACATGCACGTGGGCCAGCGGCACGTCTTCCTCCTGCCCGTCGGCCGTGATGCGCCGCGCGGTCTTGGGCGCCAACCCCAGCAGCGAACGGATGGCAGCCGAAGTTTGCGAGCGCGCCTTGAGTTCCAGCAGTTGCCCCAGCAGGGTGAGCGAGATGATCACCGCAGCCGCTTCGAAGTACACCGCCACCCGCCCCATGGAGACGAACGAATCGGGGAACACCTGCGGCGCCACCGTGGCCACGACGCTGTAGACGAACGCCGAACCTGTGCCCAGGCTGATCAGCGTCCACATGTTGGGGCTGCGGTTCAGCACCGACTGTGCCCCCCGCACGAAAAACGGCCAGCCGGCCCAGAGCACCACCGGCACGGTGAGCACCAGTTCGATCCAGCTTTGCGTGGCCATCTCGAACCAGCCGAGGTTGTGGCCAAACATGGCCAGCACCGCCACCACCACGGTAAGTGGCAGGGTCCACCAGAAGCGGCGCTGGAAATCCAGCAGTTCGGGATTCTCGGCCTCGTCCAGCGCGGGCATGACCGGCTCCAGCGACATGCCGCACTTGGGGCAGTTGCCCGGTTGGTCCTGTCGGATCTCCGGGTGCATGGGACAGGTGTAGACAGTGCCGGGCGCGGCTGGCACCGGAGCCTGGGTCGGGCCATGGGCATGGCCGGCGTGGACATGGTGGGTGTGCGCATCCATGGGTGTTCTCCTGTGTGAAAGACAGGCGCATGAGCTTGATCATTGCCGCCGTGGCAAGGTCAAGTGCTCATCGGACGGGCGGTGCGGCCATGCCGCAGTCCACGCTCTTCATGTGTGCGGCCATCAGCGCCTGGCGCTCTTCGGGCGTGTTCGCGATTTTCATCTGCTCGTGCATCGCCTGCATGCCATGCATGGAATGGCTGTGTTCCATCATCGCCATGGGCGCAGCACCCGGGTGGTGCGCGCCCGCAGCGTGGGGGCCGCGAGGGCCCCCGGGACTCGCGCAGGCGGTCAGCAGTGCGAGGGTGGACAGTGCGGTCAAGGTCTTGAGTGCAATCATGGTGTTCTCCTGCTTGGGACATTCCCAAGGGCACCAGCATGCGCCTCATGGCGCACGGCGGGTTGTGCCAGATCAAGGACTGGCCGAGCAACGCCGGTGGCTTCACCGCAGGCCTGCGGGCTGTCGGGTGGCGATCGTTGTGAACCACCTCGGGCTGGCTGGATCACACACCCTTATGAATCAACCACTGCGCGTCCTTGCAACGTTCCTTTTCCTCGCAGCGTCGGCAGTCTCCGCCCTTGCCCAAGCCGCGCCCACCGACCGCGTCCAGCTGGGCCGCATCGCGATCGACCGCACCGAGGTCACCATCGCGCAGTTCAACCGCTTTGCCCAGGCCACGTCCACCGTCACACGCGCGGAAGCCGAAGGCGGTGGATTCGAGTTTGACGGCGGCTGGCAGCGCAGGCCCGGCTGGACCTGGCGCACGCCCGACGGCGTGGCGCCCTCTTCCATGCAACTTCCCGCCGTGCACCTCACGCACGCCGAAGCGGCGGCCTACTGCCGATGGGCTGGTGGACGCCTGCCCACCGCCACCGAATGGCTGAGTGCTGCCTTCACCGAACAACGCACCGCCCCACCCGCGCCCTGGCAGCGCGGCACCACCTACCCCTGGCCCACGGGCCACAGCCCGCAGGGTGCCAACACGAGCGAACCCGACCGCTGGCCACGCGCCGCACCCGCGGGTGAAACGGCGGCCGGGGTCAATGGCCTGCACGACATGGGCGCCAATGCCTGGGAATGGGTGAGCGACGCCCAGGGCAGCGAGCGCCGCACCATGGGTGGCTCGTGGTGGTACGGCGCCGCGCAGATGAAGGCCGACGTGGTGGCGTGGAAGGCGGCGGATTTTTTCGCGGTCTACATCGGCTTTCGCTGCGTTTACAGCTGAGGTTTGCCAGGGCCGGCCTGAGCCGGTTCACACAGGCTCAAAACCGGCTCACAATATCAGTCGTTGCTGATTTACTTTTACACCGAGGAGATACCCATGGCCCCGCACCGCTGGTTGAGCAGCGCTTTTGCGCTCGTCCTGACCGCCTTGAGCTGGTCGGCTTCGGCGCAAAGCCTGGTCGAGATGCAGCCGCAGAAAGTCGGCCCCAACACGTACTACGTGCAGGGCCTGGCAGCGCTCGGCTCACCGGCCAACCAGAACTTCATCAGCAACGCCGGTTTCGTGGTGGCGCCACAGGGTGTGGTGGTGATCGATGCGCTGGGCTCGCCCGCCCTGGCGCGCAGGTTGGTGCAGAAGATTGGAGAGATCACGCCCAAACCCATCACCCACGTGATCGTGACCCACTACCACGCCGACCACATTTACGGCCTGCAGGTGTTCAAGGAACTGGGGGCGCAGATCGTGGCGCAGCAGGACGCGCGCACCTACCTGAACTCGGACACCGCCGCGCAGCGCCTGGTGGCCTCGCGCAGCGAACTTGCGCCCTGGGTGGACGACAACACCCGCCTGGTACCGGCCGACCGCTGGCTCACCGACTCGACCACGCTGGAGCTGGCGGGCATGCGCTTTGTGGCGGAGCGCGTGGGCCCTTCGCACACACCGGAAGACCTGGCCATCCATGTGCCGGGCGAACGCGTGCTGTTTGCCGGCGACCTCATGTTCGCCGGGCGCCTGCCGTTTGTGGGCCAGGCCGACAGCAACCAGTGGATCCAGTCCCTCGACCGCCTGCTGCGCTTTGACGTGGCGGTGGCGGTGCCCGGCCACGGCGCCGCCTCCACCGAGCCACGCAAAGACATGGGGGTGATGCGCGACTACCTCACCTATCTGCGCAGCACCATGGGCAAGGCGGCCAAAGAGCTGGTGCCGTTTGACGAGGCCTACAGCGCCACCGACTGGAGCCGCTTCGAGCCCATGCCCATGTTCCGTTTTGCCAACCGCATGAACGCCTACAACACCTATCTGTTGATGGAGAAGGAAAGCCTGGGCGGGCGCTGAGCACGCCGCTGCGGCGATACCGCAGAATCGCCGGGTGACGCCCTCAACCGACCCGCACGACATCCCCGCCCCGCAGCCCACCTTGTCGCCCGCCACGTGGCGCGGCGACCTTGGCGGTGCGCTGGGTGACCTGGGCACCCTGCTGCCCTTTCTGGTCGGCTTCATCGTGCTGGCCGGTGTGCACCCCACCTCCATCCTGCTGGCCTTCGGTCTGAGCCTCATCACGGTCGGCTGGCGCCTGGGCATTCCCTTCCCGGTGCAGCCCATGAAAGCCGTGGGCGCGGCCGCCCTGGCCAGCGCTGCAGTGGCGGGCCAGAACATGCAGGCCGTGCTCGCTCTGGCCGCGTTGATCACCGGCGTGTTCTGGCTCATCGCCGCCTGGAGCGGCCTGGCGCGCTGGCTGGCACGACACGTGTCGCGCGACGGGATCCACGGCGTGGTGCTCGGCCTGGGCATCGCGCTCATCGTCGCCGGGCTGCGGCGCATCGAAGGCGATCTGTTGCTGGGCGCGGCCTCGGTGGTGCTGGCGCTCGTGTTGCTGGGGCGTGGCGGCTGGCTCACCATGCCCGTGCTCATGGCCTTGGGCTGGGCGGTGGGCAACTGGCGCCAACCCGAGCTGCTGCAAGCGCTGGCCAGCGCACCGTGGACACTGCAGCTGCCCGCGCCGCAGTGGCCCGCGTTGAACCAGCCCGGCGTGTGGTTCGCCGCCATCGGCCTGGCCGCGGCACAGATACCACTGACCTTCGGCAACGCCATCCTCGGCATCGTGGCCGAAACGCGCCGCCTGTTCCCCGCCGTGGCGCTGGACGAGAACCGCGCCGCACGCGGCACCGGCCTCATGAACCTGATGGCCGGCGGCCTGGGCGCGCCGCCCATGTGTTTTGGTGCGGGCGGCATGGCCGCGCAGGTGGCGTGTGGCGCACGCACCGGGCGCGCACCCATCTTTCTGGGCAGCGTGTTGCTGCTCGCCGGCCTGTTCGCCAGCGGTCAGCTCACCGCACTGCTGGGCCTGCTGCCCGCCGGCACCCTGGGCGCCATGCTTTTTGTGGCCGGCTTTTCACTCACCATCGGCACCGCGGGCAGCTCGCGCGACAAGGAAGCCCGCGCCGTGCTGCTCACCACCGCTGCCGTGTCGGTGTGGAACGCGGGGGTGGGTGTGGTGGTGGGGGTGGTGCTGGAGGCGGGCTTGCGGGCGCGGGTGATGCGGATTTGAAGAAGGTGAACTGCCGGGATCAAGGCAGAAAGCCGCGGTGCCGTTTGCCAAAGGCGCTTTCATCGGTTTGCACGGCAGCTGCAACCACGACGTGCCGAAGCGCTGAACCATGGTTTGGGAAAGTCGAGGTTGTCGGGGACCAGCCACCCAGCCTCAAGCCTCGTGCGACCGCTGCGCCTGCGGGAGCTTCGTTCGGCGTCGCCGGTCACAGCTGCGCCAGACGGCGCAGCTCTTCAGGGCTGGTGCTCGGCAATCCGAAGAACTCGAGGTAGGCAGGAATCTGCTCGAACAGCATGTCCAGCCCGATCTGGGTGCGGCAGCCGAGGGCGGTGGACGCCGCGAGCAGGGGCGTGACGGTGGGCTGCAGCACCACCTCGCCGACGAAGGTGGACGGTGACAGGCGCGCCACGTCGAACGGCAGCGGGTCATCCGCGTGCATGCCCAGCGGTGTGGCGTTGACCACCAGATCCATGCCTTCCGGATCGGCACTGCCGATCTGGGTCAACAGGCCTGGGTGATGGCGGGCAAGGCGATGCTGGAGCGCTTCGGCGCGCGCGGGATCGGCGTCGGACAACAACAGCTCGGCGACGCCCGCACCGGCGAGCGACGCCGCAATGGCGCAGCCCACGCCACCACTGCCCACCACCAGCACCCGGGCACCTGCGACGGGCAGGCCCTTGCGGGCCACGCCGCGCACGAAACCTTCGCCATCGAATTGTTCGCCCACCAGGCGGCCCTGCGCGTCGCAGCGCACGGCGTTGCAGGCGCCGGCTACCTTCACCGCCGTGCTGGTCTCGTCGAGCAGATCCACCACCGCCACCTTCAGCGGCATGGTGATGAGTGCGCCCCGCACGTTGCGCAGGCGCAGCAGCGGGGGCAGCAGGCTGCCGAGTTCGTCGGCGGTGCAGGCCAGAGGCACCACCGCGACATTGATGCCGTGGGCGGCGAAATAAGGGTTGTAGATCAGTGGCGACTTGAAGCTGTGCGTGGGCCAGCCCAGGTGCAAGATCACCTGCGTGTTGCCGTCGATGCGCGGTGTGTGGCCGGCGGATGAGGTGGTCATGGGTGTGGCGGCCGTCAACCGGTGTAGCCCGCCAACCGCGGCAGGAAGAGCACGAAGTCGGGCCAGAGTGTGATGACCACGAGAGCACCGATCATCACCACCAGAAACGGCATCACCTCGCGCACGAGCGCGAGCAAGGATACGTTGGCGATCTTGGTCATCATGAACAGCAGCAGGCCGTAAGGGGGAGTGACGAGGCCGATCATGATGTTGAGCACGGCCACCACGCCGAAGTGCACCGGATCAATGCCCAGGGCCACCGCCGTGGGCAGCAACACCGGCAGGATCACCAGGATGATGGTGGAGCCCTCGAGGAACGCGCCCAGCAGCAACAGCAGCAGGTTCACCGCCAGCAGAAAAGCCAGCGGCGACATGTCCAGCGTGCGCAGCAATGCACTGAGCGAAGCCGGGATGTTTTCCGACGTGATCACGTAGTTGAACACCAGCGCGCCCGCGATCAGCATGCCGATGGAGATGCTGGTGCGCGCACTCGACAGCAGCGACTCGGCCATGTCGCGCCAACCCAGGCTGCGGTAGAGCACCGAGGCCACCAGCAGCGCATACGCCGCGGCCAGGCCCGCCGCTTCGGTGGGCGTGGTGATGCCGCTGTAGAGACAGCCCAGCAGGATGATGGGCAGCATCAGCGCGGGCAGGGCCTCGCGCGTGATGCGGGGCAGGTCGCGCATCGGCACGGCCGGCTCCACCGGGAACTGGTGCCGCCGGGCCTGCACATAGATCAGCGCCATCTGCACCGCGGCCAGCAGCAGACCGGGCAACACGCCGGCGAGGAACAGAAAGCCGATCGAGGTGCCCGAGATCAGGGCGTAGAGCACCAGCGGTATGGAGGGCGGCAAGATGGGCCCGATAACCGCCGACACGGCGGTGAGCGCGCCCGCAAACGCCGGCGTGTACTTGCCTTCGCGGGTCATCATGGCCTGCATCAGCTTGCCCGAACCCGCCGCGTCGGCCAGCGCCGAACCCGACATGCTGGCGAACACGATACTCTGCAGCACATTGACCTGCGCGAGACCGCCGGGAAAGCGTCCCACGATGGCATTGCAGAAACGCAGCAGGCGGTCGAGCACACTGCCGGTGCTCATGAAACTCGCCGCCAGGATGAACAGCGGAATGGCCAGCAGCAGGTAGCTGGAATAGGTGCTGTTGAGCAGTTGCTCGGCCGCGCTGCCCATGTCCATGCCCTTGAGCCAGAGGTACAGGATGGAGCCACCGATCATGGCCTGCCCCACGGGCACGCCCAGCACACTGAGCGCGACGATGGTGGCCAGGGCCAACGAAAACGGACTGGTGAAGTTCACAGATGCCTCAGGTGGAGGGAGGGTCGATCGGCTCAACGCGCGGAGCGCGCAGCAGGCCCACGATGAACCACAGGTGCCGTGCAATCACGGCCACTGCAAACGCCAGGTAGATCGAGAACAGCCAGTCGAAGCGGATCTTGAGGTAGGAGGTGCTCTCCACTTTCATGAAGCTCACATAGTCCCAGGTGGCCGGCAGCGCCATGCCGAAGAGCACCACGATGCCGATGGAGCCGATGGCTCTGGCGATGCGTCGCACCCGGGGGCCGGCCACCACATCGAGCAGGTCGATGCGGATCTCGTCTTCGTCTTTGAGCACGAAGGCCGCACCCCACAGCACCAGCCAGAGCCAGGCCACCAGCGAGATCTCGGCGGTCCAGCCCACCGGCCAGTCGAACACGTAGCGCAGGACGATCTGCAGGATGAAGGCGATGAAGATGACCGCGAGCAGAGCTGCGGCCACCCCGTCGGCGATGCGGCGTAGGGCGCGCATCCTCACTTCATTGCGTTGATCTTGTCGATCATGCCGGCTGGCCATGCCTTGGCCTCATCCGAGGCCAGGTAGATCTTCTGCGCGTGGTCACGGAAAGCGTTGATGTTGGGCGCGTACACGTCCAGCCCGCCGCGGCGGAAGCCCTCGGCCAGATCGGCCTCGCGCTTCTGGTGCTCGGCGGTGCTCCAGGCAATGGCCTTGTCGGCCGCGGCCTGGAAGGCGCGCTGTTTGTCGGGCGACATGGCCTGCCAGGTCTTCAGGTTGAGCGTGAGCAGGTCAAAACCCACCAGGTGCGAGGTGAGCACGATCTGGCCCATCACCTCGTTGAACTTCATGTTCTGCACGTTGGGCAGCGGGTTGTCCTGGCCGTCCACCGTGCCGGTCTGCAGGCCGGTGTAGGTCTCCGCGTAGGCCAGCGGCGTGGGGTTGGCACCCAGCGAGCGGCCCAGCAGTTGCCAGGCGTCACCCGGAGGCATGCGCAGCTTCACGCCCGCCAGATCGGCCGGCGTGTTGATCTTCTTCTTGCCACGCAGACCCACATGGCGCGTACCGAAAAACACCGGCCCCAGGATCTTCACCTTGAGCTGGTCTTCCACCAGCTTCTTCATCTGCACGCCCATGTCGCTGGCGAAGAAGGCGTTGAGGTGGTTGGCATCGCGGAACAGGTAGGCCGATGTCAGCAGCGACCAGGCCGGCACCTGCTTTGAAATGTCCTGCGGCGAGATGTTGCCCATCTCCAGGTTGTCGCGCTGCAGCGCCACCAGCTCGGTGCCCTGGCGGAACAGCGTGGAGTTGAGGAACAGGTCGATCTTGTGGTCCGCGGCCACGTCGGCGGCCAGGCGTTTCATCATCTCGGCGCGGATGTCGGTGTCGGCAAAGACGGCGGCAAAACGCAGCGTGCTCTGGGCCTGGGCCAGACCGGGCCACAGCGTGGCAGCGGCCAGGGTGGCACCTGTGACGAGGGCGGTGCGGCGGGTGAAGGCAGTGTTCATGGTGTTGTCTCCTGTGGGTATCGTTGGCGGGAAAAGCAGATGAAACCGGGGCGCGTGATCATGTCGTTGCGGTGGACTTGACGTGCTCGCTGACTGCGCGCAGCGCAAGTTCGTAGCCCAACGGACCGAGTCCGCAGATCACGCCGGTGGCGCCCAGCGAGATGATCGACTGCTGGTACAGCGCTTCGCGGCGGTGGATGTTGGTGAGATGCACCTCCATCACCGGCTGGTCCAGGGTCTTGAGCGCGTCAAGCAGGGGAATCGAGCGAAACGACAGGCCTGCGGGATTGATGACCACCGAGGCGCCCAGGGCACGCGCTTCCTGCACCCAATCGATCAGCACGCCTTCGTGGTTGGACTGCCGAAACTCGCACTGCAGGCCAAGTTCGGCGGTCACCGCACGGCAGCGCTGTTCGATCTGGGCCAGCGTCGTGTGGCCATACAGATGCGGTTCGCGGATGCCCAACAAGTTGAGGTTGGGGCCGTTGAGGATGAAGACGGTGTGGGTCATGGTGGTGCGGTCGTGGGTGCGTTCGGGCAAGCCCGCCTGATACGGCGGCTTGGCGTGTCGTGGGCTTGGCCCTACATTTGTCTCCAGATTTGTCGTGTCGGAATCACCGGGAACTTGGTGACGCCGTGTCTTCGATCCGATTCTTGCCCCGGTTCAGGAAAGACTTTCCAAATTGGAAAGTCTTTCCACATCAAGAAATTATCCATGAACCTTGCCCTCGACCGCGGCCTTGCGCTGCTGGAACACCTCTCACGCAATCCCGACGGTTTGCCCCTGGCCCTCATGGCGCAAGACCTCGACATTCCCCCGAGCGCCTGTCATCGCCTGCTGGGTGACCTGCAGCACTGTGGCTATGTGCGGCAGAAACGCAAACAGGGTGACTACCAACTCACGACCAAGGTGGTCTCGCTCGGCTTGGGGTATCTCAGCCACGCGGGCATCGTCGACATTGCCGAGCCGCTGCTGGAGCGGCTGGCGCAGCAATCGGGCGAGCTCGTGCGGCTGTCGATCGTGGACGACGAGCGTCTGATCTGGGTGGCCAAGGCCCAGGGCACACGGCAGCAAGGCATCCGATACGACCCCGACATGGGCATGGAAGCGCGCCTCTCATGCACCGCGTCCGGTCACGCCTGGCTGCTCACGCTGAGCGACGAGCGCGCGCTCGAACTGGTGGCACGGCAAGGCTTCGGGGCGCAGAAGGACTACGGACCCAAGGCGCCGACCACCATCAAGTCGCTGCTGGGCTTTCTGCACGCTGCGCGCGTGCGCGGCTGCGCCATGATCGACGAAGTGTTCGCCCCCGGCATGAACGCCATGGCCGCACCGGTGTTGCGTCGCAAGGAAGCCATCGGCGTCATCAGCATCGCCGGGCCGCGCCAGCGCCTCACCATGGACGTCATGCAGAACCTCGCGCCCGCATTGCTCGCCGCCGCGGCCGAACTCGGGCCCATCAGCAATGCCTCCAACCTGTTCGGCCGACCTCCGCTGGGCAAGGGCTGAGGGTCATCCTCCCTGGTTTTCCCTCACGCAAACGAGCTGGCAACCTCGCCGCATGACGACGTTTTTTTCCAGCTTGTCCGGCGCGGGTCCGGTCTTCATGCAGGGCCTGTTCCTGAGCCTCGGACTCATCGTGGCCATTGGCGCGCAGAACGCCTTTGTGCTGCGCCAGGGACTTCGCCGCGAACATGTGGGCAGTGTGGTGATGTTCTGTGCGGTGGCAGACGCCGTGCTGATCATGGCGGGCGTGCTGGGCATGGCACAGGCCCTGGCAGACAGCCCCGGCATCGCACGTGCGCTGGCGCTCGCCGGCGCGGCGTTTCTGGCGGTCTACGGGTGGCTGGCCCTGCGTCGAGCGCGCAACCCGCAGCTTCTGAAGGCGTCCGAGGGCGGCGAGACGTTCAGCCGCGGCGCGGCAGTGGCGCAGGCGGCGGCGTTCACGCTGCTCAATCCCCACGTCTACCTGGACACGGTGCTGCTGGTGGGCAGCATCGGTGCGCAGCAGCCAGCGTCCCTGCGTGGCTGGTTCGTGGCCGGCGCGAGCACGGCCAGCCTGGTCTGGTTCGGGCTGCTCGGTTTCGGCGCACGCTGGCTGGCGCCCTGGTTTGCGCGTCCGAAGGCATGGCGGGTGCTGGACGGGCTGATCGGTGTGACCATGTGGGTGCTGGCAGCGCTGCTGGTGCGCCACGCCTTCCCCAGCACCTGAGGGCTCCCAGGCACAGGCGATGGCCCTGCGCAGCCATCGACAGGATGCTCATCGCATCGGCCGGGGTCGCTCAGTGAACGTGACCATGGTGGTCCTTGCCGGCGTCCTCACCCAGCTCGCCCTTCGCCTGCCGCATCACCGTCCACCCGCCGTGCAGCGCGAGCGCGGCCATCAGGCTGGCCACCAGGAGGTCGGGCCAGGCGGAGCCGGTGCCGAACACGCCGAGCGCGGCCATGAACACCGCGACGTTGCCGATGGCGTCGTTGCGCGAGCACAGCCACACGCTGCGCATGTTGGCGTCGCCTTCGCGAAACGCGTAGAGCATCCACGCCACAGCCACATTGGCCACCAACGCCAGCAGCGCCACCGCGCCCATGGTCACGGCCTGCGGCACGCCGCCCTGCCACACGGCCCACACCGCGGCGCCCAGCACATAGAGGCCAAAGCCCATCATGCTCACCGCCTTGAGCATGGCCGCGCGCGCGCGCCAGGCCAGGGCAGACGCCAGCACGGCGAGCGACACGGCGTAGTTGAGGGCGTCGCCCGCAAAGTCCACGGCGTCGGCCAGCAGCGACAGCGAACCGGCCTGCAGGCCCGCGCCGATCTCGATGAGGAACATGGCGGCGTTGACGATCAGCGCAATCCACAGGATCTTGCGGTAGCGAGGCAGGTTGACGATGGCATCAAGCTTGGGGGTGTCGTGGTCACAGCAATGGGCGGACATGGTTTTTCCTTTCGATGCCTGCATTGGAAACCCTGGAGCCGCTACAGTGTCAACCACGGGTTTGACCGAAGGGCTTCAACATGCAGATCAAGGAACTGGCCCGCGCCACGGGCGTGGATGTGGAAACCATCCGCTACTACGAAAAACAGGGCCTGCTGCCCGAGCCGGCGCGGCGCGACAACGGCTACCGCGACTACGCAGCCGAGCACCTGGAGCGCCTGTCCTTCATTCGCCACTGCCGCGCGCTGGACATGCCGCTGGCCGATGTGAGCCGGCTGCTGGGTTTTGTGGATGCGCCGCTGGCCGATTGCAGCGACGTGGACCTGCTGGTGGATGAACAACTGGCGCGCGTTCGCGCGCGGCTCAAGAGCATGCGTGCGCTGGAGAAACAACTCCTGCAGTTGCGGGCGCGCTGCTCTGGCAAGCACGAGGGGCACTGCGGCATCCTGGACGAACTGGTGTCGGCGGCACACGGCGAGGCGTGTGCCTGCCACGCAGCACCATGAGCAGGCATCCATGCAAGGCGGGGCTCGGGCAACCGATGCTTGTGCTGGTGTTTTTTCTCGCGCTGCTTGTTGGCTCCAGTGAGGCCCTGGCCCACGCGGTGACCGAGGGCGACAAGGGATACATCCAGGAAATCTCTGGCGTCAACCTGCTGCCCTTCATGTACCTGGGTGCCAAGCACATGGTGACCGGCTACGACCACCTGCTGTTCCTGTTCGGGGTGATCTTCTTTCTGTACCGGCTCTCGCACATCGGCCTGTATGTGAGCCTGTTTGCGCTGGGTCACTCCACCACCATGCTCCTGGGCGTGTATTTCAACGTCGGGATCAACAGCCACCTCATCGACGCGATCATCGGCTTGTCGGTGGTCTACAAGGCGCTCGACAACCTCGGAGCCTTTCAGCGCTGGCTGGGCTTCCAGCCCGACACGCGCGTGGCCACACTGGTGTTCGGCCTGTTCCACGGCTTTGGTCTGGCGACCAAGATTCTGGAGTACGGGATCTCGCCCGATGGCCTGGTGCCCAACCTGCTGGCGTTCAACGTCGGCGTGGAGATCGGCCAGCTGCTGGCGCTCGCCGTCATCCTGATCGGCATGGGCTTCTGGCGGCGCACACCCGGCTTTGTGCGCCATGCGTACACCGCCAACGTCGCCATGATGAGCGCGGGCTTCGTCCTGGTGGGCATGCAGCTCACCGGCTACTTCGTGTCGTGACACCCAGGGATCTTTCGACCATGTACAACAGCAACACCCCACCGCCTTCAGACCTGCCGACGTCCCGGCAACTGCTGCGCTCCACCCTGCTGGCCGCCCTCTCGGCCACCGTCCTGCTGATCGCCGTCGTACTGCCGGCCGAGTACGGCATCGACCCCACCGGCATCGGGCGTGTGCTGCGGTTGACCGAGATGGGCGAGATCAAACAGCAACTGGCTGCAGAGGCCGAAGCGGACGCGGCAACGCCGACAGCTGCGGTGGCGCCGGCGCCGGCCCCGGCGGCCACTGCAACGCCCCAGGCGCCAGCGCCTGTCGTTGACGCGGAGCAGGCAGCACCCTGGCGCGACGAGATGCGCGTGACGCTCGCCCCGGGAGAAGGCGCCGAAATCAAACTGCGCATGCGCGAAGGCGACAAGGCCGAATTCAGCTGGGTGGTGGAAGGAGGCGCGGTCAATTTCGACACGCACGGCGACGGAGGTGGCCGCTCCATCAGCTACGAAAAGGGGCGCGGTGTTCCGGCCGACGAAGGCGCTCTGGTCGCGGCCTTCACGGGCAACCACGGCTGGTACTGGCGCAACCGGGGCCGGGCCGACGTGACCCTGGTGCTGCGCACGCGTGGCACGTACAGCGACATCAAGCGGGCGATCTGATGGCTGTTGCCGACGCCGACTTCAGGCGTCCAGCTTGATGAGCCCCTCGGCCACGTAGCGTTTGAAGTCGGCCAATGGAATGGCTGCAGAGCCGTGCGTGTCCTCGTCGGTCCAGCTCAAGGTCACGTCGTTGATGCCGCGGTTCAGGTCCACCGGACCGGGGCGAATGGCCACATTCGGGCCGTCGCCACTGCGGAACTCGACCTTGCCGACGATGAGTGCTTTTTGTGCCATGAGAATCCCCCAGTGAAAGACACCGAGCATCACCGCTTGTTGGCCACAAAGTCGGTGCGCTGGCATACGCTGGGCACGTCGTTCCGCTGCTTCTCGCCATGACCCACAACCCACGTTCTCCCGCACCGCTCTCCCCTGCCCTGCGCGGCGGCCTGCTGGCCCTGGTGGCTGCGGTGCTGTTTGGTCTGAGCACGCCGCTGGTGCAACGCTTCGGGACGGGTGTCGGCCCGTTCAGCACGGCGGCGCTGCTCTACGCCGGGGCGGCGCTGGTGGCGCTGCTGCTGCGCCAGCCCGCCCGACGTGAGGCGCAGCTGCGCCGCACCGACCTGCCCCGCCTGTTCGCCATGGCGGCCAGCGGCGCGGTCATCGGGCCGGTGGCGCTGGCCTGGGGGCTGCAGCGCACCAGCGGCACGAGCGCTTCGCTCATGCTCACGTGTGAGGCAGTCTTCACAGCGGTGCTGGCCTGGCGCTGGTTTGGCGAAACCATGGACCGCCGCGTGATCGGCGCCGTGTTGCTGCTGCTCGCCGGGGGTGCGTTGCTCGTCGTCGAGCAAGGCCTGGCGGGACAGGTGCAGCTGCTGGGCCTGCTGGCCGTGGCGCTGGCCACTGCGGCCTGGGGCGTGGACAACACACTCTCGCGCGGCGTGGCTGATCGAGACCCTGGCCAGGTGGTCTGGGCCAAGGCGCTGCTGGGCTGCGGCGCCACCGTGGCGCTGGCCCTCTTGTGGCGCGAAGCCCTGCCCGGCTGGACCAACGCACTGGCCTTGCTGGCCGTGGGTGCCACCGGCTACGGCCTGAGTCTGCGCTTCTACCTGCTCGCGCAGCGCAGCTTTGGCGCAGCGCGCACCGGCTCGGTGTTCGCCTTTGCCCCGTTCATTGGAGCGGCGGGCGCCTTTGTTCTGGGCGAACGCTCGGGCAGTGCACTCATGGGGGTGGGTGGTGGGCTCATGGTGCTGGGCGTGCTGCTGCACCTGATGGAGCGCCACAGCCATGCGCACACGCACGAGGCGCTGGAGCACGAACACGCCCACTCACACGACGACGGCCACCACCTGCACACACACCAGCCCATGCCGCACGGCACGCACAGCCACTGGCACCAGCACGCCCCGACGCAACACGAGCACCCGCATGCGCCGGACGCGCACCACCTGCACCGGCACTGAGCCGCAGGTCAGTCGCTCTTGCGGCTGGGAAAGATCGCCTTCTCCATGCTGCACTCGAAGGTGTTGGAAGGTTTTGACATTTCGGTGGCTTGTTGGATCGGGTGGAAGAACCCTGCGGCCGGGGCCCGGCCGGTGGCTCAAGACATCAAGCGGGCGAGCAGGTACACGGTGGCCTTGATCATGGCCCAGACGACGCCCGAGACCACAACGCCCGCCACCGCCGAGGCCAGCAAGCCGATGCCGATCCACACGCCGTCGCGCTCCAGCACGCCCAACGCCAGCAGACTGATGGCCAGCGCAGGCAAGGTGTTGCCCAGGGGCACGGGCAGCATCAGGATGGCGGCCAGCACCAGGCACACCAGTCCCACGAAATACTCCACCGGTGGCCTCACCAGCACCGAGGCGCGCGGCTTGAGCAACTTTTCGGCCTTGGCCAGCCAGGGCACGATGCGCCGCACCAGGGTGGCGAGGTCGTCGCGCGAGATCGATCGCCGGGTGATGACACCGGGCAACCAAGGCCGCATGCCGAGCATGAGCTGGGCCGAGAGAAACAGCAGGGGCGCTCCGAGCAAGGTGGACACGCCCGGTGGCACCGGCAGGATGTTGGGCGCCGCGAAAAAGAACATGAGCGCACCGATGGCGCGGTCGCCCAGGGCGGCGAGCAGGTCGCCCACCGAGATGCGTTCACGGCTGTTGTCGTTCGCCAGGCGGAACAGGACCAACGACAGCGGCACGTTGCCCTGCCGCGCCTGCACGGCCACGTCGGTCGAGCTCAAGGCCGGACGCCTCGCTCAGATGGCGCTCAACACGCCCGTGGCCAGCAACACCAGCACCACGCAGCCCAGCGCCACGCGGTACACCACAAACGGCATGTAGCCGCGGGTCGACACCAGGCGCAGGAACCACACGATCACGCCGTAGCCCACCACGAAGGCGATCAGCGTGGCCAGTGCGGTCGGGCCGGGGGCAATGGGGCTACCCACCTCCCAGCTGCGGTAGAGCTGGTAGAAGCCCGAGGCCATCACGGCGGGTATGGCCAGCAAGAACGAGTAACGCGCCGCAGCCTCGCGGGTGTAGCCCATGAGCAGGCCGGCCGTGATGGTGCCACCGGAGCGCGACACACCCGGAATGAGCGCCATGGCCTGCGCCAGCCCGAACAGCAGCCCATGGCTCCAGGAGAGTTCCTTGAGCGTGCGCTGCTTGGAGCCCACGCGCTCCGCAATGGCCAGCAGCACACCGAACACGATCAGCATCACGGCAGTCAGCGTGAGGTTGCGCAGCCGGCCTTCAATCGCATCCTTGAAAGCCAGGCCCAGCAGCGCAATGGGCAGCGTGCCGATCAGGATCAGCCACCCCATGCGCGCATCGGGGTCGCGGCGCCACTCGGCTTGTGTCAACGATTTCCACCAGGCTTGCAGGATGCGCAGGATGTCCTTGCGGAAGTAGATCAACACCGCCGCTTCGGTGCCGATCTGGGTGATGGCGGTGAAGGCCGCGCCGGGGTCGCCGCCCGATGGCAACAGCGGCCCCAGGATGCGCAGGTGGGCGCTGGACGACACCGGCAGGAATTCGGTGAGCCCCTGCACCAGACCGAGAAAGGCCGCTTCGGCCCAGACCGTGGCGCTCACAGGCGGCGCTTGTTCAGCACGTGGCTGACAGCGGAATGGACGGGAAGACTCGTGGTCATGGGGATGTGTGTTCGGTGGATGGCGTGAAAAAACGGGTGCCCGCGCAGGGTGCCGGCAGTATATCGGGGCGGTCCCGCACACACGCGCTGTTACCAGCCTCACACCTCATGCGTACGCTCGCATACAGACCCCTGCTCTCCACGCCCATAACCTGAAAGCCAGTCGACACCTTCGGCTGCGAGTGTGCAACCTGCTTCAAGCAGTCTTTCAAAGGATCAACCATGAAGACCTCCAACCTCATCACATCTTCCCTGGCCGCATTGGCCGTCGTCGGCTCGGTCGGTCTGGTGTTCGCACAGACCACCACCCCAGGGTCCGGCACCAGCGCCACCCCCGGCGTGACCACGCAGGACAGCCCGTCCACCACCACCACCACCCCCATGGCCACACCACCCAGCGGCGGCATGACCACGCCGGCGCCCGCCACCACCGACAGCATGAACAACAGCGCCGCGATGAACGAGCCCATGGCGCGCGCCGATCGCAACTGACCGCTCCTGCAGTCCTGCCCAGCGCCCCCCGGACCCTTGTGGTTGCGGGGGGCGCACCGCCTGACCCGCAGTGCACGCCACACCCATGAACACCCCTGAGCCGATCGACACACAGGACAACCTGTGGCCCGCCGCCCGCAACGGCGTGCTGGCCGGCCTGGCCATGCTCGCCTTGCTGGCGCCGCCCGGCAGCTGGGGACCCGGTGGTGCGCTCGCCTCTGCGCCTGCACAGGTCACGGCGGAGGTGGCACCCAAACGGCTGGCCGAGCTGGGCAACGTGAACGTGTCGGACGACGCCCGTCTCATGGCCCATTGGGTCGCATCCACCAACGACCACGCGGCCAGGCCGTTTGTGCTGATCGACAAGCGCGCGGCCCATCTGTATGTGTTTGACGCGCAAGCGCGGCTGCTGGACCACACCGCCGTCTTGCTGGGTTCTGCTGCCGGCGACGATTCGGTGCCCGGCATCGGCGACAAGGCCATTGCCGATGTGCTGCCCGAAGAACGCACCACGCCCGCTGGCCGATTTGTGGGACAGCGCGGGCTCAACCTGGGTGGCGAAGACGTGGTGTGGGTCGACTACGGCGCCGCCGTGTCCATGCACCGGGTGCGCGCCAACGTCCCCAAAGAGCGCCGTCTGCAGCGCCTGGCCAGCGAGTCGTCCGACGACAACCGCATCAGCTACGGCTGCATCAACATTCCCGCGAATTTCTTCGATGCCCACATCGCGCCCACCTTCTCGGCGCAGCAGGCCATGGTGTACGTGCTGCCCGAACAGAAGACCCTGCAAACGGTGTTTGGTGTGCCGCCACCAGGGCTTTTGGCTCAGATGATCCGGTAATAAACAACCAACAATCCATTCGTTCCTGAACGGCGCTGAAGCCCGGATCATCCGGTCACTTTCAACCGCTTCACACAAGGAACGACATGACCACCCGCCGCCACCTGATCCGGGCCCTTGCAGCCACCGCCCTCACCGCAGGCGCCTTTTCGGCCAACGCCCAACCTGCGCCGGTGACCCTGCTCAATGTGTCGTACGACCCGACCCGTGAGCTTTACGCGGAGTACAACGCCGCGTTCATCAAACATTGGAAGGCCAGGACCGGCCAGGACGTGACCATCCAGCAAAGCCATGGTGGCTCGGGCAAGCAGGCCCGCTCCATCATCGACGGCCTCGGCGCCGATGTGGCCACCCTGGCCCTGGCGGGCGACACCGACGCGCTGCACAACAACGGCGGCTGGATTCCGAAAGACTGGCAGAAACGCCTGCCACTCAACAGCTCGCCCTACACCTCCACCATCGTGCTCGTGACCCGCGCAGGCAACCCCAAGAACATCAAGGACTGGGACGACCTGATCCGCCCCGACGTGAAGGTCATCACCCCCAACCCCAAGACCTCGGGCGGCGCGCGTTGGAACTACCTGGCCGCGTGGGAATTCGCCAAGCGCAAGTACGGCAGCGATGACAAAGCCAAGGAATTCGTGGCCAAGCTCTACGCCAACGTGCCGGTGCTCGACTCGGGCGCGCGCGGCTCCTCCATCACCTTCGCACAGCGCGCCCAGGGCGACGTGTTCATCTCCTGGGAAAACGAGGCCTGGCTGCTGGACAAGGAATTCGGCAACAAGGTCGACTTCGTCTACCCCTCGCTGTCCATCCTGGCCGAACCCGCCGTGACCGTGGTCGACAAGAACGCGGACAAAAAGGGCACCCGCGCGGTGGCCCAGGCCTACCTGGACTACCTCTACACCGACGAGGCGCAAGACATCATCGGCAAACACTTCTACCGCCCCACCTCGACCAAGGCCCAGGCCAAGTACGCCAAGCAACTGCCCAGGCTCAACCTCTTCAAGATCGAAGACGCGTTCGGCGGTTGGGAGCAGGCGGCCAAGGTGCACTTCGCCGACGGCGGCACGTTTGACCAGATCTACACGAGGAAGTAAGGCGACCGGGTGTCACATAGGATGGAGCCCTCTGATTCCATCCCATCACACCAAGGAACGTACATGCCCAAGGCCTACTGGATCTCCACCTACCGCTCCGTCAGCGACCCCGCCGCACTTGCGGCCTATGCAGCCCTGGCCGGTCCGGCGCTGCAAGCCGCAGGTGCGCGTTTCCTCGCGCGCGGCATGCCCGCCCACGTGTACGAGGCTGGCGTCAACCAGCGCGCCGTCCTGATCGAGTTCGACAGCGTGGCACAGGCCACCGCGGCGCACGACAGCCCGGCCTACCAGGAAGCATTGGCAGCGCTCGGCCAAGGGGCAGAGCGGGACATCCGCATCATCGAAGCCCTGACATAAACACCGACCTCACGGGCGGAGGCGCCATGCACCTGGAAGGTTCGTGCCATTGCGGCAGCGTCAAGTTCTCGGTGGAGTCCACCGAGCCAGTGCCGTTCATGCGCTGCTACTGCTCCGTCTGCCGAAAAACAGCGGGCACGGGTGGCTACGCCATCAACCTCGGCGCCGACCACCACACCCTGAAGGTCACCGGCAAACGCCACCTGCGCGTCTACCAGGCGCAGATCGTCGAGGGCGGGCATGTGCGGCAGAGCAGCGCACAACGTCATTTTTGCGGCAAATGCGGCACGGCACTCTGGCTGTGGGACCCCACCTGGCCCGAGCTGGTGCACCCCCACGCCGGAGCCATCGACACGCCCTTGCCCACGCCGCCAGCGAACGTGCACATCCTGCTGGACTCGAAGGCGGCCTGGGTGGCGGTGGAAGGCCACAAAGGCGACCCATGTTTCGCCGGCTACCCGGACTTCTCGCTCAAGGAGTGGCACCAGCGCCACCCGTGAGCGTTGCCGTGCCGGTGCCTGTCACCGAGCGCCGCACTCAGGCCATGAACACCGCAATGAAGGCCAGCATGAAGATCAGGATGGCACCCATGGTCGGCAGCAGCAAAGGCATGTAGTGCACCACCGAATCCAGGATGTCTTCGGCCTGCTCATCTGCATAGGCGCGCAGTTCCGGATCTGAATAGTCCAGTGGGTGGTCGGCCAGCGCGTCGTCGGGGGAAGGTTGTCTGTGGTCCATGGAAGCTCCTGCCAAAGGTTCATCGGGTTGCGACGGACCGCTGCATAGCGCAGCCCACAGCACTCAAGGCTTGCAGCCTGCGGGATTGGAGGAAACACGTCAATCAAAAGTTTCGTGTGGGCGTCATTTGAAGATGCCCACGGTGTGGCACGCGGCCGCAGCGGCATATGCCCGGACCACATAAGAAAACAAGAACAAAGTCGTTGGTGCCGCAGAGGCCGGCATCCAGAATTCTTCGGATCCTGCGTCCATCTGAAGCATTCATGAACAACACCTTGCGCGTGGCCCTGGCCAGCGCCTCGCCCATGGCCCCCCTGCCTCGTCGTGCCACGCGCCGCGTGCTGCCGGGCTTCAACATCACACTGGGCTTCACGGTTTTTTACCTGAGCCTGATCGTGCTGATCCCGCTCTCGGCGCTGATCTTCAAGACCTTCACGCTGACCTGGCCGCAGTTCTGGGAAGCGGTCACCGCGCCGCGCGTGGTGGCCTCGTACCGGCTGACCTTCGGCGCCTCGTTCACAGCAGCCTGCGTCAACGCGGTGTTTGGTCTGCTGGTGGCCTGGGTGCTGGTGCGCTACAGCTTTCCCGGCAAGAAGATCGTCGACGCGCTGGTGGACCTGCCTTTCGCGCTGCCCACCGCCGTGGCCGGCATTTCGCTCACCGCCATCCTGGCCGGCAATGGCTGGATCGGCCAGTACACCGAGCCGCTGGGCCTGCAGCTCGCGTTCAACCCCAACGGCGTGGTGATCGCGCTCATCTTCATCGGCCTGCCGTTCGTGGTGCGCACGGTGCAGCCGGTGCTCGAAGACACCGAGAAAGAACTGGAAGAAGCCGCCACCTGCCTGGGCGCCACACGGTGGCAGACCTTCAGCCGGGTGATCTTTCCCTGCATCGCCCCAGCCCTGCTCACCGGCTTTGCCATGGCGTTTGCGCGGGCGGTGGGTGAATACGGCTCGGTGATTTTCATCGCCGGCAACATGCCCATGATTTCCGAGATCACACCCCTCATCATCATCAGCAAACTCGAGCAGTACGACTACGCCGGCGCCACCGCCGTGGCCACGGTGATGCTCGTCATTTCATTCATCCTGTTGCTGCTCATCAACGGTCTGCAAACCTGGCAACGCAAACGTTCCGGTGGGGTGATGGCATGAGCGCTGCACGCACAGAAGCACCCTGGGTGCGCCGCACGCTGATCGGCGTGGCGCTGGTCTTCATGTTCCTCTTCCTGGTGCTGCCACTCGCAGCGGTGTTCACCGAAGCCCTTCGCAAGGGCTGGGACGCCTACTGGGAAGCACTGCAGGAGCCCGACGCGTGGTCGGCCATCCGGCTGACGCTGATGACGGCGGCCATTGCGGTGCCGCTGAACCTGGTGTTCGGCGTGGCCGCGGCCTGGTGCATCGCCAAGTACGAGTTCCGTGGCAAGTCCTTCCTCACCACGCTGATCGACCTGCCGTTCTCGGTGTCACCGGTGGTGGCGGGCCTGATCTACGTGCTGGTGTTCGGCGCGCAGGGCTGGTTCGGTCCCTGGCTGATGGCGCACGACATCAAGATCGTCTTCGCCGTGCCCGGCATCATCCTGGCCACGGTCTTCGTCACCTTCCCGTTCATTGCGCGCGAACTCATCCCGCTGATGCAGGCGCAAGGCAACGACGAAGAGCAGGCCGCGCAGGTGCTGGGCGCCAGCGGCTGGCAGACCTTCTGGTACGTGACCCTGCCCAACATCAAGTGGGGCCTGATCTACGGCGTGATCCTGTGCAATGCGCGGGCCATGGGCGAGTTCGGCGCGGTCTCGGTGGTCTCGGGCCACATCCGCGGCCAGACCAACACCATGCCGCTGCACGTGGAGGTGCTCTACAACGAGTACCAGTCGGTGGCCGCATTTGCGGTGGCCTCGCTGCTGGCGCTGCTGGCCCTGGTCACGCTGGTGATCAAGTCGGCGGCCGAGTGGCGCATGGAAGCCGAGATGACAGCACTGGCCGAGCTGCCACCCGAGCGGCCTTCGGCGCCAGTGCCTTTTCTGGCCCCCTCTCCCCAGAGGGGCGAGGGAGTAAGAGAAAGACACCTATGAGCATTGAAATCCGCAACATCAACAAACACTTCGGCAGCTTCCAGGCGCTGAACAACGTCAACCTCGACATCCGCTCGGGCGAGCTGCTCGCCCTACTCGGCCCCTCGGGCTGCGGCAAGACCACGCTGCTGCGCATCATTGCCGGGCTGGAGACGCCGGACACCGGCAACATCTTCTTCAGCGGCGAGGACACCACCGACGTGCATGTGCGCGAGCGCAACGTGGGTTTTGTGTTCCAGCACTACGCGCTGTTCCGCCACATGACCGTGCTGGAAAACGTGGCCTTCGGCCTGCGCGTGAAGCCGCGCGGCGAACGCCCGAGCGACGCGCAGATCCAAAGCAAGGTGCACGACCTGCTCAAGCTGGTGCAGCTCGACTGGCTGGCCGACCGTTACCCCTCGCAGCTCTCGGGCGGACAGCGCCAGCGCATTGCGCTCGCGCGGGCGCTCGCGGTGGAGCCCAAGGTGCTGCTGCTGGACGAACCCTTCGGCGCGCTCGACGCCAAGGTGCGCAAGGAACTGCGCCGCTGGTTGCGCCGCCTGCACGACGAACTGCACGTGACCAGCGTGTTCGTCACGCACGACCAGGAGGAAGCCCTCGAAGTGGCCGACCGTGTCGTGCTCATGAACCAGGGCCATGTGGAACAGGTGGGCGCACCGCAAGAGGTGTGGGACCGCCCGGCCAGCCCGTTCGTGTACGGCTTCCTGGGTGATGTGAACCTGTTTCATGGCCGCGCTCACGAAGGCCAGATGCACCTGGAGGGTGTGTCGTTCGCTTCGCCCGAACACGCCGGTGCGCAGGACGCACAGGCCTTTGCCTATGTGCGTCCGCACGAGCTCGACGTGCTGCCCTATGCGGCCGGCCTGAACGGCATGGTGGTCAAGCTCGACCGCGCGGTGGTGGTGGGACCGATCGCCCGCCTGGAACTCCTGCCGGTGGCATCACCCACCAACGGCGACCCGCCCAAGCTGATCGAAGCCCACCTCTCGGCCGACCGCTTCAAGGAGCTCGGCATCCGGGAAGGCGACACCGTGGTGGTGGCGCCGCGCAAGGCGCGAGTGTTCCTGCAGCCTCAGGTGGAAGCCTGAGCCGTCGGCCAACCGTCGGACCGGCTGCACCCCACGGCAGCACCACCCGATGGCGCCGCCGGATGTGCGTGTGCTGCCGGCTTGACCTGCAACGCCGCGTCGTTGGTCAGACGGGTGTACGCGTCGCGGATCACGCCGTGGCATTCGCAGCTGTGGGCTTCCAGGCCGGCGCGGTCGATCACCGACATCTGGCCACGGCCATAACGGATCACGCCGGCCTTCTGCAGGCGCAAGGCTCCACCGGTCACACCCTCGCGGCGCACGCCCAGCATGCTGGCGATGCGCTCCTGCGTGATGTGCAGCTCGTCGTCGGCCTGGCGATCCAGGTGCACCAGCAGCCAGCGCGCGAGTTGCTGGTCGAGCGAGTGATGGCGGTTGCAGGCCGAGGTCTGCGACATGTGCAGGAACAGCGTTCGCGTGTAGTTCAGCAGGTGGTGCATCACCTGCTCCGAGCGTTTGGCCTGGTGGGCGATGGACTGCGCGCTCATGCGGTAGCCATGTCCGCCCCGGCTCACCAGGGCGGTGTTCTGCGCCATCACCGTGCCACTGGCGGTGGTGCCGTTGTTGGCGTTGCTGCTGCCCATGAAGGCGTCCACACCCACCATGCCTTCGTTGCCCACCGCGGCCACCTCCACGGTGGCGCCGTCCAGCATGGTGGAGACCAGCGAGACCACGGCCGTGGTGGGAAAGTAAACGTGGCGCAGACTGCTGCCGGCCTCGAACAGGGTGCTGTGGGCGGGCATCTCGACCCACTCCAGATGGGATTCGATGTAGCGCCAGTCGTCAAACGGCATGGCCGCGAGCAACTGGTTCTGCTCGCGGTGGGAAATGGCTGTGTGTGTCAATGCAGTGCGCCTCGTGTTTGTTCTCTGGGCGCAATGTAGGTTGACGCATATGGGTTTTCCATGTCGAAAGACACATGCGGCCACCGCTTTACACAACTTGTCAATCGGTTACATCCCAGGGTGATCTGCCTCACCAACGCCATCAGACCAGGGGGCGCTGCGGCGGATGACCGTCACCATACAAATCGGCCAGCCTGGCCAAGGCCTTCACATCCCGCAGGTACAGGCGGCCGTCCTTGATCTCGTGCAAGCCGCGCTTCTCCAACTTGCGCAGCGTCTTGTTGGTGTGCACCAGCGACAGTCCCAGGGCGTCGGCGATGTGCTGCTGCGTGAGCGGCCACACCACGCCACCCTTGCCTTTGTCGTCCTGCAGCGCGGCGGCGCGCTTGAACAGCAGGATCAGCGTGCTGGCGATGCGCTCCTCGGCGCTGCGCCGCCCCACCGACAGCAAGGTGTCGTCCACCAGCGATTCCTCGTGCGCGGTGAGCCAGGTCACGTTGAAGCCCATGGTGGGCGAGCGGCGGTGAATTTCCCACAGCGCGTCGCGCTGGAACAGGCAGAAGCTGGCCGAGGTGAGCGTGTCCACGCCGTGGGCGGCTGCATCGCCCATCTTCTGTTGCACACCGATGAAGTCGCCCGCGAGCAGGAAGGTCAGGATCTGCCTCCGTCCGTCGCTCAAGGTCTTGTAGCGGAAGGCCCAGCCTTGCAGCAAGGTGTAGAGCGGTGAGTCGGTCTGGCCCTCGTGGATCAGGGTCTCGCCGGCTTCCACGCGCAAGGAGCGGCGCTTGAGCGACTGAACCAGCTCCAGTTCTTCGGGGGTGTGGTCAACGAACAGCGCCAGGGGCCGCAGGGGGCACTCGGTGCAGGGCATGGCGGCAGGAGGTGCCTTGTCGGGCCATTCAGCAGCGTCTTGGGGGTGGACGTTGGTTGTCATTGTTGTTCTTGTCCGGGTAGACCACCAGGTCGACGTGCAGAGCGGGTCGATGCACGTTGTTGAGTTGGTCGTGAGTCTATTTGCAGAGCGGTGCCCCACAGGAGTCTGTTCGTTTTCACACACATGCCCGAAGGGTTATCGCATGCAGCAGTGTTCGAGAACGCACAGACCTGCGCGCGACGGGGCCTTACGGTGAGAGGGCCAGCTTCATCGCATCCCCCATGCCGCCATCAGGATTTCAGAAAGCACCCATGACCACGCCCGTCCCCCGAGGCCGCAAATCCCGTCGGGTCGAGCCGCGCCGTCCGGTGGCCAATGCCATCACGCAGCTGCTGGTCGACCACAACGAACTGCAGCAAATGTTCGCTGCCTTCGAGAACACACGCTCGGTGAACAACAAGCGTTTCCTGGTGCAGCGCATCTGCAGCACGGTGGTGGTGCATGCGCAGCTCAAGGAAGAGATCTTCTACCCGGCGGTGGAGTCGGTGCTGCCGCAGGCCACCCCGGAACACGCGGCCATGAAAGCCATGGTCGCCCACATCCAGAGTCTGGAACCGGTGGCCGAGCATGTGGACGGCCCGATCCAGGTGCTGGCCCAGACGGTGAACGAGCATGTGTCGGACCTGCACACCAGCCTGTTTCCGCGTGTGAAGGCCTCGGACATCGATCTGGAAGAACTCGGCCACCGCATGGCCCGGCGCAAGGCCGAGTTGATCGCCGAACTGCCCTGAGGCGAACAGCCCGGTCAGTGCGACAGCTGCGAGGCTGCCGGGCGACTCCGGTGCGTCTCCCGCTCTTCAAGACGCCGAGCCTCGACCCGCTCGAACATCTCCAGCATCCAGGCCATGCGCTGGTTGAACGGGCGCGTGGACACGCCGCTGGAAAACGCGGCGTCCTCCAGCGTCTGGCACTGATCCACCAGGTAGGCAATGGCGGCCAGCGGCGGCACAGCTGCGGCCGAACGCCCCACCCAACCCGATTGCACCGAGGCACACGCCAACAGCACCAGCTTGCGCGAGGCCGGCACCACCGCACGGCGCGCGCACGGGTCCAGACCGTCGCGGCGCAGCTGCTGGCCGATCTCGGCGTAGATCAAACGCGCGGCCAGGATGGCCGAACGGCAGTCGCGCGGCAACTGCGCAATGCCGGCAGCGGCCTGTTCGTACAGCCGGTCGGCTTCATCGAGCAGTCGGGACACCACGCCCTGCAGTGCCGGGGTTCCCACAGGTTGCAGCAGCCAGGCCTCGGTGTCGATGCCGGCCTGCGCCATCCACTGGCGCGGCAGGTACAAGCGACCGTTGCGCGCGTCTTCGCCCACGTCGCGCGCGATGTTGGTGAGCTGCATGGCCACGCCGAGTTCACACGCCCGCGCCAGCGCCTGCGGGCTGCGCACGCCCATGATCCAGCACATCATGGCGCCCACACTGCCGGCCACACGCGCGCCGTAGTCGTGCACCTGCTCCAGCGTGTCGTAGCGCCGGCCCTGCGCGTCCCAGGCGAAGCCGTCGAGCAAGGCGTCGAGCAGCGGGCGCGGCAATTCGTGGCGCTGCACCACCACCGACAGCGCCCGGTCTTCCACGCAGTCCTGCGGGTCACCGGCATAGATGAGGTCCAGCCGGTGCGAGAGCACGCGCATGGCTTCATCAATGCCCATCTCGCCGCTGTCCACCATGTCGTCGGCCACGCGGCAGAAGGCGTAGAGCGCGATCGACGAGGCGCGCACACGAACCGGCAGCAGGCGGCTGGCAGCAAAGAAGGTCCTGGAGCCGGTGCGCATGAGCGCCACGCAGGCGTCCAGGTCGACCGAGGCGCGCGGCGCCGATGTGTCAGCGTGTGGCATGTGAGCGGCCATGGGCTTGGTGCCACGTATCTGCAGAAGGAACCACCGAGTCCAGCGCCTTGGCCGACATCAGCACACCCGGCACACCCGCGCCGGGGTGGGTGCTGGCACCCACCATGAAGAGGCCATCCACGTCTTCGCTTCGGTTGTGCGGGCGGAACCACGCGCTTTGCAGCAGCAGCGGCTCCAGGCCAAAGGCCGCTCCCTTGAAGGACAGCAGGCGGTCGTGAAAATCCTGCGGCGTGGTGAGCAGCGAAGCGGTGACGTGCTGCTCGAAGCCCGGCAGCACGGTGCGGTCCAGCACCTCGGCGATGGCCTGGCGGAACGATTCGGCCTGCCGTGACCAGTCGGTGCCGCTGTCCAGGTGCGGCACCGGGGCCAGTGCATAAAACGTGTCGTGCCCGGCGGGCGCCATGGACGCGTCGCTTGCCGTGGGTCGGTGCAGGTAGAGGCTGAAGTCCTTGGCCAGCTTGTGGCGGCTGAAGATGTCTTTCAGCAGCTCCTTGTAGCGCGGGCCGAGCAGCATCATGTGGTGCGGAACGTCTGTGTACTGTCGGCTGGTGCCGAAGTACCAGACGAAGAGGCTCATGGAGTAGCGCCCGTTCTCCACCTTGCGGTCGGTCCAGTGGCGTCGGTGTCTGGCCTCGATCAGGTTGCGGTAGGTCCAGGCGGTGTCGGCGTTCGACACCACGATGTCGGCGCTGATGCGCTCACCACTGGCCAGCGTCACGCCGGTGACCACGCCCTGGTCCACCTCGATGCGTTTCACTTCGGCGTTGCAGCGCAACACACCGCCCTGCCCCTCCAGCAAACTCACCAGCCCTTGCACGAGCTTGCCTGTGCCGCCCACGGCCCAGTGCACACCGTACTTGCGCTCCAGGGCGTTGATGAGGCTGTAGATGCAGGTCACCGAAAACGGGTTGCCACCGATCAGCAGGCTCTGCAGGCTCATGGCCATGCGCAGCTTGGGGTGCTTGAGGTGCGCCGCCACCATGGCGTGCAGGCTGCGCCAGCCGCGCATCTTGAAGATGGCCGGGCTGGCCTTGATCAGGTCGCCCACGGTGTCGAATGCCTTGTCACCCAGCGCCTCGAAGCCCAGGCGGTAACAGTGGTCGGCCTCGGCCATGAAGCGCTCGTAGCCCGCAGCGTCGCCGGGGCTGATGCGGCGAACTTCGGCGCGCATCTTGTCAGGGTCGCCGCTGTAGTTGAACTCGTCGCCGTCGTCGAAGCGGATGCGGTAGAACGGATCGAGGGCCCGCAGCTCGATGTCGTCGGACAGCTTGCGCCCGGCCAGCGCCCACAGTTCTTCGAACAAAAACGGCACGGTGATGATGGTCGGACCGGCGTCGAACGTGTGTCCGTTCTGGCGGTGCACATAGGCGCGGCCACCGGGCGCGTCGAGCTTCTCCAGCACGGTCACGCGCCAGCCTTTGGCGGCCAGGCGCACGGCCGAGGCCAGGCCACCAAAGCCGCTGCCGACGATGACCGCGTGGGGAGCGTCGGAGGACCGGGTGTTCATGGCGCGGGACGAAGGCGGCAGGTCCCACAGGTCTTCGGGCGTGCGAAAGGCGTTCATGCTTTTTCCGGTTTGATCACCGGGCTGCGCGACATGGCCCAGCCCCAGAGTTTCTGCATGGGCGTGGGAAACGCCATGATCACGTGTTCCACGATGGCCAGGCCCAGCAAGGCCGCCAGCAGGACCCAGCCGGTGGTCACCGTTGCCGTGCCGCTGGACACCTGCCACACCATCCAGGCCCACAGGGCGCACGAGAGGCCCACCGTGAGGTAATAGAACAGCGTGAGCGGCCCGCGCTTGAAGTAGCTCGCCAGGTACAACAGGTGGCTGGGCAGGTACTGCTCGCCGGTCTCGGGAACCCCCAGAAACAGGTTCATCTTGGCCGAGAAGCGCATGCACCAGAGCAAGGCAAAGGTGCAGATCGCCACATGCCCGGCCTGGCTCTGCTGCATCCACAGCAACACGCCGAAGTTCGCCAGCAAGGCCAGCTCGTGCCAGATGACCGCCCGCACCGACTGCGTGAAACGCGTCCAGCCGCGGGCCCCGGCTTGCAGCGGCACGCGGCGCGGGCCGGTGAGCCAGCCGGTGAGAAAGGCCATCTCGTGCCAGCTCCACATCACGATCACGCTGGCAAATGCGAGGTAGGCGCTGCCCACGGTGTGGTCCTGCATGCTGAGCTGGGTGGTCCACAGGCTGCCGAGCAGCAGCAGGCTCAAGACACCCAGCGTCCAGGGGAAGGTGGTGGGCGCCCTGCGCACCAGCCACAGGATGGCACCCGTGCCGAACCACCAGCACAGCAACGCAAACAGCGCTGGCGCTGCCACGGAGCTGGAGAGATCGGTCATGGGTGGCAGCCGGTCTGATTCACCAGACCGGTTCCATGCGAATGGTCTGCGGCAGCTCCTGCTTTTTCACCGGCAGCAAATAAAGATGGCCGAAGGTGAACGCGGCCTGCACGGCGCAGCTGGCCGCCTGCAGCTTGCCCCGCAGCCCGCCGCGCTGTTTGGCGCGATCGGCCACCAGCGAGATCTTGAGCAGGCGCTCCAGGCCGCTGCGGAAGGCCGGGTGGTCGATGTCGACCTCCACCGGGAACACCTGGCGGCAGATGTCGTTGGTGATGCGGAACACTTCAAAGTCGTAGCTGCTGGACTCCAGGCCCATGGCCTCGTGCAGCAGCGGACGCGTGTGGTCGCGCACGTACATGGTGGCGTACACCGCGAGGATGAAAAACCGGATCCAGAGCTTGTTGGCGCCGCGCAGCAGCCCGGGCTGCGAGCGCATGATCAGCGCGAAGGATTCGCCGTGGCGAAACTCGTCGTTGCACCAGCGTTCGAACCAGCGAAAGATGGGGTGGAAACGCTTGTCGGGGTGGCGTTCGAGCTGGCGGAAGATGGTGATGTAGCGCGCGTAGCCGATCTTCTCGCTCAGGTAGGTGGCGTAGAAGATGTACTTGGGCTTGAAGTAGGTGTAGGCCTTGTTGCGCTTCAAGCTGCCCAGGTCGATGCCGAGGTTGAAGTCCTTGAGCGACTGGTTGATGAAGCCGGCATGGCGCGATTCGTCGCGCGCCATGTAGGTCATCAGCTGTTTGATGTCGGGGTTGCTGACGTTCTTGCGGATCTCGTTGTAGAGGATGCAACCCGAGAATTCCGAGGTGAGCGAACTGATGAGGAAGTCCAGAAACTCCTGGCGCATCTCTGGCGAGAGTTGCGGCATCAGGGTGCGCACTTCTTCGGCAAACGCGGCGTCGCGCTGGAAGTGATCGTGGTTGTTGTCGCCCTCGTACTCCTTCATCATCACGTCCCAGTCGGCTCGCACGCTGGAGATGTCGAGCGCATCCATGGCCTTGAAGTCGGTGGTGTAGAAGCGCGGCGCGAGCACGGTGCTCTTCACCGCCTTGGCGTTGGCGTCTTCGGCACTCTCCACCGTGTCCATCAACAGGGCAACGTGATCGATCTCGGGACTGGCGGTCTGGGTGTTCATCGTTGTCTCCTGGTGTTGTTGGGCTTCAAGAAGCGGGCCTGGCCCACTGCAGCTGCGAGAACACCGCAGAGTTGGTGGGGCCGAAAGACTCCAGGCTCAGGCGCTGGCCGGTGGCGGTGTCCAGCAGCGTGATGCGGCCGTCCACATGGCCGGTCAGCTGGAACGGCAGGTCGGGGCTCATGCCGCTGCGCTTGCGCTCGCGGTTGAGCGCGCGCAGGCTGCCACGCAGAAAGCCCTGCTCACCCTGGAAGCGCGCCACTTCCTGCTTCGTGCCCGCATCCAGCACCGCGATGTCGCCGTTGGACTGGCCCACGAAGGACAGCTGGCGCTCCCACTGCACCGCCTCGTGGGCCTCGGGTGGGGCCGCGCCATACACCTTCATCTGCAGCGTCACGCCGGCCAGCACCACCAGCAGAAAGATGCCCAGTGCCCAGATCGGCCAGGGGGTGTCGGTGCCCAGGGGAGAGGGGTGGTGCGTGTTCATGGGGGCTCTCCGGAAATCGGTCAGGCGGTGGCGGCAGCAATCTCGCGCTCGCGGGGCTGGCGCACAGGCGCAGGCGTCTGCTCCTGGGTGCCCAGAACGGCCAGCGTGTCGGTGTTCTGCGCGGTCCAGGCCTGCAGCACCAGCTCACCGAGCTGGCGGGCATCGGGCACGCAGCGCAGGCTGGGCTGCGGCTGCTTGAGCAGCCAGGGCCGTGCGTGGGGCCAGAGGTTCAGATACGCAATGCGGTCATCACCGGTGAGCGTGAGCGCGATGTCCCCGTGGCCCCTGGCTTGCGGGCGGATGGCGGCGGCGGCCAGCTTGCGCAGCGGCAGGTTGAAGGTGAGCGTGAGCACGATGCCGATGCGCATGAGGATGCGGCGGTCGGTCAGCGTGTAGACGGTGGTGCGCGCGGAGAACCAGGCCGTGAGTGCGAGCAGGCCCAGCGCCACCGTGGCCAGCACGGCGCTGGTGAGCAGCGGCATCAGCACCGAGCCGCCAGGCTCGCCCAGCAGATAGAGCCACTGCAGGCACAACATGCCCGCGAAATAGATGGCCAGCTTGCGCACGTGGAAAGCGTGGATGGCCAGGGTGCGCCAGTCGGGGCTGCCCTGCCAGAGCAGGCGTTCGCCCTGCGGCAGCGGCTCGGGCAGGCCGGGCGCGGCTTCGAATTCGTGTTCGTGGTGCGCGTTCACAGCATCGGCTCCATGCGCTGGGGCGTGGCGTAGAGCAGACCGGCGCCGTAGTACGCCATGATCTTTTCCTCTTCCAGCAGCGTCACCTGCTCGGGGTTGCGGGTCTTGGGCACGTTGGTGAACTGCTCCGCCAGGATCGCATGCACGCTCACGCCGTCCTTGCGGATGCGCGAGAAGTTCACCGGCAGCAGCACCGAGCCACCGCTCTTGAGATCGACCTCGATGTAGCGGAACATCATTTCGGACTTGTCGACCCACATGTCGCGCACCACACCGGCGATTTCCTTGTCGGCGCCATACACCGGCAGGCCGCGCGGATCGGTGTCCTGGCGGGCCACACCGTGGCCGGCGGCAGCGCGCAGCGGCACGATCTTGGCTTCACCTTCGAGCGTCATGTCGGGATGGTCGGCGCGCGCCGCCCAGGCACCCGGGCCCACGCCGGCCAGCAGCGGATCGCCCACCGGATCGAGCGGCGAGCCGGCCCAGCGGTGCGTCGGCGTGGCCGAGTAGGCGCCGTCGGCGCGGTTCGGGTCGGGTGCGAAGAAGGTGCGGCCGTCTTCGAGTTCGTAGCTCTTGGGCTGGGCGGTCGGCCAGCCCGGCGTCACGGGGCCGTTTTCACGGCCGGGGTCCATCGGGTAGCCCTCGCGGTGGCTCTCACGCTGGAGGTAGTAGATCAATCCGAAGAAGAAAATCCAGAACGCGTAGAGCACGAGTTGTGCAACGTCGACGTACTGGGTGATTGCGCCTGTATCCATGGTGGTTCTCCTTCAATGAGGGCTGGCTCGGTGACTCGCTCGGTGACTCTGGTTCAACGCTGTTTCAACCCGGCAATTCGGCCAGGCCAATCGGATGGGGGTTGGGCTCGGCGGCCGCTTTGGAGCGGCGCACCAGGGGGCCCAGCGCGATGAGCACCGCGAAGAGCAGATAGATTTCGAGGTGGAACACGAAGCTGTAGCCCGTGACCGGAGAATTGAGCGCTTCGCCCAGCCAGCCATGGGTGGCCAGGCTGCCCACCACGTCGCGCAGCACACCGCCGAAGGCCATGGACAAACCGGCCGCCGTGGCCTGCACCGCCCCCCAGGCGCCCAGCACCAGGCCGGTGAGTTCGCGCTCGGGCAGGTCCATGGCGGTGAGCAACATGCTCACCGAGAACAGGCCGCCCGAGAAACCGATGAGCGCTGCGCCCACCTGGAACAACAAGGCCGAGTTCAGTGGCGCCGAGAAGATCACGCAGGCAAACGCCGGCAGGCCGAGCAAGGCACCGATGGCCGCCAGGCGGATGGTGTCCAGCCCGCGCGCCATGAAGCGCGCCGACAGCACAAAGGCCAGCAAGGCACCGCCGGCGCTCATGGCGGTGAGCGAACTCGTGAGGCTCACGTTGAGGCCGAGCACCTGGCCGCCGTAGGGCTCCAGGATGATGTCCTGCATGTTGAAAGCCACGGTGCCCAGACCCACGGTCCAAAGAAACCGTTTGATCCTGGGGATCGCCATCAGGCGGGCCCAGCTGCGCGAAAAACCATGGGCCTCGCGCGCTCCGCGGCGGGCCTGGCGCGGCTCCTGTTTCCACAGCGAGGTGATGTTGAGAAAGGCCACCAGCACCGCAGCGCCCTGCACCACCTGCACCAGGCGGGTGGGCGTGAAATCGATCAGCACAAGACCCAGCAGCGCGCTGCCCAGGATCATGCCGACCAGCAGCGTGCTGTAGAGCAAGGCCACCACGCGCGGGCGCTTGTCTTCGGGAGACAGATCGCTGGCCAGCGCCATGCCGGCGGTCTGCGTGATCTGCATGCCCGCGCCCACCAGCAGAAAAGCGAGTGCCGCGCCGATGCGCCCGGCCCACACGCCGGCATCGTTCACGGTCAGCAGCAACAGCGCAAACGGCATGATGGCCAGCCCGCCGAACATGAGCAGCGTGCCGATCCACATGTAGGGCATGCGCTTCAAGCCCAGCGCAGACGGATGCGTGTCGCTGCGGTAGCCGATGAGTGCGCGCAGCGGTGCAAACACCAGCGGCAGCGCCACCGAGAGCGCCACCCACCAGGCGGGCACGGCCAGCTCCACGATCATCACGCGGTTGAGCGTGCCCACCAGCAGCGCGATGGTGATGCCGATGGAGAGCTGGAACATGGACAGGCGCAGCAGGCGCCCCAGCGGCAGGTCGCTGGAGGCCGCGTCCGCGAACGGTGCGTACCGCCGGGTGATGTTCATCGCCCAGGCGGGGGAGAGCATCCGGTTCAGGTTCACCGCGTCCACTCCCAGGCTTGTGAGGTGTAGAAGCCGCCCGAGACACGTTGGGTGCGGCCCTCGGTCCAGCCGCTGCCGCCCAGGCCCTGCAACAGCAATGCGCGCAGGCGGGCCTGCGAGACCGGGGTGAGCGCGGGCGAGCGGTCGCTGCGGGGGAAGAAGCGGCCCATGGCGTGGGCCACGCTCAGCAGCGGGCTGCTGGGCGCAATGGTGAAGAGCACGCTGCCGCGCGTGCGCCCGGCCAGTCGCTGAATGGCGTTGGCAATGTCGGGCGTGTCGTAGTGGATCACCGAGTCCATGGCCACCACGTGGTCGAACTCACCCAGCGCGTCGTCGAGCATGTCGCCCGAGAGGTAGGTGATGCTGCCGCCGCGCCCGTTGGGTGTGAGGGTGGCGTTGCGTTCGCGGCCCAGCTGCACCAGCGTGGGCGAGAGGTCGATGGCCACCACCTCGGCACCGCGCTGCATGGCCTCCAGCGCCAGCGCACCGGTGCCGCAACCGGCGTCGAGCAGGCGCAGGCCGCGCATGTCCTGCGGCAACCAGCCCAGCAGCGTGTTGCGCATCTCGTCGCGCCCGGCGCGCACCGAGGCGCGGATGCGGCCCACCGGTGCGTTGGAAGTCAGGCGCTCCCAGGCTTTCGCTGCGGTGCGATCGAAATAGTTTTCGATCTCCGAGCGGCGCTCGATGTAGTTGGCGTTGGAGGTCTTCATCGCACCGTCTCCGCTCAGTCGAACCCGAGCAGGTCGAAGATGTCGCGGTCCTTCATGGGCACGGCCGCCAGCGGCTCCACCCCCAGCCAGAGCGACGCGGCCAGGCGCATGTATTCCTTTTTCACCGCTTCGAGTTCGGGCGAGGTTTCCATCTCGAACAAGGTGCTCTTCTTGAGGCGGCTGCGGCGGATCACGTCCAGGTCGGGGAAGTGCGCGGCGAGCTTCAGGCCGATCTGGTTGTTGTACTTGTCGATCTGGTCGGTGGCCGAACTGCGGTTGGCGATCACGCCTCCCAGGCGCACGTTGTAGTTCTTCGCCTTGGCACCGATGGCCTGCACGATGCGGTTCATCGCGAAGATCGAGTCGAAGTCGTTGGCGGTGACGATGAGCGCGCGGTCGGCGTGCTGCAGCGGGGCGGCGAAGCCACCACACACCACGTCGCCCAGCACGTCGAAGATCACCACGTCGGTGTCTTCGAGCAGGTGGTGCTCCTTCAGCAGTTTCACGGTCTGGCCGACCACGTAACCGCCACAGCCGGTGCCGGCGGGCGGGCCGCCGGCTTCGACACACATCACGCCGTTGTAGCCGGGGAACACGAAGTCTTCCACGCGCAATTCCTCGGCGTGGAAGTCCACCGTCTCCAGCACGTCGATCACCGTGGGCAGCATCTTCTTCGTCAGGGTGAAGGTGCTGTCGTGCTTGGGGTCGCAGCCGATCTGCAGCACGCGTTTGCCCAGGTGGGAAAACGCGGCCGACAGGTTGGAGCTGGTGGTGCTCTTGCCGATGCCGCCCTTGCCATAGATGGCAAAGACCTTGGCATTGCCGATCTTGAGCGAGGGGTCGAGCTGGACCTGAAGGCTGCCCTCCCCGTCTTCACGGCTGGATCGGCCGGAGGCACGCCTCAGGTCGGTCAGGGGAACGCTGGTTTCCATCATTCGATAGCTCCTTCAAAAACACCTTCGAGCCGGTCTTCGAGTTCTTCGCTGGCCTGGCGCAGCGCCGCAAGCACCTCGGGATCGGGTTGCCAATATTGGCGATCGGACGCTTCCAGCAGGCGGTTGGCCACCCGCATGGAAGCCGTGGGATTGAGCTTGGCCAACCGGTTGCGCATGTCGGGATCGAGCATGAAGGTCTGGCTGAGTTGTTCGTACACCCAGGGCTGCACCTGGCCGGTGGTGGCCGACCAGCCCATGGTGTTGGTCACGTGCACCTCGATCTGGCGCACGCCCTCGTAGCCGCTTTCCAGCATGCCTTCGTACCACTTGGGGTTGAGCATGCGGGTGCGTGTCTCCAGCGCCACCTGTTCCTTGAGGCTGCGTACCGCGCCGTCGCCCTTGGTCTGGTCGCCGATGTAGACCGGCGGCGTGACACCACCACGCGCCCGCTTCACTGCCTGCGTGATGCCGCCCAGCGTGTCGAAGTAGTTGTCCACCGTGGTCACGCCCAGTTCCACCGAATCCAGGTTCTGGTAGGTCAGTTCCACATCGGCCAGCGCGCTTTGCAGCAGCGCGGTGTGCTGCACCGCCAGACCGGTGCGGCCGTAGGCAAAACCCTTGCGGCGGCTGTAGGTCTCTGCGATTTCGTCGCCCCCGGTCCAGCGGCTGCTTTCCACCAGGTTGTTCACGTTGGAGCCGTAGGCGCCTTCGGCGTTGCCGTAGACGCGCAGCGACGCCGTCTCCAGCGTGCAGCCATGTTCGGACTGGTAGGCCAGCGCGTGCTTGCGGATCCAGTTCTGCTCCACCGATTCGTCGGCAGACGCGGCCATGAAGGCGGCTTCGGCCAGCATGCGGATCTGCAGCGGCATGAGGTCGCGGAAGATGCCCGAGAGCGTGATCACCACGTCGATGCGCGGGCGACCGAGTGTGGCCAGCGGAACGAGCGTGGCGCCGGCGATGCGGCCGTAGCTGTCGAACCGCGGCAGCGCACCCATGAGCGCCATGGCCTGGGCAATCGGTGCGCCTTCGTTCTTGAGGTTGTCACTGCCCCAGAGCACCATGGCCACCGACTCGGGCAGCTGGTTGGATTCCTGCATGTGGCGGTCGAGCAGGCGTTGTGCTTGTTCGGCGCCGTCTTTCACGGCAAAGGCGCTCGGGATGCGGAACGGGTCGAAGCCGTGCAGGTTGCGTCCGGTGGGCAGCACCTCGGGCGTGCGCAGGATGTCGCCACCGGGCGCGGGGCGGATGTAGCGGCCGTCGAGCGCGCTCAGGATGGCGTCGACCTCGGTGTCCTTGGCGAGCATGCGGCCGGCGTCGGCCAGACCTTGCATGGCCAGCAAGGTGACATCGTCGCTGTGCATGTGGCCGGCCTTCATGGCCATCTCCACGCCGAGACCGTCGACCAGGGCGCGCACCGTGGCGCGCGGTGGTCGCTGGCCTTCCCAGGCTTCGCTCATGGCCAGCAGCATGTCCACACACTCGGCTTCGCTGGGTGCGCGGCCGGTCACATGGAGGCCGCAGGGAATCAGCGTGTATTCGAGTTCCAGCACCTGCTGCGCGAGCACGAAGACCTGGCTGTCGGCGTCACCACCGGGCTCGGCGTTCCACACCGGTTCGATGTCCACCAGATCGAGTGCGGCGGCCTGCGCCTGCAGCATGGCCACACACTCCACGCGCTCCCGCGAGGTGGGCTCCAGGCTGCGCCAGCGCTCGATGGCTTCCTTCAGGTCGATCAGACCCTTGTAGAGACCGGCCTGAGCCACCGGCGGCGTGAGGTAGCTGATGAGTGTGGCGCCCGAGCGGCGCTTGGCGATCGCACCTTCGCTGGGGTTGTTGGAAGCGTAGAGGTAGATGTTGGGCAGGTCGCCGATGAGGCGGTCGGGCCAGCAGCTGCCCGACATGCCGCTTTGTTTTCCGGGCATGAATTCGAGCGCGCCGTGGGTGCCGAAGTGCAGCACGGCATGGGCATGGAAGTCTTCGCGCAGGTAGCGGTAGAAGGCCGAGAACGCGTGGGTCGGCGACAGGCCTTTTTCGAACAGCAGGCGCATCGGGTCGCCCTCGTAGCCGAACGAGGGTTGCACCGCCACCAGCACGTTGCCGAACTGTCTGCCGAGCACCAGGATGTCGCTGCCGTTGCTCAGCTGTTTGCCCGGCGCCGGGCCCCACTGCGCCTCGATCTCGCTGAGCCAGCGCTCGCGCTTGACGTGGTCGTCGGCGCTGATGAGTGTGTGCACGTTGGCGTCGGCCCCGTGCAGCGCGGCGTTGCCTTGCAGCACGCTCTCACGCAGCGCGTCGATGCTCTCGGGCATGTCCACCGTGTAGCCCTGCGCCTTCATGGCGGTGAGCGTGTGGAACATCGACTCGAACACCGACAGGTAAGCGGCGCTGCCGACATTGCCGGCGTTGGGCGGGAAGTTGAAGATGACCACCGCCACGCGGCGCTGGGCGCGCTGGCTACGGCGCAGGTTCACCAGCCGCAGCACGCGCGAAGCCAGCATGATGGCTCGTTCGGGGCACGACTGCATGTCCTGCGCGCTGTCAGTCTCCGTGAAAGTGCAGGCGTGGTGGCAGCCGGTGCAGGCCACGCCCACCGGTCCGGCGCGGCCGCCGAAGACGATGGGACTGGTGGCGCCGTCGAGCTCGGGGATGGCGACCATGATGGTGCTCTCCACCGGCAGCAGCCCGCGGTCGGAGCCACCCCACTGCGCGAGGTTCTGGAACTCCACCGGGTGCGCGGCCACATAAGGCACATCGAGGCGGGCCAGGATTTCTTCGGCCGCCTTGGCGTCGTTGTATGCCGGGCCACCCACGAGCGAGAAGCCGGTGAGCGAGACCACGGCGTCGACGATGCAACGGCCGTCCTGCATGAAGAAGGCATCGATCGCAGGGCGCGCATCGAGCCCGGCGGCGAACACCGGCACCACGCGCAGGCCACGCGCTTCCATGGCCGCGATGGCGCCGTCGTAATGTGCCGAGTTGCCCGAGAGCAGGTAGGAGCGCAGCAGCAACACACCGACCGTGCCCACGGTGGGACGCACCGCGGGGAGCGGCAGCGCTGCGACCTTGTCGGACAGCCGACCGGCCATGCGCGGGTGGTACACGCCGACCTCGGGGTACTCGATCGGCGGCTGCGCCTTGACCTGTGCGCGCAGGTTCCTGCGCTCGCCGTCGGCGCCGCGGTTCACCACGTGGCGCACCAGATTCAGGATGTTTTCGTCCGAGCCGCCCAGCCAGTACTGCAGTGTCATGAAGTACGCGCGCACGTCCTGCGCGGTGCCGGGCACGAAACGCAGCAGTTGCGGGATGCGGCGCAGCATCTTCATTTGCGCCGCGCCGCCGGTGGCCGCTTTCTCCTTGCTGCCGCGCAGCTTCTTGAGCATGGCCATGGGGCCGCTGGCGGGCTTGGCCATGTCGAAGTTGCCCAGTCGCGTGAGCTTGACCACCTCGGCCGCCGACGCCATGCAGATCATGGCGTCGCACTGGTCGCGGCGCGCCTGCAGCGCGGGCAGGATGGGCAGGAAGTGGTCTTCCATGAAGAGCATGCCGGCGATCACGATGTCGGCGCTGGCGATGTCTTCCTTGCAACGTTCGATGGCCGCGTCGTTGCCGGCGTACTCGGACGCGGCGTGCAGGCTGAGCGTGAGCCCTGGGATCTCGTTTTTCAGGGTGCGCTGTGCGCGCTCGATCGCACCGGCCAGGTGCGTGTCCATGGTCACCACCACCAGCCGCACCGCCAGCGGGCTGCTGGCCGTCGGGGTCTTAGCGCCCATAGTGAGCTTTGGCGTCATACAGCGTCTCCACGGTGATCAGGGACACCCCTCGGTCGATGGCAAAACGCTCGGTGTTGCGCCTGGCTTTTCCGCGAACGAAGAAGGGGATCTTTCGCAGTTCTTTTTCGGCGTCGAGGCCCCAGGTGGCCTCTTGCGGCGTGAGGGTCTCGTTCGCGGCCGCCTGCTCCACAGGTGCGACCGGTGCCACCACGGCCTTGGGCGTCATCGCACCGCCCAGGTGCGAGGGCGCGGCGTCTTCGTGAAACTCGGCGTCGCCGCGGAACATGCCGATCAGGTGCTCTTCCAGGCCCATCATCAGCGGGTGCACCCAGGTGTCGAACAGCACGTTGGCGCCTTCAAAACCCATCTGCGGCGAGTAGCGCGCGGGAAAGTCCTGCACGTGCACGGGCGCCGAGATCACCGCGCAAGGCACGCCCAGGCGCTTGGCGATGTGGCGCTCCATCTGCGAGCCCAGCACCAGCTCGGGCTGCAGCTCGGCGATGCGGGCCTCCACTTCCAGGTAGTCGTCGCTGATCAGCGCTTCCACACCGTAGAGCGCAGCGGCCTCGCGCACCTCGCGGGCGAACTCCCGGCTGTAGGTGCCCAGACCGACCACGGTGAAGCCCATCTCTTGCGCGGCGATGCGCGCAGCGGCCACCACGTGGGTGGCGTCGCCGAACACGAAGACGCGTTTGCTCGTGAGGTAGGTGGAGTCGACCGACTTGGCGTACCAGGGCGCGCGGGCTTCGGCGTTGGCCAACACCGCGGCGGGGTCCACACCGGCCAGCTCGGCCACCTCGTGGATGAAGTCGCGCGTGGCGCCCGAGCCGATCGGCACGGTGCGGGTGGACGGCTGGCCGAATGTGCGCTTGAGCCAGCCGGCGGCCACGTTGGCGATCTCGGGGTAGAGCACCACGTTGAAGTCGGCATCGCCCAGGCGCGCCATGTCGGCTGGCGATGCGCCCAGGGGCGCGGTCACGTTGATGTCCACGCCCATCTCACGCAGCAGGCCGGAGATTTCGCGCAGGTCGTCGCGGTGGCGAAAGCCCAGCGCGGCGGGGCCGAGGATGTTGCAGCGGGCGCGCTGGCCGGCGTCTCGCGGGGCGCGCTTGAGGCTGGTGTCGGCCAGGTTGCGCACCATCTGATAGAAGGTCTCGGACGCGCCCCAGTTTTCCTTGCGCTGGTAAGACGGCAGTTCCAGCGCCACCACCGGCACCGGCAGATCGAGCGCCTTGCACAGGCCACCCGGGTCGTCCTGGATCAGCTCGGCGGTGCACGAGGAGCCGACCATCATGGCCTGCGGCTTGAAGCGTTCGTAGGCTTCGCGCGCTGCGTTCTTGAACAGCTCGGCGGTGTCGCCACCCAGGTCGCGCGCCTGGAAAGTGGTGTAGGTCACGGGCGGGCGCTTGGCGTTGCGCTCGATCATGGTGAACAGCAGATCCGCGTAGGTGTCGCCCTGCGGGGCGTGCAACACGTAGTGCACGTCCTTCATCGCGGTGGCGATGCGCATCGCGCCCACATGGGGCGGTCCTTCGTAGGTCCAGAGCGTGAGTTGCATGGTGAGGGTGCCGTTGAAGGGTCAGGCGGCCAGGCGCAGGCGGCGCACCAGCGGGCGGCTGAACAGCTCGGCCAGATCGGCCGCCTGCTCGAAGCCCTGGATGGGGGTGAACACCAGTTCGATCGCCCACTTGGTCGTGAGGCCCTCGGCCTCCAGCGGATTGGCCAGGCCCAGGCCACACACCACGATGTCGGGCTGGGCGGCGCGGCAGCGGTCGAGCTGGTTTTCGACGTGCTGGCCTTCGCTCAGGAACGTGCCTTCGGGCAGCAGGGCCAGCTCTTCGGCCATGTGCTGGCGGTGCAGGTACGGCGTGCCGACTTCGGCCAGCGTCATGCCGAGTTCACGCGAAAGAAAACGCGCCAGCGGGATCTCCAGCTGCGAATCGGGGAAAAAGAAGATGCTTTTGCCGGCGAGCTGCGTGCGCTGACGAGCCACGGCGGTGGTGGCGCGGTCGCGGGCCGGGGCGATCGCGGCCTCGAACGTGGCAGCGTCAACTCCGAAGGCCGAAGCCGCCGCCTGCAACCACGCGGTGGTGCCTTCCACGCCCAGCGGAAACGGTGCCGGCAGCCGCGTGGCGCCGCGCGCTTCCAGCGCCACCGCCGTGTCGGCCAGGAAAGGCTGGGCCAGCAGAAACACCGTGTTGGGGCCGACCGCCGGCATTTCGTTGGCCTGGCGCGGCGGGAAGAACTGCACCGGGCCGATGCCCAGCTGTTTGAACAGGCGGGCGAACTGGTCTTCCACCACGTCGGCCAGCGCGCCCACCACCATCAGCGCGGCCGGGGCGTTGGCGACCGGGGCGGGCAGCACCGGCACCAGCGAAGCCAGGCAGGCGTCTTCACCCTGGGTGAAGGTGGTCTCGATGCCGCTGCCCGAGTAGTTGAGCACGCGAACGTCGGGCGAAAAACGCCCCGAAAGCCGCGAGGCAGCGCGGGACAGATCCAGCTTGATGACCTCGGACGGGCAGGAGCCCACCAGGAACAGCAGCTTGATCTCGGGGCGGCGCTCGATCAGACGGGTGACCACGCGGTCGAGCTCTTCGTTGCAATCGGCCAGGCCGGCCAGATCGCGCTCGTCGATGATGGCGGTGGCAAAACGCGGCTCGGCAAAGATCATCACACCGGCGGCGCTCTGGATCAGGTGGGCGCAGGTGCGCGAACCGACCACGAGGAAAAAGGCGTCCTGGATCTTGCGGTGCAGCCAGATGATGCCGGTGAGGCCGCAGAACACCTCGCGCTGGCCCCGCTCCTTGAGCACGGGCGCGTCCGCGCAGCCTCTGGAAACCGACTGGATGGGAATGACCGGACTCATGCCGTCGCCCCGGAACTGTGCACAACGGGCGCGTTGCCAGAGCTCTGCAGCCGCGCCATGCGCAGCTTGTAGATGAACTGGCCGGCATTGACCACGTAGGTGGCGTAGGCCGCCAGCGCCAGCCAGGCCAGGCCGCGTGCGTCCAGCCAGCCACCGAACAAAGCCACCAGGTAAGCCGTGTGCAGCGCCAGCACCAGCATGCTGAACACGTCTTCCCAGTAGAAGGCGGGCGCAAACAGAAAGCGGCCGAAGACCACTTTTTCCCAGATGCAGCCGGTGATCATGATGGTGTAGAGCGTCAGCGTCTTGATGACCACCGAGGCGGTGGCGGCGGTCTGGCCGTCGCCGGTGGCCAGGAAACGCAGCACCAACCCGAGGCTGACCAGAAAGACCAGAAACTGCACCGGCGCGAGGATGCCCTGCACCAGCGTCCACACCGTGGCGTCTCGCCGCACCCGTTCTTCGGGGGTGTACAGAGGGCGACTGGGGGGCCGCTGGCGTTCGGGGTGCATCTGTGGTGTCTCCATGGATCTCGCTTGGGACCCAATTTAGATGCTCGCGCCGGTTGTGTCAACTTAACTTGACGTATTTTTTAATTGACACTCAGTGTCGACCCCGGTAAAGTTTTTTGTACGGTCTTTAAGAAAATTTTGACGCGCCAGATTGACAGCAGTACAACGCGTTTCAGGCTTCCAGACCCGCAGACCGGACAGCCGGGAAGCCCGGTAGAACAGCATCCAGCAATCTCTGATCTCGTAAGACCAGCTCCGGCAAGCACCGTGGCCCCTGCGTATCGGCACAGCGCGCAAGCGCCAGGAGACAGGCACATGGGCTCTTATTCCAGGCAGACGTCGCCCGCAGAGACCGAGCTCTTCGGCACGCCACCCCTTGATGGATGGCCCGAATCCACCTGCAACCCCGCCGGCACGCCGGGTATCGACGACCTCCTGCGCACAGACGCCCTGGAATCTTCCAACGACGACGGCTTGCGATCGGTCTTGCTGGCCAAGGCGGTCGAGTACGAAATCATCCCCCGCTTGATGCTGGCACACCGCGTCCAACGCGATGGTCTGCCCCAGCCCCTGTCCCAGGGCGTGCAGGTCTCCCCGGAAGACGTGATCCCGTTTGCCGACCTGGTGCTGCACGAGGAAGACGCCGCCCTGCGCGGTTTTGTGGCGGCCTTGCGCGATCGCGGCGTGGCCACCGAATCCTTGTTCCTGGATCTGCTGGCCCCCGTGGCCCGTTACCTGGGCGAGCTGTGGGAACGCGATCTGTGCAGCTTCACCGAAGTCACCGTGGCCTTGGGCCGCTTGCAGCAACTGCTGCGGGAAAACAGCGCGGCTTTCACCCAGTTCAACCGCGACGGCGCCCCGGTGGAGGCGCGCAGGGTGCTGCTCATCCCCTGCCCCGGCGAGCAGCACACCTTCGGCCTGTCCCTGGTGGGCGAGTTTTTCCACCGCGCCGGCTGGGAGGTGGTCACCAGTTTTGTGGCGTCGGATGGTGCGCCCGCAATGGTGCAGAAAGACTGGTACGACGTGGTGGGTTTTTCGCTGGCATGCGAGACCGGCATCGAGCGACTCAGCGAAGCCATGAACCAGGTCCGCAGGAAAAGCCTCAACCCCGGCGTCTCTATAATCGCGGGCGGTGCAATCTTTGGTTTGCACCCGGAGTTCGGCCCTCAAATCCCCGCCGATGCCATCATCACCGATGGCCCAGCTGCACCGGCCCTGGCTGAAAAATTGCTGGCCGACAGACTCGCGCGAATTCAGGTTTGAAGCCCGTTCACCTCCATAGTGATTTTGCTAGAACCACGAAAGTCAACCATGTCGCAGGCGTCACAGGCCTATGTCCACAGACCGTTTGACAAGGCAGACCCGTTCCTCGCCGGTCTGGACGCGGACGCCGCTGCGGAGTTGGTGACGGCCTCTGCGGACGTGGTGCTCATCCTGGACAACGACGGCGTGATCCGGGACCTGGCCCTGATGGGCAAGGACATGATGGGTCTGGGCTGCCACGAATGGATCGGCAAGCCCTGGTCGCAAACAGTCACGGTCGAGAGCAAGCCCAAGATCGAAGACCTGCTGGGCCACAACGACAAGGCCGGCGCCGACAACGTCCGCTGGCGCCATGTGAACCACCCCATGAGCGACCGGGCAGATCTGCCTTTGTCGTACTCGGTGGTGCAGGTGCATCGCAAAACCCAAGGCAAGGCCGACGAGGTCTCGCACAGCGTGGCGTTTGGTCGCGACCTGCGCGGCCAGGTGGCGCTGCAGCAGCGTCTGGTCACGGCCCAGCAGTCCATGGAACGCGACTACTGGCGCCTGCGCCAGGTCGAAACACGCTACCGGCTGCTGTTCCAGATGGCCTCGGAGCCGGTGCTCATCCTTGAAGGCTCGATCGACAAGCTCGAAGAAGCCAACCCGGCCGCCCACGAGCTGTTTGGCGAGCCGTCCCGCCTGCCCGGCTGGACCCTGCTCAGCAGCCTGGATGAAGCCAGCCAGACGGCGGTGCGCGAAATGCTGGACCGCCTGCGCGCCAGCGGCCGCGCCGACCCTTGCACGATCCGTCTGGTCGACTCCAACCAGGACATGGTCGTGGCGGCCTCGCAGTTCCGGCAGGAGAACACCCTGCACTTCCTGCTGCGCTTCACGCGCCCCATGGGCATGGCCGCACCAAGTCTGTCGGCCAGCAAGCGCCAGCTGCTGCAGGTGATGGAAAGCGCGCCCGACGCGCTGGTGGTCACCGATCTGGACGGCCGCATCCTGAGTGCCAACCGCGCCTTTCTCGAACTCGGCCAGCTCGGCAGTGAAGACCAGGCGCGTGGCGAGGTGCTTGAAAAATGGCTGGGCCGCACCGGCGTGGATTTCCGGGTGCTGCTCACCAACCTGCGCCAGCACGGCAGCGTGCGCCTGTTTGCCACGCAGCTGCGCGGCGAATACGGCTCCACCTCCGAGGTGGAAATCTCGGCCGTGGCGGTGAACGCGGGTTCACAACGTTGCCTGGGTTTCACCATCCGCGACGTGGGCCGGCGCCTGGGCACCGAGACCCGCGCCAGCAAAGAGCTGCCGCGCTCGGCCAGCCAGATGACCGAGCTGGTGGGCCGCCTCCCGCTCAAGGACATCGTGCGCGAGACCACCGACCTGATCGAACAGCTCTGCATCGAGGCCGCGCTCGAGCTCACCGGCGACAACCGCGCTTCGGCTGCCGAGATGCTGGGCCTCTCCCGCCAGAGCCTCTACATCAAGCTGCGCCGCTTCGGCATCCTCGAAGGCGTGAGCGAAGACACGCATTGAGGGGTTCACCCCCCGCGCCGCTTTGCGGCTCCCCCCTCTCTCGCCTTCGGCGGGAGGGGGGCGGCAGCTGGGACCGGCGGAGCCGGATCCGCGCTGCCCCTGGGTGAAAACCAGCCTCTTCTCCGGCTGGTTTTTTTTTGGCGGTACGGCTGCGCCGCCGCCCCCTTCATCCGGGGTTTCCCTCGGTTTACACCTTGAGTGTCATTTTTCTTTGACACTTGTTGATGGGAGAGGTACAACCTTTTCCATGCAACTCCCCGCCCTCTCGGCTGTCACGGAACTGTTCAAACCGATCACCTGGTTTCCGCCCATGTGGGCGTTTGCCTGCGGGGTGGTGGCCTCGGGGGTGTCGATGGACGGGCGCTGGTTGCTGGCGGTGGTGGGGGTGGCGTTGGCCGGGCCGCTGGTGTGCGCGACGAGTCAGGCGGTGAACGACTGGTACGACCGCCATGTGGACGCCATCAACGAACCGCAACGGCCCATTCCCTCCGGACGCATCCCGGGCCACTGGGGTCTGTACCTTGCGATTCTGTGGACAGTGGTGTCGCTGGCCGTGGCGACCTTGCTGGGACCATGGGGCTTTGGCGCCGCTGCGCTGGGCCTGCTGCTGGCCTGGGCCTACAGTGCGCCACCCGTGCGTCTGAAGGAAAACGGCTGGTGGGGCAACGCAGCCTGCGGCATCAGCTACGAAGGCATTGCCTGGATCACCGGTGCGGCCGTGATGGCCGGCGGTGCCATGCCCGGCGGTGAATCGCTGGTGCTGGCCGCGCTCTACAGCGCCGGCACGCACGGCATCATGACACTCAACGATTTCAAGGCCGTGGCTGGCGACCGTCAGATGGGCGTGCGCTCGCTGCCGGTGCAGCTGGGCGTGCAGGGCGCCGCACGCGTGGCCTGCTGGCTCATGGCGGTACCGCAGGTGGTGGTGATTGCGCTGCTGCTGGGTTGGGGCCAGCCGTGGCACGCGGCCGGTGTGGCCGGTCTGCTGGCGGCCCAGACGGTGCTGATGCGACGCTTTCTCGCCGATCCGACACCGCGCGCGCTCTGGTACAGCGGTTTCGGCGTGCCGCTGTTCGTGTCCGGAATGATGGTCAGCGCCTTTGCGCTGCGGTCGATGACAGGAGCGGGCGCATGACACCGTTTGGCTGGGGCAGCATCGCGCGCCTCGGCCTGGTGCAGATGGCGCTGGGTGCCATCGTCGTGCTCACCACCTCCACGCTCAACCGCGTGATGGTCGTGGAGCTGGCCCTGCCCGCGCTGCTGCCGGGCATGCTGGTCGCCCTGCACTACCTCGTTCAGATCGCGCGCCCGCGCATGGGCCACGGCTCCGACGTGGGTGGGCGCCGCACGCCCTGGATCGTGGGCGGCATGGCGGTGCTGGGTGCGGGCGGCGTGGTCGCGGCGTTGGGCACGGTGTGGATGGCCACCGACCGCACGGCAGGCATTGCCCTCGCTGTGTCCGGCTTTGCACTCGTGGGGCTGGGCGTGAGCGCCAGCGGGACGTCGCTGCTGGTGATGCTGGCCAAACGCGTGCCCGCCACACGGCGTGCGGGTGCGGCCACGCTGGTCTGGATGATGATGATCGCGGGCTTCGCGCTCACCGCGGGTCTGGCCGGCCACTTGCTGGAGCCCTACTCGCCCGAGCGCCTGCTGGCCGTGACGGCCGGTGTGTCGCTTGTCGCCTTCGGGCTCGCCGTGGTGGCCCTGCGCGGGCTCGAAGGTGCACATGCCCGCTACGAGCGGCCCGCAGGTGATGCACCCCACTTCAAACAGGCCTTGGCCCAGGTCTGGAGCGAACCGGTGGCCCGCCGCTTCACCATCTTCGTGTTCGTTTCCATGCTGGCCTACAGCGCGCAAGACCTGATCCTGGAGCCCTTTGCCGGCACGGTCTTCGGCTACACGCCGGGCGCGTCCACCCAGCTTTCGGGCGTGCAACACGGCGGCGTGCTGGCCGGCATGTTGCTGGTGGCGTTCTCGGGCGCGCTGGCCGCGCGGTTTCCCGCGCACCCGCTGCTCGGCCGCATCGGGTCTCTGCGCGGCTGGACGATTGGCGGCTGCGTCGCGTCGGCGCTGGCCTTGTTCGGACTCACGCTGGCGGGCCTGCAGGGCGAAGGTGCGCCACTCAAGGCCACCGTGTTTGCGCTGGGCCTGGCCAACGGCGCGTTTTCCATCGGCGCCATCGGTTCCATGATGCGGCTCGCGAGCGAGGGCCGGCAGGCGCGCGAAGGGGTTCGCATGGGTCTGTGGGGCGCGGCGCAAGCTGTGGCGTTCGGCATCGGTGGCCTGGTCGGCACCGGTGCGAGCGACCTGGCCCGCTGGCTCATCGCCACACCCGGGTCGGCCTATGCGGCTGTGTTCGCCCTCGAAGGTTTGCTGTTCCTGCTCTCGGCGGCTCTCGCCTGGCGCATCTCGGCACCGGCGGCCAAAGCCCCATCCCGCCTCTCCCCGTTTTCCAAAGCTGGTGACGTCTTTGCCGCCGGCCCCAACCCCAGGCAACTGTCATGAACACAGACGAAACCTTCGACGTGGTGGTGATCGGTGGCGGCCCCGCCGGTGCCACGGCGGCGCACGAGCTGGCCCGCCAGGGCCGCTCGGTGCTGCTGCTCGACCGGGCCGGCCGCATCAAGCCGTGTGGAGGCGCGATCCCGCCGCGCCTGATCAAGGATTTCGCGATCCCGGACGAGTTGCTGGTGGCCAAGGCGCAGTGCGCGCGCATGATCGCGCCCTCCAACAAACACGTCGACATCCCGATCGACAACGGCTTTGTGGGCATGGTCAACCGCGAGTCGTTCGACGAGTGGCTGCGGGCACGCGCCGCCACCGCCGGTGCGGTGCGGCGCACCGGCGTGTTTGAAAAACTCAGCCGCGATGCCGACGGCACCAGCGTTGTTCACTACAGCGCGCGCGAGCGCCACCAGCGTGGCGAGGGCACACCGGCACAGGTGCGCGCCAGTGTGATCGTGGGTGCTGACGGCGCGAAGTCGCAGGTGGCGCGCCAGGGCGCCGTGCCCGGCGTGGAGGACACGCAGTACGTGTTCGCGTACCACGAGATCGTGCGCGCGCCCGCACAGGAAGCGCAGCCTGCGGATTACGACGGCACGCGTTGCGACGTGTACTACCAGGGCCGCTTTTCACCCGACTTCTACGGCTGGGTGTTCCCGCACGGTGACACCATGAGCATCGGCACCGGCAGCGCCGACAAGGGCTTTTCGTTGCGTGGCTCGGTGCAGAAGATGCGCGAAGCCAGTGGCCTGGCCGGCTGCGAGACGCTGCGCCGCGAGGGTGCGCCGCTGCCCATGAAGCCGCTGAAACGCTGGGACAACGGCCGCGACGTGGTGCTGGCCGGCGATGCTGCGGGAGTGGTGGCGCCGGCCTCGGGCGAAGGCATCTACTACGCCATGCTCGGCGGCGAACTCGCCGCGCAGGCGGCCCACGAGTTGCTGGCCACGGGCGATGTGCGCGCGCTCAGGCTGGCACGCAAGCGCTTCATGAAGCTGCACGGCACCGTGTTCACGGTGCTCGGCATCATGCAGTGGTTCTGGTACGTCAACGAGAAGCGTCGCGAGCGCTTCGTGAAGATCTGCGAGGACCGCGACGTGCAGCAGCTCACCTTCGAGTCCTACATGAACAAGCAGCTCACGCGCAAGAAGCCCATGGCACACGTGCGCATCTTCCTCAAAGACGTGAGCCACCTGCTGGGCTTTGCGCGGGTGTGAACGATTTCTGGCAGATCCGCTGGCTGCTGGACGCGGTGATCGTCTTCACCGTGCTGGAAGGGGTCGGGCTCTGGATGTACCACCGCCTCACGGGCCAAGGGCTGGCCCAGGATGACTACGCCTTGAACATGCTCTCGGGCCTGTGCCTGATGCTGGCCGTTCGCGCCGCGCTCGGCGGGCTGCCATGGCCCTGGGTCGCGGTGTGCCTGAGCGCATCAGGCCTGGCACACGGCTGGGACATCACGAGGCGCTGGCGGCAACGCCAGCCCTCTTTCAAGTAGGGCGCTGGCAGCGCCAGCGCTCCACAACCACGGGTGTCAGCCGGCTTTCTTGACGTAGGCGCTGCACCAGCCTTTGCCGGCCACCAGCTTGCCGGGGAAGATCGCGCAAGGGCCTGCCGGGTCGGCGGGCTTGCCTGCGTAGACCTGACAGTTGCTGCACATCTGTGCAGCGGCGTGTTTGGGAAACTTCTTGGCATCGACCTTGGTGGTGTCGGCCACATAACCCAGGGCTGCGGCCTGGGGATCCTTCTCGTTGACCATGGCGGCTTGCGCCTGGGCCGCCGAAGCCGCCATGAGCGCGGTACCGCTGGCAGCGACTTGAAGCATGAAGACACGACGATTGGAACCGTTCATTTGTCACCTCGTGGGGATTGCAGGATTGCCGAAGCATCCTACGTCGCGCCGTCTTAAGCCGGGCTGACAAACCCAAGCGCTTGAGTGCGGCAATGGACTATTGCGGCGCCGGGGTTTTCGGGCCAAAGGCCAAGGGATGCATGGCATGGACACCCGTGTGGCTGCGCGAAGCAAGGGGTACGTACACTTGTGGGAAAAACGCGCCCATGACCCCACAAGACTACGTCCAGCAAAAAGCCGCGGCCTCGGGCAGCAGCTTCTACTACGCCTTTCTGTTCCTGCCCGCCGAGCGCCGCGCCGCCATCACCGCCTTTTATGCGTTCTGCCGCGAGGTGGACGATGTGGTCGACGAGGTGAGTGACCCGGCTGTGGCCCAGACCAAGCTGGCCTGGTGGCGTCGCGAGGTGGCGCAATCGTTTGCCGGCTCGCCCACCCACCCGGTGATGCGCGCCCTCATGCCGCTGAGCACCGCCTACGCCATTGAAGCCCGGCACCTGAACGCCGTGATCGACGGCTGCCAGATGGACCTGGAGCAGAACCGTTACCTCGACTTCGCCAACCTGCAGCGCTACTGCCATCTGGTGGCCGGCGTGGTGGGCGAGGTGGCCGCCAACATCTTCGGCCAGACCCAGTTGCAGACCACCGCCTACGCCCACCGGCTGGGCCTGGCCTTCCAGCTCACCAACATCGTGCGCGACGTGGGCGAAGATGCGGCACGCGGTCGCATCTACCTGCCGGTCAACGAGCTGCAGAGCTTCAACGTGAAGGCGCACGAACTGCTGCAACGAGGCGCTGCACCCGGCACCGACGAGGCCGATTTCAAGCGCCGCTTCACCGCCCTCATGCAGTTCCAGTGCACGCGCGCGCTGCAGACCTACGACGACGCCCTGGCCCTTTTGCCCGCAGCCGACCGCAGTGCGCAGAAGCCCGGCTTGATGATGGCCAGCATTTACCGCACCCTGCTGCAGGAGATCGCTGCCGACCCGCTGCTGGTGCTGACGCAGCGCGTGAGCCTCACGCCGCTGCGCAAGTTCTGGCTGGCCTGGAAAGTGCAAGCCCTCGGAAGACTATGAGGATGGCCCCCACGCTCCACCGCTGGAGCGGGTCGCTGCCCCCCGAGGGGGCTGACCCGCCTTGGGGCGGCCCGGCGGCGAGGCCGTCGCCCCCACGCTCCCCCGCTTCGCGTGGTCCACTGCCCCCCGAGGGGGCTTACCCGCCTTGGGGCGGCCCGGCGGCGAGGCCGTCGCCCCCACGCTCCCCCGCTTCGCGTGGTCCACTGCCCCCCGAGGGGGCTGACCCGCCTTGGGGCTGCCCGGCGGCGGGGCTGGCATGAAGCTCGCCGTCGTCGGCGCAGGTTGGGCCGGCATGGCCGCGGCGGTGGAGGCTGCGGGTCTGGGCATGGACGTCACGGTGTTTGAAGCCACACGCGCCCTCGGCGGCCGTGCCCGCGCGCTGGGCACCGAAATGCCCGACGGCACACCCATCACGCTGGACAACGGCCAGCACATCCTGATCGGCGCGTACAGCGAGACCCTGGCCCTGATGCAACGCGTGGGGCTGGACCTGCCGCAGGCGCTGATGGCGCTGCCGCTCTCGCTGCCCTACCCCGACGGCACGGGCCTGCAAACACCCACCTGGGCCGCGCGCTGGCCGGCACCGCTCGATGCGCTGGCGGCGATCGCCACCGCGCGCGGCTGGACCTGGGGCGAGCGCCTGGCGCTGATCCGTGCATCGTTGGGCTGGCAGATGGCAGGCTTTCTCTGCGAGCCCACCGCCACGGTGGAACAGCTCTGCGAAAACCTGCCCGACCGGGTGGTGCAGGAGCTGATCGAACCCCTGTGTGTATCGGCACTCAACCTGCCTTCGTCGCACGCGAGCGCCAGCGTGTTCCTGCGGGTCATGCAGGACGCCTTGTTCGGTCGTGGCGCAGCGGGCTTCGGCGCCTCCAACCTGCTGTTGCCGCGCACCGATCTCGGCAGCCTGTTTCCATCGGCCGCCGCGCTGTGGCTGCAGCGGCACCATGGGAGTTCCAGCCGCATTCACATGGGCGCCCGCATCACAGGCCTGCTGAACCACGCAGGTCGGTGGCGCCTGACGGGTGAAGGTGTGGACGAGGCCTTCGACTGCGTGGTCTGGGCCACGCCCGCCAGCGTGGCCGCGCAGACCCTGCTGGCCCACGCAGACGACAACGAGACCCTCGCCAGCTGGGCGCTGTCGGCCCATGCCCTGCACTTCACCGCCATCACCACGGTTTACGCGTTTGCACCCGGCGCGCGGCTGTCTGCGCCCATGCTGGCTCTGCGCGCCGAGCCCGATGCGCACGCCGCCCCCGCGCAGTTCGTGTTCGACCGCGGGCAACTCAACCCCGACGACACCGGCGTGCTGGCCTTCGTGGTGAGCGCGAGCAGCGGCGAGCGCGACGAGCTGCAGGCGCGTGTGCTGCAACAAGGTGAGCGCCAGCTGGGCCTGAGCCTGCAGCCCCTGATCACCGTGGTGGAGAAACGCGCCACCTTCGCCTGCACGCCCGGCCTGGAGCGCCCCGGCGCGTTGATGGCGCCCGGACTGTTCGCCGCAGGCGACTATGTGCAAGGGCCCTACCCCGCCACGCTCGAAGCGTCGGTGCGCAGCGGCCTGGCCGCGGCGCGGCTGGCCAACGAATGAGCCGACGAGCGCACGTCAAGGGAACCTCTGCAGACACATGCGTTCCCACGGATGTAACTTTTTTCAACCCACCACCAAGGACCCCCGCAGGATGAACCTGACCAGCCCCACCCGAACACTGTTGCTCACCACCTCGCTGTGTCTCGCGACACTTTTCAACACGGCAGCCAACGCGCAGAGCATGGTGAGCGTCAAGGGCAGCACGCTCAACATGCGCGAAGGCCCGGGCACGCACACGGCGGTGTTGTGGGAACTGAAGCGGGGTTATCCGCTGCAGATCACCGGGCGCAAGGGCAGCTGGGTCCGGGTGCGCGACTTCGAAGGCGACACCGGTTGGGTCGCGCGTTCGCTCACCGGCAACACGCCGCACCATGTGGTCAAGTCCAAGGTGGCCAACCTGCGCGCCGGACCGGGCACGCAGCACCGCATCGTGGGACGCCTTGAATACGGGGAGCTCCTGCGCACCCGCGAGAAGCGCGCCGACTGGGTGCGCGTGGAGCGCAGCGAAGGCGTGAGCGGCTGGATCGCGAAGCGCTTGCTCTGGGGTTTCTGAAAGCCGACGTTCAGTCGAACTCGCGCACCTGAAGATAGGCTGGTCGCGCCATGCAGCGCAGGATCCAGTCGTGCGTGAGCGGGTGGTCGGCCATCAGCACCTGCGAGGGGCGCGCCCAGTTGAGCACGCTGGCCGCACAGACGTCGGCCACGGTGAACCGAGAGGCCGCGAGAAAGGCCTGGCCCGCGTCCTTCTGCCGTTGCAGGTGCTGCTCGACCACGCGCAGCGGCACCACCAGACGGCGCTCTGCGGCCTCGGCGAGTTCCGGTTTGCGCCGCTCCTCGGGCATCGCCAGGCGGTGCATCAGCACGGTCAGCGCGTCGGCCTCGGCTTCCGTCACGGCCCAGAAGCTCCAGCGCAAGGCCTCGGCGTCTTCGCGCGGCGTGGCCGGTGTGATGCTCACCCCGTCGGCCACCCCGTGGTGGCGCGCGATGTAGAGCGCACAAGCCATGCTCTCCCACAGCACCACATCTCCCTCGGGCCGCGCATCGACGATGGCCGGCACATGGCCATTGGGGTTGATGGCCAGAAACGCCGGCGTGCGCGTGCCGCCGCCCCGGTAGTCCAGCTTCTCGTGCCGGAAGTCGAGGCCGAGTTCGGTGGCGGCCCACAAGGGGCGCACCGCGCGGGACGCAGGGATGCCGTAGATCGTGAGGCTCATGCTGAACGAGGTGGGGAAAGAAACATCAGCCGATCTGACGGCACAGGTCCATCAGGTCGGCCACGGTGGCGTGCGGCTGCAGCGGTGCGTGTTCCCAGGCCATTCCGGTGCGGTTGACCCAGGCCACCTGCATGCCGGCACGCAGCGCACCCACCACGTCGAGCACCGCGTCATCACCGATGTGCAGCACCTCGGTGGCTTCCACACCCGCGGCATCGGCCGCGGCGTGGAAGATGCGCGGGTCGGGCTTGCCCACACCGAACTCGCGCGCGTTGAAGGCCGCGTGAAAGTGGTGCCCCAGGCCCACGCGGTGCACGTCGGCGTTGCCGTTGGACACCGCCACCACCGGAAATCGCGTGCTCAACCATTCCAGCGCCGGCATGGCGTCTTCAAACAGCTGCACGCGTTGGCGCTCGTCAAAGAACACATCGAACGCCGGCTCGGCCAGCGCGGGATCGTCGCCCGCGCGGTGCAATACATACCGGATCGACTCGCGCCGCAAGGCACTGAGGTCGTACGCAAGATCGGGTCGCAGCGTCTGCAGGTGGTTGCGCGCTTCGCGCAGGGCGCCGGGCGTGGCATAGAGCCGGGCGGTGGCGGGAGCGTGTTGCGCGAGCCAGTTGGCCAGCATGGCCTCGGCGCGCTCGATGGTGGGCCAGATGGGCCAGAGCGTGTCATCGAGATCGATGCTGATGGCGCGGATGCGGCTGGGGTCCAGCACAACAGGTGCCGGGAGGTCTGTACTCATGGGGGTTTTCATGCTTGCGAGAGAATAGCGCATGCCCTTCAACACCGAACCGCCCTACAAACACGGCCAAGCCGCTCGCACCGCAGTTCTGCTGTGCAACCTGGGCACCCCCGACGAACCCACCGCCCCCGCTCTGCGCCGCTACCTCGCCGAGTTCCTGGGCGACCAGCGCGTGGTGGAGATCCCGCGCTTCGTCTGGATGTTGATCCTGCACGGCATCATCCTGCGCGTGCGGCCCAAAAAATCAGCGGCCAAGTACGCCGGCATCTGGATGCCCGAGGGCTCACCGCTGAAGGTGTGGACCGAACGCCAGGCCACGCTGCTGCGCGGCTACCTGGGCGAACGCGGTCACCAGGTCACGGTGCGTTACGCCATGCGTTACGGCAACCCGTCGATTGCCTCGGTGATGGACGAACTCAGGGCCGAGGGCGTGACCCGCGTGCTGGTGTTGCCGGCCTACCCTCAGTACAGCGCCACCACCACGGCGAGTGTGGTCGACGGCGTGATGAACTGGGCGGCCAAGGTGCGCAACCTGCCCGAGCTGCGCTTCATCAACCGTTACCACGACCACCCGGGCTACATCCACGCGCTGGCCAAGACCATCCGCGCGCACTGGATGGCGCACGGCCAGAGTGAACAACTGGTGATGAGCTTTCACGGCGTGCCCGAGCGCACCCTGCAACTGGGCGACCCCTACCACTGCGAATGCCACAAGACCGCACGCCTGCTGGCCGAACAGCTGGGCCTGCCCAAGGACCGCTACAAGGTCACCTTCCAGTCGCGCTTCGGCAAGGCCAAGTGGCTGGAGCCCTACACCGAGCCCACGCTGATCGACCTCGCTGGCAAGGGTTTGAAAAGCGTTGACGTGGTCTGCCCCGGCTTCACCAGCGACTGCCTGGAAACCCTGGAAGAGATCAACATGGAAGCGCGTGAAGCGTTTCTGCACGCCGGCGGCAGCAGCTTCCAGTACATCCCCTGCCTCAACGACCAGCCCGAGTGGATCCGCGCGCTCAGCGACGTGGCCGAGCAGCACCTGCAAGGCTGGGCCACCAAGAGCGCCGACAACCCGATGGAGCTGCAGGCCAGCCGCGAACGGGCGCTGGCAATCGGCGCGAAGGACTGAGCCCTGTCAGCGGCCAGACCCGTCGTTTGACGGAGACGGGCCCGGAACCTGGAATTCGTCGGGTGGCACCCTGATCGGGGCGCGTGCAGTCAACTACCTGACGCGCCCGCCCAGTGGTGTCCAGCGCAGCACCTTGCTCAGGCCATCGCGGCCACTGGCCGCCCGGCCCACCAGGGCCGTGCCCGCCAACATGCCGAGCGAGCGAACCGCAAACGACGGACTCTTGCGCGTGAGCGCCCAGGCAGCGAGCCCTGCGCCCAGCACCAGCCAGTGTTCGCCGGGGATACCGTCGCGGGCGTCATCCATGGCCTTGAGATGCTCAATGGAGGATGGTTGGGAATGATCGACGTCGCTGCGGCTGGTCATGGGCATGGTGCTTCTCCGTGGGTGCATGAAGCAGCAACACTATCGGATTGCGAAGAACGACGCTGTTCGCAAACGCACGCTTTGCGTCGCACCCTCCAGCGGGAGCGACCTCAGTGGCCCGCCAGAAACCGCTGCACCAGCTCGAACTGCTCGGGCACGTTGAGCGCCGGCGCATGCCCGCATCCGGCGATGGTCACCACCAGCGCGCGCGGCCCGCGGTCGCGCATGGCCTCTGCCGTGTCGGCCAGCAGCAGATCCGAGTCGGCGCCGCGCAGGCACAACACCGGCACGTCGATGCGCTCGAAGGTCGGCCACAGTTCGTAGTCGGCTGGGTGGTGCGTGAACTGCTGGACCATCGCCGGGTCGTAGTGCGGCGTCACGCGGCCGTCGGGCAGGCGGCGGGTGGAACTCTCGGTGAGCAGCGTCCACTGCGCATCGCTCAAATATCCATAGGGCTTGTAGATGGTGCGGAAGTACTGCTGCAGCTCACCCACGGTGTCGAAGGCGGCCGGGTTGCCGGCGTAGCTGCGGATGCGCGCAATCGCCGCGTCCGCCGTCTTGGGGCCGATGTCGTTGAGCACCAGCCGTTCAATGCGTCCGCGCAGCGCGCCGGCCGCGCACACCATGCCGATGGCGCCGCCCATGGAGGTGCCGACCCAGTGGAAGCGCTGCAGGCCGAGCTGGTCCACCAGTGCGGTGGCAATGCGGCTGTAGAAGTCGAGGCAGTACTCGGTCTCGGGCTTCGGGCTCCACTGGCTGAGACCGCGGCCGATGGTGTCGGGGCAGATGACACGCCAGCCTTGTGCGCTCAGGTGCGCGGCCAGCGGGTCCATGTCGCGCCCGGTGCGGGCCAGGCCGTGCCATGCGACCACCACGGGGCCAGCTGCGATTTCGGGTTGCCAGTCCATGAAGTGGATCTCGCGGCCTTCGCACACGAGGTAACGCGAGCGCGGCACCACGGCGGCTTGCGGTTTCATTTCAGTCCCTTCAAGCGCACCAACGCCGCGCGCTCCCTGAGCTTGCCCACCACGCCGGTGGGAAAGTAGTAGACCGAGAGCACGAACAGCACGCCCAGCCAGAGCAGCCAGCGGTCGGGCGTGAGCAGCGCGGGCAGCAACGGGATGCCTTCGGTGGCGGTGCCGGCCACGCGCAGCAGGTCCTGCAGGTAGCTCTGTGCCAGCACAAAGATCACGCTGCCGATGAGTGCACCGTAGAGCGTGCCCATGCCGCCGATCACGACGATGAGCAGGATGTCCAGCATGATCTCGAACGAGAGCGAGGTGTCGGGCCCCTGGTAACGCAGCCAGATCGCGAGCAGGCAGCCGGCGAGCGTGGCGAACGAGGCCGACAGCACGTTGGACAGCGTGCGGTACACCACCGTGCGGTAGCCCAGCGCCTCGGCGCGGAAGTCGTTCTCGCGGATGGCCTGCAGCACACGCCCGAACGGCGAATTCACGATGCGCAGAATGGTCAGGAAGATCGCGGTGACGGCCACAAAGATCAGGTAGTAGGTGATCAGGCGGCCGTTCAGATCGACCTCGCCCAACGGTGTGACCAGCGGCGTCTCCCGCAGCATGAAGCCGGGCGAGAGCAGCTCGGGCACGCGGAAGCTCAGGCCGTCTTCGCCGCCGGTGAAGTCGGAGAGTTGCGAGGCCAGCGTGAGGAAAGCCGAGGCCACGGCCAGCGTGATCATGGCGAAGAAGATCGCCTTCACGCGCAACGAGAACAGGCCGATGAGCAGCGACAGCAGCAGCGAGATCAGCAGCGCGCAGAACACCCCCACGGCCAGCGCACCCCAACCCGCCTGCTCGGCCGAGTTCAGCGAGATCGCCACGCCATAGGCGCCGATGCCGAAGAACATGGTGTGGGCAAAACTCACGATGCCGGTGTAGCCCAGCAGCAAATCAAAGCTGGCCACCAGCGCCACGAAGATCAGCACCTTGGCCGCCACGTTGAGCGCCTTCACGCCGGGGAACAGGAAAGGCGCGAACAGCAGGCCGAGGAACAGGACCACCAGCAAGGCGGTGAGCCAGCGGCTGCGCGGCAGGTCGTTGGAAAGGAGTCGGGACATCATGTTCGGCTCCTCAGCGATTGGTCACGGGGTACACACCCTGCGGCCGCCACAACAGGATGGCCACCATCAGCGCGATGTTGGAAAACAGCGCGACCTTGGGCGCCAGGAAACCGGTGTAGTTCGCCATCAGGCCCACCAGCAGCGCGCCGATGAGCGCACCCGTGGTGGAGCCCAGGCCGCCGATGATGATGACGATGAAGATCAACACGTTGACCTGCGCGCCCATCTGCGGCAACACGGTCTGCTGGTACAGGCCCCACATCACGCCGCCCAGGCCGGCCAGCGCACTGCCCACCACGAACACGCCGATGAAGAGCTGGCGGATCCGGTAGCCGAGCGACTCGACCATCTCGCGGTCCTGCACGCCGGCGCGCACCAGCAGGCCGACCTTGGTGCGGTTGAGCGTCCACACCATGGCCGCGAACACGGCCGCGCCCACCAGCACCGCGAGCAGGCGGTACTTCTCCACCGCGGCGTCGCCAAAGATGAAGGAGCCTCTCAAACTCTCCGGCAGCGGCAGCGCGATCTGCCCCGGGCCCCAGATGACCTTGATCATCTCTTCGCCAATGATCATGCCGCCCATGGTGATGAGGATCTGCTTGAGGTGCATGCCGTACACCGGGCGGATGATGAGGCGCTCGAACACCCAGCCCAGCGCTCCGGCCACCGCCATGGCCACCAGCATGGCCGGCAGCAAGGCCATGAGGTTGAGCCAGAGGCTGTCGGCCTGGGTGTAGCTGGTCATGCTGGCCAGCACCGTGGTGGCCACGAAGGCACCGAGTGCGATGAACACGCCGTGGCCGAAGTTCAGCACGTCCATGAGGCCAAACACCAGCGTGAGGCCCGAGGCGATGATGAAGATGATCATGCCCATGGCCAGCCCGGCCACGGTGAGCGTGATCCAGGTGGAACCGCTGCCCACGGCGGGCAAGGCGATGAGCGCGAGCGCGGGCACGAGCGCGAGCGGCTTCCAGTCGAAGTCGGCTTTGAGGAGTGTCATTGGTGTGATCCCAAAGAGAGACCGAGCAATCGGGACTGCATGGCTTCATCGGCGGCCAGTTCGGCCATCGAGCCGCTGTGCACCACACGGCCGTCGTCCATCACGGCCACGGAGTCGCCGAGCTGGCGCGCGAAGTTGAAGTTCTGCTCGACCAGCAGGATGGTGGTCTGGGCGGCCTTGAGTTCGCGGAAGGCCGCGATCATGTTCTGGATGATCGCGGGCGCCAGGCCCTTGCTGGGCTCGTCGATCAGCAACAACTTGCGCGGCTCGACGATAGCGCGCGAGACCGCCAGCATCTGCTTCTGCCCGCCGCTCAGCTTGCCGGCGGGGTGCAGCCAGAACTTCTTGATGGCGGGGAACAGGCCGAAGATCCATTCGAGCCGTGTGGTGTCGATGTCGTCGAGCGTGCGCGCGCCGCGCGCGGCGAGCAGCATGTTCTCGCGCACCGAGAGGTCGGAGAAGATGCCCATGCTCTCGGGCACGTAGGCCACGCCGCTTTGTACGGTGTCGGGTGTGGGCTGCTTCGTGATGTCCACCCCATCCAGCGTCACCGTGCCCTGGCTCGCGTGCCACAGGCCCATGATGGTGCGCAGCGTGGTCGTCTTGCCCGCGCCGTTGCGGCCGAGCAGCATGGTGAGCTGGTTGGCCGGCACCACGAGGTCCACGCCGTGGAGGATGTGGTACGCGCCGATGTGGGTGTGGACGCCACTCAAAGTCAAGAGGTTGCTCATGCAGCCTCCTCTTCGGTCGGGTTGATGCCGAGGTAGGCCTGCTGCACCACGGGTGACGCAATGACTTCGGCGGGGTCGCCGTCGGCCACCAGTTCGCCGTTGTGCAGCACGATGATGCGGTCCGAGAGTTCGCGCACCACATCCATCTTGTGTTCGACCAGCAGGATGGTCTTGGTCTTGTCGTTCTTGAGCTGGCGAATCAGGTTCAGCACCACCGGCACCTCGTCCACGCTCATGCCGGCGGTGGGTTCGTCGAACATGAACACCAGCGGATCGAGTGCCATGAGGATGGCCACTTCCAGCTTGCGCTGGTCGCCGTGCGGCAGGCTGCTGGCCAGTGCGTCGCGCTTCTCAATCAGTGACACCGTCTCCAGCACTTCGTCGGCGCGCTCCAGCAGGTCACGACGGTCGCTCCAGATGCGCCACAGGTTCAGCCCGGCCTTCGCCTTGGCCTGCACCGCCAGGCGCACGTTTTCCTGCACCGTCAGGTTGGGAAACAGGTTGGTGAGCTGGAAGGCGCGGCCCAGCCCGGCCTGCGCACGCGCCGGCGCACCGAGCGACGAGATGTCGTGGCCACCGAGACGCACGCTGCCCGCGCTGGCCTTGATCTGCCCGGAGATCAGGTTGAAGTAGGTCGTCTTGCCGGCGCCGTTGGGGCCGACGATGGCGGTCAGCGTGCCCGGCGCGAACGCGCAGGAGACAGCACTCACCGCCACGTGCCCGCCGAAGCGGACCGTGAGGTCTTGGGTTTCAAGCATTGAAGGACTCTCCGCATGAGGCAGCGGTGTGCCGTGAGCCGCAAGTGCGGCGAACTTCCAGAAACACCGCGGAACCGGCTCCGCCGGGCCGCAGGTGTTGTCCCCCTTTCAAGGGGGAAGCCGCGTGAGCGGCGCAGGGGGTTCTTACCTCTTGTTCCGGATGGGAATCGCCAAGTCTTCAGGCTTGATCTCCCGCACCAGCTCAGGCACACCCCACGCAAACGCGGGGTCCACCTTGATCTTGAAGTGGTACATGCTCTGCATGGCCTGGTGGTCTTCCTTGCGGAAAGTCATCTTGCCCTTGGGCGTGTCGAAGCTCATGCCCTCCATGGTGCTGATGAGCTTCTCGGTGTTGGTGTCGCCATTGGTCTTCTTGAGCGCCGTCACCACCGCCATCGCCGCCGAAAAACCACCGGCCGTGAAGAAGTCCGGCGGCGCCTTGAACTGCTTGTAGTGCTCGGCCACCATGGCGTCGTTCACCGGGTTCTTCGGGATGCCGAAGTAGTAGTACAGCGCGCCTTCCATACCGGGGAACTGCTTGTAAGCCACCATGGCCGGCAGGATGTTGCCACCCGTGGCGAGCTTGATGCCGTAGCGCTTTTCCAGGTCCATTTCGGCGATCTTGGAAAACGGCGTGGGCGCACCCGACCAGCCCACCGAGATGTACTTGGTGCCCGGCTGGTCCTTGAGCTTGTCGACGATGCGCAGCAGGCCGGCGGTGAAGTCGGTCGTGCCCACGGGCAGGTATTCCTCGTGAACGATCTTGGCCTTCTTCATGAAGTCCTTGGTGGCCTTCACGCCGTCGCGACCAAAGGCGTTGTCGTTGGCGAGCAAGGCCACCACGTTGCCTGGCTGGTCCAGCGCCACGGCGTTGGCGGCGGCGTCCTGGCTGCTGTTGCGCCCGGTGCGGAAGATGTACTTGTTCCACTTGTCGCCGGTGATCGAATCGGCCACGGCGGGCTCGACCAGCAGGATCTTTTTGTATTCCTCGGCCACCGGCAGCATGGCCAGCGCCACGGGCGAGGCGGTCGGGCCAATGGCCAGGTCCACCTTGTCGTCGGCATACGCGGCGGCGAGCAGGCTCTTGCCCACGTCGGGCTTGCCCTGGTCGTCCTTCTCGATCACGACGAGCTTTTTGCCCGCGACCATCATGGTGCCTTGGGTGGCGTAGTTCAGGCCCATCATCAGGCCGGCCTGGGTCTGCTTGGCGTAGGCCTCGAGCGGGCCGGTCTTGCTGTGGATGTGGGCGATGCGGATCTCGCCCTTGTTGGCTTGAGCCATGGCCATCGAGGCACCGAAAGCGGTGGTGCAGGCGAGCGCGATGACCGCCAGGCGGCGGGTGGGGTTGGTCATGTCTTGTCTCCTGGTTTTTGAACGGATCACAGCCTTGGGCCGTGTTCAGACATTGCAGGCTTCGTGCCAGTGCGCACGGCCGTTGATTTCGCTGGGCTTTTTCAGGTCAACCCGATGAACCGCCTGAATTTCAGACGCATCACCCAAGTCCAATTGCCTGAATTTCAGTCGATTGTCTGAACTTCAGACGCCGATCCCATGGTGGCGAGCCGGTCGTACAGGCTGGCGCGCGAGATGCCCAGCAACCTGGCGGCGGCCGTGCGGTTGCCACCCGTGTGCACCAGCGCCTGCGCGATGGCTCGGTGCTCCAGCTCGGCAATCTGCTCGGGCAGCGGGCGCACGGCATCGGTCACAGCGGCGCGCAGCGGCAGGCGCACGGCGGCGGCCGGAGCGAGCGCAGGCAGCCCGGCCTCCTGCAACACCAGGCCCACCTGCGAGCCCGCGATGTGGTGCGTGTCGCTGCGCAGCGCGAGCTGCTCCAGCACATTGCGCAGTTCGCGGATGTTGCCGCGCCAGGGCTGCGCGGCCAGCAGGGCCTGCGCGTCGGCGGACAGCTCCAGCTGCGCGCCACCGCCGCGCGCGGCGATGTCTTCGCACAGCGCTTCGATCAACAGCGCAATGTCGTCCTGCCGCTCACGCAGCGGGGGCACACGGATCGGCAACACGTTGAGCCGGTAGTAGAGGTCTTCGCGAAAGCTGCCGTCGCGCACCATCTGCTGCAGATCGCGCGAGGTGGCGGCCACCACGCGCACGTCAAACGACACCAGCTTGTTCGAGCCCAGCGGCTCGATCTCGCCCTCCTGCAAAGCGCGCAAGAGCTTGACCTGCACCGACATCGGCATGTCACCCAGCTCGTCGAGAAACAGCGTGCCACCGTCGGCCAGTTTGAATTTGCCGTCGCGGCCCTTTTTGTCGGCGCCGGTGTAGGCGCCCGGCGCCACACCGAAGAACTCGGCCTCGAGCAAGGTGTCGGGCACGGCAGCCATGTTCACACTCACAAACGGCCGGCCGGCGCGCGGCGAGGCCGCGTGGATCGCGTGCGCCAGCAGTTCCTTGCCGGTACCGGTCTCGCCCAGCAGCAACACCGGGCTGGCGGACTGCGCGGCGCGCCGCGCCTGGCGTTTCACCTCGAGTGCGGCGGCGCTGCTGCCCACGAAGCTGGCAAAGGTGTACTTGGTGCGGCGCTGGCTGGCGAGTTCGCGGCGCGCATCGATCAGGTCCTGCTCCAGGCGTGCGAACTTGGAAATGAGGGGCTGCAGCGTGGTCTCGGGATGGTCGAACAGCACGATGCCGAGCACGCCGATGACTTCGCCCGCGTCGTCGCGCAGCGGAATGCGGCTGACAACAAACGTGCCGGCCTTGTTGGTCAGCAGGTCGATGAGGATGGGTTTGCCGGTGGCCAGCACCTGGTGCATCTGCGTGTTCTGCACGACGCTGGAGACCGGGTGGCCGACAAAGTCTTCTTCGCGCTGGAACCCGAGTGCAGGCAAAAAACGGCGGTACTGGTCGTTGATCCACACCACGCGGGCATTGCGGTCGACCAGCATCATGCCCTCGCTGGCGTTCGCAAACAGGTCGAACATGGACCTGGCGGCCAGTTCAAGAATGCTTTGCGCGTCGCGCGGAAGTCGGTCGTCCCGGATCATGCTGGGATGGTACCCCCGGTGGGTATCGGGTCCATGAGGTGGAACCCCCTGCTTTCTCCGGCCGGCTTTCTCCGGTGGGTCCGGTCATCGGCAAGCAAACATCACTTCAGGCTCGCGGGCGCGGCGTGCGCTGCGCAGCGGCGTAAAGGAGGAGGCGGCGCCAGCCGCCGGGGGACAGCCGCGGAGCAGCGCACGCCGCGTCCGCGAGCCCTCGAGGTGCCACCCTAAACAGCAACCCGCCGCGCCAACAACCGAGGCACCAGCAACACCAACACCACCACCGCCAGCAACGTGGCCGACATCGGACGTTCCAGAAACACCATGAAGCTGCCCTCGCCGATGGACAACGCGTTGCGCATCTGTGCCTCGGCCATCGGGCCCAGGATCAAACCCACGATCACCGGTGCCGTGGGGAAGTCGTAGCGGCGCATCACCACACCCAAGAGACCCAGTCCGTACATCAGGAACAGGTCGAACGAACTCTGGCGCATGCCGTACACGCCCACCGTGGCGAAGATCAGGATGCCGGCGTAGAGCTGCGGGCGCGGGATCTTCAGCAGCTTGACCCAAAGCCCCACCATCGGCAGGTTGAGCACCAGCAGCATCACGTTGCCGATGTAGAGCGATGCGATCAAGGCCCACACCAGCGCCGACGAGGTCTGGAACAGTTGCGGACCGGCGTTGATGCCGTAGTTCTGCAGCGCGCTCAGCAGAATGGCCGCCGTCACCGAGGTGGGAATGCCCAGCGTGAGCAGCGGCACCAGCGTGCCGGTCACGGCAGCGTTGTTCGCCGCCTCGGGGCCGGCCACGCCTTCAATCGCGCCCGTGGTGCCGAACTCGGCCTTGTGCTCGGGGCTGGCCAGCTTGCGCTCGGTGGCGTAACTCAGGAAGGTGGGGATCTCGGTACCGCCGGCCGGGATGGTGCCGAACGGAAAACCGATGGCCGTGCCGCGCAGCCAGGCGGGCCATGAGCGGCGCCATTCGCTGCGCGTCATGTGGGCGCGGGTCATCTTGTTCATCATGGCCGGGCTGCGGCCTTCGTACAGCGCGTTGTAAAGCGCCTCGGCCACGGCAAACAAGCCCACCGCCACCAGCACCACCTCGATGCCGTCCATGAACTCCAGCACACCAGCGGTGTAGCGCACCTGCGCGGTGATCTGGTCGATGCCGATCAGGCCCAGCGCCAGGCCGAAGAACAGCGCGGTGAGGCCGCGCAGCGTGCTCTGGCCCAGCACCGCGCTCACGGTGGTGAAAGCCAGCAGCATCAGGCAAAAATATTCTGGCGGGCCGAGTTGCACCGCGAACTGTGCGAGCACCGGCGCGAACAGCGTGACCAGGACGGTGGCGATGGTGCCGGCCACAAACGAGCCGATGGCCGCGCTGGCCAAGGCCGCGCCGGCACGCCCGCTCTTGGCCATCTTGAAGCCTTCGAGCGCGGTGACCATGGTGCCGGTCTCACCCGGCGTGTTGAGCAGGATCGACGTGGTCGAGCCGCCGTACATGGCGCCGTAGTAGATGCCGGCGAAAAAGATCATCGAAGCCGTGGGTTCAACCTGGCCCGTGATGGGCAACAGCATGGCCACGGTCACGGCCGGGCCCAGGCCAGGCAGCACGCCGATGGCCGTGCCCAGCGCGCAGCCGGCAAACGCCCACAGCAGGTTGATCGGGGTGCCGGCGGTGGCAAAGCCGCCCAGCAATTGGGTGAAGGTGTCCATCATGGTGGTGCAGCCTTGGCGTTCAGATCCAGCCGCCGGCCGTGATGCCCGGCAGGTTCACCGCGAGCAATTTGGTGAAAAGCCAGTACACCGGTGCCGCGATCAGCATGCCGGTGACCGCGTCTTTCGCGGTCTGGCTCAAATTGCCGGCCGGCTTGCCTTCGCTCGCGCGCAGGCCGCGAACCGCGAACACAAAACACAGCGAACAACTCAGGATGAAACCGATGGTGGTGATGAGCGATGCGTTGAGCAACACACCGGCGGACACCCAGGCGAGCGCGCGCCAGTCGCCACGCGCCGCGCCCGAGGGCTCTTCCATCTGGCGGTAACCGCCGGTGAGCACCTCGCGGATCAGCATCACGCCGCACAGGCCGAGCGCCGCGCTGATCACCCAGGGCAAAAAATTGGGGCCGACACCGGCATAGCCCGCGTCGGAAGGAATGTCCATCGCACCCCAGGCCAGCACCGCCGCCACGATGAGGGCGCCGATGCCCAAGGCGAGCTGGCCGGGACGGTGGTTGGCGGGTGCCTGGGGTTCAAAGGAATCCATGTCCATGCTCACAAAAAGTTGGCGGGGCCGCAGCCCTCACCCCTGCCCTCTCCCAGAGGGAGAGGGAGCGAGAGAAGCAACCCCGTCCAGGGACATCGAGGGTCCGGCTCCGCCGGCCCCAGATGCCGTCCCCCTCCCGGCGCCGCAGGCGCGCCAGAGAGGGAGAAGCCGCAAAGCGGCGCAGGGGGTGCTTCCGGGTTCAGACCATGCCGGCGCGGACCATGGTGGCACGCAGCGAGGAAAAGTCCTTGTCCACGAATTCGTCAAACGCCTTGCCGGTCAACAGCGCGGGCGTCCAGTTGTTTTTCTCCAAGGCAGCCGCCCAGGCCTTGCTCTGCGTGGCCTTGACCACCATGGCGGTCAGCGCGTCGCGCTGGGCCTGGGTGATGCCGGGCGCGCCGTAGACGCCGCGCCAGTTGCCGATCTCCACGTCGATGCCCTGCTCTTTCAGCGTGGGCACGTCGATGCCCTTGACGCGCTGCGCCGATGTGACAGCGATCGCGCGCATCTTGCCGCTCTCGATGTACTGCTGGAATTCGCTGAAGCCGCTGCCGCCCACGGTGACGTTGCCGCCCAGGATGGCCGCCACTGCTTCACCGCCGCCACGGAAGGGCACGTAGTTGATCTTGGACGCGGGCACGCCGACCGACTGCGCGATCTGCGCGGCGGCAATGTGCTCGGTGGCGCCGCGCGAACCGCCGCCCCACTTGATGCTGCCCGGGTCCTTCTTGAGCTGCTCGACCACGTCCTTCATGGTCTTGTAGGGTGAGTTGGCCGGCAGCACGAACACGTTGTACTCGGTGGTGAGACGGGCAATGGGCGTGAGCTGGGTGACGGACACCGGTGGCTTGCCGGTGATGATGCCGCCGAGCATGACGGCGCCCATGACCATCAACGCGTTCGGATCGCCTTTGCTGGCATTGAAGAACTGGGCCAGGCCAATGGCGCCAGCCGCACCGCCCTTGTTTTCGAACGTGACCGAAGAGGCCACACCTGCGTCGCGCAGGGCTTCGCCCAGCGCACGGCCGGTGCCGTCCCAGCCGCCCCCGGGGTTGGCGGGGATCATCATCTTGATGTTGGCATTGGCCCAGGCCACGTTGGGCAAGGCGCCGGCGGCGGCCAGGGCGGCCAGGGATTTGAGGAAGGTGTCGCGACGCATGGTGTGTCTCCTGCTGTGTGTGATCTGACGTTGTGATCTTGCGGCTGATCCCTGTCAATCCGCTGTCCCGCGAGCTAGGGAAAACCCTGCATCGCGAGACTGGGGTGATCAGAAGCGGTGGCGCAAGCCGACCTGGATGCCGTTGGAATTCGATCCCGCCACCGGGCTGTTGAAGCCCAGCGCGGAAGCGGTGTCGTTGTCCACCGCAGTGAGGTGCCCGTAGATGGCGGTGCGCTTGGACAGGTTGTGGCTGGCCTGCAGCGTGTAGAGGCGCGCGTCGTCGCTGGCGGCAGCGGCCGAACCGTTCACGTCCTTGGCCTGCGCCGCGCCCACCGACACCGTGGTCTCGCCAAACTTGAACGCCGCGGCCAGACCATAGACCTTGAGCTTCTTCGCGGCCTTGTCTTCCGCGTCGTAATAGGCCGACAGCTTGAAGCTGCCGAAGTCGTAGGCACCCGCCAGCAGCACCGCGTCGCGGCCCTGCTTGCCGGCGAGCACGCCGTCGGCGTCGGTCACCTGCATCAGCGAAATGCCGGCGGTCAGTGGCCCATTGGCGTACAGCGCGTGCGCGCTGACCTGCTTGGCGAAGTCCTTGCTCGGATCGGTGGCGGCACGCCCGTCGCCCAGGCTGTGCTGCAGCTGGAACACGGTGTTGGCCACGATCGGCGAGACGTAGGTGATGGCGCTGTCCACCCGGTTGTAGTCACCGTTGCCGATGATGGGCACCACGCTCAGCACGTCGTAGGTCTTGGTGCCGACGATGCCGGCGATGTCGTCCATGGGCGTGTACTGGCGGCCCAGGCGCACCGTGCCCCAGCCAGCGCCCAGCCCGACGAAACTCTGGCGACCAAAGGCCCGACCGCCCTGCCCCTGCGTGCCCGATTGCGCGTTGATGCCGGACTCCAGCACGAACGTGGCCTTGAGGCCGCCGCCCAGGTCTTCCGTGCCGCGCACACCCCAGCGGGAACCTTGCTGCTGGCCCGACGCCATGCGGGTGATCGAGGTCGCGCCTTTGAGGCGCTCCAGCGCCACGTCAACGACGCCGTACAGGGTCACGGACGACTGGGCAAATGCCAGCCCGCTGAACAGCCCCAGAACGCCCAGGGCGATCGCATTTTTTTTCATATAGATCTCACGAATGGATGGACAACTCCGCAATTTGACTGCCTTGTCCGCTGCGGCAATCGGACAGGCTGCATGCTCGGTTCACAGGCTGTCAGTCCGCTGTCCATCGCATCCGTACAAACCCTGTGGAGCGCTCGGACAGCGAGGAGCCCGTGCCCATAATCGAGGCTCATGAAACTGCTGCTGATCGAAGACAACGCCACCATGCAGACCACCCTGCGGCGCAGCTTCGAGCGGCGCGGTGTGCAGGTGCTCGGTTGCGAGGACGGCGCCCGCGCGCTGGCCCTGTGGCAAGCCAGCCTGCCCGATGCGGTGTTGCTCGACCTGAGCCTGCCCGGCCTGGATGGCCTGGAGGTGCTGAGCCAGGCGCGCGCTGCCGGGCTGAAAACACCCGTGATCATCCTCACCGCGCGCGGCACCGTGGGCGACCGCATCCTGGGCCTGAACACCGGCGCGGACGACTACCTGCCCAAGCCGTTCGACCTCGACGAACTCGAAGCGCGCCTGCGCGCCTTGGTGCGCCGCTCGGGCAGCGCCGACCACGCCGCGGGCAACGCCGGCCGCGGCCCGGTGTGGTGCGGCATGCATGTGGAGAAGGACAGCGGTGCCGTGTACTTCGCCGGCCAGCCCATGGAGCTGGCGCCACGCGAGCTTTCCCTGTTGCAGGCCCTGCTCGGCAAACCCGGACACGCCATCGCCAAGGAACGCCTGTTCGAACTGGTGTTCCCCGGCGAAAGCCAGGTGCAACCCGAAGCGATCGAGGTGGTGGCCTACCGCCTGCGCAAGAAGATCGCCCACACCGGCGCGCAGCTGGTCACGCTGCGTGGTCTGGGGTATCTGCTCAAGGCCGAGACCTGATGGGCGTTTTTGTGTCCGGGGCTGGTTCTGCCCGTTCCCGTGCCCACCGGCCACGCGCCCTCTCGCTGCGACGCACCCTGTTGCTCGGCATCCTGCTGCCGGTGTTCGCCTTTGTGCTGATCAACACGGTGGTGCTGTACCGCCAGGCACTGGCCGCGGCCGACACCGCCTACGACCGCACCCTGCTCGCCACCGCCAAGTCGCTCGGCGAACAGCTGCGTGTCACCGGTGCTGGCAGCGAACTGCGGGTGGAATCCACCGTGCTCTATTCGGCGCTGGAGGCCTTCGAGGCCGACAACCGCAGCCGCATCTTCTACCGCGTGAGCGGCCTGCAGGGTGAACTGGTCTCGGGCTTCGACGACCTGCCGCCGGGGCGCAGCGACATTCCGCAGAAGAACCTGTATGCGGCGCTGGTGAACTTTTACGACGACCAGTACCAGGGCGTGCCTGTGCGCATGGCCGTGTTGCTGCAACCGGTCTCGGGCGTTTACGAACAGGGCATGGCCACCATCCAGGTGGCCGAGACGCTGGAGCTGCGCGAGACGCTGGCGCGCCAGATCCTGATCGACACGCTGTGGCGCCAGGCCGCGCTGGTGCTGGTGATCGCGCTGGTGGTGGTGTTCGTGGTGCAGCGCGCCACGCGCCCGGTGCGCGCGCTCAGCAGCGCGCTGGGTGCACGCAGCGAAAACGACCTGTCGCCCCTGCCCACCGAAGGCGCCCCGCGCGAGCTGCTGCCGTTGCTGGACGCAACCAACCAGCACATGCAGCGCCTCTCGCATCTGCTGGAGCACCAGAAGCGCTTTGTGCGCGACACCTCGCACCAGTTGCGCACGCCGCTAGCCGTTCTCAAGACGCAGGTGCAGTCGGCCCAGCGCGGCGATGTGGAGCCGCGCCAGGCGCTGGATGAAATCGGCCACACGGTGGAGCGCGCCACCGAGCTTGCCAACCAGATGCTGGCGCTGGCCAAGGTGGAGCAACTGCGGCAGGAGAAAAGCACACCGGTGCACGACTGGTCGGCCGTGGTGCGGCTGGTCGCGCTCGACCTCTCTGCGCTCATCGCCGAGCGCTCGCTCGACTTCTCCATCACCACCCAGCCGGCGCCCGTGCGCGCCCACGAATGGGCCCTGCGCGAACTCAGCCGCAACCTGCTGCACAACGCCATCAAGAACACGCCCCCGGGCTCCGCGCTCACCGTGGCGCTGGTGGTGGATCCGCAAACCGCCGCGCTCACCATCAGCGACGAAGGCCCGGGCATCTCGGCCGCGCTGCGCGAGCGGCTGTTCCAGCCCTTCGCCACCGAACACCGCCAGGCCAGCAGCGCGTCGGGCTCCGGACTGGGCCTGGCGATCTGCCGCGAAATCGTGCAATCGCTGGGCGGCGCCATCGATCTCGACAACCGAATCCATTCAGGCCAGGTGCGCGGACTCGACGCCACCGTGCGCCTGCCCCTGGCCCCACCCGACACGCCTGCATGAAACCCGCCCGCACCGAACCCGCTTCCACCAAGGTCCGACTGGACAAATGGCTCTGGGCCGCACGCTTCTACAAGACGCGCGGGTTGAGCAGTGAAGAGATCGACAAGGGTCGCGTGAAGCTCAACGGTCAACTCGCGAAACCGTCGAAAGACGTGAAGACCGGCGACATGCTGGAACTGCGCATCGGCCACGAGGTGCGCACGGTGGTGGTCAAGGGGTTGAGCGGCGTGCGCGCTGCAGCGCCGGTGGCCGCCTTGCTGTTTGAAGAAACAGCCGCCTCGCTGGCACAACGCGCGGCCAACGCCGAGTTGCGACGACTCGCACCCGAGCCTGCACACAGCCAGACCATGGGACGCCCGACCAAGCGGGACCGGCGGGACATCGAGGGGCTGCGCGATGCGCCGCCGCGAGGCGAATGGAACGATCGCTGGAGCGCGTCGCTCGACGATCTGGACTAGCCCTTTCTGAGCCCCAGCCACATCACCGTGGCCACCACCAGCAGGCCTCCAGCCACCTGCACCGCCGCGATCGACTGGCCGAGAATCGCCCAGGCCAGCACCAGCGCGAAGATGGGCTCGATGTTCATGATGGCCGAGTTGCCGACCACGCCCAGCTTGGGCAGCACGGTGAACATGATGGTGAAGGCGGTGCCGTAGAGCAGCGTCAGGCCGAACAATCCCCACCAGCCCACGGGCGCTTGTGGCAAGGCCAGGCCGCCCTGCAAACCACACGCAATGAGCGCCATGACACCCACGATGGTCATGGTGGTGGCGGTGCGCAGACGGCCGTCGAGGTCACCCGTCTCGTGCTGCGTGATCACCAGCGCCAGACCAAAGGTGGCCGCCGCCGTGAGTGCAAATGCCACGCCCACACCGATGCGGGCCCAGTGCCCCGATGCGCCCAGCCCCGACGCCGCGCCGGACACATCAAGCGCCAGCGCCAGCCCAATCAGCATCACCGGCATGGCGCGCAACACGCGGGGCTGCGGGCGCTGGCCGTAGACCACACGCGCCCACAGCGCCGTCCACAGCGGGTAGGTGTTGAAGGCCAGCAAGGCCAGCGCCACCGGCAGCCGCGCCACCGAGGCATAGAGGCACAGGCTCTGCACACCCACCAGCAAGCCGATGGCGGGCAAGGCTTTGCGGTGCCGGGCTTGCAAACTCACCGGCACGCGGTAGACCAGCAGGATCAGGCCCACCACCAAGGCCGTGACGCCGCTGCGAAACGCCACCGCAGTGGCCACGCTCACACCGTTGTCGAACGCCAGCCGGGCCGCCACGTGGTTGGCGCCCATCATGAATGCGATGAGCAAGAGCGTGGCAAAGGCCGATGTGGAGAGGGAAGCGGTGGGGGTGGGGGGTGTGGACATGCCGACATTCTGCAGGGTGCAGGCTGTCAGAGATCCAGCACCAGGCGCGCGCTGCAGGCACGCGAACAGCACGGCAGAAACTGGTCGTTGCCGGCCTTCTCCTCGGGTGTGAGGTAGAGGTCGCGGTGGTCGGGCGTGCCGGCCTTCACACCCGTGAGGCAGGTGCCGCACACACCTTGTTCGCACGACATGGGAATGTCCAGGCCGGCTGCTTGCAGGGCCGCCAGCGCGGTCTGGTCGGGCTTGACCACGATCACCTGGCCGCTGCTGGCAATCTCCAGCTCGAAGCTGCCGTCGCCGCTGGTGTCCACCGGCGCGGCGCCGAAAAATTCGAAGTGCAGCCGCGCCTCGGGCCAGCCTTGTGCGCGGGCGGTGCCGAGCACCGCGTCCATGAAACCCTGTGGTCCGCAGGTGTAGAGATGGGTGCCTGGCGCAGCCTGCTGCAGCAAGGCGGCGATGTCGAGTTTCTGGGCCGCGTCGCCGTCGTCAAAGTGGTGGTGCACCTGCTGCGCAAAGGGCGAGGCCGCCATGCGTTCCACAAAGGCCGTGCGCTCGCGCGAGCGGCTGGCGTGGTGCAGCTCGAAGCTGGCACCGTCGCGCGCGAGCTGCTCGGCCATGGCCAGCAGCGGCGTGATTCCGATGCCACCGCCCAGCAGCAGGTGGTGCGCCGCGTCCGTGGCGAGTGGAAAGTGGTTCTTGGGCGTGCTGATGTGCAGCGTCGAGCCCTCGGTCACGGCGTCGTGCACCGCCTGCGAACCACCGCGCGAGGCGGCGTCGCGCAGCACCCCGATCTGGTAGAGCGCCGGGTTGCCGGGCGGGTTGCACAGCGAGTACTGGCGCACCAGCCCGTTGGGCAGGTGCACGTCGATGTGGGCGCCTGCGCTGAAGGCCGGCAGGACATGGCCCGGCTCGGCCACCAGGTCCAGGCTGCAGATGTCCAGCGCCTCGGCGCGCTTGCGCGCCACGCGCACCAACAGGGGAGTTTGGGGGTCGCTCATGGTGTTGTCTCGCTGGGTGGGTCAGGCGGGAGCGCCCTGCTCCGCCGCAATCACGCGCTCGATCACCTTGCGCGACTGCACGCCACCGGCATCGATGTTGAGCTTGAGCAGCTTGCGCTCGGGGAAGTCGCTGATGTTGCGCTGCTGACGCTCCAGCATGTCCAGGTCTTCCGAAAAGATCTTGCCCTGGCCTTCACGGATCTGCGCGGTGAGCGCCTTGTCGCCCGGATTGAACTTGCGCGCCATGCCCCAGAAGTAGTGCATGGAGGTGTCAGTCTCGGGCGTGATGAAGTCCACCACCACGCTGTAGACCTTGTGCTCGGCCGGTGCTTCGACACCACCGTGACCTGCATGGGCCACGCCCACCTCGATCATCACGTGGCTCGGTGGCGTGAAGCGGCAGATTTGCCAGCGGTCCACCGGCACATCATCGGCCAGGTGGTTGGCGCGCAGCGCGGATTTCCAGAACGGCGGCGCTGTGATGTTCTCCATGAAGCGGCTGGTGATCACGTTGTCGCCGTCGACCACGGTCTTGCACGGCACCTCGTCGATCTCCTTCTGACCGATGCTGGTGGAGTGCACATAGGTCTCGTGCGTCAGGTCCATGAGGTTGTCGACCATGAGGCGGTAGTCGGCCTTCACGTGGTAGAGCCCGCCGCCGTAAGCCCACTCGGGGTTGTCGTACCACTCCATGTGCGGGATCAGCGAGGCATCGGCCTTGGCCGCGTCACCGGGCCAGACCCAGACGAAACCGTAGCGCTCTTCCACCGGGTAACTGCGGATGGCCGGGAAGCCGCCCACGCGCTGGCCCGGCATGGCGATGGTCTTGCCGTCGCAGCCCATTTCCAGACCGTGGTAGCCGCAGACCAGCTTGCCTTCGCACACGTAGCCCAGCGAAAGCGGCGCGCCGCGGTGCGGGCAGAAATCCTCCACCGCGGCCACCTTGCCCTGCAGCGCGCGGTAGAACACGATGCGCTGGTTGCAGATGGTGCGGCCCAGCGGTTTTTCGTCGATCTCGTCGGCCGTGCAGGCCACGTACCAGGTGTTGGTCGGGAACATGGGATGTCTCCTTGGGTTGAACGAACCGGATTCATTCAGTATGCTGAATGACTATCAGTATACGGAATGTCGCACCCAAAAAAAAGAGGGTTGAAGCTAGGGTTTACCCGAATTTTTGGACTTCGCCGCGGTTTCGTTGAGCTGCACGAACTTGCGCAGCAGGCGCAAAAACTCGGCCTGCTCGGTCGGCTCCAGCGGCGCCAGCAACTCGCGGTACATGGGCGCCACCTTGGGCAGCATGTCGGCGAGCACGGCCAGGCCCTCGGCCGTGAGCGTGAGGCTGCGCTGGCGGCGCGGCAACAGCTCACGCACGATCCAGCCCTTGGCTTCGAGCCGGGTGGCGATGTCGGCGGTGGTGGAGGTGTCCAGCGCCACCTTGTCGGCCAGCGTGACCTGGTCCATGCCGGGCGTGTCCTGCAGCGCACGCAGGATGGCGTACTGCACCGGCGTGATCTGGCGGCCGTGGGTGTTGTGGAAGGTCGAGACCGCGACCTGGTGCGCGCGCCGGATCAGGTGGCCGGGTTCGGCGTGCAGCTCAACGCCGCTGTCGGCAATGGGGCTGGCTGCGGAGCGGGCGGTGGCTGAGCGGGGCGGGGTCATCGGGTGGGTCCACTGTGAGCAATGTGCGGGACTATAGGCCAGCCACTGGCGGGGTCGCTTCCATAATCGGCCCTCCCCGCCCGTCGTCCCACCCTCTGCATGCACACCGCGCCCCCACTGGTCGATCAGCTCAAGCCGCTGCGTGCGCTGTGCGCCGTCGCGGCCACCGGCAGCACGGTGGCGGCCGCAGGTGCGCTGCACCTGTCGCAGTCGTCGGTGGTGCGGGCCATCCAGTCGTTGGAAACGGACCTGGCGGGCGCCCTCTTCGAACGCTCTGCCCGGGGCATGGAGCCCACGCCCATGGGGCAGGAGCTGGCGCTGCGGGCCTCGCGCGGCCTGGGCCACCTCGCGCAGGCAGATGCGCCCGCGCGCCGGCACGCCAGCACCGACGCGCTGGCCTGGACCTTCAGCCGCCTGGCGGCCGGCGTGGGCACGCGCCACATGGTGGTGCTGCTGTCGCTGGCGCAAACCGCTTCGGAAACGGCCAGCGCGCTGGCACTGGGCATCAGCCAGCCGGCGGTGCACCAGACGCTGGCCCAGCTGGAACACATGGCCGGCGCCGCGTTGTTCGTGCGGGCACGCAAGGGCCTGCGCCTGACCGAAGCGGGCGAAGTCACGCTGCAGGCCTTCAAGCTGGCGCGGGCCGAACTGCAGCAGGCGGGCGACGCGCTGGCGGCGCAACGTGGCGTGGTGCAAGGGCGATTGGTCATCGGCACGCTGCCGTTCTCCACCGGGCGCCTGCTTTCCGGCGCGGTGGACCGCGTGCTGCAGGTCCACCCCGGGCTGGCCATCACCATCGTGGACGGCACCTACGACGCCTTGCTGCACCAGCTGCGCCAGGCCGACATCGACTTCATCGTGGGCGCGCTCCGGCCCACGTTGACCGGCGCCGACCTGGCGCAGGAAACCCTCTTCCTCGACCGCCTTGCGGTGGTGGCGCGGGCGGCGCACCCGCTGGCCGGGCGGCGCAACCTGAGCTGGCAGGACCTGCGCGGCGCGGGCTGGATCATGCCGATGCCGAACACGCCCGCGCAGGTGGCGTTCGAGCAGGCGCTGAAGGTGGCGCGCATCCCGATCCCGGCCGATCCGCTGCGCGTCAACAGCGCGCTGATGATGCAGGCCCTGCTGGCGCAAAGCGATCGCGTGGCACTCATGTCGCCGCGCCAGGTGGACGCCGAGATCCGCGCTGGCCTGCTGGTCCAGCTGGGTGTGGCGGTTCGACACGAGCCGCGCATGATCGGGCTGGTGCGGCGCGCGGACTACCTGCCCACGCCGGCGGCGCAGTCGCTGATGGACGCACTGCGCAGCGTGGCCCGGGAGATCGCCGGCGACGCTGAAGCCGAAACTTGAAATAAGCAGAATGCATAGTTGATCCGGCGAAAGCATTGGACCTTTCCCTGCGCCAGGGGGATCATGCGTGGCCTGTGAAGCCGCCAGCACGCAGCGGCATGCATACGGGAAAACCCGCAATCCACCGGAGACACACCATGCAGAAACGCCACTTCATCCGCACCGCCGTTGCCCTCGCGCTCGTGGGGTCCCTCGGCCATGCCGCCGCTCAGGACAACACATTCAAGATCGGCCTGATCCTGCCCATGACCGGACCGTTTGCCTCCACCGGCAAGCAGCTCGAAGCCGCTGCCCGTCTCTACATGGCACAGAACGGTGACACCGTTGCCGGCAAGAAGGTGCAGCTGATCGTGAAAGACGACACCGGCGCACCCGACGTGACCAAGCGCATCGCTCAGGAGCTGGTGATCAACGACAAGGTGCAGGTGCTGGCCGGGTTCGGCCTCACGCCGCTGGCCTTTGCCACCGCACCGGTGGCCACGCAATCCAAGACACCGCTGGTGGTGATGGCCGCGGCCACCTCCAGCATCACGGAAGCGTCGCCCTACATCGTGCGCACCAGCTTCACCGTGCCGCAGGTGGTCACCGTGCTGGCCGATTGGGCGACCAAGAACAACATCAAGCGGGTGGTGACGCTGGTCACCGACTACGCACCCGGCGTGGATTCCGAGAAGTTCTTCAGCCAGCGCTTCCAGGCCAACGGCGGCGTGGTGGTGGAGTCGCTGCGCGTGCCGCTGCGCAGCCCCGATTTCGCGCCCTTCCTGCAGAAGGTGCGTGATGCCAAGCCCGACGCGCTATTTACCTTCGTGCCGTCGGGTGCGGGTTCGGCGCTGATGAAGCAGTTTGCCGAGCGCGGCCTGGACAAGGCCGGCATCCGCATGATTGCGGAAGGCAGCGTGACCGATGACGACATCCTCAACGGCATGGGCGACGTGGCCCTGGGCGTGGTCACGGCCCACCACTACTCGGCCGCGCACAACTCGCCGCTGAACAAGAAGTTTGTTGAAGCCTTCGGCAAGGCCAACAACGGCATGCGCCCCAACTTCATGGCCGTGGGCGCCTACGACGGCATGCGCGTGATCTACGAAGGCGCGAAGAAGACCAAGGGCGAAGGTGGCGAGGCCTTGCTCAACGCCATGAAGGGACAGGTCTTCGAGAGCCCGCGCGGCCCGATCTACATCGACGCGCAGACCCGCGACGTGGTGCACAACGTCTACGTGCGAAAGGTCGAGCGGATCAACGGCCAGATGTGGAACACCGAGATCGAGACGGTCACCGACATGAAGGACCCGGGCAAGGCCAAGTAAGCCGCGCCCGACCTCCGTTCCCTCCCTTGTCATGACGGCGGGTGCCTCGCGCACCCGCCTGTGAGATGCCACGCCCATGCTGACCATCCTCTTCGACGGCATAGCCTACGGCATGCTGCTTTTCATCCTGGCCGTGGGCCTGTCGGTGACCATGGGTTTGATGAACTTCATCAACCTGGCCCACGGCGCCTTCGCCATGCTCGGCGGCTACCTCACGGTGGCCCTGATGCAGCACGCGGGCCTGCCCTTTCTCGTCTGCCTGCCGTTGGCTTTCGGGGTGACAGCGCTTGTGGGGGCGGTGCTGGAGCGCACGCTCTACCGGCCGATGTACAAGAAGCCGCACCTGGACCAGGTCTTGTTCTCGATCGGCCTGACCTTCATGGCCGTGGCCGCCACCGACTACTTCATGGGTTCGCAACAGCAGATCATCCAGCTGCCGACCTGGCTGCTGGGCCGCACCGAGCTGTTCGATGGCGCCCTCGGCATGGGGCACTACCGGCTCTTCATCATCGCCATCTGCGCCGCGCTCACCGTGGGGCTGCAATTCATCCTCTCGCGCACCCGATTCGGCAGCCGCCTGCGCGCCAGCGTGGACGATCCGCGCGTGGCCGCCAGCCTGGGCATCAACGTGAACGTGGTGTTCGCGGCCACCTTCGCCGTGGGTTCGGGCCTGGCCGGCCTGGGTGGCGCGCTGGGGGCCGAAGTGCTGGGTCTGGACCCGAGCTTCCCGCTGAAGTTTCTGGTGTATTTCCTGATTGTGGTGGCGGTGGGTGGCACCTCGTCCATCACCGGTCCGCTGCTGGCGGCGCTGCTGCTGGGCATCGCCGACGTGGCGGGCAAGTACTACATCCCCAAGCTCGGCGGATTCATCGTCTACACCCTCATGATCGCCATCCTGATCTGGCGGCCACACGGCCTGTTCTCGCGCCTCGGAGGCGGCAAATGACACCCACCACACCCCCACTTGGCAAGCTGCTCGACCAGGCCCGCTGGCGCCCCTGGGAGCCGGTGCTCTGGCTGGCCGCACTGGCCGCGCCCTGGCTGCTCAAGGAGCACGCGCTGATCATCAACGAGGTCGCCATCGTCGCGCTGTTCGCGGTGTCGCTGGACCTGATCCTCGGCTACACCGGCATCGTCTCGCTGGGCCACGCGGCCTTCCTCGGCTTCGGCGCGTACAGCGCGGCCCTGTTTGCCAAACACATCCACCCCGACCCGATGGTGGGACTGGCGGTGGGCACCGCAGCGGGCACGTTGCTGGGCGCGGTGGCCTCGCTGACCATCATGCGCGGCACCGATCTCACACGCATCATGGTGACGCTCGGTCTCACGCTGATCCTGTTCGAACTGGCCAACAAGCTCGACTGGCTCACCGGCGGCGCCGACGGTCTGCAAGGCGTGGTCATGGGTCCGTTGCTGGGCCGCTTTGAATTCGACCTGTACGGCCAGGTGGCCGCCGCCTATTCCATCGCCGTGCTGCTGGTGTGTTTCCTGCTGGCGCGCCGGCTGGTGCACTCGCCCTTTGGCGCCACGCTCAAGGCGGTGCGCGACAACCGGCTGCGTGCCATGTCCATCGGCATCCCGGTCGCATCAAGGCTGGCGGTGGTCTACACCGTGTCCGCGGGCATGGCCGGCGCGGCCGGCGCCTTGCTCGCCCAGACCACCGGCTTCGCCTCGCTCGACGTGTTCTCCATCGAGCGCTCGGCCGACGTGGTGCTGATGCTGGTAATCGGGGGAGTGGGCTGGCTCTACGGCGGTGTGGTCGGTGCGGTGGTGTTCAAGCTGCTGCACGACGTGATCGCCGGCATCACGCCGCAGTACTGGACCTTCTGGGTCGGCCTCTTCCTCGTCGTGCTGGTGCTGGTGGGACGCGAGCGCCTGCTGCGGCCCTGGACCTGGTTCTCGCGCAAGGATGCCGCATGAACGCCCCGACCCCCATGAACACCACCACCGTGCTCAAGACAGAGGGCCTGGTCAAGCGTTTCGGCGGCATCGTCGCCACGCAGGACGTGAGCCTGAACGTGAGCCACGGCGCGCGCCACGCGCTCATCGGCCCCAACGGCGCGGGCAAGACCACGCTGATCAACCTGCTGACCGGCGTGCTCGAACCTTCGGCCGGGCGCATCCTGCTCGATGGCGACGACATCACCACGCTCGCACCGCACCAGCGTGTGCGCCGCGGCATGGTGCGCACCTTCCAGATCAACCAGCTGTTCAACAGCCTCACGCCGCGGGAAACCCTGGCCATGGTGGTGGCGCAGCACCTGGGATTGGGCGGACGCTGGTGGCAGCCGCTGGGGCGCCAGCCGGCGGTCAACCAACGCTGCGAACAGTTGTTGGAAAAGTTCCACCTGGCCGACGTGGGCCATGTGCGCACCGAGCACCTGGCCTATGGCAAGCGCCGCCTGCTGGAGATCGCCATCGCCCTGGCCTGCGAGCCGCGCGTGCTGCTGCTCGACGAGCCGGTGGCCGGCGTGCCGGCGGGTGAACGCGAGGAACTGCTGCACACCGTGGCCGCGCTGCCGGCCGATGTGTCGGTGCTGCTGATCGAGCACGACATGGACCTGGTGTTTGAATTCGCCCGCTTCATCACCGTGCTGGTCAACGGCGCGGTGCTGGTCGAAGGCACACCGGGAGAGATTGCCAACGACCCGCGGGTCAAAGCCGTGTACCTCGGCCATGGGGAGGCCATCCATGGCTGATCTGCTGCACATTGAAAACCTGAGCGCCGGCTACGGCGAGGCGGTGGTGCTCCAGGGCGTGAGCTTCTCGCTGCCCGAGGGCGAAACGCTGGCGCTGCTGGGCCGCAACGGCACCGGCAAGACCACGCTCATGAACACGCTGGCCGGCGCCACGCGCCAGCACGGCGGCAGCATCCGGCTGGCCGGCGTCGAACTGCACCGCCTGCCCGCGCACGAACGCGCGGCCGCCGGCATCGGGTGGGTGCCGCAGGAGCGCAACATCTTCAAATCGCTCACGGTGCAAGAAAACCTGACGGCGGTGGCGCGCCCGGCGCGCGCCGGCAGCAGCAACCGGCCGTGGACACCCGAACGCGTGTACGAGCTGTTCCCGCGCCTGGCCGAGCGCAAGACCAACCTGGGCACCCAGCTCTCTGGCGGTGAGCAGCAAATGCTGGCCGTGGGCCGCGCGTTGGTGCTCAACCCACGCCTGCTGCTGCTCGACGAGCCGCTGGAAGGCCTGGCGCCCATCATTGTGGAAGAGTTGCTGCGCGCCATCGCCCGCATCACGCGCGACGAGGGCCTCTCGGCCATCATCGTCGAGCAACATCCACAAGCCATCCTGCGCATCAGCCACCGCGCGGTGGTGCTGGACCACGGCAACGTGGTGCACAGCGGCGACGCTGCAGCGCTGGCCGCACAGCCCGAGTTGCTGGATGGCCTGCTCGGCGTGGTTCGCACCTCAGGAGCCACGCATGCCGCTTGAATCCGCGCAAGGCGAACCGCTGTGGCTGGTGCCCGGCCTGATGTGCGACGCGGCGGTGTGGCAACCCGTGATGCCCGCGCTGGGCTCGGACCGCGAGTGCCACGTGGTGGACCACGGCGAGGCCGACAGCGTGGTCCTGATGGCGCGCCAGCTGCTGGACGCCGCACCGCCTCGGTTCGCTATGGCCGGCCATTCGATGGGCGCGCGCGTGGCGCTGGAGGTGCTGCGCCAGGCGCCCGCGCGCGTGAGCCGCGTGGCCCTGCTCGACACTGGCTACCTGGCCCGCGCCAGCGGCACTGCGGGGGAGGAAGAAACCCGCAAGCGCCACGCCCTGCTGGACGTGGCACGGCGCGAAGGCGTACGCGCGATGGCCCGGCAGTGGGTGCAAGGCATGGTGCACCCCGCACGCCTGAACGACGCATCACTGCTGGAGGCCATCGTGGCCATGTTCGAGCGCAAGAGCGCCGACACCTTCGAGCGCCAGCTCCGTGCGCTGTTGCAGCGGCCGGACGCGTCCGACGTGCTGCGCGGCATCCGCGTGCCGGCGCTCGTGATGTGCGGTCGCCAGGACAGCTGGGCCCCGGTCGCGCAGCACGAAGCCATGCACGCCCTGATCCCCGGTGCGGTGCTGGCCGTGACCGAAGACGCCGGTCACATGGCACCGATGGAGCGGCCCGCAGCCGTGGCCGAGGTGCTGCAGCGCTGGCTGACGGCAACGGCCAAGGCCACATAAACCCGGACCCGACATGAACACCGCCGATTTCGCCGACATCCCGGGCACCGTGCTGTTTGACGCCCAGCAATCGCGCAAAGGCTATGCACTGAACCAGTTCTGCATGTCGCTCATGAAGCCAGCCAACCGCGAACGGTTCCGCGCCAACGAAGCCGCCTACCTGGCCGAATGGCCGATGACGCAGGCGCAGCGCGAAGCGGTGCTGGCCCGCGACATGAACCGCTGCCTGGCCCTGGGTGGCAACGTGTACTTCCTCGTCAAGATCTCCGCCACCGACGGCGTCAGCGTGCAGCAGATGGTGGGCACCATGACCGGCATGAGCGAAGCCGACTACCGCGAGATGATGCTCAAGGGCGGGCGTCCGATCGAGGGAAACCGCTACCTGCACGAGTGGTCCGACCGCCAGGGAACGCCCTGATGGCCCGGGTCAGCGCCAGCGTCTACACCTCGCACGTGCCGGCCATCGGCGCAGCACTCGACCAGGGCCGCTCGGCCGAGCCCTATTGGGCGCCGGTGTTCGGCGGCTACGAGGCTTCGCGCGCCTGGCTGCGCGAGAACCCGCCCGATGTGATCGTGCTGGTGTTCAACGACCACGCCACCGCCTTCGGGCCTGATCTCGTTCCCACCTTTGCCATCGGCACCGGCGAGCGCTTCTCACCCGCCGACGAAGGCTGGGGCGCGCGCCCGGTGCCGGTGGTGCAAGGCCACCCCGAGCTGGCTGCGCACATCGCGCAGAGCGCGATCCAGGACGACTTCGACCTCACGCTGGTCAACCGCATGGACGTGGACCACGGCCTGACCGTGCCGCTGTCGTTGATGTTCGGTCAGCCGCCCGCCGACGATTTCCGCTGGCCCTGCCCGGTGATTCCGCTGGCCGTCAACGTGATCCAGTACCCGGTGCCCACCGGCCGTCGCTGCCTGGCCTTGGGCCGCGCGGTGCGCAAGGCGATCGAGAGCTATGGTGAAGATCTCAACGTTCAGGTCTGGGGCACGGGGGGCATGAGCCACCAGTTGCAGGGCCAGCGCGCCGGCCTGATCAACCCCGTGTTCGACCACGCTTTCATGGACATGATCACCACCGTGCCCGAGGCCGCCGCCGCCATCTCCCATGTGGATTTCGTGCGCGAAGCCGGCAGCGAGGGCATCGAGCTGGTGATGTGGCTGATCGCGCGCGGCGCCATGCCCGAACGCCCCGACGGTCGCGCACCGACCTGCGTGCACCGCTTCTATCACGTGCCCGCGTCCAACACCGCCGTGGGCCACCTCGTGCTGACGCCATGAACCTTGACCTCGATACCTTGCTGGCCCAACAAGCCTGCCGCGACCTCGTGCTGGCCGCCGCCGACGCGGTGGACGGCCGCCAGTTCACCGCGCTGGCCGCGTTGTTCGACACCGATGGCGTGCTGGTGCGGCCCGACGGCGTGGAACTGCGCGGGCGCGACGCCATCGTCGCGGCCTACGCAGCGCGCGACCCCGACCGCCTGACGCGCCACCTGATGTGCAACCAACGCGTGGCCGTGGACCTGGCCGCCGGCACCGCACGCGCGAGCTGTGCCGTGTTGCTGTGGAGCGGCAAACACAGCGATGCCACCACCGCACGCGGGCGCCCCGCCGATCCGGTGCAGCAAGTGGGGGAGATTCACGACCAGCTCGCACGAACGCCGGAGGGCTGGCGCATTCGCCGACGGGAAGCGTGGTTCACGCTGTTCCGGGCCGGCGCGACGCCCTAGGCCGACCAGACGCAAAAAAGCCCTGCAATGCAGGGCTTTTTTGCGATTCCATCGACCTGTTGAACAGTCGTGAAATCGGGTCTGGCGGAGCGAGAGGGATTCGAACCCTCGATGAGGCTCTACACCCCATACTCCCTTAGCAGGGGAGCACCTTCGGCCACTCGGTCATCGCTCCGGAAGCTGCGTATTATGCCTCATCTCACCCCGCCTCTTCCTCTGAGGCGGGCACTTCAACCGGTGATGGTGTCGGCGGTCTGGTCGAGGTCGAATTCGCGGTGCAGCGAACGCACGGCGAGTTCCATGTACTTCTCGTCGATCACCACCGAGGTCTTGATCTCCGAGGTCGAGATCATCTGGATGTTGATGCCCTCGGTGCTCAGGCACTTGAACATGCGGCTGGCCACACCCACGTGGCTGCGCATGCCGATGCCGACGATGCTGACCTTGCAGATGCGCGCATCGCCCACCACCTCGGCAGCACCCAGCGAGGGCACGACCTTGGCCTTGAGCAGATCCATGGTTTTCTGGAAATCGTTGCGGTGCACCGTGAAGCTGAAGTCGGTCTTGCCGTCCTTGCTCAGGTTCTGGATGATCACATCGACTTCGATGTTGGCATCGGCCACCGCACCCAGGATCTGGTAGGCGATGCCGGGGGTGTCGGGCACGCCGAGCACGGAGATCTTGGCTTCGTCGCGGTTGAACGCAATGCCTGAGACGACGGCTTGTTCCATGGTTTCTTCCTCCTCAAAAGTGATCAGGGTGCCGGACGCGGCTTCTTCATTCAGATCGATGTCCCAGGGCGTGAAGCTCGAAAGCACGCGCAGGGGAACCTTGTACTTGCCGGCAAATTCAACCGAGCGGATCTGCAGCACCTTGCTGCCCATGCTGGCCATCTCCAGCATTTCCTCGAAGCTCACGCGCTCCAGGCGGCGGGCCTCGGGCACCACACGTGGGTCGGTGGTGTAGACGCCGTCCACGTCGGTGTAGATCAGGCACTCGGCCGCCTTGAGGGCTGCGGCCACGGCCACGGCCGAGGTGTCGCTGCCGCCGCGGCCCAGGGTGGTGATGTGGCCCTCAGGGTCCACGCCCTGGAAGCCGGTGACGATGACCACCTTGCCGGCGTTCAGATCGGCCCGGATGCGCACGTCGTCGATCGATTCGATGCGGGCCTTGGTGAAGGCGCTGTTGGTCTTGATCGGCACCTGCCAGCCGGCGTAGCTCACCGACTCCATGCCTTCGGCCTGCAGCGCGATGGCCAACAGGGCAGAAGACGCCTGCTCGCCTGTGGAGGCCAGCATGTCGAGTTCGCGGCTGTAAGCGCTGGTCGCTTTGGCGGGTGCGAGTTCCTTGGCCAGGCCGAGCAGGCGGTTGGTCTCGCCGCTCATGGCACTGGGCACGACCACGAGCTGGTGGCCTGCGCGGTGCCACTTGGCCACGCGTTTGGCCACATTGCGGATGCGCTCGGTCGACCCCATGGAGGTGCCGCCGTACTTGTGAACTATCAAGGCCATCGGGTTG
>Ga0210248_100018_pt1 | contig 158678 bp, 160 predicted proteins | sample ChrtobMetP3_32mM_FD_155493 | JGI IMG/M metagenome (GOLD analysis project Ga0210248, IMG submission 155493) | Chrysochromulina tobin associated microbial communities from unialgal haptophyte culture, Seattle, Washington, United States - P3_32mM | ecosystem: Host-associated > Algae > Haptophytes...
CAGCAGGCCCCAAGTCTGAAAAGGAGAAAACGAAGCACTTATCCACAACGTGAGCTGCTTTGCTCACACAAGCGGGTGGGTCAGCATTCGATGGAAATCTCGGGTCAGAGATCAGTGGAACTCAACAAGCTTGTGCACGGAATGGGCTTCAGGTATCGCTTGCACCGAAAGGATTTGCCAGGTTCGCCGGATCTTGTTTTTCCGCGAATGAAGAAGGTGACTTTCGTGCATGGCTGTTTCTGGCATCGGCATCCTGGTTGCAGGTTTGCCTACACCCCGAAGTCGAATGCGCAGTTCTGGCTGAATAAGTTGGAGGGCAACACGCGGCGCGATGCATTGGCTTTGGCAGCGCTGGTTGCCCTGGGATGGCAGTTTCTGATCGTTTGGGAGTGCGAGGTTTGCGATCTGCCTCAGCTGACCCGGAAGCTGAGGTCGTTCCTGGAGGCAGATCACTGCTGATCATTGAGCTGGATGGCGACGGACTTTCTCTGAGATTTTCGGCACCGCAGCCGACCTTGCTGTTGGTCTCGTTGGTCTCTACCTTTGTCTTTTGGGTATCAATGGTCTGTTCGGTCATGTTGTGCATCGAACAGTGAACTCCGGGCAGGTTCCCCGGGTTTAAGTGGCCTCACCCCCCACCAAGCCACCCCCACCGCCACCGCAAACCCCGTGTACCCCGCCACAAACACCCACCAGGGCGCCTCCCAGTACAGCAGGCGTGACAGCCAGTGCTCGATGAAGCTTTCGCGGTAGCCGCTTTGGCCGGCGAGGCGGCGCAGGTCTTGTTCCCACACGGTCAGGGGGCAGAGCTGGCCGAGCCAGGCCTGGGCGGCGATGAAGACCATCAGGGCCAGGTGGGTGAGGCGCAGGCCGAAGTGGCGCACCCAGCGCCAGCCCAGGGCACCGCCGAGCAAGACGAGGGGCAGCAGGCCGACCACGAAGAGCACGATGCCCATGTGCAGCGCCAGGATGGCGTCGGCGAGCCACAGGGCTTGGGTGGGTGTCATGGTTCAGCCCAGCGCATTGGTGTCGATGTCGGGGTGCCGTTTGCGGAGGGCTTTCAGGCCTTCCAGCGCGCGGCGTTGCCAGCCCGGGCCGCGGTTGATCAGGTCGAGCCAGGTCTCGTTCAAAAGGTCGGCGTCGTTCTCGGCCAGGTATTCAATGAGCGACGCGGCCTGGTCGAGGTCTTTGGTGGCCTTCACCCGCATGTCTTGTGGGCGCTCGCCGTACACCAGCAGCTTGTGCAGGGCATACTTTTCGGGGGGCGGCGCGTTCACGGTGATGGCGCCGCGTTGCGCGAGCAACGTCACCTGAATGGGCGCCTCCATGGAAAACTCCATGAACTTCAAGGGCTGCATCGTGGCGTTCAAGGCCTTGATCAACACGGGTGTGTCGCCGCCCCGGTGGGTTGAGGTCACAAAGTCGATCTGCAAATCCTGCTCGTCGGACTTGATGTAAGTGGTGAGGCTGCTTACCGGCACAAAGCCCATCTTGAGTGCTTCGATTTCGCTGCCCATGTCCATGGTCACGTCCGACGGAATGGCCACCGACACGTTGCGCCCCGCGTGTGCGAAGTCAAGGTCGACGGTTTGTGCACCAGCATGCCAGCGCACACCCAGGTAGTTCTGGTACGCCATGTACACATGTGTGCCCACCAGGATGCCGCCCGCCATGAAGAAGCCGGCATCGGCCAACCGCTCGATGATCTTGGCGTGAGAGGGAACGATGGCCGGGCAGCCCGCTGCAATGGCCTGGCGCGTCAGCTGCCGCAGGTGCGTTTTGGATTCATCACCTTGGCGGTGCAGCTCGATCATGGCTGTGAGCTCGTCGCTGTCCGTGCCCAGGAAGATCTGCTTTTGTTTGCCCGTCAGGTCGGCGGTCTGGTAGTACCAGTAGTGGTGGCCCTTGACGGATTTGCGGGAGAAGCTGCCCGGCAGTGATGCCACCGAACGAACGCTGTCCAGCATGCTCGCGCTTCTCACCGCGGCGTACGCGGTCTGGGCTGCGGTCGAGAGTGGTGTGTAGAGCATGCTCGTTATACTGAAAAAAATAAAAGTCAGTATAACCAGCTGCTTCATGGGTTGGAAGCCCGGAAACCCACCGGCGAAAAAAAACCGCCAGCACACAAGGTGTTGGCGGTTTCACGCATGGCCTGCCGAGGCAGGCAACGTGTCATTCGTTGATCACACAGCGCTCACTTGGCGGCGTCGATCTTCATGTACTCGGACACCACTTTCCAGCGGTTGTCCTGCAGCTGCGAGAGGCGGGTTGAATTGCTGCCCAGGCGCTTGGTGGGGCTGAAGGTCATTTCGGCGCTGCCGAAGATATCGGGCGGAATGACCATGGTGTCCATCGCCTTGATGAAGCTCTCGGTGGTCAGGTTGTTGCCGGCCTTGCCTGCGGCGCGCAAGAAGGTGTCCACCAGCGAATAGCCATAGACCGAGAACACGGTCGGGTCTTCGTTGAACTTGGTCTTGTACTTGTTGGCCCAGAACCGGATCGGCTGCGAGGCTTCGTCGGTGTAGGGGTTCTGCACCGTCATGGTGGCGTAGAAGCCGTTCATGGCGGGGCCGCCGAGCTTGTGGATCAGGTCGGTGTAGGCGGCGCTGGAGCCGATGAAGGTGGGGTTGAAGCCCAGGCGCTTGGCCGTGGCAATGCCGCCGATGGTCTCGCGGATGATGGTGCCCATCACGACCATGTCGCACTGCTCGGAGGCCAGCTTCTGCATCTGCGACGAGAAGTCGGTGGCGCCGCGCTTGTAGCTGGTTTCCACGGCGAGCGTCATGCCGGCGGCTTTCAGGCCGTCTTCAGCGCCGCGCTTCACCTCCAGGCCGAACTCGTCGTCCTGGTACATGGCGCACACCTTCTTGGCGCCTTTTTCCTTCGCCAGCTTGGGCACGGCGATCTTCATCTGGTCGTAGTAGGTGGCGGCAAAGCTGTACTTGAGCTTGTGGAAGGGCTCGTACATTTCGCGCGCTGCGGTCACCGGAAAGAAGTTGATCACGTTCTTCTGGAACTGCACCGGCATGGCGGCCATGTTTTGCGCGGTGCCGATGTGGCCCACCATCGCAAAGATCTTGTCCTGGTTCACCAGCTTCTGCGCGGCCAGCACGGCGCGGCGCGGGTCGTAGGCCGAGTCTTCCACCACCAGCTTGATCTTGCGGCCGTTGATGCCGCCTTGCTCGTTCACCTCGTCCACCCGCAGCATCATGCCCAGGCGCACCTGCTTGCCAAAGCCGGCAATGGGGCCCGAGAGGTCTTGAATGGAGCCGAGCACGATTTCGTCTTTGCTCACGCCTTGCGTTTGCGCGAAGGCCGCGCTGCTGCCCGCGGCGAGCAGGGCGGCAACCAGTGTCAGTCGGGTTTTCATCTCTTGTGTCTCCTGGGGTGGTGGTCAGATGGTGGCGGTTGAGGTGAGGGGTCAGCTGTACATGGCGTTGATCTGCGGCTCGTATTTGGTCTGCACCAGCTTGCGTTTGAGCTTCATGGTGGGGGTGAGTTCTTCGTCTTCGGCGCTCAGCTGGGTGTCGAGCAAAAAGAACTTCTTGATCTGTTCCACCCGGGCAAACTTTTTGTTCACGCGATCGATCTCGGTCTGGATCAGCGCCTGCACCTCGGGCGCGCGGGTGAGGCTGGCGTAGTTGGAAAACGGCACGTCGTTGTCCTGCGCATACTTCTCCACGTTCTCCTGGTCGATCATGATGATCACGGTGAGGTAGGGCTTCTTGTCGCCGATCACCACGGCGTCCGTCACGTACGGCGAAAACTTGAGTTCGTTCTCCAGTTCGCTCGGCGTGATGTTCTTGCCCCCTGCGGTGATGATGATGTCTTTCATGCGGTCGGTGATGCGGAAAAACCCTTCCTCATCCACCACGCCCACATCACCCGTGTGCAGCCAGCCCTCGCTGTCGATGGTCTCGGCGGTCTTCTCGGGCAGGTTCAGGTAGCCCATGAACACGTTGGGACCGCGCACCAAAATTTCGCTGGTCACCGGATCGAGCTTCACCTCGTTGTAGCTGGCGGCGGGGCCGATGCTGCCGGGCTTGATGCGCTCGGCCGGGATGCCGGTGGACGCACCGCAGGTTTCCGTCATGCCCCACACCTCGAGCATGGGCACGCCCAGCGCCAGGTACCAGCGCACCAGCTCGGGCGAAATGGGCGCCGCACCCGTGACGAGAAAACGCGCCTTGTGGATGCCGATGAGCTTGCGCACGTTGTTGAGCACCAGCGTGCGCGCCACATGAAACTGCAGGCGCAGACCACCGGGCACCGGCTTGCCGGCCATCACCAGGTCGGCCACGCGCTGGCCCACGCCAATCGCCCAGGCGTAGGCGGCCTGCTGGATCTTGCCGGCTTCCTTCAGCGTGATCATCACGCCCGAATAGAACTTTTCCCACACGCGCGGCACGGCGGTGAACACCGTGGGCGCGATCTCGCGCACGTTCTCGGGCACCGTCTCGGGGTTCTCCACAAAATTGAGCTTGGCTCCGGTGTAGAGCGAAAAATACTCGCCGCCCATGCGCTCGGCGATGTGGCACAGCGGCAGAAAACACATGCACTCGTCCTGCTCGCTGCGGGCAATCAGCGTGTTGTAGCCGCGCACGGTGTAGACCAGCGCCTTGTGCGAATGCATCGCGCCCTTGGGCCGGCCGGTGGTGCCCGAGGTGTAGACCAATATGGCCAGTTCGTCGGGCTTGCAGCCGGCCACGCGGGCTTCCAGCATGCCGGGGTGCTGCTGCAGGTGGGCGCGGCCCAGCTCGCGCAGCTGCACCAGGCTGATGACCTGCGGGTCGTTGAGCTCGCGCAGGCCTTCCATGTCCTCCACGACTATTCTGCGCAGCTTGGGCAGCTGGTCGCGCACTTCCAGTGCCTTGTCCAGCTGTTCGTCGTTCTCCACAAACAGCACCGTGGTGCCCGAGTCGGCGCAGAGGTACTGCACCTGCTCGGCCGCGTCGGTGGGGTAGATGCCGTTGGACACACCGCCCGCGCTGAGCACGGCCAGGTCGCAGAGCACCCATTCGATGGTGGTGTTGGACAAGATGGACGCGGTCTCGCGCGGCTCGAAGCCGATGGCCATGAGGCCGTGCGCAATCTCGCGCACCGCATCACCGGTCTGCGTCCAGCTCCAGCTGCGCCAGATGCCGAACTCCTTCTGCCGCATCCACACGTTGGGCCCGCGCGCTTTCACCCCGTTCCAGAACAGCGCCGGAATGGTCTCGCCTTCGAGCACGATCTTGTTTTGCGGCTGGATGCCGGAGAGGTCCCACAAGTTGCTCATGTCATCTCCAGTTTTTCTTCTTCTTCCAGCGCCGATCGGCCCGCACGCCTTCTTCCTTCATGCCGAGGTAGAACTCCTTGATGTCGTCCTTCTCGCGCAAGTTGGCGCAGGTGTCTTCCATCACGATGCGGCCGTTCTCCAGCACGTAGCCGTAGTCCGACGCATTGAGTGCCATGTTGGCGTTTTGTTCCACCAGCAGGATGGTGGTGCCGCGCTCGCGGTTGATGCGCACCACGATCTCGAAGATCTCTTTCGTGAGCTTCGGGCTCAGGCCCAGGCTGGGTTCGTCGAGCAGGATCAGATCAGGGTTGGCCATGAGCGCGCGGCTGATGGCCAGCATCTGCTGCTGCCCGCCCGAGAGCAGGCCCGCGTCTTGTGCGGCGCGCTCGCGCAGGATGGGGAAGTAGTTGAACACCAGCTCCATGTCGCGCGCCACGCCGTCGCGGTCCTTGCGGGTGTAGGCGCCCATCAGCAGGTTGTCGCGCACCGAGAGCAGGGCGAACACCTCGCGCCCTTCGGGCACGTGGCTCAGGCCCTGCTGCACCACGAAGGCCGGGTCCTTGGCGGTGATGTCTTCACCCTTGAACTCGATGGAGCCCTTGCGCGGATCGATGATGCCGCTGATGGTCTTCAGGATGGTGGTTTTGCCCGCGCCGTTGGAGCCGAGCACGGTGGCGATCTCGCTGCGGCGCACCTGCAGGCTCACGCCGCGGATCGCCTTGATGGGGCCGTAAGCGCTCTCGACGTTGAGCAGCTTCAACACGGGGGCGTCGGAGGTGGCAACGCTCATGACCTTGCTCCCACTGCAGCAGGCTTGTGGTTTTCGCGGCGCAGGCCCGATACGTCGTCCATCGAGCCCAGGTAGGCCTCGATCACGCCCGGGTCGCTCTGCACCTGCGCCGGCGTGCCCGACGCCAGCTCGGTGCCCATGCTCATGGCCAGCACGCGGTCGGACACCTTGGAGACCAGGGTCATGTCGTGTTCCACCATCAGCACGGTGATGCCGAGTTCGTTCTTGATGTCGGTGATCCAGAACGCCATGTCTTCGGTCTCCTCCACGTTCAGGCCCGAGGAAGGCTCGTCCAGCAGCAGCAGCTTGGGCTCGGTGCACAGCGCGCGCGCGAGCTCCACCACCTTGCGCACACCGTAAGGCAGGCCGGCCACCATGCTTTCGCGGTGGTGCTGCAGGTCCAGCAGGTCAATCACTTGCTCCACCTTCTCGCGCGCCTCGATCTCGGCCGCGCGCGTCTTGCTTGTGAAGAAGATCTCGCTCCACAGCCCGGTCTTGCGGTGCGTGTGGCGGCCGATCAGCAGGTTCTGCAGCACGGTGGCGTGTTCGAACAGCTCGATGTTCTGGAACGTGCGCGCGATGCCGAGGCTGGCAATCTGGTGCGGCGCCTGGTCGGTCAGGCGCAGCATGCCGTCGGGCCCGGCGTAGTCGATGGTGCCGGTGGTGGGCGTGTAGATGCGGCTGATCAGGTTAAACACCGTCGTCTTGCCGGCACCGTTGGGGCCGATCAGGGTGAACACCTCGCCGCGCTTGACGTCAAAGCTTACGTTGTTGACCGCGAGCACGCCGCCGAAGCGCACGCTCAAACTTTTCGCCGATAGAAGGATGTCGCTCATAGGACCTGCTCGGAGAGAAATACGGACGGCCGCCGGGCCGCCCCAAGGCCGGCCAGCCCCCTCGGGGGGCAGCGCAGTACACGAAGTGACAAGCGTGGGGGCATCATTTGAGACGGTCCGACTTCTGGAAGCTCTTCTGCCGCTTGAACATGCCCTTGCGATAGAACGGGAACAGCTGGAAATAGGCGCGGATCTTGAGCCAGCGGCCATACAGGCCCATGGGCTCGAACAGCACAAACGCGATCAGCACCAGGCCGTACACCGTGCCTTGCAAACCGGCCGCCTGGCCAATGGCCGCGGGCAGGAAGTCCTTGCCCAAGGCAATGAGCTGCGGCATCACGATCAGGAAGATGGCGCCGAGGAACGCGCCGTGGATCGAGCCCAGCCCGCCGATCACCACCATGAGCAGCAGATCGATCGACTGGATGATGCTGAACTGCTCGGGCGAGAGGAACTGGATCTTGTGCGCGTACAGCGCGCCGCCAATGCCGGCGAGTGCGGCCGAGAGCGCGAAGCTCATGGTCTTGTAGCGCGCCAGGTGAATGCCCATGCTCTGCGCCGAAATCTCCGAATCGCGGATGGCGACAAACGCGCGCCCGGTGGATGAGCGCATGAGGTTGGCAATGGCCAGCGTGGCCAGCACCGTGACCACCAGGCACAAAAAGTAGAACTCGTTGGTGGACTCCAGCTCCCAGCCGAAGAGCGCGGGCGCATTGACCACCAGGCCCGAGTTGCCGCCGGTCACGTGTTCCCAGCGCGCCATGATTTCTTCAACGATGAAACCGAACGCCAGCGTGGCCATGCCGAGGTAGATGCCCTTCACCCGCAGCGCCGGCAAGCCCACCACCATGCCCACCGCGGCCGAGAGCAAGCCGGCGCAGGCCAGCGCCAGCGGGAAAGGCAACCCGGCGTTGACCATGATGGCCTGCGTGTAAGCGCCCACGCCCAGAAACGCGGCGTGGCCGAGCGAGAACAGGCCGGTGAAACCCGCCAGCAACATCAGCCCGAGGCCGACGATGGAATAGATCAGCACAAAGGTGAGCTGGGCAAGCCAGTACTCCTGGATCACCCACGGCGCGGCCACGAGGAAGAGGCCCAGCAGGCTGTACCAGAAGGTCTGCCCGCCATGCTTGGCGAGTTTGATGTCCTGGTTGTAGTCGGTCTTGAAAAGGAATCTCATGGTTCTCGATCAGTTGGGGTCAGAGCACGTCGCTGCGCGAGTGGTCTGACCCCCAAGTCATCACACTTTCTTGCGCAGTTTTTCGCCAAAGAGGCCGTTCGGTTTGAGCACCAGCATGATCAGCACCACGATGTAGGGCGCCACGTCCTTGAAGCCTTCAGGCAGATAAAAGCCCGAGAACGCTTCGACGATGCCGATGATCAAGCCGCCCACGATGGCGCCGGGCAGGCTGGTGAAGCCACCCACCACCGCAGCCGGAAAAGCCTTGAGACCGATGAAGCCCATGTTGGCGTGCACGAAGGTGATGGGGGCGAGCAGCAGGCCGGCAATGGCCGCCACCGCCGCGGCCAGGCCCCACACCAGGCCGTTGAGTCGTTTCACCGGAATGCCCATGTAGTAGGCCGCGAGCTGGTTTTGCGACGAAGCCTGCATGGCGATGCCGAGCTTGCTGTAGCGGAACATGGCGAACAGCCCCAGACACAGCAGACCGGTGACGCCGATCACCACGATCTGCTCGGCCGAGACCACCAGTCCACCCATGCGCAACACCTGGCCGGCGTAGGGCACGGGCAGGGTGTGGGTGTCGGTGCCGATGTTGGGGATCATGGTGATGAGCCCGCGCAGCACGTAACCCACACCGATGGTCAGCATGACGATGGAGAACGCGGGCTGCCCCAGGATGGGGCGCACCACCGCGCGTTCGAGCACCACACCAAAGAGGCCCATGGCGATGATGGCGGCGGGCACCGCGAGCCAGAAGGGCAGACCGAGCACCGTCATGGCCGCGAGGGCGGCGAAAGCGCCGACCATCATCAGGTCGCCCTGCGCAAAACTCACGGTTTCGGTCGCCTTGTAGATCAGCACGAAACCCAGGGCGATGAGTCCGTAGATACAGCCCTGGGCCGCACCGCTGATGAGCAGTTGCAGCAATTGCACGCATGTCTCCTGTTGTTCTGGCGCCGCCTTGTCGGGGTTGCGTGCTGCAAACTGTGTGGCAGCCTGTCCCTGCGGTGTGAAAGATTTATAGCTGTCTTGCCCGGGACTGCCGCTAGGGGTTGTCCCCCATCCAGAGTCGCCGACGCGCCATGAAGATGCACCGCATGAAGTCCATACGCATCGGCGCCGGCCTGGGGTTTTACGGCGACAACTGGGAGCCTGTGGCTGCGAGCATCGAACGTGGTGGTGTGCAGTTCATCGCCAGCGACCACCTGGCCGAACTCACGCTGGCCATCCTGCAAAAAGACCGCCAGCGCGACCCGGCGCTGGGCTATGCGCGCGACGTGGTGCCCATGCTGTTGAAGCTCTGGCCGCTGATGCGCGAACGCGGTGTGCGTTTTGTGTGCAACGCCGGTGGGCTCAACCCGCGTGGTGCGGCGCAGGCGGTGCTGGCGGCGTTCAAGGCCAAGGGCTGGCAGGCCAAGGTGGCGGTGGTCACGGGCGACGATGTGTTGTCGCGCCTGCAAAGCGCCGAAGCCGGGTTCGACCACCTCTTCACCCACGAGCCCGTGGCCGGCGTGCGCGAGCGGCTCGTGTTTGCCAACGCCTACGTGGGCGCACAGCCCATCGTGGACGCGCTGGACGCGGGGGCCGACATCGTGATCACCGGGCGCGTGGCGGACGCTGCGCTCTTTCTCGGGCCGCTGGCGCATGGCCTGGGCTGGACGCTTGCGGGCGCCTCCAGCGAGCAAGAGCTGAACCGCCTGGCGCAAGGCCTCACCGTGGGGCATTTGCTCGAATGTTCGGGCCAGGGCAGCGGTGGCAACTTCGGCAGCCAGGGCGCGTGGCAGGCCATCCCCGATCTGGCGCACATCGGCTACCCCGTCGCCGAGGTGTACGAGGACGGCACGGCGCTCATCACCAAGGCACCCGACACGGGCGGGCGCATCAACTTCGACACCGTGCGCCAGCAGCTGCTCTACGAGGTGCACAACCCGCACGCCTATTTTTCGCCCGACGTGGTGCTGGACATGGGCCACATCACCCTGCACGACGAAGGCTTTGATCGCGTGCGCCTCACCGGAGCGCGCGGCACGCCGCCCACCGACACGCTCAAGGTGGTGGCGGGTTTCCGCGACGGTTACAAGGCCGAGGTGACCTGGGGCTTCTCGTGGCCCGACGCCTGGGACAAGGCGCAGGCCGCGCAAGCGACCATCCGCACCCTGCTCAAGGAGAAACGCATTCCACACGACGAACTGTTTGTGGAATACCCGGGACTCAACTCGGCGCACGGTGCGCTGGCGCCGCTGCCGAAGGCCGATGCGCTCAACCAGAGCAACGAGATCTGGACACGCCTGGTGCTGCGCACGCAGGACAAGGCCGCCGCCGACGGCTTTGGCCGTCTGTTCCCCTGGATCGGCCTGAGCGGCCCGGCCTACACCTGCGGCTTCACGGGGCTGCACAACACCAGCGAGTTGTTGGGCATCTGGCCGACGCTGATCCCGCGTGCCGAGGTGGAGCAGGGCGTTCGTGTGGAGCTGCTGTCATGACGAAGATCACCATCCCCCTCGTGCGCATCGCCCACGCCCGCAGCGGCGACAAGGCCGACTGGGTGGACTTCGGCCTGTTCGCGTGGAACGCAGCGGGCTACCGGCTGCTGGAGCGTGAGGTCACGGCAGCACGCGTGCAGGCGCACTTTGCACCCTGGTTGCCCGGCGAGGTGGACGCCTGGACGCTGCCCAACATCCTGGCGCTCAAGTTCGTGTTGCGTGGCGCCCTGCAGGGTGGTGGCGCACGCAACCTGCGGCTGGACAACCTGGGCAAGGCGATGGCGGGGGCGTTGCTGCGCATGGAGATCGAGGTGACGCAGGACGAACTGGACGCTGCCTTGAACACGCCACGCGTGGGTTGGTGGCCATGAGCGCTGTCACCACCGAAAGACACGACGACATCTGGATCGTCACGCTCGACCGCCCCGATGTGCGCAACGCGGTGGACAGCCCGACCGCACGCGCCCTGCATGCCGCCTTTCTCGAATTCGAAGCCGACGCCACGGCCAGGGTCGCGGTGTTCCATGGCGCCAACGGCCACTTCTGCGCTGGCTGGGACCTGCAATACGGCGCACGCCTCGCCGCTCAGGGCGACACCAGCGGCCTTGACCTCGACTTCAACGCCGACGACCCGCACGCCCTCGGCCCCATGGGCCCGTCGCGCCTGCAGCTCAGCAAGCCGGTGATCGCCGCGGTGAGCGGCGCGGCCGTGGCCGGCGGCATGGAGCTTGCGCTGTGGTGCGACATGCGTGTGATGGAAGAAGACGCGTACTTCGGCGTCTACTGCCGCCGCTTCGGCGTGCCGCTCATCGACGGCGGCACGGTGCGCCTGCCGCGCCTGATCGGCATGGGCCACGCGATGGACCTGATCCTCACCGGCCGCCAGGTGGAGGCGGCCGAGGCGCTGCAGATGGGCCTGGCCAACCGGGTGGTGCCCACAGGGCAAGCGCGCGAAGCCGCCGTCACCCTGGCGCGCCAACTGGCCGCCTTCCCGCAAGCCACGATGCGCGCCGACCGCGAGAGCGCGCTGGCCCAGTGGGACCTGCCGCTGGGCGAAGCGCTGTTGCAGGAATGGCAGCGCGGCAAGGCGCGCATTCCCGATGCACTTGCAGGCGCCACGCGCTTCGCTGCGGGACAGGGGCGCCATGGAAAGTTCTGACATCGACGAAGCCTCGGTGCGCGCCGCCACCGAAGCCTGGATCGCCGCGTTCAACCGCGGCGACACGGCGGCCATCTGCGCGCTCTACGACCCACAGGCCGTGCTCTGGGGCACCACCGCGGCCGAGCTCATCACCACGCCGCAGGGCATCGCTGCGTATTTCGCCGCCGTGTTCGCGTTGCAGCCGGTGCCGCACATGGCGCTGGGTGAGGTGTTGCCCCGCGTGTTCGGCGAGATGGCGGTGAACACCGGTCGCTACACGCTGACGATGTCCGCGGCGCCGTCGCTGCGCGAGGTACCGGCCCGCTTCAGCTTCACTTTCCGGCGCGTGGCTGGCGCATGGCGCATCGTGGACCACCATTCTTCGGCCGTGCCCGCGCCGCTGAACGCACTGGCTGCGCTGGCCGAGGCCTCATGAGCGGGTTGGGTCGCGTGTCGCATCGGTTTCTGCGTTGCGCACTTGCCTGCGGTGTGTTCGTTGCCGCGGCCTGCCATGCCCAGGCGCCGCGCATCGAGCGATGTGGCGAGGTGCTGACGCTGGACACCCGATCCGGCAACACGCTGCGTCTGTCTTTCGCGCTTTCGTCGGGCGGTGTGGCGGCCAGCCCCGTCACGCTGCTGTTGCTGGCCGGGGGTGGCGGGCACCTGGACCTGGATGCCCAAGGCTGCGCGCGCAAGCTGGCCGGCAACTCGCTCGTGCGCTCCGTCCCGCTGTTCAACGCAGCCGGTTTTTCCACCGCGCTGGTGGACGCGCCTTCCGGCTTCCAGGGAGAAGACGGACTGCGTGGATTTCGCACCGACCCGCGCCATGCGCACGACCTCGGCGAGGTGATTGCCCTTCTGCGCACACGCACGCAGGGTGCGGTGTGGGTGGTGGGCACGAGCCGTGGCGCCATCTCGGCGGCCAACGCCGCGTCGCGGCTCTCAGGCGCGGCCGCACCCGATGGTGTGGTGTTGACCTCGGCCCTGATGGCCGGCCAGGCGGGCGCCCGCAAACCCTGGGTCGCACAGTCCGTGTTCGACCTGCCGCTGGAGAACATCCACCTGCCCTTGCTGGTGGTGGGCCACGCGGCCGACACCTGCGTGCGTTCGCCCCCCGGACTCATGGCGCAACTCGTCGAACGCACGCGCAGCCCGCGGCAGCAGGTGGTGACCGTCAGCGGCGGCCCTGGCGCGCCGGCGCGAACGGGGCTGGACGCCTGCGAGGGTCGCACGCCACACGGCTTTCTGGAGCAGGAGGCGGAGGTGGCGACGGGCATCGCACGGTTTGTGCGTGGGAGCACTTACTGATCCTGCCCCCACGCTCCGCCGCTGCGCGGGTCGCTGCCCCCCGAGGGGGCTGACCCGGCCTGGGGCGGCCCGGCGCCGGGTCGGGTTTCCTATGATGGCGGCATGACCGCAACCGATTTTTCCGCTCCGGCCGACGTGCTGGTGCTGCAACACCTGTTCGAAGACGGCCCGGGCTTTCTCGGCGAATGGCTTGATGCGCAAGGCATCCCCTGGCACCTGCGCTGCGCCGAAGCCGGCGAGGACTACCCGACCTCGGTGCGCGGCTACCGGGGGCTGGCGGTGCTGGGCGGCGCCTGGAGTGCGAACGACGAGCGACCCACGCTGCGCCAGGCCGAGGCGCTGATCATCGAGGCCGATGCGCTGGGCATCCCGGTGATTGGCCACTGCCTGGGCGGCCAGCTCATGGCCCGTGCGTTTGGCGGCCGTGTCGAGCCCTTGCCCCAGCCCGAGGTGGGCTGGTGGCCCATCGCCCGAACGGACAGCGGCGCCGCGCGCGAGTGGCTGGGCGATGCCGAACAACCCACGGTGTACCAGTGGCACCAGGACAGCTTCACCGAGCTGCCGCCCGGCGCCGAGCTGCTGGCCTCGTCCGCCACCTGTGCCCACCAGGCCTTTGCCCTGCGCCAGCACCTGGCCATGCAGTTCCACATCGAGATCACGCCGGCCAAGATCCAGGACTGGATGGAAGAGCCCGGCCATGCGTACCCGGTGAACGTGCTGCTGCACCGGGGCAGCGTGCAGGACCCCGCCGCGATGCACGCCGCCACACGGCGTCACTTGACCGGCAGCGAGGCCATGGCCGACCGCATTTACCGGGCGTGGCGCTCGCGCTGGCCCGGCTGAGCGTGGCTCAGCCCGTCACGCCCGGCAGGTCCAGGCCTTCTTTCGGGATCGGCCGCGGCCGGCCTTCCATGTCGATCGCCACGTAGGTCAGGCTGGCTTCGGTCACTTTCACGTACTGGCCCTGGGCGGAGAAACGTTCGGCGAACACCTCCACCTGCACGGTGATGGACGTGTTGCCCACGCGGGTGACATGTGCGAAGAAGCTCAGGATGTCGCCCACGCGCACCGGCTGTTTGAAGATGAACTGGTTCACCGCCACCGTGGCCATGCGACCGCGCACGTAGCGCGCCGGCAGCACGGCACCGGCCAGGTCGACCTGGGCCATGACCCAGCCGCCGAAGATGTCGCCGTTGGCGTTGCAGTCCGCCGGCATGGGAATGACCTTCAACACGAGTTCCCTGTCGCGGGGCAGGGTGGTTTCGGGGTTCGGGCTTGTTTTGTCGGTCATGGTCACAATCTCCAGTTGCTCACGATTCTCACGCATGCGCCCAGACAACCCCTCCCAAGCCACCGTCGCCCTGCCCGCCACCCCGGGCGTCCCGGGCAACAAGCCCCAGCGTTCCGACTGGGCCACGCTCAAACGCCTGTTGCCCTATCTGTGGCAATACAAGGTGCGCGTGGTGCTGGCGCTGGCGTTCATGGTGGCGGCCAAGATGGCCAACGTGAGCGTGCCGCTGCTGCTGAAACAGCTGGTGGACGCCATGAGCATCAAGCCCGGCAGCGTGGAAGCCCTGCTGGTGGTGCCGCTGGGGCTGCTGCTGGCCTACGGCGGCCTGCGCCTGTGCACCAGCCTCTTCACCGAGCTGCGCGAACTGGTGTTTGCCAAGGCCACCGAGGGCGCCACGCGCAGCATCGCGCTGCAGGTGTTCGGCCACCTGCATGCGCTGAGCCTGCGTTTTCACCTGGAGCGACAGACCGGTGGCATGACGCGCGACATCGAGCGCGGCACGCGCGGCGTGCAGTCGCTCATCTCGTACTCGCTCTACAGCATCATCCCCACACTGATCGAGGTGACCATGGTGCTGGCGCTGCTGGGCACCCAGTTCGACATGGGCTACGTGTGGATCACGCTGGTGGCGCTGGTGCTGTACATCACGTTCACCGTGGTGGTGACCGAGTGGCGCACCAAGTTCCGCCGCGAGATGAACGAGCTGGAGTCCACCAGCCAGACGCGCGCCATCGACTCGCTGCTGAACTACGAGACGGTGAAGTACTTCAACAACGAAGCCTTCGAAGGCCGCCGCTACGACGAAGCGCTGGAGAAGCTGCGCCGCGCCCGCATCAAGAGCCAGACCACGCTGTCCCTGCTCAACGCCGGACAACAGCTGGTGATTGCGGTGGCGCTGGTGCTCATGCTCTACCGCGCCACGCAAGGCGTGGTGAGCGGCGAGATGACGCTGGGCGACCTGGTGATGGTCAACGCCTTCATGATCCAGCTCTACATACCGCTGGGATTCCTGGGCGTGCTCTACCGGGAGATCAAACAGAGCCTGACCGACCTGGACAAGATGTTCGTGCTGCTGGAGAAAGAGCGCGAGATTGCCGACCAGCCCGGTGCCCAGGCTTTGGCGCTGGACGGCCCGCCGGCGGTGCGGTTCGAGAACGTGCGTTTCTCCTACGAGCCGGCGCGCGAGATCCTGCACGGCATCAGCTTCGAGATTCCGCCGGGCAAGACGGTGGCGGTGGTGGGGCCGTCGGGTTCGGGCAAGAGCACCTTGGCCAGGCTGCTGTACCGCTTCTACGACGTGACCAATGCGGCTTCCGGTATCGAGCCGGGCCCGCATGGCTTTGGCCGCATCACCATCAACGGGCAGGACATCAAAGGTGTCACGCAATCCAGCGTGCGCCAGAGCATCGGCATCGTGCCGCAGGACACGGTGCTGTTCAACGACACCATCGAATACAACATCCTCTACGGCCGCCCCGAGGCCGGGCACGACGCCGCGGTGCAGGCCGCACAGGCCGCGCACATCCACAGCTTCATCGAGCGGCTGCCGCTGGGTTACCGCACCATGGTGGGCGAGCGCGGTCTCAAACTGTCGGGTGGTGAAAAGCAGCGCGTGGCGATCGCGCGCACCTTGCTGAAAAACCCACCGATCGTGATCTTCGACGAAGCAACCTCGGCGCTGGACTCGGCGAACGAGCGGGCGATTCAGGCGGAGCTGAAGACCGCCGCGCGCAACAAGACCACGCTGGTGATTGCGCACCGCTTGTCCACGGTTGTGGACGCACACGAGATCCTGGTGTTGGTGAACGGGGAGATCGTTGAGCGGGGAACGCATGCCGACCTCGTGTCGCGGGGTGGCGTCTATGCGGGGATGTGGGCTTTGCAGCAGAGCGGGGCGGACTGAATTCTTCGTCGGTTTGCTTTTTTCTGTCGTTGCGGGCCGGGCCGAGAACCGGCGCGCAACGACATCAAACCCATCACTTCAAAAGTCAACGGAAGAGTTCAGAAGTGAATCCCCCGCATCATCTGCTGCATGGCCACCGCCTCAGCCGACAACTGCGACTTCCCTCCCTTGTCCCCCTTCGCCGCCGACGAATCCGGGAACATGCGAAAGCTCGTGTTCATCACGATCTGCGCCACCCGCGGCACCATGGCGTGCATCACCTGGCCGGTGATGCCCAGGCGCGTCGCGATCCGAACCGGCTTGAAGATGCAGGCCTGCGCGATCATGTCGGCCGCTTCCTCGGGTGAGAGCGTCGGCACGTTCTTGTAGATCTGGGTCGGCGCGATCATGGGCGTGCGAACCAGCGGCATGTTGATGGTGGTGAAGCTGATGCCCTGGTCGGCGAACTCGCTGGAAGCGCAGCGCGTCCACGCGTCCAGCGCAGCCTTGCTGGCCACGTAGGCGGAGAAGCGCGGTGCGTTGGTCAGCACGCCGATGGAGCTGATGTTGACCACATGGCCCTTGCGTTTGGCCACCATGCCGGGCAGCAGGCCCATGGTCACGCGCAGGCAACCGAAGTAGTTGAGCTGCATGGTGCGCTCGAAGTCGTGGAAGCGGTCGTAGCTGCCTTCGATGGCGCGGCGGATCGAGCGGCCGGCGTTGTTGATGAGGAAGTCCACGCCACCGTGGTTGGCCACCAGCAGCTGCACGAAGCGGTCGGCGTCCGCCATGTCGGCGATGTCGGCCGGGTAGGCGATGAACCCGTACCCCTTGTCTTTCGCCTCCTTGCAGGCTTCATCAAGCTTGTCCTGGTCGCGCCCGCAGATGATCGTCACCGCACCTGCCTCGGCGAACTTGTGCGCCGCGGCCAGACCAATGCCCGAGCTGCCGCCGGTGACCAGCACCACCTTGCCCGCCACGGTGCCCTTGAGGCTGCGGTCGATGTGCAGATCGGGGTCGAGGTGGCGTTCCCAGTAGTCCCACAGGCGCCAGGCGTAGTCCTTGAAGTTGGGGCACGCAATGCCGCTGCCCTTGAGCGCGGCCAGCGTCTCGCGGCAGTCGAAGCGCGTCGGGTAGTTGACGAAGGTCATCATCTCCTCGGGCAGCCCGAGGTCCTGCATGATGGCCTTGTAGACGCGGCGCACCGGTGCCAGCGCCATCAATCCCTTCTTCACGCTCTTGGGAATGAAGCCCATCAGCGCGGCGTTGATGAACAGGTTCATCTTGGGCGCATGGGCCGCCTTGCTCAGGATGTCGAGCACGTCGCCGACGCGGTAGCCCATGGGGTCCACCAGGTGGAAGCACGCGCCACTGCTGCGTTTGAGGTGGCTGATGTGGTCGAGCGCGTCCACCACGAAGTCCACCGGCACGATGTTGATGCGGCCGCCTTCCAGGCCGACGCTGGGCATCCACGGCGGCAGGATCTGGCGCAGGCGCTGGATGAGCTTGAAGAAGTAGTAGGGCCCGTCGATCTTGTCCATCTCGCCGGTCTGGCTGTCGCCCACCACGGCGGCGGGGCGGTACACGCTCCACGGCACCTTGCATTCCTGGCGCACGATCTTTTCGCTCTCGTGCTTGGTCATGAAGTAAGGGTGGTCAAGGCCTTCGGCCTCGTCGAACATGTCTTCGCGGAACACGCCTTCGTAGAGACCGGCCGCAGCGATGGAGGACACATGGTGGAAGTGGCCGGCGCCGATCGCCTTGGCGAACTCCACCGTGTTGCGCGTGCCGTCCACGTTGACCGCGATCTGGCTCTCGGCATCGGCCTCCAGGTCGTACACCGCAGCCAGGTGGTAGAAGTGGTCGATCTGGCCCTTGAGCGCTTTGGTCTCGTCGGCCGAGACCCCCAGCTTCTTCGATGTGAGGTCGCCAAACACCGGCACTGCACGCGCCGCACCCACGCCCCAGTACTCGCGCAGCCCCGCCACCTTGCCTTCGCTTTCCTGGCGGATGAGGAAGTGCACCACCGCACCTTTGCGCTGGAGCAGCTTGCCCACCAGGCGCTTGCCGATGAAGCCGGTGGCACCGGTGACGAAGTAATGCATGAAGGTCTCCTGGAACAGTTGGTGTGTGAGCGAGGCGAAACGCCTGCCATTCTTGTCCACGAAACTGCCCCGCCCATTCCGCAAAAACCCGCGTACGCCGCACCGGCATTAGTCTTGCGCCCCTACACAGCGCGCAGGGCCAGCACGTACAGTGGTTGCACTCGGGCCCCTGGCCTGTCCATCCATTTCAATCCACAGGAGCACACCATGGTCAAGAAGATCCAGAAAAACGGCAGCGACAAGAAGGCGTCCGCCCAGGCGTTCAACTCCCCGCTGTCCGGTGCCATCAAGGACTCGGCCCAGCAGATCTGGCTGGCCGGCCTCGGCGCTTTTGCCAAAGCACAGGAAGAGGGCGGCAAGGCCTTCGAGTCCCTGGTCAAGGAAGGTCTGTCGATCCAGCGCAAGACCCAGGCGGTGGCCGAAGAGCGCATTTCGGAAGCCACCAACAAGGTCAGCAGCATGGCGACCGACATTTCCTCCAAGGCGTCGGGCCAGTGGGACAAGCTCGAGTCGATCTTTGAAGAGCGCGTGGCCAAGGCCCTGAACAAGCTGGGTGTGCCCTCGGCCCGCGACGTGGATGCGCTGATCAAGCGCATCGACGCACTCAACCAGCACGTGCAGCAACTCGCCGGCAAGGCCCCGGCCAAGACCGCAGTGCGCAAGGCCACCCCCGCGAAAAAGGCGGCTGCCAAGCCTGTCGCGAAGAAGGCTGCTGCAAAACCCGCCGCCCGCAAAACCACCCGCAAGGCCGCCACGGCGTGAGGGCTGTGAGGCCTGACGGCATCACTTCAAAAAGGGGCGTTCGCGCCCCTTTTTTGCGTCTGTGCGCCATGCTGCAACGCAGCACTTTCGGCAGCACCCGCGGTCTACACTCAAACGCATGACGACTCCGCGCGCAGCCCATCCCGTGCCATCTTCCTTGCCTGCTTCAAGGCCAGCGAAAAGCCGTTCGGGCAAGGCAACGGGTCCCCGTATCGCACTGGCACTGGCCGGTGGTGGACCGCTCGGTGCGATCTACGAAATCGGTGCGCTCTGCGCACTGGCCGACAGCCTGAATGGCCTCGACCTCAACCGCTGCGATCACTACGTCGGTGTGTCCGCGGGTGGCTTCATTGCCGCCGGTCTGGCCAACGGCATCACGCCCCGTGAACTCTGCGAGGCTTTCATTGAAGACCGCAGTGGTCGGGACAACTTCGATCCGGCGTGGCTGCTCAAACCCGCCTGGGGCGAACTGGCCAGTCGGCTGCAACGTGTGCCCGGCCTCCTGGGCAGCGCGCTGTGGGCCTGGGGCGTGCAGGGCAAGACCTTCACCAACGCCTTCGAGCGTCTGGGTGCGGCCCTGCCCACGGGCGTGCTGGACAACGAGGGCATCCACCACCAGATCGAGCGGCTCTTCAGCCGGCCCGGACGCACCAACGACTTTCGCCAGCTGCGCGCCCGCCTGACGCTGGTGGCCACGCAGCTCGACACCGGCGAGGCCGCACCGTTCGGCAAGGCCGGGTGGGACCATGTGCCCATCTCGCGCGCGATCCAGGCCAGCGCGGCCTTGCCGGGGCTGTTTCCACCGGTGGAGATCGATGGTGAGCACTACGTGGATGGCGCGCTCAAGAAGACCTTGCACGCCACCGTGGCGCTCGACGAGGGCGTCGGCCTGTTGTTGTGCCTGAACCCGCTGGTGCCGTTCCGGGCGCACGCGGTGGGTGAACACGCCGATCACATCCCTGCACTGGTCGACGGTGGTTTCCCGGCGGTGATGAGCCAGACCTTCCGCTCCATGATCCATTCCAGGCTGGAGCTGGGCATGAAGAACTACGAGCGTCTCTACCCGGGCAGCGACATCGTGCTGATCGAGCCCGACCAACGCGACGCCAAGCTGTTCACGGCGAACACCTTCAGCTACCGCCAGCGGCGCGAGCTCGCCGAACATGCGTTCCAGCAGACGCGCAAGATGCTGCGCGAGCGCCAGCCCGAGCTCGCGCCCAAGCTGGCGCGCCACGGCGTGACGCTGAACCTGGCTTCGCTGCGCAGCCCCGACCTGCGCCTGGTGAACGAGCCGTCGGTGCCCGCTCAAACCGCGTTGGGTCGCCAGCTGCACGCCACCCTGGACGACCTGCAGCGCCACCTCGGCACACCGGCCCTGGGCCGCTGAGCGCCATGGCGAAAAAAGCCCCGCGCCGCACCGCCGAGCGCATCCTTGAGGTCACGCTCGAGCTGTTCAACCGTTTCGGCGAGCCCAACGTGTCCACGACACTGATCTCGGCCGAGCTGGGCATCAGCCCGGGCAACCTGTACTACCACTACCCGGCCAAGGACGAGCTGATCAACTCGCTGTTCGAGCGTTATGAAAAGGCGCTGGGGGAGTTGCTGGGTGCCAGCGAAGGTGTGCGCAATGTGGAAGACGCCTGGTTCTTCCTGCACTCGCTGTTCGAGATCATCTGGGAATACCGGTTTCTCTACCGCGACCTCAACGACCTGCTCTCGAAGAACCGCATGCTGGAAACCCATTTCCAGACCGTGCTGAAAGACAAGACGCGCGCCATCCGCAACCTGCTCGCTGCCCTCAGCAGCCACAGTGCGGTGACGATGGACGCGCGCGAAATGGAGCCCACCGCCGACAGCATGGTGGTGGTGCTCACCTACTGGCTGAGCTTCGAGTACGTGCGCGATCCGCGCCACGCGCTGGAGCCCGACAACGCCCAACAGGCCCTGATGCGTGGCGCCTACCATGTGCTCAACCTGCTGGCGCCCTACCTGGAGAGCTCGCAGCGGCAGCACCTGATCCATCTCACAGCGGCCTACAGCCCCAGCGCCTGACGCAAGAGGAGACAACGATGGACAACTGGACACCTTTCCCCTGGACCGTGAACCCCCGGTTCGACGCCACCCACCTGCAGCGCCAGTGGAGCCGTCTGCACATGGGCGATGCCGAGCCCTGGCCCGAGCGCGCCGATGTGCAGGCGGTCTGGGTGCTGTTTCACAACGGCGAGTTTCAACGCGCCACTCTCGAGGGCCTGGCCCTGGGTGACGCCGGCATGAACGTGGCCAACAAGGCCACCTGCATCTACGCCAACTACCTGGAGCCGCGTGAACACGCCCGCCAGCAACTGCTGCTGGAGGCGGCCGGCCGCGCCGAAGCGCTGCAAAAGCGCGAGCCGACCAACGCCGGTGCGTGGTACTGGCAAGCCTACGCACTGGCGCGCTACAGCCAGTGCATCAGCGTGGCGAAAGCCCTCACGCAGGGCCTGGGCGTGAAGATCCGGCAGGCGCTGGAAACCACCATCGCGCTGGCACCGCGCCATGCCGATGCCCACTTGGCGCTGGCTGGGTACCACGCCGAGGTGATCGACAAGGTGGGCGCGCTGGTGGGCGGCATGACGCACGGCGCCAGCAAGGACGCCGGGCTGGCGCTGTACCAGAAGGCGCTGGCGCTCAACCCCGACTCGGCCGTCACCATGTCCGAGTACGCCAACGGCCTGATCATGCTGGACGGCCACAAACGCATGGACGAAGCGCGCCACCTGCAGGACCGCGCCGCCGCGGTGCAGCCGCTCGATGCGATGGAGCAGCTGTACGTTGCCTCCGTACGGTTGGTGCTGGAAGGTTAGGGCAGCGCCATAATCGCGCCCCATGGAAACCAAGTGGCTCGAAGATTTCGTCAGTCTGGCTGAAACCCGGAGCTTCAGCCGCTCCGCGCAGTTGCGCCATGTGACGCAGCCGGCCTTTTCGCGGCGCATCCAGTCGCTGGAAGCCTGGGCCGGTACCGATCTGGTAGACCGGTCTTCGTACCCCACACGGCTCACGCCCGCCGGGCAGACCCTGTACGACCAGGCGCTCGAGATGCTGCACGCCCTGCAAAGCACGCGCGCCATGCTCAGAGCCCACACGGCCGCTGCGCAGGACGTGATCGAGTTCGCCGTGCCGCACACGCTGGCCTTCACGTTTTTCCCCTCCTGGCTCTCGGGGCTGCGAGACACCTGCGGACCGATCAAGAGCCGCCTGATCGCGCTGAACGTGCACGATGCCGTGCTGCGGCTGGTCGAAGGCAGCTGCGACCTGCTGATCGCCTACCACCACGAGTCGCAGCCGATCCAGCTCGACGCCAACCGCTACGAAATGCTGCCGTTGGGCCGCGAGTTGCTGGCTCCGTATGTGAAACCCTCCGCCACCGGTGCACCTTCTTTCCTGCTGCCCGGTCTTGCCGGCCAACCGCAGCCCTACCTGGCCTATGCGCCCGGCGCTTACCTGGGCCGAGCGGTCGACCAGATGCTCAAACAAAGCAGCGTCCCGGTGCACCTGGACCGCATCTACGAGACCGACATGGCTGAAGGGCTCAAGGCGATGGCGCTGGAGGGGCACGGGATTGCGTTCCTGCCCGCCAGTGCCGTGCGCAACGAGGTGGCCGCCCGCAAACTGGTGTCGGCCGGCGGTGCGCTGGAGACGTCGCTGGACATCCGCATCTACCGCGAGCGACTCGCTGCGCGAAAAGGCAAAGGGCCGGTCGAAAAATTCTGGAACGACCTTCAACATCGGCTGGGCGCCGTTTGAGGCCTGCGCGTTCGAAGCTTTAACGCGGAAAGCCGGGCGCGGCCATTGGGGTAAATTCGGACATGAACGCTTTGCATGACCGGCGCTGCAAACAGCATTGGCGTTCACAACCGGCGCTGGCTACATTGGCGGGCTGTCCGTTTCTCACGTGGGGTTTCCCGGGTGGTACGGAGGTTGCATGCAGAGCATCATTCGGGGGTCCCTGTTTTCTGGACGGGCCTCACATCCCGATGAAAACCGTCGACCTTTCGTTTTTTTCACAAGCAAGGAGATAGATATGAAGAAACACCTGCTCGCATGGGCCGTGACCGCACTGGCCGCCAGCAGCGCCCTGGCTCAAACCGGCGACACGCTGGCCAAGATCAAGGCGTCCGGCAGTGTGTCCCTCGGTGTGCGTGAGTCGTCCGGCCTGGGCTACACCTTGGGCAACGGCAAGTACGTCGGTTTCCACACCGAAATGGGCGAAATCGTCCTTTCCGACATCCGCAAGCAGCTGGGCATGACGGCGATGGAAGTGAAGTACCAGCCGGTCACCTCGCAAAACCGCATTCCCCTGGTGCAAAACGGCACGGTGGATCTGGAGTGCGGCTCCACCACCAACAACGCCACGCGCCAGAAAGACGTGTCGTTCGCCGTGACCACCTACGTGGAAGAAGTGCGCATCGCGGTGAAGGCCAACTCCGGCATCAACGGCATCAAGGACCTGGCCGGCAAGAGCGTGGCCACGACCACCGGCACCACCTCGGTGCAGACCCTGCGCAAGAACGAGCGCGCCGGTGGCATCGACTTCAAGGAGGTCTACGGCAAGGACCACGCCGACAGCTTCCTGCTGCTCGAGTCGGGCCGCGCCGATGCCTTCGTGATGGACGGCTCCATCCTGGCGGCCAACATCTCCAAGGCCAAGAACCCCGCCGACTTCAAGATCGTGGGTGAAGTGCTGTCGGTCGAGCCGATCGCCTGCATGCTGCGCAAGGACGATCCGGCGTTCAAGAAGGCCGTGGACGACAGCATCAAGCGCCAGATCGCCGACGGCTCGCTCGCCAAGCTCTACGACAAGTGGTTCATGCAGCAGATCCCGCCTGCCAACGTGAAGATCGGCCTGCCGCTCTCCGACGCCACCAAGGCGGCCTGGGCGGCACCGAACGACAAGCCGATGGAAGACTACGCCAAGAAGTAAGCGCGCAAGCTTCTGGCACGCCCCTTCAAGTGGATCATTTGAAGGGGCGTTTTCGTAGGCGCCTCCTTTTTCCGGGGCGCTGCGTGGACGATAAAAAGAAAGGGCTCCTATGAGCTGGGATTGGCAGGTGTTCTGCGAAGACACCATCGAGCGGCAGCCGGTGCAGGGCTGCTTTGGCAAGGGGGGCGACATCACCTACCTCGACTGGATGCTGTCGGCCTGGGGCTGGACGGTGTCGGTCGCGCTGCTGGCGTTGCTGCTGGCGCTGGTGCTGGGCATCCTGATCGGCACACTGCGCACGCTGCCCGATCGACCCATGGTGGTGCGGCTGGGCAATGCCTGGGTGGAGCTGTTTCGCAACATCCCTTTGCTGGTGCAGATCTTCCTCTGGTACCACGTTCTGCCCTCGATGTTCAACGTGCTGCAGGGCGTGCCGGGCTTCGTGCTCGTGGTCTTTGCCCTGGGCTTCTTCACCTCGGCGCGCATCGCCGAGCAGGTGCGCTCGGGCATCCAGGCCCTGCCGCGTGGCCAGCGTTATGCCGGCATGGCGATGGGCTTCACCACCTTCCAGTACTACCGCTATGTGCTGCTGCCCATGGCGTTTCGCATCATCATTCCGCCGCTCACCAGCGAGACCATGAACATCTTCAAGAACTCCTCGGTGGCGTTCGCGGTGTCGGTCTCCGAACTCACCATGTTCGCGATGCAGGCGCAGGAAGAGACCTCGCGCGGCGTCGAGGTCTACCTGGCCGTGACCGGCCTCTACATCGTCTCGGCCTTCGCCATCAACCGCATCATGGCCTTCATCGAAAAGCGCGCGCGCATACCGGGCTTTGTCGTGGCCGGTGGATCGGGAGGTCATTGAGATGAATCTGAATCTCGACTTTTCCTTCTACAACTGGGACCTGATCACCAACTTCGTGCTGAAGGGCCTGTACTTCAGTCTGATGTTGACCATCGTGGCCACCATCGGCGGCATCATCTTCGGCACCGTGCTCGCGCTCATGCGCCTGTCGGGCAAGAAGTGGCTCGACACGCCGGCCACCATTTATGTCAACGGCATGCGCAGCATCCCGCTGGTGATGGTGATCCTGTGGTTCTTCCTGCTGGTGCCGCTGCTGATCGGGCGGCCCATCGGCGCCGAGGTGTCGGCGGTGATCACCTTCATCGCTTTCGAGGCGGCCTACTTCAGTGAAATCATGCGAGCGGGTATCCAGTCGATCCCGCGCGGCCAGGTGCATGCAGGCCAGGCGCTGGGCATGACCTACGGCCAGAACATGAAGCTGGTGGTGCTGCCGCAGGCGTTTCGCAACATGCTGCCGGTGCTGCTCACGCAGACCATCATCCTGTTCCAGGACACCTCGCTGGTCTACGCCATCGGCGCTTACGACATGCTCAAAGGCTTTGAGGTCGCGGGCAAGAACTTCGGTCGCCCGATCGAGGCCTACCTCGCCGCCGCCGTGATGTATTTCGTCATGTGCTACGCACTGTCGTGGGCCGTCAAACAGCTGCACAAGAAGATCGCCATCATCCGTTGATGCAACCGCTATTCAGGAATTGCCATGATTGAACTCAAGAACGTCTCCAAGTGGTACGGCAGCGTCCAGGTGCTGACCGATTGCTCCACCAACATCCAGAAGGGTGAAGTGGTGGTGGTCTGCGGCCCCTCGGGCTCGGGCAAGTCGACCCTCATCAAGACCATCAACGCGCTCGAGCCCTTCCAGAAGGGCGAGATCACCGTGGATGGCGTGCCGGTGCACGACCCCAAGACCGATCTGCCCAAGCTGCGCAGCCGCGTGGGCATGGTGTTTCAGCACTTCGAGCTGTTCCCGCATCTGTCGGTGACGGAGAACCTCACGATCGCGCAGATCAAGGTGCTGGGCCGCAACCCCGACGAAGCGAAGACGCGTGGTCTCAAGATGCTCGACCGCGTGGGCCTGTCGCTGCACAAGGACAAGTTCCCGGGCCAGCTCTCGGGCGGCCAGCAGCAGCGTGTGGCGATCGCGCGCGCGCTGTCCATGGACCCGATCGTGATGCTGTTCGACGAACCCACGTCGGCGCTCGATCCCGAGATGGTCGGCGAGGTGCTCGACGTGATGGTCGGTCTGGCCAACGAGGGCATGACCATGATGTGCGTGACGCACGAGATGGGCTTTGCGCGCAAGGTCAGCAACCGCGTGATCTTCATGGACGTGGGCGGCAAGATCCTAGAAGACTGCTCCAAGGACGACTTCTTCGGCAAACCCGAAGACCGCCAGCCGCGCACCAAGGACTTCCTCAACAAGATTCTGGCGCACTAGAAAACACCCCCGCAGCGCTTCGCGCTACCCCCTCAAGGGGCGCTCCCTTGGGCCGGCGGAGCCAGACCCTTGGGAGCCCTGGGTGGGGCATCTCGCGCCGGCTGCGTGCTGGCTGATGGGACAATCACGGCATGAACAGCCCCTTCGACACCCTCACGATCACACGACCCGACGACTGGCACCTGCACGTGCGCGATGGCGACGCCCTGCGCACCGTGGTGCCGCACACCGCCGCCCAGTTCGGCCGCGCGATCATCATGCCCAACCTCAAGCCGCCGGTGACCACCGCGGCGCAGGCCGTGGCCTACCGCGACCGCATCCTCGCCGCCGTGCCCGAAGGCATGAGTTTCGAGCCGCTGATGACGCTCTACCTCACCGACAACCTGCCCGCCGACGAGATCGCGCGCGCCAAGGATGCCGGTGTGGTGGCGGCCAAGCTCTACCCGGCAGGCGCCACCACCAACAGCGACGCGGGCGTGACCGACATCCGCAAGACCCACAAGACGCTGGAAGCCATGCAGCGCGCCGGCATGCTGCTGCTGGTGCACGGCGAGGTGACTTCGCCCGACATCGACCTGTTCGATCGCGAGGCGGTGTTCATCGACCAGCAGATGATTCCGCTGCGCCGCGACTTCCCCGAACTCAAGGTGGTGTTCGAACACATCACCACGAAAGAAGCCGCGCAGTACGTGGCCGACGCCAGCCCCTTCACCGCCGCCACGCTCACCGCGCACCACCTGCTCTACAACCGCAACGCGATCTTCACGGGCGGCATCCGCCCGCACTACTACTGCCTGCCGGTGCTCAAGCGCGAAACCCATCGCCAGGCCTTGCTGGCCGCCGCCACCGGCGGCAACCATCGCTTCTTCCTCGGCACCGACAGCGCGCCACACCCGGCGCACCTGAAAGAACACGCCACCGGCTGCGCCGGCTGCTACACCGCGCACGCCGCCATCGAGATGTACGCCGAGGCCTTTGATTCGGTCGGCGCGCTCGACAAACTTGAAGCCTTTGCCAGCTTCAACGGTCCGGCGTTCTATGGCCTGCCGCGCAACAGCGGCAGCGTCACCCTCAAGCGCGAAAACTGGACCAGCCCCGAGAGCTTCCGCTTCGGCGAGGCCGATCTCAAGCCGCTGCGCGGTGGGGAAGTGCTGCCCTGGCGCCTGCAGGCCTGATGTTTCCTGGCGAATCGCCCGATTGGTGCAAACCCTGGTTCGCGCCGGTCGCTGCCAATGGTCGCGCGGTCCAGGTTCACCTGAACGCCGGCCATCCCCTGCCACAAGCCCTGAGCGCGCTGCCGGCTTGCCCGGTGCGTTTTGTGCCGCAGACCGATCTGCCTGCCGGCACCGCGTACGAACAATTCATCTTCGACAGCGGCCGCGTGCCCACGCGCGAGAACCTGCACGACTTTTTCAACGGCCTGTGCTGGCTGCGCTTCCCGCAAACCAAACAGCGTTTGAACCAACTGCAAGCCGCCGAGATTGCCGCGGCCGGAGTGCGCGAGGTGCGTGGACCGGTGCGCGATGCGCTCACGCTGTTCGACGAAAACGCCGCGCTCCTGCAGGCGCCGGAACCGCTGTGGAACGCACTGATCGGGCGCGACTGGCACCGCCTGTTCGTCACGCTGCGCCCGCTCTGGGCGCAGGCGCGGCTGGTGTTGTTTGGCCATGCGCTGCTGGAAAAACTGGTCACGCCCTACAAGTCGATCACCGCCCACGTGCTGCGCGAGCCCGTTCCCATGGCACTTGGCGACGACATCACCGCATGGGACGCCTGGCTGGCGCAGGCACTGAGCGCACCGGTGCTCGCCGCCAAGCCCTTCACGCCGCTGCCGGTGCTGGGTGTGCCGGGCTGGTGGCCCGCGAACGAGGCCGCCGGGTTCTATGTCGACGCCAGCGTGTTCCGCGCGCCGCGGCAGCCGGGTGAGGGCAACGCACCAGCCTGATGCACCGCCGGCGCGCCTTGATTTCGCGCCCGCCAGCCCCATACTGGATTCTCGGTATCATCCGCCGGCCTTCAGGGTGGTGCCGGCGTGTGGTGCCACCGCGAAGGCGGGAACCCGCCAGGTCCACCCGGGTCACAAGCGCAGTCCGGTTGCCCTTTGGCACCGCTGCAACACTGGAGTAAACATGAAACGCATCTTGCTGTTCGTTCTGACCAACTTTGCCGTGATGGCGGTTTTGTTGATCACCACCCGCATCCTGGGTGTGGACCGCTTCCTCACGGCCAACGGCCTGAACATGACGGCGCTGGCCGGGTTCTCGCTCGTCATCGGCTTTGGCGGCGCCATCATCTCGCTGCTGATCAGCAAGCCCATGGCCAAGTTCAGCACCGGCGCGCGCGTGATCAGCCAGCCGCAAACGGCCGACGAAGCCTGGATCGTGGAGACCGTGCGCCGCTTTGCCGAGAAGGCCGGCATCGGCATGCCCGAAGTCGCCATCTTCGAAGGCGCACCCAATGCGTTCGCCACGGGTGCGTTCAAGAACTCGGCGCTGGTGGCTGTGTCCACCGGCCTGTTGCAGAACATGACCAAGGAAGAGGTGGAGGCGGTGATCGGGCACGAGGTCGCGCACGTGGCCAATGGCGACATGGTCACCATGACGCTGATCCAGGGCGTGATGAACACGTTCGTGGTGTTCCTCAGCCGCGTGATCGGTTACGCGGTGGACAGCTTCCTGCGCAAGGGCGACAGCAATTCGTCGGGCCCCGGCATCGGGTACATGATCACCACCATCGTGATGGACATCGTGCTGGGTTTCCTGGCCGCCATCATCGTGGCCTGGTTCAGCCGCCAGCGCGAGTTCCGCGCCGACGCAGGTGCTGCCGGCCTCATGGGCCGCAAACAGCCCATGATCAACGCGCTGGCCCGCCTGGGTGGCCTCACCCCGGGCGAGCTGCCCAAGACCATGCAGGCCCTGGGCATCACCGGCGGTCTGGGCAAGCTGTTCTCGACGCACCCGCCGATTGAAGAGCGGATCGCTGCATTGCAGAACAACAGTTGATGGCTTCCGCCCAACAAAAAAGCGACCCTCGGGTCGCTTTTTTTGTCGGGTTCGGACGCATCAGCGGTGGCGATCCCACCGGTGGTTGTCGCGGTGCCTGAAGCCGTCGTGCCGGTGCCCTGGGTGGAACGAACGGTGGCCGTTGATGAAGATCACGCCCGGCGACACCTGGTAACGAGGGTAGTACTGCGTGCCGATGGTGATGCGGGTGTTGGAGGGGTAGTACTCGGTCTGCGGGCGGTAGATCGGGGCGTTGTTGTAGACCGGCGGGGCGTAGCCCGGAGGGGGCAGGGCGTCCGCGGGCGACACGGTGAGGCGGATGGTCGGACCCGGGTCCTGCGGCATCTGCACGCTGTACTGGCGCCCGGCGTACTCGTAGACCACGTTGTAGGCGACCGTGCGGTTCTCGTAGAAGGTCTGCGAGCCGCACTGGCGGTAGCTTTCGGTGTAGGGCTGGCCGGGGCCTTCAACGCGGTTGCCGATGATGGCGCCGCCAATGAGGCCGATCACCGTGGCGGCTGCGCGGCCGCTGCCGTTGCCGATGGCGTTGCCTGCGGCACCCCCGGCAATGCCGCCGAGCAGGGCGCCGGCGCCCGACGGTTGGCCCTGGTAGGTCACGCGCTCGTCGCTGCACACCTCACGTGGCACGGCCACCTGCTGCACCACCGGCGTGCTGCTGAGCACGCGCCCCTGTTCCTCTTGTGCATGTGCAGACACGGAGCTGCCCAGTGCCAGCAGGCCCATCACGGGGATCAAAACGGGAAATTTCATGGCGCACTCCTGATAACAACGGCAAGAGTGTGCGCCAGGGCGGCCAAGCCATGATGCGTGGCTTGTAAAGATTCGTCACTCTGCGGGTGATTTCACACCGCCGCCCCGGTTCTGTGGGTGTTCAGGAGGTCGAACGCCAGGGCCTCGGCCACCTTGAGGCCGTCCACCCCGGCCGAGAGAATGCCGCCGGCATAGCCCGCCCCTTCGCCCGCCGGGTACAGGCCGCGCGTGTTCAGGCTCTGGAAGTCGTCGCCGCGGGTGATGCGCAGCGGCGCCGAGGTGCGGGTTTCCACGCCGGTGAGCACCGCATCGGCCATGTCATAGCCCTGGATCTTGCGGCCGAACACCGGCAGCGCTTCGCGCATGGCCTCGATGGCGTATGCGGGCAGGGCGGGTGCCAGATCGCCCAGTTTCACGCCCGGCTGGTACGACGGCACGACCTCGCCCAGTGCGCTGGACGGGCGCTGCGCCACAAAGTCACCCACCAGCTGGCCCGGGGCCTCGTAGGTGCAGCCACCGAGCTGGTAGGCGCGCGCTTCGAGTTCGCGTTGCAGCACGATGCCGGCCAGCGGGTGGGTTTTGCCGTCAGTGGCAAGCGCGGTGGCCTGCGCGGCGTAGCGTGGTCCGTCGATGTCGCCGAAGGCGGCGGACCACAGCGGTGCGTCATGGGGAAAGGCTTGCGGGAAATCAGCCGGTTCGATGCCCACCACCAGGCCGGCGTTGGCGTTGCGCTCGTTGCGCGAGTACTGGCTCATGCCATTGGTGACCACGCGCCCGGGCTCCGAGGTGGCCGCCACCACCATGCCGCCGGGGCACATGCAGAAGCTGTAGACCGCCCGGCCGTTTTTCGCGTGGTGCACCAGCTTGTAGTCGGCCGCGCCCAGCAGCGGGTGGCCACTGTGGCGACCCCAGCGCGCGCGGTCGATCACACCCTGCGGGTGCTCGATGCGAAAGCCCACCGAGAACGGCTTGGCTTCCATGAACACACCGGCGTCCCACAGGTGCGCAAACGTGTCGCGCGAACTGTGGCCGAGGGCGAACACCACGCGCTGCACCGGCATGTCGGCGGTGTCGCCGGTGGCCAGACACCGCACCCGCAGCGACGCAATGCGTTGCTCGCCGCCGTCCTGGGCGAGGGTGAGGCCGCGCACCTGGTGCTGAAAGCGGATCTCGCCGCCCAGCGCAATGATCTTTTCGCGCATGGCCTCGACCACGCGCACCAGCTTGAAGGTGCCGATGTGCGGGTGGGCGGTGTACAGAATTTCGCTCGGCGCACCTGCGTCCACAAACTCCTGCATGACCTTGCGGCCGAGGAAGCGCGGGTCCTTGATCTGGCTGTAGAGCTTGCCGTCGGAAAACAGGCCCGCGCCGCCTTCGCCGTACTGCACGTTGCTCTCGGGGTTGAGCACGTGTTTGCGCCACAGGCCCCAGGTGTCCTTGGTGCGTTCACGCACCGGTTTGCCGCGCTCCAGCACGATGGGCCTGAAGCCCATTTGCGCCAGGGCCAGCGCGGTGAACAGGCCGCAGGGCCCCAGGCCCACCACGACCGGGCGCTCGCTTTCATCAGCCGGCCAATCAGCAGGCGCATGGCCAGGTGGGTGCCAGGCCATGTCGGGCGTGGGCTGGATGTGGGGCTTGCCGGCGTGTTGCACCAGCAAAACGGCTTCCTGGGCGGGATCGGCCAGTGTCACGTCGACGATGTAGACCGCAAGCAGATCGGCCTTGCGCGCGTCGAAGCTGCGTTTGAAGACGTGCAGGTGCGCAATGTCGGAAGCGGGCACGGCAAGCGCCGCGGCTGCCAACCGGGTCAGGGCCTCCACCGGGTGCGGCGGCGGTTCGCGGTCGAGGTCGGTCTCGGTGGGGGCGTCGGCGGCGCGGCGGTGCTCGGTCGGCACCTCGGCCAGGGGCAGCTTGAGTTCGGAGAGTCGGATCATGGCGGCGGGGGGCTTGTGGCGATCAAGCAATCCAGGGCAAAGCCGCCATTGTCCGACAGCTTCAGGGCACGACCAGCGTGAGCTTGGGAAAGTAGCGCCGGTAACGCACGGCGTCGCGGGTGAGCAGCTGAAGCTGGTTCACCCAGGCGTGGGCGCCGATGTAGAAGTGCGGCATGGGCGAAGGCTCGGTGCCGCTGTGCTGGCGGTAGAGCTTGAAGGCCTGGCCGGCGAGAAAGGCTGCGTCCCAGGGCAGGGCCTGGCGTTGCAGCGGCAGGTGGGCCAGGGTGGCTTCCAGGTCGGCGGCGGTCTCGAAACGCGGGCTGACCTCGGCCAGGATGAGCGGGTTGATGAAGAGAGGGCCTTGTTGGGCGCAGCGTTCCAGCTGCGCAATCGACCAGTCGGCCCACAAGGAGTCGTCGGCCAGCACGTCGATCAGCACGCTGCTGTCGACCAGGGTGCCTGCGATCGGGGCAGGCTGGAGGTAGCGCGCATCCGGCTCGCGGGCGAGTGCGCTCGCGGTGTTCTTGTGGTGTGCCATCAGCCGCGCAGGTATTTCATGAATTCGTCGGTGCCCATGTGCTTGAAAGCACTGGCGTTGGCGCTGCCACGGGCCCGCTCGAAAGCGCGGCGCGCCGGCGAGACCGTGGCGACCGTGGCCCGCATGAGCACGTCGCCGTTGGGCAGCACCTCGAAGCTCACCTCGCCATGCGGGTAAAGCCGGGCCTGCTCGCGCACCGCCAGGGGGATGGTGACCTGTCCTTTGCTGGTGATTTTCACGATTCTTACCTCCTGAAAGTAAGAATCCTACCGGGGCCTGCGAGGCACCACGGCCGGGGGTATGCGGGCAGGCGGGATAATGCGGGTGTGAAGCGCGCCAGGCCGTCGCTGGCACTGCCTCGCAAGAGGACCCGAAAGGGGGTGCTGGAGGAACGTCCGGACTGCACAGGACAGCGTAGGAGGTAACACCTCTCCACCGACAAGCCGCAAGGCCCTAAGGTGAGGATCAGAGCAACAGAGACGAGCCGCTTCAGTGCGGGTGAAACGGGCAATCTCTACGCGCAGCAATACCAAATAGGCCAGCCTGACGAGACACGGTTCGCCGTGTTGAGGATCCTTGTGGTTCCGCGAGGAGAGTTGGCGGGTAGGTAGCACCGAGCCGGGTGGGCAACCCCCGGCCCAGATGAATGGCGGTCACATCCGGGGCAACCTGGATGCACAGAATCCGGCGTAACGGCGCGCTTCACACTTATGCCTGCGGCAGCCCGTTGTTCAATGCGGGCCGCTTCGCGACGGCGCGCAAACCGTCCAGATCGAGGATGTGGATGCGTCCGCGCTGGTAGTCCACCAACCCCAACTCCTTGAGTTCGACCGCCGCCAGCGTCACGCCCGCGCGGCGCACGCCCAGCATGTCGGCCAGGTGGGCGTGGGTGAGCAGCAGATCGTCGTGCCCGTTGCGGGCATGACTCAGCAGGATCCAGTTCGCCAGACGGGACTTGATGTCGTGCGTCTGGGAGGCTGCGGCGAGCGAGGCAACCTCCTGCGAAAAACCCCACAGGTAGACGGCGAAGGCGCGGAGCAGGTGCGCTCTGCGTGCAACCAGCCGCTGCATGGCTTCGCCGTCGGCGCGAAAGGCTTTGCCACCACGCTGCACCTGCAATGTGAGATTGCCGGCGCCCAGACCGAGCGCGTGCTGAAGCCCCACGGCCCCTTCCTGGCCAGTCAGCCCCACCGCCAGACCACTGCCATCGGAGTGGCGAACGACCAGCGCCACGCTGGCGGTGGTCAGAAAGTGCACATGTGCGTGGGGTGTGTGAGGCGCTGACAGGATGTCGCCCGTCTTCAGATCGACGGGCTTGCAGTGGCGCTCGATCCGCCGCTGATCGTCGGTGGCCAGTTGGGCCACGAGGCCATTGTTTGTCAGGGTCAATGGGGCTCCCGTTCTGGATTCAAGGTCAACGCTTCAACGGGAGTGCCATGGCCGAATGGCCGGTCCAAGTGTAAGCATGCGCGCAGGAAGTGTAAGTGGCGAGTGCGCTGGATGCTGCAAATTCCACCGAACGCCCAAGCCGCCGGACGCGCCGCGTGAACATCCATGGGGAAGCTCAACCCACCGCTTGCGTTTCTTGTGTTCGATAGCGAACACATTGAGGAGGCTTTGCCCCTACACTGTCAGCCGCCCGGTCATGTCGGCCCCGCACCCCATCACGCCTGCGGGCGGGAGCACACATTGCCAGCCGATTTCCGTTCCAACCACCTGCTGGCCGCCCTGACCCGAGGCGATCGCCCGTCCTGGACCGAGCAGCTGGAACAAGTCGAACTGTCTGCCCGCTTCGAGTTGCACCAACAAGGCATGGTGGCAACACACATCCACTTTCCGACCAGCGCCCTGGTGGCGATGAACCACCGTTCGGACGGGGGCGACACGCCCGCGGCGCTGGTGGGCAACGACGGCATGGTGGGGGTGGCGGCGTTCATGGGCACAGGCACCGAGACCCACCGTGCGGTGGTCCTGCACCCCGGACTGGCCTGGCGCCTGCCCACCAATGCGGTGCCCTTCGACGGACAAGCCGCTGCGTCCGTGGTCAAAGCCGTGGTGGGCTATTTGCTGTCGCTCACATCCCAGATCTCGCAGACGGCTCTCTGCCAGCAGCACCACAGCGTGGAACAGCGCCTTACACGCTGGCTGCTCACCGCCTTGGACCGCCTGCCCGGCCATGAGGTGGCGATCGACCATGGCACGCTGGCCGATGCGCTGAATGTGCCTGCCGATGCCCTGGCCGGCGCGGTGACGCAACTGGTGGGCGCCGGCGCACTGGTGTGCGAGCCGCAGCGGCTTGTTGTGCCGAGCCGCGCCGCGCTGGTGGCACGCTCTTGCGGTTGCCATGCCCCTGACCAGGGCGCCGTCAACAAGTCGCGGTTGCCGCCGGTTTGAGCGGTCCGCTGCTCAGAGCAGCCGGGGCATGTAGCCGGTGCGCAGGGCGTGGGCCCAATCGTGTCGCCCGTTCCGGGCCGCCAGGTGCGCGGCGGCTTCAGCGTCGTACGGGACCGAGATCAGGGCGGCGTGCCATTGACCATCGACCCGCTCTGCGATCGCATAGTGGGCATCGGGACTCCCGTTCTCCACCCGGTGGTAGCTGGAAAGCGGGTGGGCGCGGCTGACGTCGTAGGCCGGCATGCCGACCGCGCCCGGGTTGACGATCAGCAGGCTGGTGGTGAGGCGCACGACCCGCGGAATGTGGGAGTGACCACAGGCCAGGAGGCGCACGTGGGGCGGCACCCGGTCGCCCAGACGTTCCGCAATCTCGGGCGCCAGCGCGGTGCGGATCCCCTCACCTTCAGCCGTCTCCAGGAGGTATTCCACGGTGCTTCGTGGAGTGCCATGGCACAGGGCCACTTCGGTGCCCAGACGCTCTTTCCACAGTTCGCCGGTGTGCAGGCGCTCATCCAGCGAATCCTGCAAAGCCGCCAGCCACCACCGGGAGGGATCGTCGAGTTCTCCCGCGGCAAAGGCGTCCGAGGTGCTGCGCTCACCGGTGGCGACCTGCAGCACCTGAGGATCGTGGTTGCCCGCGATCTGCAGCCAGTCCTGGCGCATCAGGAAGTGAGCGGTTTGCAGAGGCATCAAGGGCCCGCTGACCATGTTGCCCAGGTTGACCACCTCATCCACACCACCGCGCCGCGCGATGTCGGCGACCACGGCCTGGAGGGCCGAGAAGTTGCCATGGACATCGGACATGACCGCGATCTTCATGAATGCTCCCTCAGAGATTGAAGCCCCCGAGGCTTTGCAGCCGCTCCACGTGGGCCAGCAGGGATCGTTTGGCCACCGGCCACAGCCGTTCGGGCACATCGTCGTAGGCCAGTCGGACCCAGTCGTCCAACGAGCCCTCGGGCGACGCCTGCATGGCGCGTGCGACCTTGGCTTCGCGCTGCAGACGGTGCGCCTTGAGGTGCGCAATGGCCCGCAAGGCACCACCTTCCAGGGGCGCGGAAACATTGTCTTCGCTGGCCCGCCAATCTCCTAACACGTAGCCGTGCGCGGGCAGGATGAACTCGACCTGGTGCTGCCGACAGCGGTCGGCGAGCTTGTCCAGCGAGTCGAGATAGGCGCCCATGCTTCCGTCAGGCGGGTCGATCACGGTGGTGCTGCCATTGAGGATGTGATCGCCTGTGAAAAGCAGGCCATCCTCGATCAAGACCAGGCACAAGTGGTTGGCGGCATGGCCGGGGGTGTGCACCACTTCCAGCGTGTGTGTGACGGTCCCGTCGCCCGATCGCCCCGTCAGCACGATGTGTTCGCTATCGGACAAAGATCGTTCGGGGGTGAAGCGGCTGTTTTCCCTTGAAGTGGGCGCGCTGGGGAGGCCGAGGATCGGCGGCTTTTCCAGTCCGGCCGTCACACACATGGCCTGCAGACGCGGCGCGCCGGGCGAGTGGTCGGGGTGCGAATGGGTGCAGACGATGGCCTGGATGCGGCCACCGGCGGCGCGCCACAGACGCTCGATGTGGGGCGCATCGTCCGGACCCGGGTCGATCACGATGTGGCCGGTGGCTGGATCGCCCACCACGTAGCTGTTGGTGCCCGGGCCGGTCATGAAGCCGGGGTTGGGTGCCGTCAGGCGTTGCACGTTTTTCAGCAGTGGCACCGGCCGTTCGTGCTGCCAGTCCAGGCTGTGCGCGATCTGGCCGTCGGGGCAGACCAGGGCCAGTTCGCCGAACGGCGGCTCGTGTTCCATGTGGCGCGATTCGGCACCGCGCATGAGGCCGGCGCGGGGGCAGCTTGTCCACAGGGGTTGATCATTCACTGCGCAAGCGTCCAGCACCTCCTGCACCGTTGCGTGGTCTCGCAGACGTTCCAGCGTGCGGATGGTCGGGAAGATGATGAAAAAGTCGCCCGCTGCATGGCGCGCCAGCGCGTCGGCCGGGCGGATCCACAACGGTTCGAACTGTTCGGCTTCATCGGCCACCGGGGACTGGTCTTCGGGCATGCGCGCCACCAGGAAAGGGACGTCGAAGCGGCGCGGCAGGTCGCGGTCGGTGATCCAGTGGGCCAGCACGAACACGCCTGCGCCGTCCAGGGTGAGGCCCCTGGCCCGGCACTGTGCGGCAAACGGCGCCTCGCGGTCCAGTTGGGCAATGTCGCTGTCGTCCACCGGCAAACCGTCGGCCCTGTGTGCCAGCAACACCCCAAGTTCCTCGTAACTCTCGCGGATCGCCGCAATGGCCTGCGTGAGATGCAGGTCGCTCTGCGTGGCACGGCGGGTGGCGATGCCGTGCGATTGCGCGTCGGCTGCGTCGATACCCCCGCCGGGGAACACGTAGGCGCCTGGCGCAAAGCTCGCCGTCATGGAGCGGCGTGTCATCAACACTTCGATACCGGGGCGTGCCGGGTCGGCGCTGTCGCGCAGCAGCAGCACGGTGGCGGCGGGACGCAGCGGCGCGGGTGCGCGCTGGGGATGCAGGAGTTGGGTGGGTCTGACCATCGCGGCATTTTGCGGGAAGCGCGCGCCCTTCTGGCCCCGTGCGCGAGTGAGCGCCGATAATTGCCCCATGCACATCCGATTCACCAAGATGCAGGGCGCGGGCAACGACTTCGTCGTGCTGGACGAGACCCGCGGTCGGCTCGGTCTCTCCGCAGCCCAGTACCGTTTTCTGGCCGACCGCCACTTCGGCGTGGGCGCCGACCAGATCCTGAGCGTGCGTTCCACGCTGGAGCCCGGCCTCGATTTTGAGTATGCGATCCACAACGCCGACGGTGGCGAGGTGGAGCACTGCGGCAATGGCGCGCGCTGCTTCGTGCGTTTCGTGCACGACAAGGACCTGAGCCAGCGCAACCCCCTGCGCGTGAAGGTCGCCAACGGTGAGCTGGAACTGCATGCCCACGCCGACGGGCGTGTGACGGTGGACATGGGGCCGCCCGTGTTTGCGCTGGACCGTGTGCCTTTCAAGGCCCAGGACCTGCAGCCCGAGCCCATGGGCAACTTCGAGCGCTGGCCGCTGGCCCTTCCGTACGCCGGTGACGTGCCGGTGGCCGTGCTGTCCATGGGCAATCCGCACGCGGTTCTGCTGGTCGACGATGTGAAGACCGCGCCGGTGCAGGCCTGGGGCCCGATGATCGAACGGCACGAACGGTTTCCGCAGCGCGTGAACGCCGGCTTCATGCAGGTGGTTGGTCGGTCCGAGGTCAAGCTGCGGGTGTTCGAGCGCGGCTCGGGCGAGACACTGGCCTGTGGCACCGGGGCCTGCGCCGCGGTGGTGGCCGGCATCCGGCTGGGCTTGCTGGATGCGCGCGTGGACGTGCACACCCATGGAGGCATGCTCACCATCGAATGGCAGGACAACCGTGGCCACGACAACGCTGTGCTCATGACCGGTCCGGCCACCACCGTGTTCGACGGCGAGATCACCCTTCCCGACATCGGCTGAACCCAGCCCCGACCCCACCGACCCATGAACACCAACAACATCCCGCCCATCACCGAAGACGACATCGCCAATTACCTGGCCAACACGCCCGATTTCTTCGAGCGCCACGCCAGCCTGCTGGCAGCCGTGCAGCTCACCAGTCCGCACGGTCACCGCGCGGTGAGCCTGCAGGAGCGCCAGGCCGAGATGCTGCGCGAAAAGATCAAGGGGCTGGAGCTCAAGGCGGCCGAGATGATCCGCAATGGCCACGAGAACACCACCATTGCCGACAAACTGCAGCTGTGGACCCGCGCGCTGCTGCTCACGCGCGAGCCTGCCGAGCTGCCGGTGGTGGCGGTGCGTGAAATCGCCAACCAGTTCATGGTGCCGCAGGTGGCCATCAAGGTATGGGGTGTGGCGCCCGAGTTTGAAGACCAGCTGTTTGCGCAGGGCGCCAGCGACGACGTGAAGGCCTTCGCCTCCTCGCTCTCACGGCCCTACTGCGGCGCCAACCCGGGACTGGAAGCCGCCGGCTGGCTGGACGATCCGTCGAGCGCGACCTCGCTCGCGCTCATTCCGCTGCGCGCCGGCATTGCACCGCAAGCCTTCGGCTTGCTGGTGCTTGCCTCGGCCGATCCACAGCGGTTTGCCAGCGACATGGGCACCGACTTCCTGGAACGCATCGGCGAGATCACCAGCGCGGCCTTGTCCCGCCTGCGCCCCGAATAACGTCCCATGAACCCGCCGGTGCACGCCGCCTCCGAAGCCCCCACAGGTGACGATGCCGCGCTGGTGCAGGCCTACCTTGGCCACGTGAGGGTGGAGAAGCGCCTGGCCGATCGCACGGTGGTGCTCTACACGCTGGATCTTGAGCGCCTCACGGCCCACGCGGCCGAGGCCCGGGTCGGTCTGAAGGACGTTCAAAACACGCACATCCGCCGCTGGATCGCGCAGATGCACAGCGCCGGGCGCAGCGCGCGGGGCATCGCGCTCATCCTCTCGGGCTGGCGCGGGTTTTATGTGTGGCTCGGGCGGCAAGGCCTGATGGGGCACAACCCGGTGCAGGACGTGCGCGCGCCCAAGGCCGGCAAACCGCTGCCCAAGGCGCTGGGTGTGGACGAGTCTGTGCAACTCGCCTCTCACGTGGAGGAAGCCGACCACCCGGCGCTGGAAGCACGCGACGCCTGCATCACCGAGCTGCTCTACGGCTGCGGCCTGCGCATCGGTGAGCTGGTCGGGTTGGACGTGACGGCCAGCGGCACCGCACGCGGCTGGATCGACGCGCAGGACGGCGAGGCACACGTGCTGGGCAAGGGCTCCAAGCGGCGCAGCGTGCCGGTGGGCCAGGCCGCGCTGGCGGCGCTGGCGCGCTGGTTGGAGCAGCGCGCCCCCTGGGCGGGCGATGACGCTGCCCTGTTCATTGGCTCGCGCGGCCAGCGCCTCACGCCGCAACACATCCGCGTGCGCCTCAAGCGCCGCTCGCGCCTGGCCGGGTTGGCCACGCCGGTGCACCCGCACATGCTGCGTCACTCGTTCGCCAGCCACGTGCTGCAGTCCAGCGGCGACCTGCGCGCGGTGCAGGAGCTGCTGGGCCACGCCAGCATCAGCACCACGCAGGTTTACACCCGGCTGGACTTCCAGCACCTGGCCAAGGTGTACGACGCGGCGCATCCCCGGGCCCACGCCAAGGACAAACCGCCGAAAGGCTGAGCAAGGGCTGAGGCGGCTGCGGGTGGGCCCGACAATACCCGCATGAAACTCATCCGCCTCAAGCCCGGCAAAGACCGATCCCTCCTGCGCCGCCACCCCTGGGTGTTCGACGGCGCCATCGCCAAAGGCGGCGGCGATGCGGGCGAAACCGTGCGCGTGGAAAGCGCCGAAGGGCAGTTCCTCGCCTGGGGCGCGTTTTCGCCCGCGTCGAGCATCCGCGTGCGCGCCTGGAGCTTTGACGAAGCCCAGCGCATCGACGCCGACTTCCTGCGCGCCACGCTGGCGCGCGCCATTGCATTGCGCACAAGGCTGGGCATCGAGAGCGACGGCATGCGGCTGGTGCATGGCGAGTCCGACGGTGTGCCCGGCCTCATCGTGGACCGCTACGGTGACACGCTGGTGGCCCAGTTCACCGCCTGCGGTGTGGAGCGGCACAAGGCGCTGATCGCCGACGCGCTGATCGAGCTCACCGGGTGCGCGCGTCTGTACGAGCGCTCCGACACCAGCAGCCGCAAGCTCGAAGGCCTGCCCGAAGTCACGGGCTGGCTGCGCGGCAGCGGCCCCACCGCGCTGGTGCTGCGCGAACACAGCTGGCAGCTCGGCCTGGACATCGCCCAGGGCCACAAGACCGGGTTCTACCTGGACCAGCGCGACAGCCGGCTGGTCTGCAGCCAGTACGCGCTGCGCTTGCAGTTCAAGCAGATGCTCAACTGCTACAGCTACACCGGCGGCTTCACCGTGGCCGCGCTGGCCGGTGGAGCAGGGCACGTCACCTCCATCGATTCGTCGGCTCCCGCCTTGCAGCAGGCGGCGGCCAACGTGGCGCTCAACGGCTTTGACGCCGCGCGCGCCAGCTTCATGGACGCCGACGTGAACGCCTCGCTGCGCCAGTTCGTGGCCGAGGGCCGCCAGTTCGATGCCATCGTGCTCGACCCGCCCAAACTCGCACCCACCGTGGCGCACGCCGAGCGCGCGGCCCGTGCCTACAAGGACATCAACCGCCTGGCTTTCAAGCTGCTCACCCCGGGCGGCGTGCTGTTCACGTTCTCCTGCTCGGGCGGCATCGGGGTGGAGCTGTTCCACAAGATCGTGGCCTCGGCCGGCCTTGATGCCGGGGTGGATGGCGCGATCCTCCAGCGCCTGGGCGGTGCCAGCGATCACCCCATGACCGTGAATTTCCCCGAGGGTGAGTACCTCAAGGGACTGGTGGTCATGAAAAAACAATAGGGCGCGCAGGCCTTGGGGTGCTCGCATACACTTGCGCGCTTCTTTCGACCGCCCACCTTCGACACCGTCGCACCGCCATGTCACTCATCCCCGCCACCATCCTCACCGGTTTCCTGGGCTCGGGAAAAACCACACTGCTCAAACGCGTGCTCACCGAGGCGCACGGCCAGAAGATCGCGGTGATCGAGAACGAATTCGGTGAAGAGAACATCGACAACGAGATCCTGGTGGCCGACACCACCGAGAACATCATCCAGATGAGCAACGGCTGCATCTGCTGCAGCATCCGCGACGACCTACGCGCCACGCTGCGCGATCTGGCCGAAAAGAAGCGCAAGGGTGAACTCGATTTCGACCGCGTGGTGATCGAAACCACCGGCCTGGCCGATCCCGGCCCGGTCGCACAGACGTTTTTCATGGACGACGAGGTGGCCGAGCAGTACCTGCTGGACTCCATCCTCACGCTGGTGGACGCCAAACACGCCGCGCAGCAGCTCAACGACCGTCAGGAAGCGCGCCGCCAGGTGGGCTTTGCCGACCAGATCTTCATCAGCAAGGCCGACCTGGTGAGCGCCGAGGACCTGGACGCGCTGACCCACCGCCTCAAGCACATGAACCCGCGCGCGCCCATGCGGGCCACGCATTTCGGTGAGGTGTCGCTCAAGGAGGTGTTCGACCTTCGCGGCTTCAACCTGAACGCCAAGCTCGACATCGACCCGGACTTCCTCAAGGTCGACGATCACGACCATGCCGACCACGATCACGAACATGGTGAGCACTGCGACCACCCGTCGCACAAGCAGGAGCATGGTCACGACCACGGGCATGACCATGGCCATCAAGGGCAGGGCCACCACCATCACCACGACGATGACGTGAAAAGCTTCGTTTACCGCGCCACCCGGGCGTTCAACCCGGCCAAGCTGGAAGACTTCCTGGGTGCCATCGTGCAGGTGTATGGCCCGCGCATGCTGCGCTACAAGGGCGTGCTCGACATGGACGGCACCGACCGCAAGGTGATCTTCCAGGGCGTTCACCAGCTCATGGGCAGCGATCTGGGCCCACCGTGGGCCGAAGGCGAGCAGCGCATGAGCAAGATGGTGTTCATCGGCATCGACCTGCCGCGCGACATCCTGGTGCAGGGCCTGGACCAGAGTCTGGTCTGAGCACCGAGCCGCCGTGCTGTTTGTCTCGCTTCTCCAACGTCTGGGTTTCCCCTCACGACCGGATTCCGGGAGCGTCGCCGCCACCTCGTTACAATCGCGCCCCATGCCGGTGGCCCGGCGGTCTTCCAGTGCAGGTGCTCGCCAACGGCCGAGTCCCGGTTCAGGGAGGGGTATAACCTTCCAACCGTCGGCCATGCCGACACAGGTTGATGCGGCCCAACCCCGCACACCGGACCCGGATCAAGCACCGTCAGGCACTGAGAGGAGACCCGTTGTGAAAGCCCCGGCTACCAAGTCAGCGAAACCAGCCAAGTCCGCAGCCGCGAGCGCCAAAGGGCGATCGTCGGCGGCCAAGGCGGCTGTGCCTGCAGCGCGCAAGCCCGCGGCCAAGAGCGCCGCCAAGGTTGCGGTGAAGCCGGTCTCCAAGTCGGTTGCCAAGCCCGCGGCGAAAGCCCCGGCCAAGGTGGCCGTGAAGCCTGTTGCCAAAGCGGCCACCAAGGTGGCGCCCAAAGCCTCCAAGCCCGTGGCCAAAGCCGCCGCCAAAGGCCCTGTCAAATCGAAAGCAAGCGCACCGACCCAGAAAACCGCTTCGCCTGTTGCGAAAGCCTCCCCCAAGGCAGTGGCCAAAACCACTGCTGCGAGCAAGCCCGTTGCCGTTGCCAAGAAGGCCGCTGCACCGGTCAAGCCCACGCCTTCCCGCCCACCCGCGGTCAAGCCCACTCCGGCGAGTTCCGCCAAATCCAAGGTACAGCCCGCCGCCAAGGCGGCTGTTCCCACCGTGACCACTTCTGCTCCCCGGGCGGCCGCCGCCGCCCCCGTCTCCAAAGTTGCCAGCGCAAAGAAGGCACCGGCTCCAGCCCCCGTGGTTGTTGAGCCCACGCCACGCCCATTGGGCAAACGCGCGGCCAAAAAAGTCATGATGGAGCAGATGACCCAGGCTGCGGTGGTCCCCACCCACGCGCCCGATGCTGCCAAGGCGACTTTTTCCCACACGAACGAACGTGCCGTCATGACCCCTCCCGTCCCTTCCTCGATCCAGAAAGACCCCAAGCGGGCCAACAACTGGAAGACCCTGCCCGCCGATCAATTGACCGATCAGGACGTGCAGGCCATGCCCGACAGCGAATACATGAGCGATCTGCAGCTGGCCTATTTCCGCCGCAAGCTGTCACAGCTGAAGGCCGACATGCTGGCCAACGCGGGCGAGACCACCGAGCACTTGCGCGAAGACACGGTTGTGGTGCCCGATCCAGCCGATCGCGCCACCATCGAAGAAGAGCATGCCCTGGAGCTGCGCACCCGTGACCGCGAGCGCAAGCTGCTCAAGAAGATCGAACAGGCCATTGTCCGTATCGATTCGGGCGACTACGGTTACTGCGAAGAGACCGGTGAGCCCATCGGTGTGGGCCGGCTGATGGCCCGCCCGACCGCCAGTCTGTCGCTTGAAGCCCAGCAGCGGCGCGAACTCAAGCAGAAGATGTTCGGGGACTGATCCTTCCACTTCGATTCCGACTCCGACCCCTTTCCGGCACCCAACCACCCATGTCCAAGGACGATTCCAACGGCGGCTTTCTCTCGAAGGTGGTGAAGTTCGTGCGTCATCCGACCACGAGCTGGGCCGACCTGGACACGCGCCAGGCCGACCGCGAGAGCGAGTACAGCAAGGCGGCGCTGAAGGAGATGATCGAGCGCAAGCGGCGCAACGACTTCGTGCGCAAGCGTGAATTCGACATGCTGCGCAAGATCCGCAGCCGCGAGGGTACGAGCCCCGAGGGTCCAGGCATGCGGCCTTCGTTCTTCCAGAGCAGCCTGCCCTCCAAGCCCGACGACCGTGCCGAGACGCTGAAGAAGATCGACGAGATCGAAGCCCAGATGTCGATGCAGTGGTGGAAGACCAAGGGCCCCGATTCGCTGGTGAGCACCGGTTCCAGCCTCAACCCTGCGGCGGTCAACAATTCGGGTGGCTCGCCGCTCAAGGCCAAGGAAGAGGTTCCGGCTGCCACGCCAGACCTCCAGGCGCGCAAACGCCAGGCGCAGTACGACGAGACCGAACCCGCTCCGCTGCCTGTGGCCACCGGGAAGGCGCAGTTCGGCGCCGCTGACACCCGCAACCCCACCCCGGTCGAGCAAACGCACCCCAGCGCAGCCGCCAAGACCCCTCAGGGTCCAAGCCGCACCGGCCTGATGGCGCCCACCCAGCCCAGCGAGCTCGGCAGCTCCCATTCCGTCGGCGGTGCGTTTTCCGCGTCGCATTTCTATTCGCTCGACGTGCAGGAGATCGTTCAGGATCCCGACGTCGAAGAAGCCGCCATCCGTTTCGCCAATGGCGATGACGCGGGCGCCGAACAAGGGTTGATGGAAGTGCTGGGCGAGGGCGGTGCGAAAGTCGACGAAATCGACGACTGGCTGGCTTTGTTCGACCTCTACCGTGCCACCGGCCAGCTGGCGCCCTTCGAGAGTCGCGCGGTCGATTTTGTCAACCGCTTCAGCCGTTCCGCTCCCCAGTGGTACGACATGCCGGAGACGGTGTCGTCGATGACCGGGAAGACCTTCACGCCCACCGCCAGCAACAACCGCGCGGTCTGGGTGAGCGAAGCCGAGCTGGACGCCCACGCGGTCGGCACATTGCAGAACGTCTTGCTGCGAGCCAAACAGCCCTGGGTGCTCGACTGGACGCCCATGGAATCCATGGACCTCAAGGCCGCGCGCGCCTTGCTGGGCATCTTCACGCTCTGGGGCGACCAGGACGTGGAGCTGCGGTTCCTGGGCTCGGCCGTGTTCCGTGACCTCCTGAAGCACTACACCCCCTCGGGCCGCCGCGATGTGGAGCAGCTCTGGTGGGAACTGCGCATGGCGGTGCTTCGCGTGATGAACCGGCCCGACGAGTTCGAGCTGACCGCGCTGGACTTTTGTGTGACCTACGAGGTGTCTCCGCCGGGCTGGGAAAAGCCGCGATGCCACGTCACGTCCATCACCGCAGACCGCTCGGACGATGCGGGCCAGTCCGTGTTGAGCGAAGCCGTGCTGGAGGCTGTGCCTTCGGCCTACCCGAGCGAATCTCCGAGCGAGCAGCCTTCTGAATTCAACCATCTCGGCCTGGTGGAGCTCTCGGGCGAGATCCGGGGCGACCCACAGGCCACGCTGGACATGCTGGAGCGCCGGCTCATGGGCGCCGACGTGCTGATCATTTCGTGCCGCAACCTGATCCGGGTGGACTTCTCTGCCGCGGGCACCTTGCTCAACTGGGTGTCGCAGCACCACGCCGAGCGGCGTCTGGTGCAGTTTGTGGACGCGCACCGCCTGGTGTCGGCCTTCTTCCACGTCATCGGCATCACCGAGTACGCCAAGGTTGTGGTCCGCAACGACTGATCCGCATCGCGCGGTTCACACACGTTGTTTCAAACAACGTCGCCGGGGACAGTTGCAGGCCCCCGGATCAACCCCAACTGAAAGCCATGGAATCATTTCACGGAACCACGATCGTCTGCGTGCGTCGACAGACGCCTGAAGGCATTCAGGTCGCCATCGGTGGCGACGGCCAGGTCACCCTGGGCCACATCATCGTCAAGGGCACAGCCCGCAAGGTACGCAAGCTGCACCACGACAAGGTGCTGGCCGGATTTGCCGGCGCCACGGCCGACGCCTTCACATTGTTCGAGCGCTTTGAAGCCAAGCTGGAAAAACACCAGGGGCACCTGGTGCGCGCCGCCATCGAGCTCACGCGCGACTGGCGCACCGACCGCGTGCTGCGCCGCCTGGAGGCCATGCTCGCCGTGGCCGATCAGAGTGCCTCACTGATCATCACCGGCAACGGTGATGTGCTGGAGCCCGAACACGGCATTGTGGCCATCGGATCGGGTGGGGCCTACGCGCAGGCCGCGGCGAAAGCACTGCTGGACCATACCGAGCTCAGCGCCGAGGACATCGTTCGTCGCTCCCTTGGTATTGCGGGCGAGCTTTGCATCTACACCAACATGAATCACACGGTGGAGGTGCTCTGACATGTCATCCATGACGCCGCAAGAGATCGTTTCCGAACTCGACCGTTTCATCATCGGACAGAAGGGCGCCAAACGCGCCGTGGCCATTGCGTTGCGCAACCGCTGGCGGCGCCAGCAGGTCGACGACAAGCTGCGGCCCGAGATCACGCCCAAGAACATCCTCATGATCGGCCCCACCGGGGTGGGAAAGACCGAGATCGCGCGCCGCCTGGCACGGTTGGCGGACGCGCCCTTCATCAAGGTCGAGGCCACCAAGTTCACCGAAGTGGGTTACGTGGGCAAGGATGTGGACAGCATCATCCGCGACCTGGCCGAGATCGCGATCAAACAAACGCGCGAAGTGGAGATGCGCAAACAACGCGTGCGCGCCGAAGATGCGGCCGAAGACCGCATCCTGGACATCCTCATTCCACCGGCCCGCAGCGCGGAACCAACGACCAACGTGGTGCCGCTGCCCGAGAGCACCGCGCGGCAGAACTTCCGCAAGAAGCTGCGCGAAGGCGACCTGAACGAGCGCGAGATCGAGATCGACCTGCTGGAAGCGCGCCCTGCCATGGAGATCATGGGCCCGGCCGGCATGGAAGAGATGGCCGAGCAACTGCGCGGCATGTTCAGCCAGATTGGCGCCGGCAAGCGGCAGACCCGCAAGCTCAAGATCGGTGAAGCCATGAAACTGCTGATCGACGAAGAGGCGGGCAAACTGGTCAATGAAGACGACATCAAGACCCGCGCCCTGCACAACGCAGAGCAGAACGGCATCGTCTTCATCGACGAGATCGACAAGGTGACCTCGCGCAGCGATTCCGGCAGCGCCGAGGTCTCGCGCCAGGGCGTGCAGCGCGACCTGTTGCCGCTGGTGGAAGGCACGACCGTGACCACCAAGTACGGTGTGATCAAGACCGACCACATCCTCTTCATCGCCAGCGGCGCCTTCCACCTGGCCAAGCCGAGCGATCTCATCCCCGAGCTGCAGGGTCGCTTTCCGATCCGGGTGGAGTTGCAGTCGCTCTCGGTCGATGACTTCGAGGCCATCCTCACCCAGACCCACGCCTCGCTGGTGCGCCAATACCAGGCACTGCTGGCCACCGAAGGTGTGACGCTCGAGTTTTCGCCCGAAGGTATTCGCCAGCTCGCGCAGATCGCCTGTGACGTGAACGAGCGCACCGAAAACATCGGCGCGCGCCGCCTGGCCACGGTGATGGAGCATCTGCTCGACGAGGTGAGCTTTGACGCCACCAAGTTGCAGGGCCAGACCATCACCATCGATGCGGACTATGTGAACGGGCGCCTGGCCGCGCTCAGCCGCAACGAAGACCTCTCGCGCTACATCCTTTGAGCGCGTGTCGGACCCCCGCCGGGTTCGACAACCCCAAGGCCACCAACGCAAGCCGTTGGTCGGCCGCTCTCGCAGCCGGCACCCGGCTGGACGACCCCGGACCCCGCAGGGTTTTGAAGCATCACTTGCAGAGGTGGTTGTAAGTGCTTGCTTTTAATGCATTTTTGATCCAAAAAACGGCTTCAAAATGTATCCTAAGTGGTTGATTTCATTGGAAAAAATTTGTCGCCGCTGAGTTGCATGCCTTGGTTTTCCTGATAAAGTGGAAAAAAGTGCATTTAAGTGGTGAAAAGTGTTTTCCAAGGATTGATCGCGGTGTTTCAGGGTGCTTCTTCTCTCAGTCTCGACGCCAAGGGTCGGCTCTCGGTGCCAACCCGGCACCGCGACGCCCTGAGCGCGGCTGCGAGCCAGCTCACCATCACCAAACACCCCCACGGCTGCCTGATGATTTTCCCCCGCAGCGCGTGGGAGCAGTTCCGCGATCGCATCGCCTCGCTGCCCATGCAGGCGCAGTGGTGGAAGCGCATTTTTCTGGGCAATGCCATGGACGTGGAGATGGACGGCACCGGCCGCGTGCTGGTTTCGCCCGAGTTGCGCGCTGGCGCCGGCATCACCAAAGACGTGGTGCTGCTCGGCATGGGCGCCTATTTCGAACTGTGGGACGCGCAGGTGTACGCTGCCCAGGAAGCCGAAGCGATGAAGGCCGACATGCCCGATGTCTTCAAGGACTTCTCTTTCTAAGGGCGATGGTGCAAGGCACATGGATTCATCAAACCGTCCTGTTGAACGAAGCCGTGCAAGCACTGGCGATCAACCCGGACGGTCATTACGTCGACGCCACGTTCGGGCGCGGCGGTCATTCGCGCCTCATCCTCGAGCAGCTGTCCCGTCAAGGGCGGCTGACCGTCTTCGACAAAGATCCGCAGGCGGTGGAAGCCGCTCAGGCGTTGGCCGCCAACGATGCACGCATCGCCATCCGCCACGAGGGCTTTGCCCACCTGGGCGAACTGGGGGCGGCCAGTGTGGACGGGGTTCTCATGGACCTCGGCGTGAGTTCGCCGCAGATCGACGACCCCGAGAGGGGTTTTTCTTTTCGCAACGATGGCCCCCTGGACATGCGCATGGACACCACGCGCGGCCAGAGCGTTGCTCAGTGGCTGGAAACGGCCGAAGTTTCAACCCTGTCGGAGGTCATCCGTGACTATGGCGAAGAACGGTTTGCTCAACCGATTGCAAAGGCGATTGATCGTCGCCGACAGGAACGGGGCCCTTTTCGAACCACCCGTGAGTTGGCCGAAGTCGTGGCTGGCGCGGTCAAAACCCGCGAGCCGGGCAAGGACCCTGCAACGCGCACATTTCAGGCTTTTCGGATTTTCATCAACGCCGAGCTTGAAGAGCTGCAACAAGCGCTAGAAGCCAGCCTGCACGTCTTGCGCCCCACAGGACACCTGGTGGTGATCAGCTTCCACTCGCTCGAAGACCGCATGGTCAAGCAGTTCATGGCCCGCCATTCGCGCGCCGTGGTGGACCGCCGCGTGCCGTTTGCCGAGCCTGCACCCATGGCGTTGCGGGGCTTGAAGCGCGTGATGCCATCGGACGACGAGGTCAAGGGCAATCCGCGTTCGCGCAGCGCGGTGATGCGCGTGGCTGAGAGAACCGAGGCTGCGCCGTGATCAGACTCAATCTTGTGTTGCTGCTCGCCGTGATCGCCAGCGCCTTCTACCTGGTGCACACGCAGTACGAGTCGCGTCGTCTCTATGCCGCGCTCGACCGCTCGCAGGCGCAGACACGCAAGCTCGATGCCGAACACGAGCAGCTGCAGGTGCAAAAACGCGCGCAGGCCACACCCGCGCGTGTGCAGCAGCTGGCCACGCGCCAGTTGCAGATGCGCCCGGTCACGCCGGGTGTGACGCAGTACGTGACGGTGTTCGAGCCTTCGGTGCCTGCGGAGGCCGCCGCCAAATGAGCCGCAGCATCAACTACAGCGCCAGTCCGCTGCTGGCCAGCAAGACGCCGGTGTGGCGCAGCAAGTTCATTGTTGCGGCGCTGGCGGTGGCGTTTGCGGGACTCGCCGGGCGGGCCGCTTACGTGCAGGTGTTCGGCAACGACTTCTTCCAGCGCCAGGGCGAGGTGCGTTTTGCCCGCACGCTGGAGCTGCCCGCCAACCGCGGCCGCGTGCTCGACCGCAACGGCCTCATCCTGGCCTCCAGCGTGGTGGCACAAAGCATCTGGGCGATTCCCGAAGACGTGGACCGCGCCGATCCCAAGCTGCGCCAGCTGGCCAAACTGCTGGAGATGCCACTGGCCGACCTGCGCAAGCGCCTCGCGGTGGAGGACAAGACCTTTGTGTGGATCAAGCGCCAGGTCGACGAGCCCGTGGCCAAGGAAATCGCCGCGCTGGGCATCAAGGGCTTTCACCAGCGCCGCGAGTACAAGCGCCAGTACCCCGAGGGTGAAGCGGCCGCGCATGTGGTCGGTTTCACCAACGTGGAAGACCGTGGGCAGGAGGGCGTGGAACTGGCCTTCAACCAGCAGCTCTCGGGCAAGAACGGATCGCGCCGCGTCATCAAGGACCGGCTGGGCCGCGTGGTGGAAGACGTGCGCGATGTGGTGCCGCCGGTGGACGGTCCCGATCTGCAGCTCTCCATCGACAGCAAGGTGCAGTACTTCGCCTACCAGAAGCTCAAGGAAGCGGTGCAGACCCACAAGGCGCGCGCCGGCAGCGTGGTGGTGCTCGACACCCAGACCGGCGAAGTGCTGGCCCTGGCCAACTACCCGAGCTACAACCCCAACCGCCGTGTGAACCTCAGCGGCGAGCAGCTGCGCAACCGTGTGCTCACCGACAGTTTCGAGCCCGGCTCGACCATGAAACCCTTCATCACCGCGCTGGCGCTGGACAAGGGCATGGTCACGCCCAACACGCCGATCAACACCGCGCCGGGCCGCATCACCATCGGCGGCTCCACCATCAGCGACTCGCACCCGAACGAGGTGCTCACGGTCGCGCAGGTGATCCAGAAGTCGAGCAACGTGGGCACGGTCAAGCTCGCCATGCAGATGAGCCCGCGCGAGATGTGGGAAACCTACGCACAGGCTGGTTTCGGCCAAAAACCGCAGGTGCCGTTTCCCGGCGCCGTGACCGGTCGCCTGCGCCCCTACAAGACCTGGCGCCCGATCGAACAGGCCACCATGAGCTACGGCTACGGCCTTTCGGCTTCGCTGTTCCAGCTCGCACAGGCCTACACCGTGTTTGCACGGGACGGCGAGCTGATCCCGGTGACGCTGCAGAAATCGGACGAGCCGGTCAGCGGCGTGCGCGTGTTCAGCGAGAAGAACGCGGTCGCGGTGCGCACCATGCTGCAAATGGCCGCAGGTCCTGGCGGCACCGGTTCGCGCGCACAGACCATGGGCTACTCGGTCGGCGGCAAGTCGGGCACCGCGCGCAAGCAGGAAGGCAAGGGCTACGCCGACAAGAAGTACCGCAGCTTTTTCGTGGGCCTGGCGCCGGTGGAGTCGCCGCGCATCGTGGTCGCCGTGATGGTGGATGAGCCTGGCAACGGCGCCTACTACGGCGGCCTGGTGGCCGCGCCCGTGTTCAGCGAAACCGTGCAGCAGACCCTGCGCATCCTCGGCGTGCAGCCCGACATGAGCGTGAAGCCGCAGATCGTCACCGACGTGGTCGAGGAGTCGTTCTGATGCAGACGATGGACCAGGCCCGGGACGTGGCCGCGTGGTTGCGCACCACCGTGACCGGTGCGCTGCACTGCGACAGCCGCCGCCTTCAGCCGGGCGATGGTTTTGTGGCCTGGCCGGGTGCCGCCACCGACGGTCGTCGCTATGTGAACGCCGCGCTGGCCGCGGGCGCCGTGGCCGCGCTGGTCGAACTGGATGGTGTGGAGGCCTTCGGTCTGGAAGACGCCCGCGTGCTCGCCGTGCCCGGCCTCAAGGCCCAGGCCGGCGCCATCGCCAATGAGTTTCATGGCCGACCGAGCGCTGCGCTCGATGTGCTCGCCATCACCGGCACCAACGGCAAAACGTCGTGTGCCTGGTGGACCGCACAACTGCTCTCGGTGTGCGCGCGTTCCTGTGCCGTGGTCGGCACCCTGGGCATGGGCCAACCGGGCTCGGCACTGGTGCCCACGGGGCTCACCACGCCCGACCCGGTGATGTTGCAGCAGCAACTGCGCGCATTTGTGGACGAAGGTCTGAAGGCCTGCGCCATCGAAGCCTCGTCCATCGGGCTGGTTGAAGGCCGTCTGAACGCCACGCAGGTGCGCGTGGCGGTGTTCACCAATTTCACGCAGGACCACCTCGATTTCCACGGCAGCATGGACGCCTACTGGGACGCCAAGGCCGCGTTGTTCGACTGGCCGGGTCTGGCCGCTGCGGTGATCAACATCGACGATGCGCGCGGCGCTCGACTGGCAGATCCGTTGGCCGGTCGCGCGCTGGACCTGTGGACCGTGGGCATCGAATCGCCCGCGCGCCTGAACGCCGTGAACGTCAGTTTCACCCACGCTGGCATGGCCTTCGACGTGGTCGAGCGGGATGCACAAGGCGCCGAGCTGGACCGCCACAGCCTGCAGGTGCCGCTGGTGGGCCGCTACAACGTGTCCAACCTGCTGTGTGTGCTCGCCTCGGCGCGCGCGCTGGGCGTGTCGCTGCAGCAGGCCGTCAAGGCCTGCGGCGCACTCACCCCGGTGCCCGGTCGCATGGAGCAGGCCGAAGCCGCGGCCGCCGATCAACCTCTGGTGCTGGTGGACTACGCCCACACGCCCGACGCGCTCGACAAGGCGTTGCAGGCTCTGCAGCCGCTGGTGTCCCAACGTGGTGGCGCCCTCTGGGTGGTGGTGGGCTGCGGCGGCGACCGCGATGCCGGCAAACGCCCGCTCATGGCGGCCGTGGCCGAGCGCGAAGCTGCGCACGTGGTGCTCACCAGCGACAACCCGCGCAGCGAGGACCCGATCCACATCCTGGGCCAGATGATCGTGGGCCTTTCACAGCCCGGCGCGGCGCTGGTCGAGCCCGACCGCGCTGCCGCGATTGCCATGGCGGTGGCGCGCGCGCAAGCCGCCGACGTGGTGCTCATCGCCGGCAAGGGCCATGAGGACTACCAGGACATCCATGGTGTGAAGACGCCGTTCTCCGATCGGGTTCACGCGCGGCTGGCGCTGGCGGCCCGCGCAGCGCAGGGAGCCCCCGCATGAAGACGATCGGCCAGCTGCTCCCTCAGCTCAGCGGCGCCCGCGTGGTCGGTCATGCCGACGTGGCGATCAACCGCGTGCACACCGACACGCGCAGCCTGCAACCCGGCGACCTGTTCGTGGCCTTGAAGGGCGAACGTTTTGACGCGCACGACTTCCTGCCGCAAGCGGCCGCGCAGGGCGCAGTGGCCGCCATCGCCCACAGTGGCCTGGCCGAAGCGGGCCTGCCCGGTGTGGAAGTGCCCGACACGCGCCGCGCGCTGGGCGAACTCGCGCTCCTGTGGCGCCAGCAGTTCCATCTGCCGCTGATCGCCGTGACCGGCAGCAACGGCAAGACCACGGTCACGCAGATGATCGCGTCCATCCTGCGCGCTGCGGCGGGCGATGCGGCCCACGCCACGCAGGGCAACTTCAACAACGACATCGGTGTGCCGCTCACGCTGCTGCGTCTTGCCTCGGCACACAAGCTCTCGGTGGTTGAACTCGGCATGAACCACCCGGGTGAAATCGCCGAACTCGCCGCACTCACCCGGCCCACGGTGGCCCTCGTGAACAACGCGCAGCGCGAGCACCAGGAGTTCATGGCCACGGTGGAGGCGGTGGCGCTGGAAAACGGCCAGGTCATCCAGGCGCTGGCGGACGACGGTGTGGCCGTGTTCCCGTCGGACGACACGTACACACCGCTGTGGCGCGGTCTGGCCGCTGGCCGCCGCGTCATGACCTTCAGCGACACCGACCCGGCCGCCGATGTGGCGGCCGTCAAGGCCGACTGGCAGGACGGCGCCTGGACGCTGTGCGTTACCTCACCCGCCGGCAAAGGCACGGTGCATCTGAAGATCGCCGGCCGGCACAACGTGCGCAACGCGCTCGCGGCCACGGCTTGTGCGCTCGCCGCGGGTGTGAAGCTGGACGCCGTGGTGCGCGGGCTTGATGCATTTGCTCCGGTGGGTGGCCGTTCGCGTGCGCTGGCGCTGCGCCTGGATGGCCGCACGATCACGCTGATCGACGACACCTACAACGCCAACCCGGACTCGGTGCGCGCTGCCATCGACGTGCTGGCCGAGCTGCCGGGTCCGCGCCTGCTGGTGCTGGGCGACATGGGCGAGGTGGGCGAACAAGGCCTGGCCTTCCACGAAGAGGTGCTGCGCCACGCACGTGATCGTGGCATTGAAGCCGTGCACGTGGCCGGCGACTGGATGCGCCAGGCCGCGCCGATCTGGCCCGCCGTGACGCACTGGAACGAAGTGCCTGCCATGGCCGGTGCCGTGTGCGCGGCGGTGAGCGACGACCGCCCGGTGTTCCACAGCGTGCTGGTCAAGGGCTCGCGCTTCATGCGCACCGAGCGTGTGGTGAACGCCTTGCTGGCGCTGGACCCCGCACACGACAACAACAAGAAGGACAACGCCCATGCTGCCTAGCCTGGCCCTCTGGCTGCAAGGCCTGTCGCCCGATTTCGGTTTCCTGCGGGTGTTCCAGTACCTGACGTTTCGCGCCGTCATGGCCGCGCTCACCGCGCTGCTCATGGGCCTGGCCGCCGGTCCGTATTTCATCCGCCGCCTGGCCGCGCTGAAGATTGGACAACCCATTCGCGAATACGCGATGCAGACCCACATCAGCAAGGGCGGCACACCCACCATGGGTGGTGTGCTGATCCTGTTCTCCATCGCGGTTTCCACCATCCTCTGGTTCGACCTGACCAACCGCTTCGTGTGGATCGTGCTGCTGGTCACCTTGGGCTTTGGCGCCATCGGCTGGGTGGACGACTGGCGCAAGGTGGTGAACAAGGACCCCGAGGGCATGCGCTCGCGCGAGAAGTACCTGTGGCAATCGCTCATCGGTCTGGTGGCCGCGTTCTACCTGGTGTTCAGCGTGTCCGAGACCAGCAACCTGCGGGTGCTGCAGCTGTTCTTTGCCTGGGTGTCGTCGGGCTTCACGCTGGACCTGCCGCCCCAGGCCGGCCTGCTCGTGCCCTTCTTCAAGGAGATCAGCTACCCGCTGGGCGTGTTCGGCTTTGTGGTCATGACGTATCTGGTCATCGTCGGATCGAGCAATGCGGTCAACCTCACCGACGGACTCGACGGCCTGGCCATCATGCCGGTGGTGATGGTGGGTTCGGCCCTGGGCGTGTTCGCCTATGTCACCGGCAACGTGGTGTTCGCGAAATACCTGCTGCTGCCGCACATCCCGGGCGCGGGTGAGCTGCTGATCTTCTGCGCGGCCATGGCCGGCGCCGGCCTGGCCTTTCTGTGGTTCAACACCCACCCGGCCCAGGTGTTCATGGGCGACGTGGGCGCGCTCGCGCTCGGGGGCGCGCTGGGCACCATCGCCGTCATCGTGCGCCAGGAGATCGTGCTGGCCATCATGGGCGGCATCTTCGTGGTCGAGGCGCTGTCGGTGATGCTGCAGGTGACCTGGTTCAAGTACACCAAGCGCCGCTTCGGCACGGGCCGCCGCCTGTTCCAGATGGCGCCGCTGCACCACCACTTCGAGAAAAAGGGCTGGAAGGAGACGCAGGTCGTCGTGCGCTTCTGGATCATCACCATGCTGTTGTGCCTCGTGGGCCTGTCCACGCTGAAGCTGCGCTGACCATGCACGACCAGCACGTTCTCATCCTCGGCCTGGGCGCCTCCGGCCTGGCCATGGCACGCTGGTGCGTGCGCCAGGGTGCGCACGTGACCGTGGCCGACACGCGCGAGCAGCCGCCGCAACTGGCCGTTCTGCGCGCTGAATGCCCGCAGGCCACGTTTGTGAGCGGTGCCTTTGACGATGCTTTGATGGCGAGCGGCGAATGGACGCTGATCGCGCGCAGCCCGGGGCTGGCCCCCGCCTCGCTGCAAACGATGTTCACCTGGGCCCGGTCGCACAACGTGCCCGTGCTCGGTGAACTGGGCCTGTTCGCCCGCGCCTTGAAGACCCTGGCCGAACGCGAGCGCCTGCCGTACCGCCCCAAGGTGCTGGCCATCACCGGCACCAACGGCAAGACCACCGTCACGTCACTCACCACCTTGCTGCTGCAGCGCGCGGGGGTGCCGGTGGCCATGGCCGGCAACATCGGCCCAGCCTTGCTGGACGTGTTGTCCGCCGCGCTCGATGCCGAGGCCGTGGCCCAGCAGGCCGACGACGAACGTGCGGCCGCCGAGGCCCTGACCGAAGCACCGGTGGTGACCGAGCCAGTGGGCACAGAGAGCGAGACGCTCGACGAAGTCGAACCTGCCGAAGACGAAGCACCCGTGCCCGCAGCCGAAGCCGACGAAGAAGGCATGGCCATGCTCGTGCCGCCCCCCATCGAGCCCCCCCAGCCGTTGCACCTGCCCCGGGTGTGGGTGCTCGAACTCTCCAGCTTCCAGCTGGACGGCGCCGCCGGCAGCGACTGGGACCCCTTGCCCACGGCCGCCAGCGTGCTCAACATCACCGAAGACCACCTTGACTGGCACGGCAGCATGGCAGCGTACACGCAGGCCAAGGCGGCGGTGTTCGGCACGCAGGCGCTGATGCTGCTCAACCGCGACGACCCGCAGGTCATGGCGTTGCAACCTGGCCTGGTCACCGTGAAGGTGGGCAACCGCAACCGCCAGCAGAGCGCACGGCCCTGGGCCAGCTTCGGCCTGGACGCGCCCACGCGTGCCGGCGACTGGGGCATTGAGACGCTCAACGGCATGGCCTGGCTGGTGCGCGCATTGGCCCTGGACGAGACGCGCAAGCGCGGTCGTGCAGCCGACGAGGCCGAGGAGGTGTATTTCCAACGCTTGATGCCTGTGGATGCCTTGCGCATCCGCGGCCGCCACAACGCCGCCAACGCGCTCGCTGCGCTGGCGCTCGCCACGTCCACCGGCGCCGCGCTCGGCCCCATGCTGCACGGCCTGCGCGAATACCGCGGCGAGCCGCACCGCGTGGAGCCGGTGGCCATCATCGACGAGGTCGAGTACTTCGACGACAGCAAGGGCACCAACGTGGGCGCCACGCTGGCTGCGGTCAACGGCCTGGGTGCCGAGCGCCGGCTGGTGGTGATCCTGGGTGGCGACGGCAAGGGGCAGGACTTCGCACCGCTGGCCGAACCGCTGGCGCGCTTCGCGCGCGCCGTGGTCTACATCGGCCGCGATGCCGCGCGCATCCGCGAAGCGGTCGGCGAAGCCCTGACCGACGAACACATCCCCCAGCTCGATGCCGCCACGCTGCCCGAGGCGGTGACCTTGGCGGCGCAGCAAGCCCGCTCGGGTGACGCGGTGCTGATGTCGCCCGCGTGCGCCAGCCTGGACATGTTCGACAACTACGAACACCGCGCCCGCGTGTTCGTGAGCGCGGTGTCGGACCTTGCCACCGAGCGCGGCATGAGCCTGGAGAGTGGCCTGTGAAGAAAAAATCCGTGCCCACCCTGACCTGGTCGCAGCGCCTGCGCGAAGGCCTGGCCGCGCTCAACCCACGCCTGCTGGGCCGCGACCTGGCCGGCGCACTCGCGGGCGGCTCGTCGCGCGACGGACTGCCGGTGCGCCTGTCCAACCGCACCTACGCCGGCACGCGCAACGTGGCGGTGCGCGAGCTCGGCTTTGACCAGCCCCTGCTGTGGGTGGTGGTGGCGTTGCTGGCCTGGGGCCTGGTGATGGTGTATTCCGCGTCGATCGCGCTGCCCGACAACCCGCGTTTTGCCAACTACGCGCACACCCACTTCGTGATGCGCCACGCGATCTCCATGGCCATTGGCCTGGTGGCGGCCATGGTGGCGTTCCAGTTCCCCATGCGCAGCTGGGAAAAGATGGCGCCCTGGATGTTCGCCGTGGCGTTGGTGCTGCTGGTGCTGGTGCTGTTCCCCTTCATCGGCAAAGGTGTGAACGGTGCGCGCCGCTGGATCTCGCTGGGCATCATGAATTTCCAGCCGTCCGAACTCGCCAAGCTGGCCGTGCTGCTCTACGCCGCCGACTACATGGTGCGCAAGATGGACGTGAAGCAGCGCTTCTTCCAGGCCGTGACACCCATGGCGGTGGCGGTGGCGGTGGTGGGCATGCTGTTGCTGGCCGAGCCCGACATGGGCGCGTTCATGGTGATCGTGGTGATCGCCATGGGCATCCTGTTCCTGGGCGGCGTGAACGCGCGCATGTTCTTCCTGATCGCGGCGGTGGTGGTGTCGGCCTTTGCGCTGATGATCATGGCCAGCGAATGGCGCCGCGAGCGCATCTTTGCCTACCTCGACCCCTGGAGCGTGGAGCACGCGCTGGGCAAGGGTTACCAGCTCTCGCACTCGCTGATCGCGTTTGGCCGCGGCGAGATCTTTGGTGTGGGGCTGGGCGGCAGCGTGGAAAAACTGCACTGGCTGCCCGAAGCCCACACCGACTTCCTGCTCGCCGTGATCGGTGAGGAGTTCGGTCTCGTCGGCGTGCTGGTGCTCATCGGCCTCTTCATGTGGCTCACGCGCCGCATCATGCACATCGGTCGCCAGGCCATCGCGCTTGACCAGGTGTTTGCCGGCCTGGTGGCGCAGGGCGTGGGTCTGTGGATGGGCTTTCAGGCCTTCATCAACATCGGTGTGAACCTCGGTGCCTTGCCCACCAAGGGCCTCACCTTGCCGCTGATGAGTTACGGCGGCTCGGCCATCTTGTTGAACCTGGTGGCCATTGCCATCGTTCTCAGGGTCGACTACGAGAACCGCCAGATGATGAAGGGAGGCCGCTCATGACCTCACCTTGCGCGTTGATCATGGCGGGCGGCACGGGCGGCCACATCTTCCCCGGGCTGGCCGTGGCCGAAGCCCTGCGCGAGCGCGGCTGGCGCGTGCACTGGCTGGGCGCGCCCGCCAGCATGGAAAGCCGGCTCGTGCCCCCGCGCGGTTTTGCGCTGGAAACCATCGATTTCGGCGGTGTGCGCGGCAAGGGCGTGGTCACGCTGGCGCTGCTGCCGCTGCGCCTGCTGCGTGCCTTCTGGCAAGCCCTGCAGGTGGTGCGCCGTGTGAAGCCCGACGTGGTCGTGGGCCTGGGCGGCTACATCAGTTTTCCCGGCGGCATGATGGGCGTGCTTGCCGGCAAGCCGCTGGTGCTGCACGAGCAGAACTCGGTGGCCGGCATGGCCAACAAGGTGCTGGCCGGTGTGGCCGACCGGGTCTTCACCGCCTTCCCCAACGTGTTCAAGAAGGCCCAGTGGGTGGGCAACCCGCTGCGCGCGCCGTTCCTGCAACAACCCGCGCCCACCGAGCGTTTTGCCGGTCGCAGCGGCGTGCTGCGCCTGCTGGTGGTGGGCGGCAGCCTGGGTGCGAAGGCGCTCAACGACGTGGTGCCGCAGGCACTCGCCCTGATTCCCGAGCCGCAGCGCCCCACGGTGGTTCACCAGAGCGGTGAAAAACAGATCGACGCCCTGCGCGCCAACTACATCGCCGCCGGCGTGCACGCCGAACTCACGCCCTTCATCGACGACACGGCCCAGGCCTTTGCCGACGCCGACCTCATCGTCTGCCGCAGCGGCGCCAGCACCGTGACCGAGATCGCCGCTGTGGGTGCAGCCGCGCTGTTCGTGCCCTTCCCCGCAGCGGTGGACGACCACCAGACCACCAACGCACGCTTCCTGGTGGACGCGGGCGCGGCCTGGCTGGTGCCGCAAAAAGAACTCAGCCCCCAGCAGCTCGCGCTGCGTTTGCAAAGCCTGCAGCGCGAACAGTTGGTGGCCATGGCCGAGAAGGCCAAACAACTGCAGAAAACTGAAGCCGTGGCGGCCGTGGTGTCCGCCTGCGAGCAACTCGCGAAAGTCCCGAACACATGAAACACGCCATTCGCCATATTCATTTTGTTGGCATCGGAGGCGCCGGCATGAACGGCATCGCCGAGGTGCTGCTCAACCAGGGTTACCGCATCTCCGGCAGCGACCTGGGCGAGAGCACGGTCACGCGCCGGCTGGTGGCGCTGGGTGCCGAGGTCTTCATCGGCCACGACGCTGCCCACATCGAAGGCGCTGACGCCATCGTCACGTCGACTGCGGTGAAGGAAGACAACCCCGAGGTGGTGGCCGCCCATGCCAAGCTGGTGCCGGTGGTGCCGCGCGCGGTGATGCTGGCCGAGCTCATGCGCATGAAGAAGGGCGTGGCCATTGCCGGCACGCACGGCAAGACCACCACCACCAGCCTGGTGGCCAGCGTGCTCGCTGCAGCCGAGCTGGACCCGACCTACGTGATCGGTGGCCGCCTCAACAGCGCCGGGGTGAACGCCGCACTCGGCTCGGGCGAGTACATCGTGGTGGAAGCCGACGAGTCCGACGCCTCGTTCCTGAACCTGCTGCCGGTGCTTTCGGTCGTGACCAACATCGACGCCGACCACATGGACACCTACGGCCACGACTTCGGCAAGCTCAAGGCGGCCTTCGTGGAGTTCCTGCACCGCATGCCGTTCTACGGCGCGGCCGTGGTCTGTGTGGACGACGCGGCCATCCGCGAGATCCTGCCGCAGATTGCGCGGCCCATCACCAGCTACGGCTTTTCCGAAGACGCGCAGGTGCGCGCCGTCAACGTGCGCGCGGTGGGCACGCAGATGCATTTCACCGTGCAGCGCCGCAACGGCGTGGAGCTGCCCGACCTCGACGTGGTGCTCAACCTGCCGGGCGACCACAACGTGCTCAACGCGCTGGCCGCCATCGGCATCGCGGTGGAGCTGGGCGTGGACGACGCCGCCGTGGTGCAGGCGCTGGCCGACTTCAAGGGCGTGGGTCGGCGCTTCCAGCGCTACGGCGATGCCGCGCTGCCCCACGGTGGCCACTGCACCGTGGTGGACGACTATGGCCACCACCCTGTGGAGATGGCGGCCACGCTGGCCGCCGCACGTGGTGCCTACCCGGGCCGCCGCCTGGTGCTGGCCTTCCAGCCGCACCGCTATTCCCGCACGCGTGACTGCTTCGAGGACTTCGTGAAGGTGATCAACCACGCCGACGCGGTGTTGCTGGCCGAGGTGTACGCCGCGGGCGAGAGCCCCATCGTGGCGGCCGATGGCCGTTCGCTGGCGCGTGCGCTGCGCGTGGCCGGCAAGCTGGAGCCGGTGTTCGTGGACGACATCAACGCCATGCCGCAGGCCGTGCTGGACAACGCGCAGGACGGCGACGTGATCCTGTGCATGGGCGCGGGCACCGTGGGCGCGGTGGCCGGTCGCGTGATGGAACTGGCGCAGGAAACCACATCGTGAAAACAAAGGACAACGCAGTGATCGATCCGAAGGCACTGGGCAAGGTGGCGGTCTTGATGGGTGGGCGTTCGGCCGAGCGCGAGGTCTCGATGATGTCGGGCACCGGCGTGCTGGCCGCGCTCAAGTCCAAAGGCGTGGACGCCCACGCCTTCGACCCGGCCGAGCGCAGCCTGGACGAATTGAAGCGCGAAGGCTTTGACCGTTGCTTCATCGCGCTGCATGGCCGCTTTGGTGAAGACGGCACGGTGCAGGGCGCGCTGGAGTTGCTGGGCATTCCCTACACCGGCCCTGGCGTCATGGCATCCAGCGTGGCCATGGACAAGCTCATGACCAAGCGCATCTGGATGGCCGAAGGGCTGGCCACGCCGGCCTGGCGCCAGGTGCACAGCGCCGAGCAGACCGTGGCGGCGTACCGCGCGCTGGGCACGCCCATGATCGTCAAGCCGGTTCGCGAGGGCTCGACCATCGGCCTGACCAAGGTCACCAGCGAAGCGCAGTGTGCCGCCGCCTACGAACTGGCCGCGAAGCAGGACCCATTGGTCATGTGCGAGCAGTTCATCGCCGGCGACGAAGTCACTTGCCCGGTGCTTGGCACGGGCGAAGGCGCCTGCGCGCTGCCGGTGATCCGCATCGTCGCGCCCGACGGCAACTACGACTACCAGAACAAGTACTTCACCGACGACACGAAGTACCTCGTGCCCTGTGGCCTGCCCGAAGGCGAAGAGGCGGTGATCCAGGCGTTGGTGCTGCGGGCCTTCAAGACGCTGGATTGCCGCGGTTGGGCGCGCGCCGACGTGATGATCGACGCCGCCACGCGCAAGCCGTATCTGCTGGAAATCAACACCTCGCCCGGCATGACCGGCCATTCGCTGGTGCCCATGTCGGCCCGCGCCACCGGCCTGTCGTACGAAGACCTGTGCGTGTCCGTGCTCGCGACCGCAGCCCTCGACAACCCGGCCTGATTGCACACACCACCATGGCCACCACCCCCATGCCCCTGGACGTCAAGCTCATGACCGCGCTCACGCAAGCGCTGGTCGTGTTGTTTGCCGTGCTGTGCCTGGGCGCTTTGGGCACCTGGCTGGTGCGCCACCCGGTGTGGACGGTCAAGGCCATCACGGTGCAGGGCGATGTGGTGCACCAGAACGCGGTGAGTTTTCGCGCGCAGTTGGCCACGCAGATGAAGACGCGCCTCTCCAGCAGTTTCCTCACCATCGACCTGCAGCAGGTGCGCGATTTGTTCGAGGCCGTGCCTTGGGTGCGCCAAGCCGTGGTGCAGCGTGAATTCCCCAACCGGCTGCGCGTGACGCTGCAGGAGCACCAGGCCGTGGCGTGGTGGGGTGAGTCCGGCTCGGGCCGGCTGGTGAACGAACTCGGTGAAGTTTTTGAAGCCAGCCCCGACGACAGCGACAACCTGCCCGAACTCGCCGGCCCGCCCGAGCAGTCGGCCCAGGTGTGGGCGCTGTACCAGCGCCTGCAAGCCGAACTGGCCCCGCTCGAGCTCGGCCTGGAGCGCCTGGAACTCACCGAACGCGGCGGCTGGCGCGCGCAGCTGGACAACGGAGCGCAGGTGGAACTCGGCCGCGGCACGCCCGACGAGCTGCTGGCGCGCACGCGCCGCTTCAGCGCCACGCTGTCCCAGCTCACCGAACGCTACACCGGTGCGCTGCAGTCGGTGGACCTGCGCTACCCCAATGGTTACGCCCTGCGCCTGCGCGGCGTGACCACCGTCACCGACATCGCTCCCAACGCAACGCAACCCACACGGTAATCAAGAAGCAATCATGGCCAAGGAATACAAGGATTTGGTGGTCGGACTTGACATCGGCACCGCCAAGATCATGGTGGTGGTCGCCGAGGTCCAGCCCAATGGCGAACTCAAGCTCGCGGGCCTGGGCGTGGCCGCCAGCCACGGCCTGAAGCGCGGCGTGGTGGTCAACATCGACGCCACGGTGCAGAGCATCCAGCAGGCACTGAAAGAGGCCGAGCTGATGGCCGACTGCCGGATCGCACGGGTCTACACCGGCATCACCGGCAGCCACATCCGCGGCATCAACAGCAGCGGCATGGTGGCCATCAAGGACCGCGAAGTCACCGCCACCGACGTGGCGCGCGTGATCGAAACCGCCAAGGCGATCAACATCTCGACCGACCAGCGTCTGCTGCTGGTGGAGCCGCAGGAATTCGTGATCGACGGCCAGGAAGTGAAGGAGCCGATCGGCATGAGCGGCATCCGCCTGGAAGCCAAGGTGCACATCGTCACCGGCGCCCAGAGCGCGGCGGAAAACATCATCAAGTGTGTGCGCCGCTGCGGGCTCGAAGTGGACCAGCTCATGCTCAACCCGCTGGCCAGCAGCCAGGCGGTGCTGACCGACGACGAGAAGGAACTCGGCGTGGCGCTGGTCGACATCGGCGCCGGCACCACCGACGTGGCGATCTTCTCGGGCGGCGCGATCCGCCACACCGCGGTGATCCCGATCGCGGGCGACCTGATCACCAGCGACATCGCCATGGCGCTGCGCACACCCACGAAAGACGCCGAAGACATCAAAGTGGAAAGTGGCTGCGCCAAGCAGCTGCTGGCCGACCCGGACACGCAGGTGGAAGTGCCCGGCCTGGGCGACCGCGCCCCGCGCATGCTCAGCCGCCAGGCGCTGGCCGGCGTGATCGAGCCGCGCGTGGAAGAGATCTTTTCGCTGGTTCAGCAGGTGCTGCGCGATTCGGGTCACGAAGAAATGTTGTCCTCGGGCATCGTGCTCACCGGCGGCAGCGCAGTGATGCCCGGCATGGTCGAACTCGGGGAAGACATCTTTCTGAAACCCGTGCGCCGGGGCGTTCCCAACTACGCGAGTGCCCTGTCCGACATGGTGGCGCAGACGCGCGCATCCACGGTGATGGGCCTGCTCGAAGAAGCGCGCCTGGCGCGCGTGCGCGGGCACAAGGTGTCGCAAAAGGCGGGCTCGGTTCAAGGCGCGCTGGAGCGCATGAAAAACTGGTTTGTGGGGACTTTTTGATGAAACACCTCCGCCACGCTGCGCGTGACCCCCTGAAGGGGGCGGCATCTGAGGCCCGGCAAAGCCGGTTCCTCGGTGCCTCTGGACTGGACCCTGGCGTTCGAAGGCGACGACGAGGACGGTGTGCCGAACACACCGGACCGCCTGGATAACCCCGACCTTGATCCGAATCCGAAACGTTTTTTTGAATCACCAGCGCCCATCCACAGGCACACAAGGAGCACACCATGAGCATCGAAATGATTGAAGTCGAAGAATTCAACCTGGGCACCCAGATCAAGGTCATCGGCGTGGGCGGCGGCGGCGGCAACGCGGTCGAGCACATGATCGCGCGCAGCGTGCAGGGCGTGGAGTTCATCTGCGCCAACACCGATGCGCAGTCGCTCTCGCGCAGCGCCGCGCACAAGACCATCCAGCTCGGTACCACCGGCCTGGGCGCCGGCAGCAAGCCCGACAAGGGTCGCGACGCCGCCGAAGTGGCCGTGGACTCGATCCGCGAAGCCATCGCCGGTGCGCACATGCTCTTCATCACCGCCGGCATGGGCGGCGGCACCGGCACGGGTGCTGCACCCGTGATCGCCCGCGTGGCCAAGGAAATGGGCATCCTGACCGTGGGCGTGGTCACCAAGCCGTTCGACTGGGAAGGTGGCCGCCGCATGACCAACGCCGACCACGGTCTGGCCGAACTCGAGGCCAATGTGGACTCTTTGATCGTGGTGCTGAACGAGAAGCTGCTCGAAGTGCTGGGCGACGACGTGACGCAGGACGAGGCCTTTGCCCACGCCAACGACGTGCTGAAAAACGCCGTGGGTGGCATCGCCGAGATCATCAACGAGTACGGCAACGTGAACGTCGACTTTGAAGACGTGCGCACGGTGATGGGTGAGCCCGGCAAGGCCATGATGGGTACGGCCGTGGCCGCCGGCCCGGACCGCGCGCGCATCGCCGCCGAGCAGGCCGTGGCCTGCCCGCTGCTGGAAGGCATCGACCTCTCGGGCGCCAAGGGCGTGCTGGTGCTGGTCACCGCGGCCAAGGGTTCGCTCAAGCTGTCGGAGTCGAAGCTGGCGATGAACACGATCCGTGCCTACGCATCGTCGGAAGCGCACGTGATCTACGGCGCGGCCTACGACGACAGCCTGGGCGACGAGATGCGTGTGACCGTGGTGGCCACAGGTCTGTCGCGTCAGGGCATGCGCCGCACAGCGCCTCCGCTGCAGGTGCTGCGCACCGGCACCGACAACGTGCCGTTCAATGTGCCGACCGTGAACACCGCCGTGGGTGGCCCGGGCGCAACCCAGCCGGACTACAACTCCATGGCCGTGCCCAGCGTGTGGCGCACCAACCGCACCCAGGCCGCGGCCAAGGTGGACGCGTTGGCTTCGGGTGGCATGGACGATTTCGAGATTCCTGCTTTCCTGCGCAAACAGGCGGATTGATTGGGGATTCGGGTGCGGGTGCGGGGGCATTTCGCGCCTGCACCCTCGCGGGCACGTGAGCGCATGGCGCTCTGCTCCGCTAATGTCCCCCGGCGGCTGGAGCCGCCTCCTCCTTTATTTCGCTGCGCAGAGCGCCATGCGCCCACGCGCCTGAAGTGTTGGAACAAGCCCTCACGAGTGCCAACGAGGTCATCGGCGGCCATGGGGCACGGCGCAGCGAAGTAAAGGAGGAGGGGCCAAAGGCCCCGGGGGACATTCGCGGAGCCGTGCCCCGTGGGCGCCGATGACCGGACCCACCGGAGAAAACAGGAAGGCAGGAAGAGCGCCTTCACTATCGCGGCCATCACGATTCCCAAAAGCGCCAAAACGTCGCAAAACTTAAAATCCACCCCATGCTCGCGCAACGTACTCTCAAATCCCTGACCAAAGCGGTGGGCGTCGGCCTGCACAGCGGTCAGCGCGTGGAGCTCACCCTGCGCCCGGCCCCGCCCGACACCGGCGTCGTCTTCCGCCGCGTGGACTTGCCCGACCCGGTGGAAATCGTGGTCAATGCCACCGCCGTGACCGACACGCGCCTGGCCTCCACCATCTCCAACGGCAACGTGAAGGTGCACACCATCGAGCACCTCATGAGCGCTTGCGCCGGCCTGGGGCTGGACAACGTGTATGTGGACATCACCGCCGAAGAAGTGCCCATCCTCGATGGCTCTTCCGCATCATTCGTCTACTTGCTGCAGAGCGCCGGCATCGTGATGCAGAAGGCGCCCAAGCGCTTCATCCGCGTCACCAAGCCGGTGGAAGTGCGCGAAGGCGAGGGCCGGAACGTGAAGTGGGCGCGGCTCGATCCGTTCCATGGCTACAAGCTCGCTTTCGAAATCGAGTTCGACCACCCCGCCGTCAACTCCACCGGTCAACGCGTGGAGTTCGACTTTGGCAGCGGCCAGTACGCCCGCGAAATCGCGCGCGCCCGCACCTTCGGCTTCACCAAGGATGTGGAGGCCATGCGCTCGCACGGTCTTGCACTCGGTGGCGGGCTGGACAACGCCATCGTGATGGACGACGTGAAGGTGCTCAACGCCGATGGCCTGCGCTACCAGGACGAGTTCGTCAAACACAAGATCCTCGACGCCATGGGCGACCTCTACATCGTGGGCAAACCCCTACTGGCTGCGTACAGCGCGTTTCGCAGCGGCCATGCCATGAACAACCAGCTGCTGCGCGCCTTGCTGGCGCGCACCGACGCCTGGGAGATCGTGAGCTTCGAGCAGGACCGTGAAGCGCCGCAAGGCTTCGCGCAGCTGGCGCCGGCCTGGTAAACAGGCCCATGCTGCTGTTTCGCTGGACCGTTCTTCTGCTGCTGATCGCAGCGGGCGTGTGCTTTGCGTTTTACGTGGGCACCGGCCAGGCCCGCTTCCGCACCTGGGGCGTGATCATCCTCAAGTGGACAGTGATCGCCGCGTTGGGTTTTTTCGCGGTGCTGGTGCTCGAGCGGCTCTTGTGAGCCGCCATCGCGGCCGCTTCACGCCTGCTCGCGCAGGTCCCTGATGAAGGCGCTGAAGAGTTTGAGGCGCTCGGTGTTGATCAGACCGATCTTCAACTCCACCGGCAGCTCGTTGCCCTCGCGGTCCACCAGCAGTCGGCGCATGCGCTGACCCACGAAAGGCGCGCTGCCCGTCTGGTGGAACGCTGCCAAAGCCTCGATGAACGCCACCTGGTAACGCACGGGCACCACGAGGTGCGCCAGCGATTCCCCCAGCGCTTCGTCGGCGCGCCAGCCAAACAGCTTTTCCGCCTGGGGGTTCCAGTCGGTGATGCACCCTTCGAAGTCCATGCCGATGAAGGGCTCCTGCGCGGTCTCGATCACCGCACGGGTGCGGGCCTCGCTGTCGTCCATGCGCTCGAAGCTGCTCTGCAGTTCGGCGGTGCGCTCCATCACGCGGCGCTCCAGCGACACGTTGAGCTGGCGCAGCTCCTCTTCGTTGTGTTGCAGCGTCTTCACCATGCCATTGAAGGCCGTGCCCAGAATGGCCACCTCCTCGTAGGCGTTGGACGCGGGGGCCTTCACCGCATAACCCGCTTCCAGCCCGCGCGCCACGTCGGCCAGGTCGAGCAGCGGGCGCGTGATCCAGCGCGCCAGACCCCAGCCCAGCAGAGAGAACAGCAGCGCCGCCAGCAAACCGCCCATCAACATGCGCCGGTGCAGCTGGTCCACCGGGCCGTAGGCTTCCCGCAGGTCCTGGCGCACCATCACGCGCCAGCCCAGCCCGGGGTAGTCCCCAAATCCCTGGTCGCTGCTGAAGCCCACGAGGTAGTCCTGACCATCGGGCCAGGTCTCGCGCACAAACCCCTGTTTGCCCTGCAAGGCTTCATCGACGCTGCGCAGCTGGAGCACCGTGCCTTCCACCTCGGGCGGGCCGAGCAACACCGCGCCTGTGCTGGAGATGATCAACGGGTCAATGGTGCGGTTGCGGCCCACGGGCACAAAGATCGCCTGTTCGATGTCCCGTGCCCACTTCCACGAGAGGTGCACACCCAGCACACCGGTGATCTGGCCGTCGTTGTTCTTGAGCGGGAACGCGATGTCGACAAACCGCATGGGCTCACCGCCCGGGCTGCCCATGAGCTGGGCCAGCAGCAGGGCTTCGTGCACGTCGCCCATGGCCTGGCCCTTGAGCGCGTTCTGAAACCACGGGCGCTGCGACACGTCGGCGCCTTCGAGCATGTTGCGCGTGGCGGCCAGCACCTTGCCCGACGGGTCGGTGACGCCGATCCAGGCGTAGGTGGGATAACTCTGTTGCAGTGCGTCGATCTCGCGCTTCACCACGGCCAGGTCCAGCGGACCGTTCAGTCGGTTGGCGATCAGGCGCACCTCGCGGTAGCGCTCGAACATGGACTGGTCCAGGCGGCTGGTGGTCTGGTTGGCCAGTTCGGCGAGGTTGGTGCCGATGCTGCGGCGCACCTGGGTGCTGGCGGTGCGGTCGCTGAAGACGGTGAGCAGCACCGTGAGCAGCAACGACAGCGAGGTGAACGCCAGGGCGAGCCAGGCACCCAGGCTGAAGCGGCGTTGTGCGAGCTGGAACATGATCAGTAGATCCGGCCGGCCTTGTAGGCCGCGCTCGACCGCGCCTGCAATGTCGACACCTGGTTGATCGCCTGCAGCGTGCGGCTGACCTGCGCGTGCGTGATCGCCAGGCCCAGCGCATCGGCCGCGTCCTTGCCGGGCAGGCCGGGCAGCTTCAGCAGGCGTTTGACCATCTCCTGCACCTGCGGCTTGGCCGCCTTGCCGTAGCCCACCACCGCCTTCTTGAGCTGCAGCGCGGTGTACTCGGCCACCGGCAGGTGGTTGGCCACCAGCGCGGTCAGGCAGGCGCCACGCGCCTGGCCCAGCAGCAGCGTGGCCTGCGGGTTGACGTTGACGAACACGATCTCGCAGGCCGAGACCTCGGGCTGGTAGCGCGCCACCACCTCGGTGATGCCGTCGAACAGGATCTTGAGCCGGGCGGGCAGCAGCGCGCCGTCTTTCGGGCTGGTCTGGATGGTGCCGCTGGCCACGTAGTGCAGGTTCGGGCCGTCGGTGTCGATCACGCCGAAACCGGTGCACTGCAGGCCGGGGTCGATGCCGAGGATTCTCATAGGTCGAAGGTCCAGCGCACCGAATGGAAGAACACCGGGGCGGCAAAACACAGCGCGTCCACCCGGTCGAGCAGGCCGCTGGCGCCGGTGGTGGATCGGCCGGCCAGGCCCCAGTGGGTCACCCCGCGGTCGCGCTTGATGGCCTTCATGACCAGATGGCCCATCGACCCGGCCACGCAGGCCACCAGCGCCATGGCCAGCGCAGGCAGTGGCTTGAACGGCGTGAGGCCGGCCAGCAGGGCACCGAGCAAACCGCCCGCCACGAGACCCATGGCCCAGCTGCGCCAGTGAAAACTTTCGCTGATGGCAGGCGCGACCGGCGTGCCCATGCGGCGCGACGCGACGTGTTGCACCAGCATGCAGGTCTGCACCACCAGCACCAGGAAGAACACGAGGAAGGCGGTGCGGCCCACGAAGCCGGGGAAGTTGAGCAGCAGCAGCGCGGGCACATGGCTCATGCCGTAGACGCAAACCATGATGCCCCACTGCAGCTTGGCGTTGCGCTCCAGGAAACGCTGGGGATCGTTGCCCAGCGCGCTCACCACGGGAATGGCGAGGAACACATAGACCGGGATGAACACGGTGAAGAGGTTGAAGCGCTCGTTCCACACCAGCGCGTACTGCAAGGGCAGCACGATGAAGAAGGCCAGCACCAGGCTGCGGTGGTCGCCGCGCCGCGTGGGCGAGAGGCTGATGAACTCGCGCAGGATGAAGAAGGACACCAGGCCGAACAGCACGATGGCCACACCTTCGCCCGCTGCCCAGCCGATCCAGAACACCAGCGCCATGCCCCACGAGCTGCGCAGCAGCGCCTGGTTGTCGCGCAGGCGCAGTTCGCGTTCGCCGGAATCATCTTCACCGGCGCGCCGTTCACGCACCGAGAGCAACACGCTCACGCCACTGGCAATGAACAGCAGGCCGAACAGCAGCACGAACAACAGGCTGACCTGTTGTTCGGGGGTGAGGCTGCGCAGAAAGGAGCCCATGGAGTCAGACTTCCCTCAAGGCGATCACCGCCTCGCGCGCACGCTTCAGAAAATCGGCACGTGGCTCGTCAACCCCCAGCGCGAGTGGCTCGCCAAACGTCACCGAGCACAACACCGGCACCGGCACGACCTCTCCCTTGGGCATCACGCGCTGCACGTTGTGGATCCAGGCCGGCACCAGCACCACGCCGGGGAAGCGCAGGGCCAGGTTGTACAGACCCGACTTGAAGGGTTGCGGGTCTTCCTCATGGCCGCGTGTGCCTTCGGGAAACAGGATCAACGAGTCCCCACTGTCCAGCGCGTTGATCAGCGGCTGCAGCGGGTCTTCGTCGCCCTTGCGTTCGCGCTCCACGTACACCGCGTTGAACACCTCGGTGGTGATCCAGCGTTTGAAGTTCGACGCGGTCCAGTAGTCCTTGGCGGCGATGGGGCGGGTGATGCTGCGCAGCTCGTGCGGCAGCGCGGCCCAGATCAGCACCAGGTCGGCGTGGCTCTGGTGGTTCGCAAAGTAGATGCGCTGCTCGGCCTTGGGCGGGCAACCGTGCCAGCGTGCCTGCGCACCCGTGAGCAAGCGCACCAGGCCGAGCAGGAACACGCTCATGGCGGTGGCGCGCATGTTCATGGCAACTGAACATCACCCATGCGGGCGACGATGGTGCCGGTGCGGCGAGCGAGGTAGGCCGAGCCTTGACGTGTTTCAAAGAACTTGGGCGAGGGCAGCATCACCGCCAGCCGCGCGGCCTCCGACGCGCTGAGCTTGCTGGCCGGCTTCTTGAAGTAGCGCTGCGCGGCGGCCTCGGCACCGAACACACCTTCGCCCCACTCCACGCTGTTGAGGTAGATCTCCAGGATGCGTTCCTTGCTCAGCAGCGCCTCCAGCGCCACCGCGAGCACGAGTTCCTGGCCTTTGCGCAGGAACTGGCGCTCGCCCGACAGCATCAGGTTCTTGGCCAGTTGTTGCGTGATCGTGGAGCCGCCCACCACCTTGGGTTCGCGCACCGGTTTGTCGGGCCGAGCGGCGGCGCGTTTTTCGGCCTGTTGCTGGCGTTTTTCGTTCTTCTGCCACGCGGTTTCGATGGCTTCCCAGTCGACCCCGCCGTGCTCCAGGAAACCCGCGTCTTCCGACGCGATCACCGCGCGCTTGAGGTTGGAGCTGATCTGGTCGCCGGCCACCCACTGGTGCGACCAGCGCCAGGTCTTGTCGGTGGTCATGCTCTCCTGGCCTACACGCCAAGCCTCGGAGCGCATGAAGGCGGTGCTGGCGGGATCGATCACCACCATGGCTGCGATGCGCAGCGCAAAAAACATCTGCAGCGCCACACCGGCGAGCACCATCCACAGCAGCCAGCGACCGAGTGAGCGCATCTATTGGCCAGAGAGCTGGGTCTGCAGTGTCTCGTCGCGCGTGAAGCGGAAGCGAGAGACCACCACGATCTGGTCGGCCTGGCGGCGCATGCCGTCGTTGAACTGGCCAAACGCCAGGCTGCGCACGATGGCCTGGGCGCGGCGGTCGAGCAGGTTGTTGCCGGAGGTCTGCACGATCTCGGTGTCGAGCACCCCCCCGGTGTGGTTGACCGTGATGATCATGGTGAGCTCGCCATAGAGCTTGCGGCCGGCGGCTTCGGGAAAGTTGGTGGTGCCGCGGTCTTCGATCTTGCGGCGCAGCTCGTCGTAGTAGATGGCGTAAACCGCCTCGCGGGTGGCCGGACTGATGTAGCGCTTTTTCGGCCGGGCGCTCTCTTCGTTGATGCGCCGCTCGATCTCGGCCAGGATCTTCACCAGCGCCTTGCGCTTCTCTTCACGCTCCACCACCTCGCGGCTGGGGTTCACGGCCTGGGTGTCGGGCGCCGGCATCCTGGCGAGCTCGCGCCGCACCTGGGCGAGCAGCTGGTTTTGTTGTTCGCGCAGCGCTTCGATCTTGCGTTCGTCTTCTTCGGGCGTGTCGCCCACGCGCGCCACCGTGGTGGGCGGCAGGGGTGAGGTGGAGCGCCCGCGCACCGCGTCGCCGCCACCGGCCAGCGAGGCCTGTGCAATGGCGGTCGCCTTTTCGGGCCGCTCGTTGCTGCGCGCGTTGACCAGGATCACCTCCAGCGGCGTGTCCTGAAAAGCGCGGTTGAAGCCCTCGGGGTTCACGAAGCGCACTGTGAGCACGGCGGCGTGCACCGCGATGGAAATGCCCAGCGCCAGCTGCAGCGTGCTCAGGCCTTTCAGGAATGCGAGGGTGCTTGTCTTCACGCGGCGATTATCCGTGTGGCCCGCGCGTTCAGGCCGAATGGCCCGCCGGGTCGGTGGCCCCGGTCGGCTGGGCGGCGGGCTCGCTGCCCTCGCCTTCGTTCACGTCGATGGCCAGGGCCAGCGGCGACGAGAGTTCCTCGTCTTCCCCATCCTCGCCCGCGCTGTCGTCCGCCGTGTCGTCCACCGGCAGGTCCAGGCGCTCGATCACGGTGCCGTGCACATCGAGCGTGATGTCGTCGATCTCGCCGAGCCTGACGCGCACATGCGCACCGCGCGGCAGGCCGTCGGCGCCCATCACCGGCAGCACCAGGGGCAGCGAATCCGCACGCACGAGGTTGTCTTTCACCAGCGTCGCGGTGAGTTCGGTGGTGCCGCTTTGCTGCAGGTGCTTGAGCGTCCAGTAACGCTCCATGCCGTTCTGGAAACCGTTGTAGGCGGTGTAGGCGGCGTCGAACGCGCTGATGATCGAAAACAGGTTCGCGTCTTTCGGCTTGAACGGTGCTGCGAGTGCGGCGGTCTTGCCGTGACGCGCGCAGGCAATGATCTGCCACTGGTTGACCATGTCCACATAACGGCGCAGAGGCGAGGTGCTCCAGGCGTAGCTCTTCACACCGATGCCGGCGTGCGGCTGCGCCTTGGTGCCCATGCGCACCTTCACGCCCGGCGCCATGCTGGCCTGGCTGCGGTAGATGCCGGGCACGCCGCAGTCGTTGAGCCAGTTGCCCCAGGTGCTGTTGGCCAGGATCATGGCCTCGGCCACCATCAGGTCCAGCGGCGCACCGCGCTGGCGCGTGCCGATCACCACCGTCTCGTCGCCCACCGGCTCGTCGCCGGTCTTGCCTTCCAGGCGGAAGGTGTAGTCGGGTCGCGTGAAGTTTTCGGGCTTGCCGCGCACCACCTCGCGTTGCGCCTTGAGGTGGCGGGCCAGCGTGAAGATGAAGGCCAGCGTGGGCTGCAGCGCGGCGATCTCGGGCACGGCGTTGTCGGCCGGGGCTTCCCCCGAGAGCCAGGCCTCGGTGATCACGGTGTCGAGCTGGTCGTGGCGCAGGTTCTGCGCGATCGGCACCCGTTCGAGCACGGTGCGCGTGTCGGTGATGGCCAGCGTGGCTTCGTCAAACGTGACGTAGAGCGAGACCGCCGGGCAGTCCCGCCCGGCCATCAGCGTGTAGGCCTGCACCACCTCGTCGGGCAGCATGGTGATCTTGTGGCCCGGCATGTAGACGGTGGACAGGCGGTGGCGCGCCACCTGGTCGATGGCGCTCTCGGGCACGATGGCCAGACCGGGCGCTGCGATGTGGATGCCCAGCGTGACCGAACCACTGCCCAGGCCTTGCAGCGAGAGCGCGTCGTCGATCTCGGTGGTGTGCGAGTCGTCGATGGAGAAGGCCTGCACGGTGGCCAGCGGCAGCTCGTCGGTGATCACCGGAGCCTGCAGCGCCGGGAAGCCGGTGCCCTTGGGGAACTGGTCGAACAGGAAACGCTGCCAGTGGAACTGGTAGGCGCTGCTGATGGCGCCGGCGTTCTGCAACAGGGTCAGTGGCGCGGTGTGGCTGCTGCGCGCGGCCTCGACCACGGCCTTGTACTCGGGCGCATTCTTGTCGGGCTTGAAGAGGATCTTGTAGAGCTGCTGGCGCACCGGCTCGGGGCAGGTGCCACCGGCGAGTTCGGCCGCCCAGGCTTCGATCTGCGCCTGCTGCTGCTTTTTCTTCTCGATGCCGGCCAGCGCCTGGGCCAGGATGTCGGCCGGCGCCTTTTTGTAGCGGCCCTTGCCGGCGCGGCGAAAGTAGTGCGGCGCACCCTGCAGACACAAGAGCGCGGCCACCTGCTCGGCGGTGCTGGCGCTGCTGTTGAAGTACTCGCGCGCCAGGTCGGCAAAGCCGAACTCGTCTTCGGGGGCGAATTCGTAGGCCAGGGCCAGATCCATGTCGGTGGACAGCTCGGTGGCCGAGGCCATCAAGGCGGCGGGGGCGGGTTTTTCAAACCGCAGCAGCGCGTTGACCGCCTTGACCTTGACGCGCTTGCCGGAATCGAGCTCGACTTGCAGGGAACTTTCAGCCTCGGACAGGAGGCGGCCGGTCAACAACTTGCCGGCTTCATCAAACAGGATGTGCATGGGCCGGATTGTCCCATGGGGGCGCTACAGACCTAAGAACGCAAAGACATCATTGATATGTGCGTCGAAGTCGCTGATGGCGTGGTCGCTGCCTTCGAGCAGGCGCACCGTGCCCCCCGCGCAAAAAGCCTGCATTTCCCGCCAGTCCAGCACCTCGTCGCCCTTGGAAACGATGGCGAACAGGCCCTCGGGCCGGGTGGGATGGAGGGCCGCCAGCCGCTCGATGTCGGCCTGCTGGGCTGTGAGCTCGTCCACAAAGCCGGGCTGGAAAAAGAAACGTTCCTGCGGGTCGTGCCATGCCGTCTGCTCGCCGATGTAAGCCGAAAGATCGCGCGCCGGGAACGGGGCGGGGTTGAGCAACACCGCGGGGCAGCCGGTCTGCAGCGAGAACCACCGGGCGTAGAAGCCGCCCAGCGAGGAGCCCACCACCGCCGTGGTCTCGCGCGGCCAGCCGGCCGTGCCCTGCATCACCCGGGCCATCGCCTCGGCGGGCGAGGGCGGCAGCTGCGGGCACCACCAGGTCACGCCCGGGTGCCTGGCCTGCACACGGGCGGCCACCTTCTGCGCTTTCATGGACTGTGGCGACGACCGAAAGCCGTGGAGATAGAGCAGGTGGGTGGTGGCTGGGCGCATCGGCGAAGGATAATCGCGCTCCATGTCCGCCGTGTTCGACAAACCCTCCCTGCTGCAGCGCATTGCCCCGGTCTTTCTGGGATTCGATCTGCCGCTGCTGCTGGCCATCCTGATCATGGCGGGTGCGGGTCTGTTGACCATGTACTCGGTCGGCTTCGACCACGGCACGCGGTTCGAATCCCACGGACGCAACATGTTGATCGCCGCGGGTGTGTTGTTCCTCGTGGCGCAGATTCCGCCGCACCGCCTCATGAGCCTGGCCTTGCCGGCCTACGCGTTGGGCGTGATCCTGCTGCTGGGCGTGGAGTTTTTCGGCATCGAACGCAAGGGATCGCAGCGCTGGTTGAACGTCGGCATGGTGATCCAGCCCAGCGAGTTGATGAAGATTGCCATGCCCCTCATGCTGGCCTGGTGGTTCCACCGCCGCGAAGGCCAGCTCAAGCCGCTGGACTTCGTGGCCGCCGGCCTGCTGCTGGTGCTGCCGGTGGCACTCGTGCTCATGCAGCCCGACCTGGGCACCTCGTTGTTGGTGCTCTCCTCCGGCCTGTTCGTCATCTTCTTCGCCGGCCTGAGCTGGAAGCTCATCCTGCCGCCGGTGCTGATCGGCGCGGTGGCCATCGTGCTGCTGATCTCCTTTGAGGGTCAGCTGTGCGCGCCCGACGTGGACTGGCATGTGCTGCGCGAGTACCAGCGCCAGCGCGTTTGCACGCTGCTCGATCCGTCCAAGGACCCGCTGGGCAAGGGCTTCCACATCATCCAGGGCATGATCGCCATCGGCTCGGGGGGGGTGTGGGGCAAGGGCTTCATGCAGGGCACGCAGACCCACCTGGAATTCATCCCCGAGCGCACCACCGACTTCATCTACGCCGCCTTCTCCGAAGAGTTCGGCCTGGTCGGCACGCTGTGCCTCATGGCCGGCTTCATCTTCCTCATCGTGCGCGGCCTGGTCATCGCCATGGAGGCGCCCACCCTGTTTTCGCGCCTGCTGGCCGGTGCGCTCACGCTCAACATCTTTGTCTACGCCTTCGTCAACATGGGCATGGTCAGCGGCATCCTGCCGGTGGTGGGCGTGCCCCTGCCGTTCGTGAGCTACGGCGGCACCGCCATGGTCACCATGGGCGTGGGCCTGGGCATGCTGATGTCCATCGCCAAGTCCCGGCGCTTCATGCAGTCATGACGGTCGCTGTTGTCGGCGCGGGCAACATGGGCGGCGCGCTGGTGGAGCGGCTGTGCGAAGCCGGCTGGCCCGTGACGGTGTGCGACACCGACCCGCTGCGCCAGCAGCAGGCCCTGGCCGCCGGTGCCAGCCTGGCCGACTCACCGTTCTCGGCGGTGGCGCAGCTCGGGCCCCGGGACGCCCTGGTGATCGTGGTGGTGGACGCCGACCAGTGCCGCGAGGTGCTGTGGGGCGAGGAGGGCGCCTCCGTCGGCATGCGGCCCGGCCAGGCTGTCGTGCTGTGCCCCACCATCGCACCCGAAGACACCGTGTCCATCGCCCAGCGGCTTGCCGCGCAGGGCATCGATTGCATCGACGCGCCCATGTCGGGCGGCCCACAACGCGCTCGCGATGGCCGCATGAGCCTGATGGTGGCCGCGCCAGCGGCGGTGCTGGATCGCCACGCCGATCTGCTGGCCGCCCTGTCGCTCAACGTGATGCGCATCAGCGACCGTGTGGGCGATGGCGCTCGCACCAAGCTGGTCAACAACCTGCTGGCCGGCATCAACCTGGTGGGTGCGGCCGAGGTGCTGGCCCTGGCCGAACGTTTGGGGCTGGACCTCGGCACCACGCTGGACGTGATCGAACGGTCGAGTGGCCAGAGCTGGATCGGCTCGGACCGCATGCGCCGCGCAATCGGCGGCGACCTGGCCCCGCGCGCCCACGTGACCCTGCTGGAAAAAGACACCCGGCTGGCGGTGGCGGCGGCGCGCAGCGTCGGGTTTGAAGGCCCGCTGGGCGCGAGCGCGGCCGGGGTGTTCAAGGCGGCCCATGCGGCGGGCATGGCCGATCTGGACGACGCCGCGCTGCTCGCGTTCCTGCGCCAGACGGCCCCAAGACCCTGACACCAGCGCGCGGGGCGGGTCGTTCTTACAATGACCCCATGATTTCACGCGAACCCACCCTGGCCCGTCTGGCCACCGCCCAAAGCCTGCTCCTCGAACCGTTTGGCCTCACGCCCGCGCATTTGCAGCGAGCGCTCGGCGAGATCATGTCGCACGGCGTGGACGATGCCGACCTGTATTTCCAGACCACGCGCAGCGAAGGCTGGAGCTTGGAAGAGGGCATCGTCAAGACCGGCAGCTTCAGCATCGACCAGGGCGTGGGCGTGCGTGCGGTCAGCGGCGAGAAAACCGCGTTTGCGTATTCCGACGACCTCTCCTGGGACTCGCTGCTGGACGCCGCGCACACCGTGCGCAGCATTTCCGGCCAGGGCCAGTCGAAAAAGGTCAAGACGCCGGCTTCCAAGGTGGCCAAGTCGCGCTCGCTCTACGGCGGCGTGGACCCGATCGGCACGCTCGACAGCACGGCCAAGGTGGCGCTGCTGGAGAAGGTGGAAAAAATGGCCAAGGCCAAGGACCCGCGCGTGGTGCAGGTGATGGCCGGTCTGGCCGCCGAACACGACGTGGTGCTGGTGGCGCGCGCCGACGGCACGCTGGCCGCCGACGTGCGCCCGCTGATCCGCCTGTCGGTCACCGTGATCGCCGAGCAGGCTGGCCGCCGCGAGGTGGGCTCGTCGGGTGGCGGTGGCCGGTTTGGCCTGGCCTACTTTGACGAGGCCATGGTGCAGACCTACGTGGACGAAGCCGTGTCGTCGGCGCTGACCAACCTCGACGCCCGGCCTGCGCCGGCTGGGGAGATGGTGGTGGTGCTGGGCTCGGGCTGGCCGGGCATCCTGCTGCACGAAGCCGTGGGCCATGGGCTTGAAGGCGACTTCAACCGCAAGGGCTCCAGCGCCTTCGCCGGGCGCATTGGCCAGCGCGTGGCGGCCAAGGGCGTGACCGTGCTCGACGACGGCACCATCGCCGACCGCCGCGGCTCGCTCAACGTGGACGACGAAGGCCACACCTCACAGAAGAACGTGCTGATCGAAGACGGCATCCTGCGCGGCTACATCCAGGATTCGATGAACGCGCGCCTGATGGGCGTGAAGCCCACCGGCAACGGCCGGCGCGAGAGCTACGCCCACGTGCCCATGCCGCGCATGACCAACACTTACATGCTCGGTGGCGACAAGGCGCCCGAGGAAATCGTGGCCAGCATCAAGAAGGGCCTGTACGCGACCAACTTCGGTGGCGGCCAGGTCGACATCACGTCGGGCAAGTTCGTGTTTTCCGCGAGCCAGGCCTACTGGGTGGAAAACGGCCAGATCCAGTACCCGGTGAAGGGCGCCACGCTGGTCGGCAACGGCCCCGATTCGCTGACCCGCGTGAGCATGATCGGCAACGACATGAAGCTCGACAGTGGCGTGGGCACCTGCGGCAAGGAAGGCCAGAGCGTGCCGGTGGGCGTGGGCCAGCCCACCTTGCGCATCGATGGTTTGACGGTCGGCGGCACCGCCTGATCTTTCTGCGCTGAACGTCAAGCCGGGGACGACGAGGGCGTTTTTCCCGGCTTTTTCACGACTGCGTATCGGAGCAAGGTTTGCTCTCGGGCCACGGCGTGGTCGACCACCGGCCTTGGGTAGGTCTTGCCCAGCTCAACGCCAGCACCCAGCAGTTCCATCTCGCGCGCCAGCCACGGCGCGTGGATCGCGGCATCCGGCAGGCCCGCGATCTCGGGCAGGTAGCGCCGGATGAACCTGGCCTGCGGGTCGAACTTCTCGCTCTGGCTCACCGGGTTGAAGATGCGGAAGTAGGGCTGCGCATCGCAACCGCTGGAGCTGGCCCACTGCCAGCCGCCGTTGTTGGCCGCCAAGTCGAAGTCGATCAGCTTCTCGGCAAAGTACCGCTCTCCCCACTGCCAGTGGATGCCGAGGTCCTTCACCAGAAAACTCGCCACCACCATGCGCAGGCGGTTGTGCATGTAGCCGGTCTGGTTGATCTGGTGCATGGCCGCGTCCACCAGCGGGTAGCCCGTGCGGCCCTCGCACCAGGCGGCGAACAGCTCCTTGGCGTGTTTGCCGTGCTCGAACTTGATGTGGTCGTACTCGGGCTTGAAGGCCTTGTCCACCACGTGCGGGAAGTTGGCCATCACCTGGTGGTAGAAGTCGCGCCAGATCAGTTCCGAGAGCCAGGTGCTCGCGCCCACCATCCCCTGCAGGTGCATCTGGTACGCCACCGAGGCCAGGTGGCGGATCGAGATGGTGCCGAAGCGCAGGTGCACGCTGAGGTAGCTCGGGCCTTTCACGGCGGGGAAGTTGCGCGTCTCGTCGTAGCGGTCGATGCGCTCCACGAAGTCTTCAAACAGGCGGTGTGCGCCACTGGCGCCCGTGGGCAGCGGCAGTTGCGACAGGTTGGTGGGCTCGAAGCCGATGTCGGCCAATGTGGGCACCGGCTTGGCCCACGCCGCAGGCACCGGCGCCAGGGTGCGCGCGTACTGCGCCACCGGGTAGGCCTTGAGGTGGAAGGATGTGAGCGCCTTGAGCCAGGCGTTCTTGTAGGGCGTGAACACACCGAACGCGTTGCCCATCTGCGTGAGCACCTCGCGCCGCTCGAAGATCACGTGGTCCTTGTGGCTGTGCAGCAGGATGCCGGCGTGCGCCAGGTCGCCGAACACATGGGCGTCGCGCTCCTTGGCCGCAGGCTCGTCGTCGTGGTTGGCAAACACCGCCTGCACCGCAAGCTCTTGGGCCAGCGCCGGCACCGCCTTGACCGACTGGCCGTGCATCACGATCAGGCCCACGCCGTCCGCGCCGTTCTCGCGACCCAGGGTGCGCAACGCGCTGTCGAGTTCCACCAGCGATTCGCGTATGAACTCCACACGCCGGTCCGCCCGTGGCAGGGCGTCGAGGATGTCGGTGTCGAAGACGAACACGCACCAGACCTGCCGGCACACCTTGAGCGCGTGGTACAGCGCGGCGTTGTCTTCGGCGCGCAGGTCGCGGCGGAACCACATCAGGCCTTTGTCGTAGGTGTTCATGCGTCCGGGCGGGTGGGGCTGGGGGGATGGTGGTGGCCACCTCTGTGGGGGCGGACAAGCGGCTTAAAATCGGCCGATGCCAGCTGATTTTGCCCCCATCAACCTGACCAATCATTTCCTGATTGCGATGCCCGGCCTCAGCGATGAGCTATTTGGCCGCAGCGTGGTGTTCATGTGCGAGCACAGCGAACGTGGGGCGCTCGGCCTGGTGATCAACAAGCCCAGCGACATCCTGTTGCCCCGCCTGTTCGAGAAGGTCGACCTGCCCATGGGCCGAGATGATCTGCTGCAGCTGCCCGTGTTCCAGGGCGGCCCGGTGCAGACCGAGCGCGGTTTTGTGCTGCACGAGGCGGTGTCGGGCGAGGGCGAATCGGTCTACGCCTCCACGCTCTCGATTCCCGGTGGTCTGGAAATGACCACCTCCAAGGACGTGCTGGAGGCCATGGCCTCGGGCGCGGGCCCGCGCCGTGTGTTCGTGTCGCTCGGTTACGCCTCGTGGGGCCAGGGCCAGCTCGAATCGGAAATCACCGAGAACAGCTGGCTCACGGTCGAAGCCGACCCCAGTCTGATCTTTGACGCGCCGGTGGCCGAACGCTACGAGCGCGCGATGGCCTTGCTCGGTCTGCAGCCCTGGATGCTTTCACCGGACGCAGGCCACGCATGAGTGCACCTGCCGCTGCGCCCACGACCCTTGAAGTCCCGGCGCATTGCCAGATGTTTCTGGCGTTCGACTACGGCCAGAAGCGCACCGGGGTGGCCACCGGCAACCGCATCACGCGCAGCGCCACACCGCAGGCCACCATCAACGCCGAGGGCGATGCGCGCTTTGCCTTGATCGCGCAACGCCTGAAAGAGTGGCAGCCCGATGCGCTGGTGGTCGGTGTGCCCTACCACCCCGACGGCGCGGCGCACGAAAACACCGCGCGCGCCCTCAAGTTCGCCCGCCAGCTGCGCGGCCGCCACGGCCTGCCGGTGTTTGAAGTGGACGAGCGCTACAGCACCACCGAAGCCCACAGCCTGGGCGCGAAAGACGCCGACGCGGCGTCGGCCTGCATCATCCTGGAACAATTCTTGAGGAGTTTGCCTTGACCGAGAGCACGAGCGACGCCGGGCCGCCCCAAGGCGCGAGAGCCCCCCTGGGGGGCAGCGCAGTACGCGAAGCGACAAGCGTGGGGGCCTTGCCTCTGAACGCGGAGGCGCTGTACGCGCAACTCCTGCCCGCCGTGAAGGCACTCATCGAGGCCTCCCCTGCGCCAGTGGTGCTCGCCGGCATCACCTCCGGCGGCGCCTGGCTGGCGGAGCGCCTGCAGCGCGACCTGGGCCTGCCGGGCGACGCCGGCGTGATCTCGTCGAGCATGCACCGCGACGACTTCGCGCAGCGCGGCCTGGCGTCCAGCGCGCAGACCGTCCTGCCCTTCGACGTGAACGGCGCCCATGTGCTGCTGGTCGACGACGTGCTCTACACCGGGCGCACGCTGCGCGCCGTGATCAACGAACTGTTCGACTACGGCCGCCCGGCCAGCGTGCGGCTGGCGGTGCTGGTGGACCGCGGCGGGCGCGAACTGCCGATCGAAGCCAATGTGTGCGCGGCGCGCGTGTCCCTGGCCGACGACCAGCTGCTGGAGTTGGCGCGCGACGGGGCGGGGCGCCTGAGTTTTGTGATCGAACCCAAGAAAGCCTGACCGTGCGACGCAATCCCCAACTCAACAAGAACGGTGAACTCATCCACCTGCTCTCCACCGAGGGCCTCTCGCGCGACATCCTCACGCAGATCCTGGACACCGCGGCCAACTTCGTGAGCGTGAGCAACCGCGAGGTGAAGAAGGTGCCTCTGTTGCGGGGAAAAAGCGTGTTCAACCTGTTCTTCGAGAACAGCACGCGCACCCGCACCACCTTCGAGATCGCGGCCACGCGCCTCTCCGCCGACGTGATCAACCTCGACATCGCGCGCAGCTCCACCGCCAAGGGCGAGTCGCTGCTCGACACCATCTCCAACCTCAGCGCCATGGCGGCCGACATCTTTGTCGTGCGCCACAGCGAGAGCGGCGCGCCCTACCTGATTGCGCAGCACGTGGCGCCGCATATGCACGTGATCAACGCTGGCGACGGACGCCACGCGCACCCCACGCAGGGGCTGCTCGACATGTACACGATCCGCCACTACAAGCAGGATTTCACCAAGCTCTCGGTGGCCATCGTGGGCGACGTGCTGCACTCGCGCGTGGCGCGCTCCGACATCCACGCCCTGACCACGCTGGGCTGCCCCGACGTGCGTGTGGTCGGCCCGCGCACCCTCGTGCCGAGCGACCTCTCGCAGATGGGCGTGCGCGTGTGCCACACGCTGGAAGAAGGCATCAGGGACTGCGACGTGGTGATCACGCTGCGCCTGCAGAACGAACGCATGAGCGGCGCGCTGCTGCCTTCCAGCCAGGAATACTTCAAGAGCTTCGGCCTGACGCCCGAGCGCCTGCGCTGGGCCAAGCCGGACGCGATCGTGATGCACCCGGGCCCGATCAACCGGGGCGTGGAGATCGATTCGGCGGTGGTGGATGGTCCGCAGAGCGTGATCCTGCCGCAGGTCACCTATGGCATCGCGGTGCGCATGGCGGTGATGGGCATCGTCGCGGGGAATGAAGCTTGACGGTATTGCTCCCTCTCCCTTTGGGAGAGGGTTGGGGTGAGGGCTCGCCAGACAAGATTCGACTACAAGGGCAGTCATGAAGATATTGATTCAAAACGGCCGCGTCATGGACCCGGCCACCGGCCGCGACGAGATCGCCGATGTGGCCATCGCCGCGGGCCGCATCATCGCCATCGGCAACGTGGCGCCCGACTTCCACGCCGCGCGCACCATCGACGCCGCCGGCTGTGTGGTGGCCCCCGGTCTGGTGGACCTCGCGGTGCGCCTGCGCGAACCCGGCCAGGAACACGCCGGCATGCTCGAGAGCGAAATGGCCGCGGCCGTGGCCGGTGGTGTCACCTCGCTGGTCTGCCCGCCCGACACCGACCCGGTGCTCGACGAACCCGGCCTGGTGGACATGCTCAAGTTCCGCGCCGAAAAACTGCACCTGGCGCGCGTGTTTCCGCTGGGCGCGCTCACGCGTGGTCTGCAGGGCGAGGTGCTCACCGAAATGGCCGAACTCACCGAGTCCGGCTGCATCGGCTTCGGTCAGGCCGAGGTGCCCATCGTCAACGTGCAGGTGCTGCAGCGCGCGCTGCAGTACGCCGCCACCTTCGGCTACACCGTGTGGCTGCGTCCGCAGGATTTCTGGCTCGGCAAGGGCGTGGCCGCCAGCGGCCCGCTGGCCACGCGCCTGGGCCTCGCCGGCATCCCGGCCGCGGCCGAAACCATCGCGCTGCACACGTTGTTTGAACTCATGCGCGCCACGCAGGGCAAGACGCCCGGCAGCGCCAACGCGCGCGTGCACCTGTGCCGCATCAGCAGCGCTGCGGGTCTGGCGCTGGTGCGCCAGGCCAAGGCGGAGGGTCTGCCCGTCACCTGCGACGTGAGCGTGCACAACCTGCACCTGACCGACATCGACATCGGCTACTACGACAGCCGCCTGCGCCTGCAGCCGCCCGTGCGCCAGCAGCGCGACCGCGATGCGCTGCGCGCCGGCCTGGCCGACGGCACCATCGACGCGCTGGTGTCCGACCACAACCCGGTGGACAGCGACGCCAAGACGCTGCCGTTTGCCGAAGCCGAACCCGGCGCCACGGCAGTCGAGCTGCTGCTCGGCCTGGCCTGCACCTGGGCGCAGCAGGACGGCCTGGGCCTCATGCAGGCGCTGGCCGTGCTCACCTGCGGCCCGCAATCGGTGCTGGGTGCGAGCCTGGGCACGCTGCAGGCCAGCGTGGGCCGCATCGCGGTGGGCGGCGTGGCCGACCTCTGCATCTTCGACCCCAATGCCAGCTGGACGGTGCAGGCCAGCGCGCTGCGCAGCCAGGGCAAACACACACCGTTTGGTGGGCACGAGCTGCCCGCGCGCGTGCGTGCCACGCTGGTGGGCGGCCAGGTGGCGCACCAGATGTCGGACGCTCTCGCGTGAAACAACTGCGCGCCGCCTGGCGCGCCCTGCGTGCCATCGGCCACGTGCTGCGCGGCCTGTGGATCATCCGCAGCGAGTTCGGCCGTCTCACGCCGTCGCAAACCCAGCTGGTGGTGCGCGAGTGGTCGCGCCAGATGCTGACCATCCTGGGCGTTGAACTCGTGGTGCAGGGCGAGGCGCCTGCACACGGGCCGTTGCTCATGGTGTCCAACCACATCTCGTGGCTCGACATCCTGGTGCTCAACGCCGCCCACCCCAGCCGCTTTGTCTCCAAGGCCGACGTGAAGGGCTGGCCGCTGCTGGGCTCGCTCATCACCGGCGCGGGCACGCTCTACATCGAACGCGAGAGCCGGCGCGACGCGATGCGCGTGGTGCACCACATGGCCGAGCGCCTGCGCGCGGGCGACATCCTCACCGTGTTCCCCGAAGGCACCACCGGCGACGGGCGCACCCTGCTGCCGTTTCACGCCAACCTGCTGCAGGCCGCGATCACGGCCAACGCACCGGTGCTGCCGCTGGCACTGGGCTTTGTCGACAGCGTTCGCGGCGGGCTGCACGACGGTCCGCTGTTCATTGGCGACACCACGCTGGTGGCCTCGATCTGGTCCACCCTGTGCGCCGACGGCGTGCAGGCCCAGGTGCGCTACGGCGAACCCCAACCCCCGCGCGGGCGTGACCGGCGCACCTGGGCGGTGGACTTGCGGGTCGAGGTGCAGCGCCTGCTGGACGGTGTTGTGACCAGCCCTCCCTCGGGCGGTTAGCGGGCAGGGGTCGAACGAGCCGAGTCGGTGCTCGCGGCCGCGCGCAGCGGACTTTTCTGCAGCCGCCGGTACAACATGCCGCGCGACACCCCCAGCGCCCGCGCCGCCTTGGCGATGTTGCCGTCGCAGTCGGCCAGCGTGGTTTCGATCAACCGCTGGCTGTGGTCCACCAGCCGGGATGGCGGCTCGGATGCTGCCGGCGTGTCCACGGGTTCGGCAGCCAGCGGCGCCACCGGGGCGGACAACGCCACCGCGTGGTTGAAGTCGGTGCCGTCGCTGGCGTTCAGGTGACCCTTGACCCACACCCCCAGGCCGCTGGGCAGGCGCAGGGCCAGGGCCTGTTGCCGTCGGTGCAGCGCCAGCAGGCCGTCCAGTGCCAGGCCGAACACCTCGTCCACGCCCGGGCGCCCCTGCACGCTGAACCCCGTGAGGCGCTGGGCCACGCCGTTGAGCCAGAGCACGCGGCCGTCGGCGTCGATGCCGGCGAGGGCTTCCAGTGGCGTGTCCAGCAGGCTTGGGCTGGTCTGGAACTGCAGCACCAGATGTTGTGTGGACTGCAGCTGCAGCAAGCGATTTTCGATGGTCGCGGCGTACATGCCGACCACCGAGGCGGGGTCGAAATGGAAACGACCCGCCTCGACCGACACGTCGAGCACACCCGCGAGCTGGCCATGGATGTCCCGGATGGGAGCGGCCGCGCAGTGGATGGTTTGCAGGCACTGGAAGTAGTGCTCCGCGCCGGCCACCGTGCAGGCCTCGCCGGTGCGCACCACGATGCCGGGCGCGGTGGTGCCGATCTGCTGTTCGGCGATGTTCACGCCCACGCGGCACGCGGTCTTGAGCAGCGGCTGCTGTGCTGCCGACGGCAGCTCGGTGGCGTGGATGATCACGCCTTGTGCATCGGTCAGCAGCACGCGGCAGTCGGTGCCGCGCAGCGCGGCCTCCAGCTGGTGCAGTTCGAGATTGCCGGCCTGCAGCAGCTGGCGGTTGCGGTTCAGGCTGGCATGTGCGCGGCTGCGGCTGACCTGCTCGAAGCTCACCGGCTCCTGCGGGTTTCGCTGCGACGAACGGCAACGCATCCACGACTGGATCACGGCTTCGCCCACCAGCCCCGAGGGCCGTGCGCCCTCGTCAAAGAACTGCTGGCGCGCCAGTGACGTGCGCTGCTCCTGCGTCTGAAAGAAGAGCTGGCGCGGCATGTTCGGGTGGCCGGACAAAGGCGTGGGCATGGCGTTTTCCTGGACGGCTGGGCGTCCGCCAGTATCCCGTTCATCGCTTTCGCGCCGATGCGGGTAAGCCCGGTGTTCCAGGCCGGAACACTTCCGGTTCAGGGAAATCCCGAAGATGAAAGTGGCGGTCGAGAGGAGGAACATGTTGTTGCCCACAAAGGATTTGCGCTGCTTGCGCGTGCCCGAGCGGGCGCCCCACAACAGCCCTGCCCCGAGCAGGTTGCACAGGAGACACGATGAACACCACACCCCTGGCCCGTCCTGGGTGGCGGGCGGCCGCCGGCCTGCTCGCTGCCCTGGCACTGACTGCAACCGCGTTTGCCCAGGCCCCGGCCAAGGGTTCGGCAGCGCACATCACCGCCACCGTCAACAAGGTCAATGCCGCGTTCATGAAGAACAACGCCAGCAAGACCCCCGACTGGCCGAGCTACGGCCTGGACTACGCCGAGACGCGCCATTCGAAGCTCAACCAGATCAGCACGTCGAATGTGAAAGATCTGGGCCTGGTGTGGTCGTACAACCTGGAATCCAAGCGGGGCGTGGAGTCCACGCCGCTGGTGGTCGACGGCATCATGTACGTCACCGCGTCGTGGAGCGTGGTGCACGCGGTGGACGTGCGCACGGGCCAACGCATCTGGACCTACGACCCGCAGGTGCCGCGCGAAGCCGGCTACAAGGGCTGCTGCGACGTGGTCAACCGTGGCGTGGCGTTGCACGAAGGCAAGGTCTTCGTGGCCGCCTACGACGGCCGCCTGATCGCGCTGGACGCGGCCACCGGCAAGGTCGCGTGGGAAAAAGACACCATCATCGACCGCAAGTTCAGCTACACCATCACCGGTGCACCGCGCGTGTTCAAGGGCAACGTGATCATCGGCAACGGCGGCGCCGAGTACGGCGTGCGCGGCTACATCACCGCTTACGACGCGAAGAGTGGTGCGCAGAAATGGCGCTGGTTCACCGTGCCGGGCGACCCGAGCAAACCGTTTGAAGACGAGTCCATGGCCAAGGCCGCCAAGACCTGGGACCCGGCCGGCAAGTGGTGGGAAGCCGGTGGCGGCGGCACAGCGTGGGACGCCATGGCATTCGATCCCGAACTCAACCTGATGTACGTCGGCACCGGCAACGGCTCACCGTGGCAGCGCGACAAGCGCAGCCCGGCCGGTGGTGACAACCTGTACCTGGCGTCCATCGTGGCGCTGAACCCCGACACCGGCAAATACGTGTGGCACTACCAGGAAACCCCGGGCGACAACTGGGACTACACCTCCACGCAGCCGATGATCCTGGCGGACCTCACGCTGGACGGCAAGAAGCGCAAGGTGATCCTGCACGCGCCCAAGAACGGTTTCTTCTTCGTGATCGACCGCGTCACCGGCCAGTTCATCTCGGCGAAGAATTTCGTCGACGTGAACTGGGCCAGCGGCTACGACAAGAACGGCCGCCCGATCGAAACCGCCATCGCGCGCACCGGCGACCGCCCGCGCGAGATCATCCCCAGCGCCTTCGGCGCGCGCAACTGGCATTCGATGTCGTTCAACCCGGCCACCGGTCTGGTCTACATGCCGGTGCAGGGCGTGCCGCTCACGTTGATGGACAACAAGGACTGGAAGTTCAACGGCGTGCGCCCCGGCGAGCCGCACTCCAACATGGGCTGGAACACGGCCAATTTCGCCAACGTGGAGCCGCCCACCAGCAAGCCCTATGGCCGCCTGGTGGCCTGGGACCCGGTGAAGCAGCAGGCCGCCTGGACCAAGGAGCAGATCTCGCCGTGGAACGGAGGCACGCTCACCACCGCGGGCAACCTGGTGTTCCAGGGCACGGCCGACGGGCGCTTCATCGCCTACAACGCCACCACCGGCGAACCGCTGTGGGAAACGCCCACCGGCACCGGCGTGATCGCCGCGCCATCGACCTACCTGGTGGATGGCAAGCAGTACGTGTCGATCGCCGTGGGCTGGGGCGGTGTGTACGGCCTGGCGCAGCGCGCCACCGACCGCCAGGGCCCGGGCACGGTCTACACCTTCGCCGTGGGTGGCAAGGCGCCTGCGCCGGCCTTCGTGAAGTACCAGATGGACAAGCTGGTGGCGGGGGTGAAGTACGACCCGGCGCACGTGCCCACCGGCACCGCGCTGTACGTGAGCAACTGCGTGTTCTGCCACGGCGTGCCCGGCGTGGACCGTGGCGGCAACATCCCCAACCTGGGCTACATGGACGCGTCCTACATCGAGAACCTGGACAAGTTCGTGTTCAAGGGCCCGGCCACCGAGCGCGGCATGCCCGACTTCACGGGCAAGCTGAGCATGGACGACGTGCAAAAAATCAAGGCCTTCATTCAAGGAACGGCCGACGCGATCCGACCCAAGAACTGACGCGCGTTGAGGCACAAAAAAGCCGGGCAGCTGCCCGGCTTTTTCATGCACGTTGCGCTGGCCTGATCAACCCTTGGCGCGCTTGAGCATCAGCTCGGTGTTGGTCTTGCGATCGGCGTTCACCGTCTGCACGGCCGGGCGCTCGCCGAGCAGTTTCAAGTAATCGCGCACCGGCAGATCGGCCAGGCAGTCGCGGCCGTAGATGATCTTGGTGGCGCTGCTCACCAGCGGCAGGTGCACGGCGGCGGCGCAGTCGGCCAGGGTGAAGGTGTCGCCGGCGATGAAGGGTGAGAACTTCACCAGCTGGCTGAAGGCCGCCACGTTCTTGGCGAGTTGCTCGGCGGTTTTCTCCTTGGCTGCGTCGCTGACCTTGCCGCCGAAGAACGCTTCGCCGTAGAGGTTGCGCGCCACCAGCTCCAGGTGCAGTTCGAGGTATCGCACGATCTCGCGCACTTTGGCTTTCTGGAAGGCATCGGCCGGCATCAGCGGACGCGCAGGGTGGGCGTCTTCGATGTATTCGAGGATCACGGTGGACTCGGAGATCGGGCCCGCGTCGGTCTTGAGGTAAGGCACCTTGCCCAGCGGGCTGGCGGCCTTGTCGGTCTGGCCGAGCCAGGCCAGCTCTTCTTCAAAGGTCACGCCTTTTTCCAGCAGGGCGAGCTTGACCTTGTTGTAGTAGTTGCTGGCTGCAAAGCCGCAGAGTGTGAGCATGTCGGTCTCCTGTGTGGGTGGGATTGGGGTGGCGTGATGGTAGTGGGGCCACCTGCTGTGCATGGGTCCCGCAGTTGACCCCGCTGATAAACTCGCCCCCCATGTCTGCGCGCCCTTTTCACCACCGTTGTGCCGCCTGGCTGGCCCTGCTGGCCATGCTCTGGGGCGCGCTGGTGCCCACGCTGGCGCAGGCCGCGGTGTCCGCCTCAAGCCGCCAGGGCTGGGTGGAGGTGTGCAGCGCCAGCGGCGTGCTCTGGGTGCGGGTGGATGGCGGGGCTGCATCACCCACGGGCGAGCCTGGCAGCATGGCGGACGGCTCGGCCCATTGCCCCTGGTGCCCGATGCAAGGCGCGGCCGGTCTGCCGCCCGAGACAGCACTGGCCACAGCCGTCGGTGCCCAGGGTTCTGTGCCCACCACCGCGTTCACCTCGGCCCGCCCGGCTGCGGTGTGGTCCCCGGCGCAATCGCGCGCCCCGCCGGCCGTCTGAGCCTGCTCGGTGCCTGCCCGCGCTGCGCGGGCGTTGCTTGTTTTTGTGTCCGACCCCGCGATGGCGCTGCACGCCGCCCGCGCGTCGGACCCGCTTCAAATTCACTGGATTCCCTCATGAAAAAAATCATCATCGCCACCCTGCTGTCCCTCACCGCCAGCGCCTGGGCCCAAGTGCCCGCCAATGTGGAAGTCAAGGACGCCTGGGTGCGCGCCACCGTGGCGCAACAGAAAACCACCGGCGCCTTCATGCAACTCACCGCCCAGGCCGACACCCGTGTGGTGCAGGTCAGCTCGCCGATGGCGGGTGTGGCCGAGATCCACGAAATGGCCATGGACAAGGACGTGATGAAGATGCGCGCCGTGACCGCACTGCCCTTGCCTGCGGGCAAGGTGGTGGAACTCAAACCCGGCAGCTACCACGTGATGTTGATGGACCTCAAAGGACCGGTGAAGGCGGGCGACGTGGTGCCCGTGACCCTGGTGCTCGAGAGCAAGGACGGCCTGCGCTCGACGCTGGAGGTGAAGGCCACGGCGCGCCCGCTGGGCAACGCTGCGGCCGCTGCGCCCGCCGCGGCACCCCACGGTCAACACAAGCACTGAGGCCATGAGCCGCAGCGTTGAACGCGCGTCCCCGGTGGACGCGGGGACAAGGCCGTCCCGACTTTCCGACTTTCATGCCCTGGCATGGCGCTGGCATTTTTATGCCGGTCTCTATGTCGTGCCCTTTTTGACCATGTTGGCGCTCACAGGCGCCGTCATGGTGTTCTTCACCGGCTTCCAGACGCGTCTGGGTTTCACGGTGCAGGTCGCACTGCAGCCCGTGACCCTGCCGGTGAGCGCGCAGGCCGACGCCGTGCTGGCGCTGCGATCGCAGGCCACGCTGATTGAGTACATTGCGCCGCGCGCGCCCGATGAGGCGAGCTGGTTTGTGGTGGAGCGCGACGGCCTCACCGAGGCGGTGGCGGTGGATCCGCACACCGCGCAGGTGCTGCACCTGGTCGACAAGCAGGACACCGTGTTCGCCTGGGCCGAACGCATCCACGGCACGCTGCTCATGGGCGATGTGGGCGACCGCCTGATCGAGATCGCGGCGGGGCTGGGCATCGTGATGATCGTCACCGGCCTGTATCTGTGGTGGCCGCGCGCCGGAACGCGCTGGGCGCAGGTGCTCGTGCCCGACCTGCGCCTGAAGGGCCGCCTGTGGTGGCGTTCGCTGCACGCCAGCGTGGGCTTCTGGATCAGCGCGCTGCTGTTCCTGTTTTTGCTCACCGGCCTGTCGTGGACGGGCGTGTGGGGCGCGCAGTTCGCGCAACCCTGGGGCACGTTTCCGGCTGAGAAGTGGGACGCGGTGCCGCTCTCCGATGCCGCGCATGCCACGCTGAACAGCGCCGGTCAGAAGGACGTGCCCTGGGGGCTGGAGCAAACGCCGCTGCCTGTCTCGGGCTCCAGCGCCGGGGTCGCGGGCGTGCCCGCTGGCCAGCCGGTGAACCTGGACACCGTGGCCGCGCTGGCGAAGCAGTTGGGCTTCAGTGGTCAGCACCACATCCACCTGCCCGAGGGCGACACGGGTGTGTTCACGATCTCGGCCGACACCATGAGCGGCGACTTGAAGAATCCCACGCAGGACCGCACGGTGCACGTGGACCAGCACAGCGGCCGCGTGATCGCCGAAGCCGCCTTTGACGGCTATTCGCTGGTGGCCAAAGGCATGGCAGTGGGCATTGCCCTGCACCAGGGCGACATGGGTTTGTGGAACGCCGCGCTCAACCTGCTGTTCTGCGCAGCCACCGTGTTCCTCTGCGTCAGCGGCATCGTGATGTGGTGGAAGCGCCGGCCGGCGCACAGCGGGCGCCTGGCGGCACCGCCCGTGCCGCGCGACTTGCCGCTGTGGAAAGGTGGCGCGCTGGTGATGTGTCTCGTGGCGCTCGTGTTCCCGCTCAGTGGTGCGGTGTTGCTCGCAGTGTTGCTGCTGGACTGGCTGGTGCTGGCCCGCCTGCCCGCGCTCAAGATCCGCCTGAGCTGATCAGACCGGGTGCGCCCGCGCCACGCCCGGCGCCGGCGGGCTTGATGCACCCGATCCGCGCTCGAAGGTGACCACGTGGTCCACCTCGGCGCGGATGCCGATCCACTCGCCCACCGCGTGGTTGTGGTGCGAAGGCACGTGCGTCATCAGCACCTCGCCGCTGGCCAGGCGCAGCGTGTAGAGAAATTCAGAGCCGCGAAAGGCCTTGCGCAAAATCTGCGCCTTCACCGGCGCATCGTCGTCGTGCACGATGTCGTCGGCGCGCAGCAGCACATCGCACAGGCCCGAGGCATAGGCCGTGGGCAGCGGGCATTCGTCCACGTCCTGCAAGGCGCCCAGCGGGGTCTGCACCGAGACTTCGTTGCCCACCTGGCTGATCTGCGCCGGCGCGAACACGCCGTGACCGATGAACTCGGCCACGAAACGCGTGGCCGGGCGGTGGTAGAGCGCGTAGGCGTCTTCCCACTGGTGGAGGTGGCCTTCGTGCATCACACCGATCACGTCGCCGATGGCAAAGGCTTCGAGCTGGTCGTGCGTGACGAACAGGGCCGTGGCGCCCGCCGCCTTGAGGATGCCGCGCACCTCGTGGGCCAGACGCTCGCGCAGGTCCACGTCGAGGTTGGAAAACGGTTCGTCGAGCAACAGCAAACGCGGACGTGGAGCCAGCGCACGGGCCAGCGCCACGCGCTGCTGCTGCCCGCCCGAGAGCTCGTGCGGAAACCGCTTCTGCATGCCGTCCAGGCCCACGAGCTTGAGCACCTCGGCCACCCGCGCATCGCGCTCGGCGCGCGGCAGGCGGTCGATGCCGAAGGCAATGTTCCTGCCCACGTCGAGGTGCGGGAAGAGGGCGTAGTCCTGGAACACCATGCCGATGCGGCGCTGCTCGGCCGGCATGTGGTGCGTGCCATCGCTGACCTTCTCGCCTTCGAGCGTGATGCTGCCGCTGCTGGCCCGTTCCAGGCCGGCCACCGCGCGCAGCAGCGTGGTCTTCCCGCAGCCCGAGGGGCCGATCAGCACGCCGATGTCACCCGCGCGCAACCCGAGCGTGACACCGTCCACCGCCGCCTGGGGCTGGCCGGGGTAGCGCACGTTGAGTTGGGAAACGTTGAGGAACATGGTGGGGATCGGTGTTGGGTCATTGTAGATAACTACAATTCTCATTTGCATTGATCCGCATCAAAGGCCCCTCGCGGAACGCGGCGGGCCCGCATGCCATCATCGCGCCCAGTTCTCTGTCTCCCCACCTCCCTCACTTCATGCTGCGCTGGTTGGCCCTCGCCCCGTTGATCCTGCTCGCGTGCCTGCTCACGCTGCCGGTGCTGTCGTTGGGCGGTTCGTGGTTCCAGTTCGACGCGGCCGCGCGCGACGTGCTGAGCCAGATGGCGCAGACCGTGCTGCCGGAGTACGCGCTCACCACCGTGGTGCTGTGCGTGGCGGTGGCGGTGGGCGTGGCGGTGGTGGGCATGCTGACCGCCAGCGCCGTGACCCTGTTTGAATTCCCTGGCCGGCGCTTCTTTGAATGGGCGCTGCTGCTGCCGTTGGCCATGCCGGCCTATGTGGTGGCCTATGCCTATACCGACTTTTTGCAGTTCAGCGGCCCGCTGCAGGTGGGGCTGCGCGAGAGCTTCGGCCTCACCGGTCGCGTGTTCCCCGAGATCCGCAACACACCGGGCGCGGTCTGGGTGTTCACCTTCTCGCTCTATCCCTATGTGTACTTGCTGGCGCGCACGGCCTTGTCGGAACGCGCTTCGCAGCTGATGGAGGCCGCGCGCCTGCTGGGCGCCCCGCTGGCGCGCCGCATCCGCGAAGTGGCCCTGCCGCTGGCCCGCCCCGCCGTGGCCGCGGGTGTGGCGTTGGCGCTCATGGAAACCCTGGCCGACTTCGGCGTGGTGAGTTACTTCGGCGTGCAGACCTTCACCGCCGGCATCTACAAAGCCTGGCTGGCCATGGACAACCGCCTGGCCGCCGCGCAGCTCGCCACCATGCTGCTGGCCGTGGTGGCGTTGTTGCTGTGGCTGGAGCACCGCGCGCAGCACCGCATGCGCTTTTCCACCCTGCGCGGCTTGCGCGCCGGCAGCAACGAAGCGCAACCCGCGCAGCTGCGGGGTGGTCGCGCGGCGCTGGCGGTGGCGTTGTGTGCCCTGCCCATCGCCTTCGGTTTTGTGCTGCCCGTGCTGTTCATGCTGCGCCCGCTCATTGGCGGCTGGGAAGAACTGCCCTGGACCGCCTTCGTGCAGTGGTCGCGCAACAGCGTGTGGCTTGCCGGTCTGTCGGCAGCGCTGGCCACCGCCATCGCGCTGGCACTCGCGTTCGCCGTGAGGGTCCGACCCGGCAAGGTCACGCGCGGCGTGGTGCAGCTCGCCAGCCTCGGATACGCCGTGCCCGGTGCGGTCATCGTGGTCGGTCTGCTGTTGCCGGTGGGCTGGCTGCAAGCTGTGAAGCCCGACACCAGCGTGGGCTACTTCGTCACCGCCACGGCGCTGGGCATCGTGTGGGCGTACATGGTGCGCTTCACCGCCGTGGCGCTGCAGTCCATGCAGAGCGGCTACGCCCGCATTCCCGCCAGCCTCGACGATTCGGCCCGCATGCTCGGCACCACCGGGTTCGGGCTGGCCGCGCGCGTGCACTGGCCGCTGCTCAAACGCTCCACCGCCGCCGCCGCGCTGCTGGTGTTTGTGGACGTGATGAAGGAGCTGCCCGCCACGCTGGTCCTGCGCCCCTTCAACAGCGACACCCTGGCCGTGGTGACCTACCAGCTCGCGCGCGACGAACGCCTGGGCGAAGCCGCGCTGCCCGCGCTCACGCTGGTGTTGGTGGGGCTGGTGCCGGTGATGCTGCTGAGCCGGACCTTGCGACAGCGGTAAGCGGGTGTTGCGGCCGGTTGTGCCGCCGGGCGCACGCTGGTCCAATGCACGCTTTCAACCTGCTGCCTGATGACATGCTCAACACAACCCAGGAAGAACGTCGCCAGTTCATGGCACTTGCAGCCGCCGGCGCAGCAGCCTTTGTGGCCGGTTGCGGCACCCGCGCACCGTTGCCTGGCCAGGCACCCGCCAGCGCGGCCTACCGCCGTGAAGCCGCCATCCACCTCTACCGCAAGTACCCCGACCGCATCTTCCGGGGAAAACTGCCGCCCATGCTGTACGCCATCGGCGTGCTTGAGGTGGAACTGAACCAGGGCGGGCGCGTGGGCTCCACGCGCTGGCTGCGCGGCCCCAGCCACGCGCCGGAGGTCATGGCCGAGATCGAACGCCTGGTGCGCGCCGCCGCGCCGTTCCCGTCGCCGCCCGGCTTCGGGCGCGTGCAGTACGTGGACACCTGGCTGTGGGACCGCAGTGGGCGCTTCCAGCTCGACACGCTGAGCGAAGGGCAGCTCTGACGTCCGCCGGATTGTTCAGGACTGGCCCATCTCCCGAGGTCCTCCATTGATGCCCCACGGCGTGCCGAAACGGTCGGTCACCATGCCGAAGGTGTCGGCCCAGAAGGTTTCCGCCAGCGGCATGCCGACCTTGCCGCCCTCGGCCAGCGCGTTGAACACGCGTGTGGCTTCCGCCACCGTGGGGTAGGTGATGGCCAGCATGCAGCCTTGGATGCCCGCGTAGGGCACGCCGGGTGGCGTGTCGCCGGCCATGATGGCGAAGTCGGGGTGCACCAGGTAGGCGTGCATCACGCGGTCGGCGTGCTCGGCCGGCACCGGCATCTCGCCGGGCATCTGACCGTAGGTGATGAGCGCTTCGAGCCTGGCGCCGAGCACTTTGGCGTAGAACGCCATGGCTTCAGCGCAGTCGCCGTTGTAAGAGAGGTAGGCGCACAGTTGGATGGACATGGGGTCTCCTTGAAGGGTGGTTGAACCTCGGGCTGGCCATGCAACGACGAACGGGGTGGATGGTTTTCGACATCATCGGCCTGCCGTGCGTCACCGAACAGACCCCGCCGCTCGCCATCCGTAGTGTGGGGTTCCGGTCTCATTTTGCAGACCCTCCGGAGTCCCCCATGTCCATCACCACCACCACCGCTTTTCCCTACACCGGCATTCCCAGCACCGAAGTCGTGCGCGAGCCGGGCCACACCGGCATGGCCGAGCACGGCACCGACATCACCAAACACCTGCTGCAAGACGCCAACGACCGCGTGGAGCATGGGACGCACGAGGCGGAGCTGCGTGCCGATGCCGCTTGGGCCGTTCCCGGTGCACAGATGAAGCGCCAGGCGCTGGCGGTGCGTGACGTGGCCGTGGAATCGGCCGAGAACCTGCGGGGGGAGATCCGTGCCCATCCGCTGTTGGCGGTGTTCACGGGCATCGTGGTGGGTGTGCTGCTGGGTCGCGCCTTGCGCTGAAAACCGGTGGCCGGTCGGCAAGGGCTGGTGCGGCCAAAGGGAATCGAACCCCTATCTGGCCCTTAGGAGGGGCCCGTTCTATCCATTGAACTATGGCCGCGGCAGCGAGTGCGCATTGTACGGGGGCGACTCTGTGCGAGCCGCCGCGGGCAGGCGCAGCAGGCTGCCGCAGACCGGCACGGTTTCGCCCAGAAAGTCGAGAAAGCTGCGCACCGCGGGTGTGAGGCCCCGGCGCGAGGGAAACACCGCGTGCACCACGCCCACCGGGGTGGACCAGTCGGGCAACAGGCGCACCAGCCGGCCGTCGCGCAACTCGTCTTCGCACATGTAGTCGGGCAGCCAGCACATGCCGCTGCCGCCGAGCACCGCGAGCTTGAGGGTGAGCAGGTCGTCGGCGATGAAGCGGGGCCGGTACTGCAGCACGGCATCGCGGCCTTGCGCGTTGCTCAGGCGCACGCTGACCAGGCCGTCCACCGCCGACATGGCCACGCTGTCGAGCCGGCCCGCTTCTTCCAGCGTGGCGGGTGTGCCCTGGCGCGCCAGCAAGGCCGGGCTGGCCACCAGCACCGAGCGCGCGTCGTCCAGCCGTTTGACGACGAGACTGCCGCTGTCCTCCAGCGTGAGGCGCACGCGCAGCGCCACGTCCACGCCGTCCTTCACCAGGTCGACCACACGGTTGTTCACCTCCATCTCCACGCGCACCTGCGGGTGCCGCGCCAGGTAGATCGGCATCACGTCGGCCAGCACCGTCTGGGCGAGCGTGACCGGGCAGACCACGCGGATGGTGCCGCGCGGCTCAGTCTGGGCGTGGGCCACGGCGTCGGCCGCGGCCTGGGCCGACTCGCGCAGCGCCTGGCAGTGCCGCAGGTAGGTTTCGCCCACGGCGGTGAGCGAGAGCTTGCGGGTGGTGCGCTGCAGCAGGCGCACACCGAGCTGGGCCTCCAACCCGGCCACGCGGCGCGACAGGCGCGACTTGGGCAGCCCCAGCGCGCGGCCCGCCGCCGCGAAGCCGCCGCGCTCGACGACTTCGGCGAAATACAGCATGTCGTTGAGGTCCTGCATGGGGTTGCCCTTGATTGTCCTGTTTATGGAACGGTGTGGCCCGATTTTGCCCGCTTATCAAGCATTCGATCCAGATTCAAACTCCGTCCATCGCCACAACCCGTGGCCCCACCGATTTTTGGAGCACCTCATGCAACTGCTGCACATCGATTCCGCCATCACCGGCGACCAGTCCGTTTCCCGCCAGCTCACCGCGCAAACCGTGGCCGCCTGGGTGGCCAGCCACCCGGGCACGCAGGTGCAACACCTCGATCTGGCCACCGACGTGGTGCCCCACCTGAGTGCCGATGCTTTGGGTTTCCGCACCGGCCAGGCCGCCAGCACCGAAGCTCAGCGCCGTGAAAACGCACTGTCCGAAGCCCTGGTGAGCCAGTTCCTCGCGGCCGACGTGGTCGTGATCGGCGCGCCGCTCTACAACTTCACCATCCCGACCCAGCTCAAGGCCTGGATCGACCGCATCGCCCAGGCCGGCCGCACGTTCACCTACACCGACAAGGGCCCTCAGGGTCTGGCCGGTGGCAAGACGGTGATCGTGGCGATCACCCGCGGCGGCGTGTACTCCACCAGCGAAGGTGGTCGCGCCATGGAACACCAGGAAAGCTACCTGCAGACGGTTTTGGGGTTCCTCGGCATCACCGACGTGCGCTTTGTTCGCGCCGAGGGCGTGGCGATGGGCCCGGACGCCAAGGTGAAGGCGCTGGCCACGGCCGAAGGCGAGATCGCCGGCCACACAGCCGAGGCCGCGCTGGCCTGAGCCTCAGTCGTACTGAATGGTGAAGATGAGGTCGAGTGCGTTCTCTTCACCGGCCCGCGCGCGCACCGTGAGCCGTCGAGTCACGTCGTAGAAGATGCTGACCGTGCCCAGCGCTCCGGCCAGGCTGCGCTCGTAGCTGAGGTAGAGGTTGTTGGACAGGCGCTTGCCCAGCGTGAGCGCGGCCGAGGCGGCTGAGCCGTCGGCGTTGGTGGCGCTGCCGGTAATCGAGAGTTCGTCCAGGCCGAGCGCGCTGGCCAGGCCGCCGTCGAGCCGGCCATCACGCCCCGCCAGCAGTGCCAGCGCCGCTTGCTGCAACACGGCGGCCTCGGCCCCCGCGCCGCTGGCCGGGCGGCCCAGCACCAGCCAGGCGAGTTTTTCGCTGTCGGGCAATTCGGGGTCGGAGAACAGGCGCACGCGCGGAACCTGCGCGGTGCCGCTGATCTGCACCCCCACACGCTGGCTGCTGTTGGGTCGCACCGCGGTGATGTCCAGCGTGGGGTTGTCGTACGGTCCGGTGAAACGCAGCACACCGTTTTCAATGGTGAGTCGCTGGCCGTAGGCGCGGTAGGAGCCGCGCTCGGTGCGCACGTCGCCCAGCACGCGTGGCGTGGGCAGCTCGGGCGTGCTGCGCACATTGATCTTGCCGGCCAGCCGCGTCTGCAGGCCCTGGCCGCTCACCTGAAAATCGTCACCGAGGTCGATGTCGATCAACACGTCGGGCCGCACGCGGAAGGCGCCCGGTGTCTCCAGCGCGGTTTCGGTGCCGCGCACCACCACGTCCGCGCCCAGGCTGGGGGTGGACTCGTCGGGCAATACAAACAGCGCGGAGTCGGCCCGCAGCGCGCCTCGGATCTGCAGTGCCGTGCCCACCAGCTCGGCCTGCAACTGGCCCGACAGCGTGAGGCGCCGGTCGGCGCGCGAGGACACACGCAGTTTGGTGGCCGTGGCCTGCAGGTTGATGTAGGGCTGGCGCTGGCTCACGCCGTCCACCGTGACCCGGCGGAACTCGGTGGTGCCGCTGGCCAGCAGCGTGCCGCCGCTTTCCACACCGCCGCGCCCTTGCAGGTAGAAGCGGTCGATGGTGATGCGTTCGCCGGCCAGTGTGGCGCGCAGCTCACCGCGCGAGAACGAGATGCCGTTGACGATGGAGCGCAGCGCCAGCTGGTCGGCCTGCAGCGTGCCGTTCCACAGCGGATTGGCACGTGTGCCACTGAGCGTGGCGCTGGCGGTCAACGTGCCGCGCACGCGCCAACCCGGTGGCGCGAGAGCCGACCACACGCCCACCTGCGGCAGGTTGGCGGTGATCGTGCCGCGCAGCGGTGCATCGGGCGCCCAGTGCCAGGCGGTCTGATCGCCGCCGGGTGGGCTCAGCGTGGTGCCGAGTTCGGCGGTGGCCTGGCCCAGGCGCTCGGTGTCCCAGCGCAGGCTGGCCTGCACGTTGGCGCCCTGGGTGGTCACGCTCAGGCGCGCTTCTTTGATGCCGGTCTGCAGGCGTTGGGTGGAGGTGGTGTTCTCGTCGAACGCGCCATCGGTCTGCACCGAGAGGTCGCCGCTGCGCCGCTGCAGCTGTGCGCTCAGACGCGGTGGCGTGGCTGCGTCGGCGGGCAGGAGCAAGTTCCAGCTGCCGTCGAACACCACGTCACCGCCCAGGCCGGCCTGGCTCAGCGGGCCGCTCTTCGCGCCCTCGGCGGTGGTGAAGGCGTCCACCCACGAGAGTGGCAGGCCGGTGAGCTGGCCGCGTGTCATCAGCGCGCCTTTTTGCCAGCTGAGCTGGTCCCAGGCCAGGGTCATGGGGGCGGTGGTGGCTGGCGTGGCAGCGGGTGCGCCACCCACGCGGTTGCTGAAGCTGGGTTGCAGGCGCAACTGGCCGGCGTCGGCCGTCAGGTTGATGGCGCTGCGCGCGTCCTGCCAACGCAGTCCAAGTGCGGCAACGCTTTGCAGCGTCCAGTCGACCACGCGGTCCTTGCGCGCGCTGTCGGTGGCGCGCAGCTGCAGGCGGCTGAGGTCGAGCCGTCCGCTGTCGATGTCGGGCCGTTGCGCGCTGCCCAGCTGCAAACGGCCCTGGGTGTCCAGCGTGCCGCGCCAGGGGCCTTGTTCGGCCTGGCCGGTGGCGGTGATGTCGAGCAGGTGCGGCTGGCCGCTGGCCTGCAGGTTGAGGTTGGCCAGACTCAGCGTCTGCAGCGTGCCCACCACGGCGGCGGTGCCGGTGGCCGGGTCGGCCGCGCGCGCTGGGCTGCCGCGGGTGACGGTCAGGCGTGGAGACTGCAAACGGGCTTGCACACGTGGCGGAGCTGGGGTGGTGGCGCCGGTCAACGGCGCGGGGTAGCCGAGCACGCCCAGGCCGCCGTCCCAGGTGGCGCCGAGGCGGGCACTGCCTTCCAGTTGCAGGCCGGGCTGGGCCTCGAGCTGCGCGCGCAGCAGCGGGCCCACCACCGGCAGCGTCTGCAGGCTCTTCACCCAGGCGAGCACGCGCGAGGCGTCGTCCAGCGCCAGGTTGAGTTCGCCCTTGCCTTGCGCGTGGGCCGCGCGGCCTTGCCAGTCGCCCTGGGCGCCCGGCAGCTTGAGCGCCAGGCGCCCGTCAAAACTGCGCGCGCCCACATCGAGTTGGCCCTGGCCGTCCAGCGTGGCGTCCGCCATGCCGGCGCTGAGCGTGCGCAGGTCGAGCACGCCGAGCGCGGCATTGTCGGGCGAGGGTGTCCAGCGGCCCTGCAGGTTCAGGTCGCGCAGGCGCAGGCCGGCGAGCTGGCCGGCCTTGGGTTGGGTGCCCGAGGGCTTGACCACGGCGGAGAGGTCGATCGCCGGGTTGGCCGATTCGGCGTTGACCGCGCGGGCAGAGAACGTGCCGTCGAGCGCGGCCGGCGCGATGCTGCTCCAGAGCGCGGCGGGGTTGATGCGGCTGGCCTTGAGCTCCCCCTGAAAGTTCCCAAGCGGTGAGGCTGCGGTCTGGCGCCAGCCCTGGCCTTGCACGCGGCCACCGCCGAGCTGGGCGTCCAGGTTGGAGAGCGTCCAGCGCGCGCCGCGCTGCTCCAGATCGGCCTGCAGGCTTTGCAGCGGCAGGCGCTGCTTGTCCGCGGGGCCGGGCACAGCGTTGGTCAGCCGCACCTGCGCGCGCCAGGCGTCGCCATCGGGTTGCGCCACCACCGTGCCGCTGAGTTCGGTCACCGGCGCTTGCGGCCAGAGCGCGGCGAGGTTGAGCCGGTTCATGCGCGCGTTGACCGTCTCGATCGGCTGGGTCTTCCAGGGGCGGATGCGCGCGGAGGCGTCGAGCACCGGCGTGTCGGATGTGCTGGTGGTGATGCTGGCCGTGGCGTCCAGTGCCGCGTCGGACTCGGCGAGCTGGCCCGTGACTTTGGCGATGGCCTTGAGCACCAGGTCCTCGCCGCCGGGCACGGTGGCTTTCACGTCCCCCTGCGCGTCCACCCGCAGCGGCATCGGCGCCTGCGCGCCCAGCACCGCCTGGATCTGGTACAGCCCGCCGGCCACCTGCAGGTTCTCCAGATCGAGCTGGTGCGCGTCCGCCACCCCCAGGTTCCACAGGCTGTCGGCCGGTCGGTAGCGGTACTGGCCCTTCAGGCCGCTGAGCGAGAGTTCCTGTTTGCCGTCGAGCACCAGTTCGCCCACCGACCACGGCAGCGTGATGGCCATGGGCAGGGTGATGGGTTGCAGCGGCTCCACAGGTGTGGGCGGGCGGCGGTCGGTGATCTGCAGGCGGCCGATGTCGAACTGAGACAGGCGCAGGCCGCGCGCGAGCAGGGCGTCGAGCCAGAAGCGGTTGTCCAGCGCGATGCGCACGCCGGTGGCCTGCACGATGAGTTCGTCGCGTTGCCATTGCAGCCGCCCGATCTCGCCGCCGTTGCGCAGGCTGCCAGTCACCTCGGCCACGCTGAGCGTGCCCGCGCTCTGGCCTTGCCTGGCCATGTAGCCCTGGCCCCAGCCGATGGCCAGCGCCAGCGACCCTGCCGTGCCGGCCCACACCCACGCCGCCAGGGCCACCGACAGCAAGACCCCCAGCAGCCCGACGGGCAACCAGAGCGCGACCCTGCGCCAGACGCCGCGTGTGCGCTTCGGGTGTTGCGGGGCTGGGGTCTCGGCGTTCATCGAGACCTCAGAAAGTGAAGCCGACGTTCAGGTGCAGGCGCAGGCGTTTGGTTTCCAGCCCGTAGGCCAGGTCCAGCTGCAGCGGACCCACCGGGCTGTTGTAGCGCACGCCGGTGCCCACGCCCCACAGGGGTTTGAGGTCGCCCGCGCGGTCGGCCACGGCGCCGCCGTCGATGAACAGCACGCTTTCCACCGGCGAGCGGCCGTTGGCGTTGAAGATCGGGCGCTGCCACTCCAGGCTGACCACGCCCTTGTAGCGCCCGGGCAGCACGCTGCCGTCCGGCTGGCGCACGCCGATGTCGCGCAGGCCGTAGCCGCGCACGGTGGCGTCTCCTCCGGTGAGGAACAGCTGGGTGTCGGGAATGGCGGCGCTGCGCTTGGCCAGCACCGCGCCGCCTTCCACGCGCAGCGCGAGGCGGCCCTGGTTGGTGCGGTTGTTCAACACCTTCAGTTCGCGCGCTTCACCCGGCTTGGCCTCGGGTGGGGGCGAGCGGTCGCCCAGCGGCCAGTAACCCAGCCAGCGCGCCTGCGTGCGGGTGAAGGGCAGGCGGGTGGTGCCCAGCGTGTAGCCCACACCCAGCTCCACCGCCAGGCCGTGGCCCGAGTTGGGCGAAATCGGGTCGTCAAAGCGGCGGCGCGTCCAGGCGTAGTTGGCGGTGATCGACGAGTTCGCCTCGGCCGTGCGCAGGGTCTGCGTGGCTTCGTTGAACACACTGGCGCGGTCGTACTGCAAATAGAAACTGCGGTCGTATTCGATGCCGATTTGCGACTGGCCCGCGCGCAGCCGCTGGCTGGTGGTGATGTTGAAGTCATCCTGCTCCTGCAGCCAGCGACCGCCGGCAATCCAGCGCCAGCCGTCGTTGCTGGGCGGAGAGCTCCAGTCGGTGCTGGCAAGCTGGTCCACGCGCTCGACCTTGAGCGCACTCACCGCGCGCCAGCCGATGCCCGGCACGCTGTGGTGCGTGTGCTCGATCGACAGCCGCGCACCGCTGTCGGTGCTGCCACCCACACCGAGCACCAGCTTCTGGCGCAGGCTCTCGCGCAGCTGCACCTTCACCGGGAGGGACTCGCCGTCCATGCTGGGCTCCACGAACACGAAGGCCGAGTCGTAGTAACCGCTCTCGATCAGGCGCTGCTGCGCGGCCTGCAAGCGGGCCAGGTCGTAGTCGCTGCCCGGCACCACGCCCGACAGGCGCACCAGCCGTTCCACCGTGACCTTGTCGTAGCGCTGCGCGCCTTCCACCACCACCTCGCCCATCTGGAAGGCGCGGCCCGAGTCGAGTTCGATGTAGAGGTTGGCCTGGCGGTTGTCGGCGTCGATGTCGGCCAGGCTGTTCTGCACCCGGCCTGCGGGATAGCGCCGTGCGATCAGCGCGCGCAGCGCTGCGTCCTTGGTGCGGTCCCAGTCGCTCTGCGAAAACGGCAGGCCCTGCATCACGCTCACCTCGCGCTGGATCGTGTCGCGCTGCTCGCTGGCCTCGGGCGCGGTGGCGATGTCGCCCACAAAGGACACGTTCACCGAGGCCACCCGGGTGATCGGGCCGGGCGAGACGCGGATGGTCACCGTGCCCAGGGGGCGGTTGCTGGTGCCATTGGTGGCAGCGGCATCGGCAGCCACGGTCAGGGCAGGCGGCCCGATCACGTCCACCACCGGCGAAAAATAGCCCAGCGTGGCCAGCAGTTCGCGCAGGTTGGCGGGGGCCGCGGCCAGCAACCGGGTGAGTTCGTTGGCGTCGAGGTTGCGCAGCAGGCGAAAGCGCTGCAGTTCGAGGTGGCGCAGCAAGAACTCACGCACCTCGTCGGGCGCCTGCAGGTCGATTTCGAAGCGGGGCTCGGCTGGGGGACGGGGTGTCCGGGGGGTGGTGCGGTCGCGGGGGGTGGGTGCCGCAGGCGCATCGGCATCGGCCGCATCCACCGCATCCTGCAAGGCGCTGGCCGCGGGTGCCACAGGCGCTTCCACGGCTTGTGCGCGTGCAGGCGGTGGGCACCACAGCGCGGCGCAAAGCAGAAGAGACCCCGCCCAAGGGGCGGAGTCCGGAACAGAACAGGTCATGCAGTTATTTGGAGAGCAATCTCATCGTGTCTTCCAGCCCCTTCAAGGTCAGCGGGAACATGCGCTGGCTCATGAGTTGCTGGACCACGCTGATGCTCTGTCGATACTGCCACACGCCCTGAGGTTCCGGATTGATCCATGCATATTTGGGAAATGCGTGCGTGAGGCGCTGCAACCACTCGGCGCCGGCCTCCTCGTTGTTGTATTCCACGCTGCCGCCAGGTTGCAATATTTCGTAAGGACTCATGGTCGCGTCGCCCACGAAGATCAGCTTGTAGTCCTTGTTGTACTTGCGGATGATGTCCCAGGTGGGGAACTTCTCGGCGTAGCGGCGGCGGTTGTTCTTCCACATGAAGTCGTAGACGCAGTTGTGGAAGTAATAAAAATCGAGGTGCTTGAATTCGCCCTTGACGGCCGAAAACAGCTCCTCCACCCGCTGGATGTGTTCGTCCATGGTGCCGCCCACGTCCATGAGCAGCAGCACCTTCACGTTGTTGTGCCGCTCCGGGATCATCTTGATGTCCAGGTAGCCGGCGTTCGCCGCCGTGGCGCGGATGGTGTCGGGCAGGTCCAGCTCGAACTCGTTGCCCTCGCGCGCGAACTTGCGCAGGCGGCGCAGCGCCACCTTGATGTTGCGTGTGCCGAGTTCCTGTGTGTCGTCGTAGTCGCGGTAGGCGCGCTGCTCCCAGACCTTCACACCGCTCTTGTTGCCGCCCTTGCCGCCGATGCGCACACCTTGCGGGTTCTGCCCGCTGTTGCCGAACGGCGAGGTGCCACCGGTGCCGATCCACTTGCTGCCACCTTCGTGGCGCTCCTTCTGCTCTTCGAGCCGCTTCTTCAGCGTCTCCATGAGCTCGTCCCAGTCCATCTTGGGCGCGTTGGCCTTCTGCTCCTCGGACAGGATGCGCTCCATCTCCTGGCGCAACCAGTCGGCCGGGATGGGCTTGGTGAAGTCCGCGATCATCTCCACGCCCTTGAAGTAGGCGGCGAAAGCGCGGTCGAACTTGTCGTAGTGCTTCTCGTCCTTCACCAGCGCCGTGCGCGCCAGGAAGTAGAAGTCGTCCATGCTGCAGGCATCGGGGTTGCGCGGCCCGACAACGTCGGCCTGCAACGCTTCCAGCAGCATCAGGTACTCCTTGACGGAGACCGGCAGCTTGGCCGAACGCAGGGTGTAGAAGAAGTCGATCAGCATGGGGGTTTCCTGTCAGCTCTGCTCAGAGCCAGTCCTCGACCTTGAGGCCGGGCACGCGCTGGAATTCCCGGACGTTGTGGGTGATGAGCGTGAGCTTGAGCGCGCGCGCGTGGGCCGCTATCCACAGGTCGTTCGGGCCGATGGGTTGCCCCGCTGCGCGCAGCGCCGCCCGGATCTCGCCGTAGTGGATCGCAACCTCGGCACCGAGCGGCAGCACGTTCAGTGCGCCAAGGATGCGATCGAACGTGTCGCGCAACTGGGCCTTCAGCGGTTTAAGGGCGGCCCCGTAGGCCAATTCCCCGCGGGTGACCACGGAAATCCCCGCTTCGTCAGCACCCAGTTTGGTCGCCCGCTTGATCAAGGTCTCGCTTGAGCCCCGGATGAGGTGGCTGACGGTGTCGGTGTCCAACAGGTATTTCATGACCGGCGCTTCCCGGCCACTTTGGTGCTTGGGGATTTTTTGGCCGTCGCTGAGCGACGAGACGATGGGCGTGTTGGCGTTGGTTCGTCGCTGGACAGCCATGACCAATCGAGCTCCCGGAGCTCGCCCTGATCGGCGCGAACCTCGGCCATCACGGCGTCCCACTGGGCTGCTTCTTCCTTGCTGAGTGGCGGCAAGTCGGCCATGACCTCGCGCAGCGTGGGTCGGCGCGGGCGCAGAATCACTTCGTCTCCGCGACGCAGGATTTCCACCGTCTTGTCGTTGAAGCGAAATGCCTTGGGCAGGCGCACTGCCTGGCTGTTGCCGGAGGTGAAAACGGTCGTGAACTGGCTGGGCATGGCCAATTGCTCAGCTTTCAGGGGTTTGTTCATTCAAGCCTCCAGTGTAGTGCTGTATATCCTGAAAGTATATACACAGGGAGCTATGCGTGTCGGTCGAGCAGGTACTGCAACTGCGCCTTCGCCTCCGGCCACTCACCCGCGCGCATGCTGTACATCACCGTGTCGCGGATGGTGCCGTCGCGGCGCAGGGCGTGGCCGCGGATGACGCCGTCTTTTTTCGCACCGAGCCGCTCAATGGCTTGTTGCGACGCGAAGTTGAAGTTGTCGGTGCGCCAGCCCACCACATGGCAGCCCAGGGTGTCGAAGGCGTGGCCCATCATGAGCAGCTTGCAGGTGGTGTTCACATGGCTGCGCTGCGCGCTTTTGGCGTACCAGGTGTAGCCGATCTCCACGCGTTTCACCGCCGGCAGGATGTCGTGGAAGCTGGTGCTGCCGAGCACTTTGCCGGAGGCTTCTTCGGTCACGGCAAATGCGAAACGGTGGCCCTCTTCGCGCATCTTCAGCGCGGTCTCGATGTAGCTGCGTGTCTCCTGGGGCTCGGGCACCGAGGTGATGCGCAGCTTCCACAACTCGCCGTCGGCGGCAGCCGCGCTGAGGCCTGGTTCGTGGTCCAGCGAGAGCGGGACCAGGGCAATGCCGTTGTTGCGCAGGGTGACGGGTTCGACGAAGGCCATGGCGGTTGCGCTCAGCGGTTGCGCTGGTTCATGAACACCAGTTTTTCAAACAAAGTCGTGTCCTGCTCGTTCTTGAGCAAAGCGCCCACCAGCGGCGGGATGCTGACCTTGCTGTCGGCGCTTTGCAGGGCTTCGAGCGGGATGTCTTCGGCCATCAGCAGCTTGAGCCAGTCGAGCAGCTCGGAGGTGCTGGGTTTCTTCTTCAGGCCGGGCAGGTTGCGCACGTCGTAGAAGGTCTTCATGGCCGCAGCCAGCAGCTCTTTCTTGAGGCTGGGGAAGTGCACGTCCACGATGCGCTGCATGGTCTCGGCGTCGGGGAACTTGATGTAGTGGAAAAAGCAGCGGCGCAAAAACGCGTCGGGCAGCTCTTTCTCGTTGTTGGAGGTGATGAACACCAGCGGGCGGTGTTTGGCGCGCACCAGCTCGCGTGTCTCGTAGCAATAGAACTCCATGCGGTCGAGTTCGCGCAGCAGGTCGTTCGGGAATTCAATGTCGGCCTTGTCGATCTCGTCGATCAGCAGCGCCACCGGCTCATCGGCCGTGAAGGCCTGCCACAGCACGCCCTTGAGGATGTAGTTGTGGATGTCCTTGACCTTTTCCTCACCGAGCTGGCTGTCGCGCAGGCGGCTCACCGCGTCGTACTCGTACAGGCCTTGCTGCGCCTTGGTGGTGCTCTTGATGTGCCACTGCAGCAGCGGCAGCTTGAGTGCGGTGGACACCTCTTCGGCCAGCATGGTCTTGCCGGTGCCCGGCTCGCCCTTCACGAGCAGCGGACGCTTGAGCGTGATCGCGGCGTTGACAGCCAGCATCAGGTCTTGCGTGGCGACGTAGTTCTCGGAGCCTTGGAATTTCATGGGTTGTTCTGCTGGAAGGGTTGAACAAGTGGGGGAATCCTGGGCGATCCGGCACCCTGGCTGCTGGCAGCGGCCTGACAAGGCCCGCACCGCCGGGGGTTTTGAGGGGAGGGGCTCCTCGACCGGTCTATATAATCAGCGGTTGATTTTCCCCCGCTGACTCATTCATTGTGCTTGCAAAATGACCTCACTGTTGTCCACGATCACCCGCACCCTTGTCGCCGCTGCGACGCTTTCCGCAGCCGCTTTTTCGGTTCACGCCCAGGGTGTCACCGGTGATGTGGCAGCCGGTCAGAAGAAGGCCGAGATGTGCATCGGCTGCCATGGCATCAAGGGATACCAGAACAGCTTCCCCGAAATCCACAAGGTGCCCATGATCTCGGGCCAGTCGGGCGCGTACATCGTTTCCGCCCTCAATGCCTACAAAAAGGGCGACCGCAAGCACCCCACCATGCGCGGCATCGCGGGTTCGCTGAGCGAGCAGGACATGGCCGATCTGGCCGCCTACTACGCCTCGCACGCCGACAAGGCCGCCCCGGACGCACCACGCACCGCCAGCACCACCGCTGCCGCCCTGATCGAAAAGGGCGCCTGCGCCTCCTGCCACGGTGCCAACTTCAGCAAGCCGATCGACCCCAGCTACCCCAAGCTGGCCGGCCAGCACCCCGACTACCTCTTCTTCGCGCTCAAGGCCTACACGGTCGAGGGCAACGCGGTGGTGGGTCGCTCCAACGGCATCATGGCCGGCATCGCCAAGCAGTACTCCACCAACGAGATGCGCGAGATTGCCAAATACCTGGGTTCGCTCGATGGCGAGATGAGCGTCGTGCCCCAGCCGCGCTTCAAGTAAGCACCGACCGCTCCGAAAAAGCCGCTCATCGAGCGGCTTTTTTGTTTTCGGTGTCAGTCTTTCGTCGCCCGTCGGCGCACCTGGTCGATGTAGGCCTGACCGTCCGGTGGCCGCCCGGCGCGCTGGCTCTCCCACAGCATGGTGCCCAGGCACTCCATCACCTCGTGGTGCGCGCTGTGCAGGTCATCGCGGCGCGCGGTGAGCAACTCCACCGCTTGCCGGATGCCGGGAGGCTGGTCGATGCTGCATTGTTCGCTGATCGACAAGTGCATGGACAGATGCAGAAACGGGTTGTCCCGGTCGGTGTCGGGCTCGCCGATGCGCGCCAGCGCGGCCTCCACATCGCTCAGCTCGGCGTGGTACTCGGGGTGCTCGGCGATCCACTGGCTGGCCAGTGTTTCGATGGCCTCCATCGGCTGCTGCTGCAAGGTCTTGGCGTGCACCGCGCAGAAGAAGCGGCGCACGTCGGCTTGGGTCGGATTGAACATGGGGCGATTGTCCCGCAGCGCGGGTTTCAGAGCCGCCAGACGGGCAGTTGCCAGTTGCGCCACAGGGCCAGTCCGCGCAGCCCGGCGGTCACACCCACGCAGGCCAGCAGCGCCAGCCAGCCCGGCGCCTGCAGCTGCCACAGGCCTACATAGATCCAGCTGCCGGCGAACGCGCACACGGCGTAGGGCCGGTGGTCGTGGAAGGCGGTGGGGATCTCGTTGCACACCACATCGCGCAGCACGCCGCCGAACACGCCGGTGATCAGGCCCATCAGCACGGCCACCAGCGCGGGCATGTCGAGCAGCAGCGCCTGGTGAACGCCGGTAGCGGCAAACAGGCCCAGGCCCAGGGCGTCGGGCCACTGCATGGCGCGTTCGGTGAGTGCAAAGTGGCGCGAGCGCAGGAACACCATGGCGAGCACGCACAGCGCGAACACGCCCCACAGCAGCTCCACGTGGCGCACCCAGAAGAAGGGCCGCTGGTCCAGCAGCAGGTCGCGCAGCGTGCCGCCGCCAAAAGCCGCGAGGAAGCCCACCACGCACACGCCCACGGCGTCGAGCTTCTTTCGCGCGCCGGCCATCACGCCCGAGAGCGCAAACGCGGCCGTGGCGCTGATCTCCACCAGCAGGCGCAGGCCTTCGCCCCAGAGGGCCACGTTGTTCAATGCCGGATTCATGCGCTGCCTTTCACCGCGAGCAGGGCGGAAATCTGGCGGCTGGCTTCCAGCAGCGGGGGCAGCAGGGTGTCCTGCACGACCCTGGCGCTGGTGCGGTTGGCCTGCCCACTCAGGTTGAGCGCAGCTACGGTGCGGCCGCTGGCGTCCACCAGTGGCGCGGCCAGCGAGATCAGGCCTTCTTCGAGTTCCTGGTTCACCAGGCACCAACCCTGTTTGCGCGCCTGCTGCACGCGGGTGAGCACGGTGGCGGGGTCGGTCAGGGTGTGGCGGGTGAGCGGTTTGAGATCGGACGCTTCGAGCCGCGCGCGCACCTCGGCGTCGCTCAGGCCCGCCAGCAGCATGCGGCCCAGCGAGGTGCAGTGCGCCGGCAGGCGCGAGCCGATGCCCAGCGAGTTCTTCATGATCTTGTGGGTGGGCACACGCATCACGTAGACGATGTCGGTGCCGTCGAGCACGGCGGCCGAGCTCGACTCCTTGACCGTTTCCACCAGCGCCTCGACCACCGGCTCGGCCAGGTTCCAGATCGGCATGGACGAGAGGTAGGCAAAGCCCAGGTCGAGGATGCGCGCGGTGAGGCGGAAGTCGCGGCCATCGTTTTCCACATAGCCCAGCGCCTGCAGCGTGAGCAGGATGCGGCGTGCGCCGGCGCGTGTGAGGCCGCTGCGCGCGGCCACTTCGCTCAGCGTCTGGCGCGGCGCCTGGGCGCTGAAGCTGCGGATCACTTCAAGCCCGCGTGCGAACGACTGCACATAGCTGTCGCCGGGGCGGGGTGGGGCGGATGGTGTGGGCGGCATGGATGCTCTTGGAGAACGCCTGTTTATAATTCATTCCACGAACATTTGTTCTTTAGACGAACAAATTTTCAGGGCGCGGCATTTGAACCGAATTGGAGACAACGTGATCAACAAGATTTCCCCGTCGATCGCCGACGCGCTGTCGGTGGTGCAAGACGGGCACACCGTGCTCGTCGGTGGCTTCGGCACCTCGGGCATTCCCGCCGAGCTGATCGACGGCCTGATCGAACACGGCGCGCGCGACCTCACGGTGGTGAACAACAACGCCGGCAACGGCGACACCGGGCTGGCCGCGCTGCTGGCCGCCGGGCATGTGCGCAAGATCATCTGCAGCTTTCCGCGCCAGGCCGACAGCCACGTCTTCGACGGCCTGTACCGCGCCGGCAAGATCGAACTGGAACTCGTGCCCCAGGGCAACCTGGCGGAGCGGCTGCGCGCCGCCGGTGCCGGCATCGGCGGCTTCTTCACGCCCACCGGCTATGGCACGGCGCTGGCCGAGGGCAAGGAAACGCGCGAGATCGACGGGCGTCACTACGTATTCGAGTCGCCGCTGGCCGGCGACGTGGCCCTGATCAAGGCCGAGCGCGGCGACCGCTGGGGCAACCTCACCTACCGCAAGGCAGCGCGCAACTTCGGCCCGGTGATGGCCATGGCCGCGCGCCACACCATCGCCACCGTGCACCACATCGACGAACTCGGTGAACTCGACCCCGAGACCATCGTCACGCCCGGCATCCACGTCGGGAAAATCGTTCGCATCGACCGCGTGGCCACACAAGCCGGCGGTTTCAAGGAGAAACCATGAGCCCCCACACTCCGCCGCTTCGCGGGTCGTTGCCCCCCGAGGGGGCTGATCCGGCTGGGGGCGGCCCGGCGCCGGATCGCCTCTACCATAAGCGCAGCAAGGCCGAACTCGCGCAGCGCGTGGCGCGCGACATCCACGACGGCGCATATGTGAACCTGGGCATCGGCATGCCCACCCAGGTGGCCAACCACCTCGCGCAAGGCATCGAGGTGGTGCTGCACAGCGAAAACGGCATCCTGGGCATGGGCCCGGCGCCGGCCGCGGGGGAAGAGGACTACGACCTCATCAACGCCGGTAAACAGCCGGTGACGCTGCTGCCCGGTGGCGCGTACTTCCACCACGCCGACAGCTTCGGCATGATGCGCGGCGGCCATCTCGACATCTGTGTGCTCGGCGCCTTCCAGGTCTCGGCCACCGGTGATCTGGCGAACTGGAGCACCGGCGAGCCCGGCGCCATTCCCGCCGTGGGCGGCGCGATGGACCTGGCCGTGGGCGCCAAACAGACCTGGGTCATGATGGACCTGCTCGACAAACAAGGCCGCAGCAAGGTGGTGCCCAACTGCAGCTACCCGCTCACCGGTGTCGCCTGCGTGAAACGCATCTACACCGATCTCGCCACACTCGCGTGCACGCTGCAGGGCCTGCAGCTCATCGACAAGGTCGATGGCCTGGAACACGCCGAACTCGAACGCCTGGTGGGCTTGCCCATCGCCGCCTGACCCCACCACAACGGAGACCTTCATGACCCAAGCCTTCATCTGCGACGCCATCCGCACCCCGATCGGCCGTTACGGCGGTGCGCTCTCCAGCGTGCGCACCGACGACCTGGGCGCCATCCCGCTGCGCGCGCTGATGCAGCGCAACCCGGGTGTCGATTGGGCCAGCATCACCGACGTGATCTTCGGCTGCGCCAACCAGGCCGGTGAAGACAACCGCAACGTGGCCCACATGGCCAGCCTGCTGGCGGGCCTTCCGATGGAAGTGCCCGGCGCCACCATCAACCGCCTCTGCGGCTCGGGCCTGGACGCCCTGGGCACCGCCGCGCGCGCCATCCGCGCGGGCGAGGCCGGTCTCATGATCGCCGGTGGCGTGGAGAGCATGAGCCGAGCCCCCTTTGTGATGCCCAAAGCCGAGAGCGCCTTTGGCCGCAACAACGCGGTGTACGACACCACCATCGGCTGGCGCTTCGTCAACAAGTTGATGAAGGAAAAGTACGGCGTGGACTCCATGCCCGAGACCGCCGAGAACGTGGCGACCGAATTCAAGATCGAACGTGAGGCGCAGGACCGCATGGCCCTGGCCAGCCAGACCAAGGCCGTGGCCGCGCAAAAGGCCGGGCACCTGGCGCGTGAAATCGTGGCGGTGACGATCCCGCAGAAGAAGGGCGACGCGGTCGTGGTGGAGCACGACGAACACCCGCGCGCCACCACCATGGAGTCGCTCGCCAGACTCAAGGGCGTGGTGCGGCCCGACGGCAGTGTGACCGCCGGCAATGCCAGCGGTGTGAACGACGGTGCCTGCGCCCTGCTGCTGGCCGATGAAGCGAGCGCGAAGAAAAATGGCCTCACGGCACGCGCCCGCGTGGTCGGCATGGCCACGGTGGGCGTGGCCCCGCGCATCATGGGCATCGGCCCGGCACCGGCCACGCAGAAGGTGCTGGCGCTCACCGGTCTGTCGCTGGCGCAGATGGACGTGATCGAACTCAACGAGGCCTTTGCCGCGCAAGGCCTGGCCGTGCTGCGCATGCTGGGCCTGCAGGACGACGACGAGCGCGTGAACGCCTGGGGCGGCGCCATTGCGCTGGGCCACCCGCTGGGCGCCAGCGGCGCGCGCCTGGCCACCACGGCGGTGAACCGCCTGCACGCCACCGGCGGGCGCTACGCGCTGTGCACCATGTGCATCGGCGTGGGGCAGGGCATTGCGCTGGTGATCGAACGCGTCTGACGCGCGTTTTCCGGCGTGCGCAAAACTGATTTGCGCGGCACCGGTTGAAGTGGCGCGGCAGGCCCGCGACACTGCCTGGAACGCCGGGGCGTGCACCGTCGCACGCCACCGGCCACCAGGAGATATTTCATGCGACTGCACTTCATCGGCGTGGGCAAGATGGGCCTGCCCATGGCCCTGCACCTTCGCGCCGGCAGCGCCGGACTCAGCGTGAGCGACCGGGACCCGGTGCGCCTCGCGCTCGCCGCCGACCAGGGCCTCACCGTCGCGGCCGACACCGCGTTGGCACTGCAACAGGCCGACGCCGTGTTCTCGTCCTTGCCACACGATGCAGCTCTTCTGACCGTGGCCGAACAGGTCGCTGCCCATGCGAAGCCCGGCACGTTCTGGGTCGACACCAGCACCGTCTCCCCCACGGCCTCCGCCACGGCCGCGCACATGTGCGCAGCAGCGGGCATCGAACACGTGCGCACCACCGTCTCGGGCAACAACAAGATGGCCGAAGCCGCGCAGCTCACCGTGCTGGCCTCGGGCCCACGCAACACCTACGACCAGGTGCTGCCGCTGCTGCGCTGCTGGGGTCCGAACCAGTTTTACCTGGGCGAGGCCGAGCAGGCGCGCCTGATGAAGCTGGTGATCAACCTCATGATCGCGCAGACCAGCGCCATGCTGGGCGAGGCGCTCACGCTGGGCCGCAAGGGCGGGCTCGACTGGCACGACATGTGGCGCGTGATGGGTGCGAGCGCCGTGGCCTCACCCATCGTCAAGGCCAAATCGGCCCAGCTCTCGGAGCGCGATTTTTCCGCCACCTTCACCGTGAACCAGATGGTCAAGGACCTCGACCTCATCCTAGGCGCGGCCAGCGAACACCAGGTGCCGCTGCCCCAGACCGCCCTGACGCGCCAGCTCATGGACGCGGCGCGTGCGCACGGCGACGCGGAGGCCGACTACGCCGCCATCATCAAGGCGGTCGAACGCAGCGCAGGGCTCTCCACATGAAACGCTTCACCTACCAGAGCCTGCCTTCGCGGGTCGTGTTTGGCCCCGGTTCGCTCGCCGAGTTGCCGCGGGAGATCGAAGCCATGGGCGCGCACCGCGCGCTGGTGCTGTGCACGCCTGAGCAGCGCGGCCTGGCCGAGCGCGTGGTGGCGCTGCTCGGTGATCGGGCGGCCGGCGTGTTCGACCGCGCCGTGATGCACGTGCCCATCGAGACCGCGCGCGAAGCCCGCGAGGTGGCCCGCCAGCTGGGTGCCGACTGCGCCGTGGCCATCGGCGGCGGCTCCACCACCGGCCTGGGCAAGGCCATTGCGCTCGACTCCGGCCTGCCCATCCTCGCCGTCCCCACCACCTACGCCGGCTCGGAGATGACGCCGATCTACGGCATCACCGAGGCGGGGCTGAAGAAAACCGGCAAGGACATCCGCGTGCTGCCGCGCACCGTGATCTACGACCCCGAACTCAGCCTGGGCCTGCCCGTGGGCCTGAGCGTGACCAGCGGCATCAACGCCATCGCGCACGCGGCCGAAGGTCTGTATTCGGTGGACGCCAACCCGGTCATCAGCCTCATGGCGCAGGAAGGCATCGCGGCCCTGGGCCGTGCGCTGCCCATGATCAAGGCCAACCCCGGCGACGTGACCGCGCGGTCCGACGCGCTCTACGGCGCCTGGCTCTGCGGCACCGTGCTCGGCGCCGTGGGCATGGCCCTGCACCACAAGCTCTGCCACACCCTGGGCGGCAGCTTCAACCTGCCCCACGCCGAAACCCACACCATCGTGCTGCCCCACGCCCTGGCCTACAACGCCGCCGCCGTGCCCGAGGCCATGGCCCGCATCGTCACTGCGCTCGGCGGCACCAGTGCGGCACAAGCGGTGTTCGATCTGGCGCGGGACAACGGCGCGCCGGTGGCGCTCAAGGACATCGGCATGAAGGAAGCCGACCTGGACCGGGCCTGCGAGATCGCCATGAGCAACCAGTACCCGAATCCGCGGCCACTGGAGGCGGGGGCGATCCGGCGGTTGTTGCAGGATGCGTTCGAGGGCCGCCGACCCGGTTGAACGCGACCGGAGCCGGGCTCCTCTACAGTCGGACCTGTTGATCACACAGGGAAGACACACATGCCACAGCATCGCATCGTGATCGTGGGCGGAGGCGCCGGCGGCCTGGAGCTGGCTTGCAAGCTGGGGCGCCGCATGGGCGCCGAGCAGGTCACGCTGGTGGACCAGCAGCTCTTTCACATCTGGAAACCGTCGCTGCACGAGGTGGCCGCCGGCACGCTCGACATCCACCAGGAGGGTTTGTCGTACGAAATGCTGGCGCACGACAACGGCTTCACCTTCTGCCTCGGTGCCATGACCGGGCTGGACCTCGCGGGCAAGTGGCTGGGCGTGGCGCCCGTGGTGGACGAACAGGGTGAGGAGCTGGTGCCGGCGCGCCAGTTGCCGTTTGACCAACTGGTGTTTGCGGTGGGCAGCACGGCCAACCACTACAACGTGCCCGGGGCGGCGGAGTTCACGCTCTCGCTCAACCGCCCGGCCGATGCCGAGCACTTTCGCCTGCGCATGCTCAAGCTGCTCACCTCGGCCGATCTGCGCAAGAGTGCAGGTGGCGAGGGGCAGGTGCGCATCGTGATCATTGGCGGTGGCGCCACCGGCGTGGAGCTGGCGGCCGAGTTGCGCGAAGCCAGCGTGGTGCATTCGCGCTACGGCTTTCGCCGGATCGACCCGCGCCGCGACGTGCAGATCACCTTGCTCGAGGGTGCCGATCGCATCCTGGCGCCTTTGCCCGGGAAGGTGTCGGTCGCCGCGGCGCAATTGTTGAATGAGCGCCACGTGAACATCGAAGTGAACTGCAAGGTCGCGCGCATCACGCCGCAACAGGTGGAAGACGCTGCGGGTCGGGTGTTCGCTTCCGACCTGGTGGTGTGGGCCGCCGGCATCAAGGCGCCCGATGTGCTGGCCACGCTGGGCCTGGCCACCAGCCGTTCAGGGCAGCTGCAGGTGAGCGACCGGCTGCTGGTGCAGGGCCAGTCCGACATCTACGCCCTGGGCGACTGTGCCGCCTGCCCCACGGCCGAAGGCGGCTGGGTGCCACCACGCGCCCAGGCTGCGCACCAGCAGGCCAGCTACCTGGTGGCGGCACTCACGCGGCGCGCCCAGGGCCAACCCGCGCCCGATCGACCTTACGTCTACAAAGACCACGGCTCGCTGGTGTCGCTGGGCACGCAATCGTCGGTGGGCAACCTCATGGGCAACCTGTTTCGCTCCACCTGGTTTGTGCAGGGCCTGCTGGCTCGCACGATGTATGTGAGCCTGCACCTGATGCACCACCAGGCTGTGCTCGGCACCCTGCGCACGGCGGTGCTGGCGCTGGCGCGTTTCCTGGTCAAACGGGCCACGCCGCTGGTGAAACTGCACTGAGCCGTCAACCGGTTCAATACACCGTGAACCGCCCCGTCCACTTGCGCTCGTAGCCCATCTTCTCGAAGTGCTCGGCCATGAAGTCGATGAAGGTGCGCACCTTGGCGCTGAGGTGTTTGCGGCTGGGGTAAGCCAGGTTCACCGTGATGCGGGGCAGGTCCCAGTCGTCGAGCACGGGCACGAGACGCCCGGCCACGATGTCGTCGTAGACGATGTAGCTCGGTTGCACCAGGATGCCCAGGCCGTCGAGTGCGGCGGCGCGCAGGATCTGGCCGTCGTTGGATTCCAGCAAGGCCTTCACCGCCACCGTCTGGGTCTCGTCGCCGCGCGTGAAGCGCAGTTCATACGGGTTGTTGGCGTGCACGTAGATCAGCAGGTGGTGGCGCTGCAGCTCGTCCAGCGTCTTGGGGAAGCCGTGTTTGGCGAGGTAGCGCGGTGAGGCTGTGAGCACGCGGCGGGTTTCGGCCAGGCGGCGGATGGTGATGTTGCTGTCGGGCTCGACCTCGCGGTTGCGGATCGCCACGTCGATGTTGTTGTCGATGATGTCCAGGTAGCGGTTGGCGGCTTCCACGTGCACGGTCACGTTGGGGTAGCGCTCGGTGTACTCGCGCAGCAGCGGCGCGATGTGGTGCAGCGAAAACGACAGCGAGGCGCTGATGCGCAGCGTGCCGGTGGGGTTGAGCGCGGCGGCGTTCACGGTGGACTCGGCGTCGCGCAGGTCGGCCAGGATGCTGCGGGCGCGCTGAAAGAACTCCTGCCCCGTGTCGGTGAGGTAGAGGCGGCGCGTGTTGCGCTCCACCAGGCGCACGCCCAGGCGCTCTTCCAGCGCGGCCAGCTGGCGGCTGGCGCTGGCGTTGGACATGTTCATCAACTCCGCCGCACGGCTCAGGCTGCCGCTCTCGGCCACGTGCACAAACAACTCCATCTCGGTCCAGCGATCCATGTTCACCCCGTATTTGCAGCGCGCGGAAAAGTCATTTGCAGCGCCGCACTGGAAGTCATTGTGCGCAGCTTCTACAGTGCAACCTACAGAGAAAACCCCGCAGGAAGAACCAGAGGAGACAAGGCCGTGCGCAACCTCGACCAGTACAACATCACGCAGGCGGTGATCGCGCGCTTCGCGCAGACGCCCGATCCGCGCCTGAAGGAAATCATGACCAGCCTGGTGCAGCACCTGCACGCGTTTGCGCGCGAGGTGAAGCTGACCGAGGCCGAATGGATGCAGGGCATCGAGTTCCTCACCGCGACCGGCCAGAAGTGCGACGACAAGCGCCAGGAGTTCATCCTGCTGTCCGACACGCTGGGCCTGTCGATGCTCACCGTGGCCATGAACAACGACAAGCCGGCGGGCTGCACCGAGGCCACGGTGTTCGGCCCGTTCCATGTGGAAGGGGCGCCGCACATCGAACTGGGTGGCGACGTGGCGCAGGGTGCGAAGGGCCAACCTTGCGAGGTGCGCGGCACGGTGCGCGGCCTGGATGGCGCACCGGTGCCCCATGCGCACATCGAGGTCTGGCAGGCCGACGCCGAAGGCAAGTACGACGTGCAGCGCGCCGACTGCGACGCGGCGCAAGCGCGTGGCGTGTTGCAGGCCGACGCGCAGGGCCGTTACCACTTCAGTTCCATCCTGGCCGAGGCCTACCCGATTCCCGACGACGGCCCGGTGGGCGACATGCTCAAGGCCACCAAACGCCACCCGTGGCGCCCGGCCCACCTGCATTTCCTGATCAAGGCGCCGGGTTACCAGACGCTGATCACCCACGTGTTCCGCAACGGTGACCAGTACCTGGATTCCGACGCGGTGTTCGGCGTGCGCGAATCGCTCATTGCCGACTGGCTGCCGCAGGCCGATGGCCGCTACCTCGTCGAGTTTGATTTCGTTCTCAATCCCGCCCGCTGAAGCATTCCCGACCACCCCACAACCAGGAGACAAGACCATGATGAAACGCGCCTTCCTCACCACCACGCTGGTGGCCGCCCTCACCGCCGCCGGACTGGGCACCGCCCACGCGCAGCAGACCTTCAAGCTCACCATCGCGTCGAGCCACCCGACCACGCTGCCCTGGGTCGGCCTGATGAGTTCGCTGTTCGTGCCCGAGGTCAACAAACGCGTGGCCGCGCTCAACAAGGGCTACAAGATCGAGTGGCGCGAAGCCTACGGCGGCCAGCTCTACAAGATGAATGCCACGCTGACCAGCGTGGAGCAGGGAATCACCGACATCGGGTGGGTCTTCCACAACCTCGAAGCCGCCAAGATGCCGCTCTCGCAGTTCGGCACCGTCACCCCGTTCACCACCGACGACGTGCGCATCATCCTGGACGTGGCCAACGAGATGAACGAGAAGGTGCCCGCGCTGCAGAAGGAATGGGAGAAGAACAACATGGTGTTCCTGGGCGCCACCGGTGTGGACACCTACCACCTGTTCACCAAGAACCCGATCGCGACCTACGCCGACCTCAAGGGCCGCAAGATCAGCGCGCCGGGCAGCATCGGCCTGTGGCTCAAGGGCTCTGGCGCGGTGCCGGTGGACGGCTCGCTCACGAGCTACTACACCGACATCCAGACGGGGGTGAGCGAAGGAACGATCTCCATTGCCACCGGCATCCTGCCCAACAAGATCTACGAGGTGGCGCCCTACATCACCACGGTGAACATCGGCGCGCTCTACATCGGCGGCATGGCCATGAACAAGGACAGCTACGCCGGCCTGCCGCCCGAGGTGCAGCAGATCGTGAAGGACGTGGGCAAGGAGTATTCGAAAGCGCTGGGCGCCACGCTGATGCAGCGCTACGAAACCGCACTCAAGACCATGGAGACCAATGGCGCGAAGCAGACACCCTCGGTGCGCATCACCAACATGAGCTCGGGCGAGCGCGACAAGTGGGTCAAGACCATGCCCAACCTGGCGGCCGAGTGGGCCAAGACCAACGCGTCCAAGGGCCCGGCGAAAGAGATCGTGAAGACCTACATGGATGCGCTGCGCAAGCGCGGTGTGAAGCCCGCCAGGGACTGGGACAAAGAGCTCTGACATGAGCTATGAAGCCAACACCGACCTGGAAGGCGGGCCGCCGCCAGCCGCCGCGCCCACCAGTGCGTTCGGGCGACTGATCGACAGCCTCAACGCCTTCGGCTCGGTCGTTATCGGCCTGGTGATGGTGCTGATGGTGGTGGACGTGCTGATGCGCAACCTGCTCAACCACCCCATCGACGGCGTGGCCGAGCTGGTGGCCACGTCCATCGTGGTGATCGTGTTCCTGCAGCTGCCGGCCACGCTGCGCCACGGTCGCATGAGCCGGGCCGATCTGTTCATCGATCCCTACATCCTCAAACGCCCGCGCGCAGGCAAGCGCCTGCGAGCGGTGTTCTCGGTGGTGGGCATCTTCGCCTGCGGCGTCATCGCGTACGCCACCTGGCCGCTGCTCAGCCGCGCCTGGGGCAACGACGAGTTCCTCGGGATCGAGGGCATCTTCACCTTCCCCACCTGGCCCATGCGGCTGGTGGTGCTGGGCGGTGCGGCGCTGGCCGCGATTCAATACGCCTTGCTGGCGGTACAAGACTTGCGCGAAGCCGGAGAGCACGCATGACCGAACTGCACATCGGCATCGCCGCCATCGTCTGCATGCTGGCCGGCATCTACTTCGGCATGCACATCGGCATCGCGCTGATCGCCACCTCGTTCGTGAGCGTGTGGTTGATCAAGAGTCCGGAAGTGGCGGCACGTTTTGTGGCGGCGTCCGCCAACGACGCGATCCGCGACTATCTGTTCGGCGTCATTCCGCTCTTTGTGCTCATGGGCATGCTGGTGAGTGTGTCGGGCGTCGGACGGGATACGTTTGACGTGTTCCAGTGGCTCATGCGCCGCATCCGCGGCGGACTGGGCCTGGCCACGGTGGCGGCCAACGCGGTGTTCGCCGCCATCACCGGCATCTCCATTGCGTCGGCGTCGGTGTTCACCAAGGTGGCGGTGCCCGAGATGATCCGCCATGGCTACACGCCGCGGTTTTCGGTGGGCGTGGTGGCGGGCTCCTCGGTGCTGGGCATGCTCATTCCGCCCAGCTTGCTGATGATCATCTACGGCGTGCTGGCCGAAGAATCCATCGGCCGCATGTTCATCGCCGGCATCATTCCCGGTGCCTTGCTGGCGCTGGGCTTTTGCGTGCTGATCGTGGGCATGGCCTGGCTGGTGCCGCACAAGGTCGGCACGCCAGAAGCACTGGCCGGCGTGGGTGCGGGCATCGAGGAAACAGCGCTGTCGGCGGCCATCAAGTTCGTGCCCATCCTGCTGCTCATCACTCTGGTGCTGGGTGGCCTGTACGCCGGCTTCTTCACGCCCACCGAAGCGGGCGCCGTGGGCGCCGCGGGGGCGCTGGTCATCGCGCTGGTGCGCGGTCGCCTCACCTGGCGCAAGCTGTGGCAGGTGCTGGTGGAGACCGGTTTTGTCTCGGTTTCGGTGCTCTTCCTCATCATCGCCGCCATGCTTTACAGCCGCATGCTCGCGCTCACCGGCATGCCCTCGGCCGTGACCGAAGGCATCACCAACATGGGCCTGGGGCCCTGGGGCTTCCTGTTCATGTACGTGATCATCGTGATCGCCCTGGGCTGCATCATCGATTCGGTGTCCATCATGCTGATCATGTTGCCCATCGTGCTGCCGATCGCGCGTGCCTTCGGCATGGACGTCGTGTGGTTCGGTGTCATCACCGTGGTGGCGGTGGAAATCGGCCTGCTCACGCCGCCCTTCGGCGTGTCGGTCTACACCGTGAAGTCGGCGTTGAACGATCCGCGCATCACCGTGCGCGACATCTTCGCTGGCAGCTTTCCCTTCGTGCTCATGATGGTTGTTGTGCTCGTCATCCTGGCCGCGTTCCCCAGCCTGTCCACCTGGCTGGCCTACCTCTGAGACCTCTTCCATGCTGTTCACCTTCATCCTCATAGACAAGCCCGATTCGGCGGCGCTGCGCACCGCCATACGATCGACCCACAAGGCGTATCTGGCGGCGGTGTCCGATCGCATTGCGTTTGCCGGCCCGTTCGTCCACGACGACGGCAGCACCATGCTGGGCAGTCTGCTGGTGATCGACTTTCCCTCGCGCGACGCGGCCCATGCCTGGCTCGCTGACGAACCGTTCACGAAGGCGGGGCTGTACGGCAGCGTCTCGGTGCACGCGTTTGTCAACCTCTGGCCCCAGAAGGCCGGCTTTCCACCCACCGCCTGAACACCATGGTCAAACACATCGTGATGTGGAACATCCAGGGCGGGCCTGAGGAGGCCAAAGCGGTCGCGATCGACCGCGTCAAGGCTGGGTTCGAGGCCTTGCGCGGCAAGATCCCCGGCCTGCTCCACATCGAGATCGGCGTGGACCGCAGCGGTGTGGACTACGCCTGCGACGTGGTCCTGTACTCCGAATTCGAATCGCAGGCCGCGCTCGACGCCTACGCGGTGCACCCCGAGCATCTGCGGGTTCGCCAGGCCATTGAAGGCCTGCGCGTGGCGCGTCACCAGGTGGACTACGCCGCCTGATTCGCCGGCCGATAATCGGTCCACCCCAACGAGCCCGCTCTGTGAAGCGGGCTCTTCTTTTGTCTGCTGCCCGTGGCCCTGTCCCTCATCACCGATCCGTTTTTTTACGCCGTGGCGATCCCCGCCGTGCTGTTGCTGGGTGTGAGCAAAAGCGGTTTCGGCGCCGGCTTCGGCTCGCTGGCCGTGCCCATGATGGCGCTGGCGGTCACGGTGCCGCAGGCCGCGGCGATTCTCATGCCGGTGCTGCTGCTCATGGACCTGCTGGGCATGGCGGCTTTCCGCAAGAACGTGGACCGGCGGCTGCTGATGTTCCTGCTGCCCTTCGGGCTGGCCGGCATCGTCATTGGCGCGCTGCTCTTCAAGCTGCTGGATGCACGCGTGGTGGCCGGCATCGTGGGTGTGTTCACGCTGCTGTTTCTGGCCCAGCGCCTGGTGTTCCCGCCCAAGCCGGACAGCGCACCCCCGCCCAAATGGGTGGGCGCCTTGCTCAGCGTCACCTCGGGTTTCACCAGCTTCATTGCGCACGCGGGTGGGCCACCGCTCAACGCCTATGTGATCCCGCTGCGCCTGTCGCCGCTGCTGTTCACCGGCACGCTGGCGTTCTTCTTTTTCTTCATCAACCTGGCGAAGTGGATTCCCTACGCCTGGCTGGGCCTGCTCGACGTGCGCAACATGACGACCTCGCTGGCGCTGCTGCCGTTTGCGCCCATCGGCGTGTGGGTGGGCGTGCGCATCGCGCACCGCATCAAGCCGCTGCTGTTCTACCGGTTGGTCTACACCGGCATGTTCCTCACCGGCTGCAAACTCGTCTGGGACGCGCTCGCATAACATAGGCGCTCGCCGTTCCAGCCCCGCCCCGCGCCCCAGCCGTGCGGGCCGTTCCCCAGCCAAGGAGCTCCAGATGCCGATCGTGGTGGTTGCCAATCCCAAAGGAGGCGTGGGCAAGTCCACGCTGTCGACCAACGTCGCCGGCTACTTTGCCAGCCAGGGCCATGCGGTGATGCTGGGCGATGTGGACCGCCAGCAGTCGTCGGCCCTGTGGCTCAAATTGCGTCCGCCGGCCGCCAGGCCGATCCAGAACTGGGCCGTGTCGCACGACCTGATCGCCCGACCGCCCAAGGACACCACCCATGTGGTGCTGGACACGCCCGCCGGCCTGCACGGCTGGCGCTTCAAGGACGTGCTCAAGATTGCCGACAAGGTGCTGGTGCCGCTGCAGCCCAGCATCTTCGACATCTACGCCACCCGCGCATTTCTCGACGAACTCGCTGAAACCCGCCGCGCCGACAAGCTGCAGGTCGGCATCGTCGGCATGCGGGTCGACCCGCGCACCATCTCGGCCGACAAGCTCAACGAATTTGTGGCCAGCCTGGGCCTGCCGGTGCTGGGTACGCTGCGCGACACGCAAAACTACATCCACCTCGCGGCGCGCGGGCTCACGCTGTTCGACGTGGCGCCCGGCCGGGTTGAAAAGGACTTGCAGCAGTGGCAGGCCATCTGCCGGTGGTTGGACGCCTGAGGCGCCTTCGCTGTCCCGGTGCCGACATCACCCGGTGCCGGTCGGTCGTACAGTGGCCGGCATGAAAACATTCCAAACTTTGGCCGAGGTAGCGGCCTGCGTGGGCCAGGAAGTGGCCGTGAGCGATTGGATCACGATCACCCAGGAGCAGGTCAACCGCTTTGCCGAAGCCACCGGCGACCACCAGTGGATTCATGTGGACGTGGAACGTGCCAAGGCGGGACCGTTCGGTGCGCCGATCGCGCACGGCTTTCTGACACTGTCCCTGCTGCCGGTGTTTTTTGAATCGGCGCTGGACATCAAGGGCTCCAGCATGGGGGTGAACTACGGCCTGAACCGCGTGCGCTTCACGTCGCCCGTGCCGGTGGGCAGCCGTGTGCGCGCGCGTCTGACGCTGCAGGCTTGCGAGTCCATCGAGCACGGCGGTCAACAAATGACCTGGGGCGTGGTGGTGGAGCGCGAAGGCGCGGACAAACCGGTGTGTTTCGCCGAATCGCTGGTCCGGCGCTATCCCTGAAACAGGGTCCTACTTGATGCGCACGAGCTGCTTGGGCTCGAGCCAGCCTTCAAAGATCTGGATCAGCGCGTTGATGCGCTCGGCCGCCACCGACTGGTTGTGCTGCTGCGAGATGAGCTGAAAGGCGTCGTTGCGCAGCATCCACAGTTCTTGCGGGGTGCGTGCCGACTCGATCTTCTGGCGCAGGCGCAAGGCCTGCTGGTCCAGACAGTCTTCAATCGCTTGCAGCAGGTGGTTGCGGATGCCCGCCAGGTCTTTGAGGGAAGCCTTGTGCGAACTGCGCTTGCGGGGCGCGGTGCCCACGCCGAACCAGCGTGCAATGGAAGTGATCATTCGGTGCTCCAGGCGAACGGCGCTGCCAGGGTGCTGGTCTGGGCCGTCACGGCGAGGGTCGGGATGCGGGTGTGCATGGGAAATTATCGGGCTTGTGTCGAACAAGTTGACACAGCTGGGGGGCGCGGCGCGTGATCTGCGTCACGAAACCGCCCCGGCGAAGGCCTGCTGACGCCAGGCTTCGAACACCGTCACCGCCACCGAATTGGACAGATTCAAGCTGCGCTGGCCCGCCAGCATGGGCAGGCGCAGGCGCTGAGCGGTGGGGATGGACTCGCGCAGCGCTTCCGGCAGGCCGCTGGTTTCGGACCCGAACACCAGCCAGTCGCCGGGCAGAAAGGCGGTGGAGAACGCGCTGTGGCTGCCGCGCTTGGTGAAGGCGAACAGGCGGGCGGGATCGGGCTGTTCGGCCTGCAGGAAGGTGGCCCAGTCGGCGTGCCGGCGCAGCGGGGAGTACTCGTGGTAGTCGAGCCCGGCGCGCTTCATGTGTTTGTCGTCCATGGAAAACCCCAGCGGCTCGATCAGGTGCAGCGCGCAGCCCGTGTTGGCGCTCAGGCGGATCACGTTGCCGGTGTTGGGCGGAATTTCGGGACTGACGAGAACGATGTTGAACATGGGCGCCGAGCTTAGCGGCTCGGCGCGGTGCGCGCGAACACCAGTGCGCTGACCCGAGCGGCCCCCGCCTGCCGCAAGGCCTGCGCAGCGGTGTGCAGCGTGGCGCCGGTGGTGGTCACGTCGTCCACCAGCAGCACGTGCCGGCCCACGAGCCCATGGGCGTGCAGCGGGTGGGCGGCGAACACGCCGCGCAGGTTGCGCAGCCGCGCCTCGCGGCCCAGGCTGTGCTGGTCGGGCGTTTCGCCCAGGCGCACCAGGGCGGTGGCCATCCCGCAGCCTGTCGCGCACGGGGCCAGGCGGCGCAGGCCCTTGATGAGTTCCCATGCCTGGTTGTAGCCGCGCTCGCCCAACCGCTGCGCGGTCAGCGGCACGGGCACCACCAGTTCGCAGCTTTGCAGCAAGGGCAGGGCGCCCGGCACCTGCAACATCCGCTGCGCAAACGGCTTGGCCCAACCCGGCTCCGAACGAAACTTGAAGCGCGCGATCAGGTGGTCCCAGGGGTAGTCGTAGTCCACCGCCGCGAGGCACTGCGCCAGCGGCGGCGCCTCGGGCAAGGTCTGGCAAGTACCGCACAGGTCCAGGTCGCCCGGCAGCACGGCGGCACAGGCCCGGCAGCGGAACCGCGGCGCCGCGAAACGCTGGACGCAGGCCTCGCACACCGGTTGCGCGGGCCACGCAGCGCAGACCTGGCAGGTGGCCGGCAGGGACTCCAGCAAGGCGTATCGGGCGGCGGGCATCGGGCCAATATACTGGCCCGCTCCCGCCGATACCCCATGGGCCCTTGGTCCGCCTTGCAGCTTGAACACGCCCACCGCTCCCGAGAATCCCGTGCCCGGACTGGACCCCGTGGCCGCGCAGCGCTGGCTGCAGCACGCGACCTCGACCAGCCCCTGGCTGCACGAGGAGGTGGGCTCGCGCATGGCCGATCGCCTGCCGTGGTTCCGCGAACAACCGACCAGCTGGCTGCACTGGGAGCCGGTGCAAGGCGGGCTGGAGGTACACCGCAAGCTGCGCGGCATGTTGCCCGATGCGGCGTGCCACGTGACGGCCCGGCGCCTGCCCGAGGCGCTTGAAGCCACACGTGAAACCACCGCCCGCTCATGGAACCCGTTGCAATGGGGCCGCACGACGGGCCCGGCAGCCGCCACGGCCGAGACCCGCGTACGCATGCTGTGGGCCAACATGGCACTGCACATGGAGCCCCGGCCGCAGACCTTGCTGGCCCGCTGGCACCAGCAGATCGAAACCGACGGTTTCCTCATGTTTTCCTGCCTGGGGCCCGACAGCCTGAAGGAGTTGCGCGCTCTCCACGCCGCGCAAGGCTGGCCGCTGCCGGCCCACGCCTTCACCGACATGCACGACTGGGGCGACATGCTGGTGCACGCTGGCTTCGCCGAACCGGTGATGGACATGGAGCGCATCACCTTGTCGTACAGCAGTGCGGCGTCCCTGCTGGCCGAGCTGCGCGGCCTGGGCCGCAACCTCAGCGATCAGCGCTTCAGCGCCTGCCGGTCGCGCGCCTGGCACGACAGGCTGTGCGCCGCCATCGAGTCGGCATTTCCCCGCTCGGACGACGGCCGGCTGGTGCTGACTTTCGAGATCATTTACGGCCACGCTTTCAAGCCGGTTCCCCGGGTTCCACTGGCCTCCAGCACGACGCTCGCGGTGGACGACATGCGCGCGATGCTGCGCGCCGGCCGTCGCTGAGAGGCCTGCGCCCGGCGGCAAGCCACCATGTCCCACTCGGGAGTGGCGCCTTTGTCAGGGGAGTCCTGGTTTCGCGCCGCTACAATCTGCGCTGGCCAAATTTTCAAGGGCATCTTCCCTTTGCCAACGCACCGTCTTTCAAGACGGTCGCGACCAGTACCGGTGGTGGGTGGTGAACCAGGCAAACAGCGCTTTCCGATTTGCGACCGTGTCCGAACAGGGCATGGAGTGGTCGTTGAAACGCAACTGTTCGGTCACCCCGGCTCAATTGGGCTACCTCTACGCTTCGATGTGCATCCTTTCGATGGGTGTGGCGGGGTTTTTCTGGTCGCAAGGTGCGACTTTGGTGTTGCCCTTTGCGGTGTTGGAGTTGGTGGCGGTGGGCGTGGCGTTCCTGGTGTACGCGCGGCACGCCACCGACAACGAACGCATCAGGTTGCTGGAAGGTCGGTTGGTGGTGGAGTGGGAAACAGCAGGGCGCTCGTCGCGTTGTGAGTTCGCCCGCGAGTGGGTTCGTGTGGAACCCCGGCCCGATGCCGGTCAGTTGATCGAGGTTCGAGGCGGTGGTCGATCGGTTCGGGTGGGGCGGTTTCTGCGCTCCGACCAGCGGCCGCTGCTGGCCCGGGAAATTCGCCTGGCCCTGCGTGGGGCCTGACGGATGTTCGGGACGGGATGGATCGTTGTGGGGTGGCTGGGTGGCGCCCTGGAAATTTGTTCTAATCTGCATTGATATAAATCAATACTTATATTTGAGGCGCAAAAAGTGAGTACGACGAAGAAAACGGTGCATTCCCCACGGAACCCCTGGGCCAGGCTCTGCGCTGCCGCCACCACGCTGACGCTCGGTCTCGGCGCCTGGACCACGGTCGCGGCCCAAAAGGTGAACGATCTGCCGGGTGGCCCTGCCGTCAACCAGCTCAACTTTGCGCCCCCGGTCACCCGCATCGCCGAAGAGCAGCACTGGCTGCACTGGTTCATGATGGCCCTGTGCGCCGTCATCTTCCTGATTGTCTTCGGCGTGATGTTCTATTCCATCCTGAAGCACCGCAAGTCGGTTGGCCACAAGTCGCAAGTGCTGGCCGAGCCCATCTGGGTTGAACTGGGCTGGACCATTGTTCCCCTGCTGATCGTCATCGGCATGGCGCTGCCCGCCACCAAGGTGCTGGTCGCCCAGAAAGACACCACCAACAGCGACCTGACCATCAAGGCCACGGGCATGCAGTGGAAGTGGGGTTACGACTACATCAAGGGCGAAGGCGAGGGCATCGGATTCCTTTCCACCCTGGACAACAACCACCGTGTGATGTCCAACAGCGGCAAGCCCGAAGCCACCGACAACTACCTGCTCAAGGTCGACAACCCGCTGGTGGTGCCCGTGGGCAAGAAGGTGCGCATCATCACCACCGCCAACGACGTGATCCACGCGTGGATGGTGCCGGCCTTCGGCGTCAAGCAGGACGCGATCCCCGGCTTCGTGCGCGACACGTGGTTCCGCGCCGAGAAGACCGGCGACTTCTATGGCCAGTGCGCCGAGCTGTGCGGCAAGGAGCACGCTTACATGCCCATCCACGTGAAGGTGGTGACGGCCGAGGAATACAGCGCGTGGGTCGGTGAAAAGCAGAAGGCCATGGCCGCTGCCGCAGACGATCCCTCCAAGGTCTGGGTGCTGGCCGATCTGGTCAAGCGCGGCGAGTCCGTGTACGCCGCCAACTGCGCCGCCTGCCACCAGGCCAGCGGCAAAGGCGCCGGTCCGATCAAGCCACTGGATGGCTCGGCCTTGGTGGTCGATGCCGACAAGGGCAAGATCATCAACGTGCTGCTCAATGGCCAGAACAACGGCGCCATGCCTGCTTGGAAACAGCTCAGCGACACCGAGCTGGCCGCGGTCATGACCTACGCCAAGAACACCTGGTCGAACCAGACCCAGCAGATCGTGCAGCCGGCCGACGTGCAAGCCGCCCGCCAGTGATCGCGTTGACGAACAAACATTGAGCTTCCAAGGAAACCGACCATGAGTGCTGTTCTCGACCACCACGACGCCCACGGCCACGACCACGATCACCACGCCCCCACGGGCTGGCGCCGCTGGGTCTACGCGACCAACCACAAAGACATCGGCACGTTGTACCTGCTGTTCGCCTTCACCATGCTCATGGTGGGCGGCGTGCTGGCCCTGCTGATCCGCGCCGAGCTGTTCCAGCCCGGCCTGCAGCTGGTGAACCCCGGGCTGTTCAACCAACTCACCACCATGCACGGTCTGATCATGGTGTTCGGCGCCATCATGCCGGCCTTCGTGGGCTTCGCGAACTGGATGATCCCGCTGCAGATCGGCGCGTCCGACATGGCCTTCGCCCGCATGAACAACTTCAGCTTCTGGCTGATGATTCCCGCCGCGCTGATGCTGGTGGGTTCGTTCTTCATGCCCGGTGGTGCTCCGGCGGCCGGCTGGACGCTGTACGCGCCGTTGACCCTGCAGATGGGCCCCTCGATGGACGCCGGTATCTTTGCCATGCACATCCTGGGTGCGTCGTCGATCATGGGTTCGATCAACATCATCGTCACCATCCTGAACATGCGCGCGCCCGGCATGACGCTGATGAAGATGCCCATGTTCTGCTGGACCTGGCTCATCACCGCCTACCTGCTGATCGCCGTGATGCCCGTGCTCGCCGGTGCCATCACCATGACGCTGACCGACCGCCACTTCGGCACCAGCTTCTTCAACCCCGCCGGCGGCGGTGACCCGGTGATGTACCAGCACATCTTCTGGTTCTTCGGCCACCCCGAGGTCTACATCATGATCCTGCCTGCTTTCGGCATCGTGAGCCAGGTCGTGCCGGCGTTCTCGCGCAAGAAGCTGTTTGGCTACGCTTCCATGGTGTACGCCACCGGCTCCATTGCCATCCTGTCCTTCGTCGTGTGGGCGCACCACATGTTCACCACCGGCATGCCGGTCACGGGTCAGCTGTTCTTCATGTACTCCACGATGTTGATCGCCGTGCCCACGGGCGTGAAGATCTTCAACTGGATCGCGACCATGTGGAAGGGCTCGATGACCTTCGAGACCCCGATGCTGTGGGCCGTGGGCTTCATCTTCGTGTTCACCATCGGTGGCTTCACCGGTCTGATCCTGTCGGTCGCGCCGATCGACATCCAGATGCAGGACACCTACTACGTGGTGGCCCACTTCCACTACGTGCTGGTGGCCGGTTCGTTGTTCGCCATGTTCGCCGGCATCTACTACTGGCTGCCCAAGTGGACCGGCGTGATGTACAGCGAGACGCGCGGCAAGATCCATTTCTGGTGGTCGATGATCTCCTTCAACATCACCTTCTTCCCGATGCACTTCCTGGGTCTGGCCGGCATGCCCCGCCGCTATGCCGACTATCCGATGCAGTTCGCCGACTTCAACGCCATCGCTTCGGTGGGCGCCTTCGGTTTCGGCATCGCACAGGTGTATTTCTTCGTGGCCGTGATCCTGCCCGCCATGGCCGGCAAGGGTGAAAAAGCCTCGCAGAAGCCTTGGGAAGGCGCCGAAGGTCTGGAGTGGGAAGTGCCATCGCCCGCACCGTTCCACACCTTCGAGAACCCACCCAAGCTCGACGCCACCGCCACCAAGGTGATCGGCTGATCCGACCATGGCCCGCAACTTGACGCCCGAACAGAAGAAGCACAACCAGCGCCTGGGCCTGATCCTGGGCTCGATCGCGCTGGTGTTCTTCATGGGTTTTGTCGGCAAGATGGTGTTTCTGGGCGGCTGACGCCCGACACCACCGAACACTGGAACCAGACCGTGGGAAAGCGCCGCGAAAACTTCAAGATGGTGGGCAAGCTCGGCGTGATCACGCTGGGCATGTTTGCCTTCGGCTATGCGCTGGTGCCCATCTACAACGCGATCTGCGAAGCGACCGGCATCAACATCCTGTCGCTGTCCGACCGGCAGATCCCGGGCGCCACGTCCAAGGCGGCGGCCAACACCCAGGTCGACACCAGCCGCACCATCACGGTGGAGTTCGACGTGAACAGCCGCGGGCCCTGGCACTTCAAGCCGGCCGTGCGGTCGCTGCAGGTGCACCCGGGCGAGCTGACCACGGTGATGTACGAGTTCCAGAACATCCAGAACCGCACGATGGCCGCCCAGGCCATTCCCAGCTATGCGCCCAAGCAGGCCATGGCCCACTTCAACAAGCTCGAGTGTTTCTGCTTCACGCAGTACACCCTGCAGGCGGGTGAGAAAAAGGAATGGCCGGTGGCCTTTGTGATCGACCCGCGCCTGCCCAGGGACGTGACCACGATCACCTTGTCCTACACCTTCTTTGAAGTGGGTGGCAAGGTGCCTGCGGCTCCGGCCGATGTGGCCTTTGAACCCGCGACTGCGGTGAAGCCTGCGGGTGCCGTATGAACGAACCGCTGCACAAGCGCAAAGGTTCTTTTGTCGGCACGGTCAAGGCCGTGCTCTGGGGTTTTCTGGGTGTGCGCCGCAACGCCGACTACCAGAACGACATTGCCAAACTCAACCCGCTGCACCTGGTGGCGGTGGGCATCGGCATGGCGTTTCTGTTCGTGCTGGCCCTGATCCTGTTGGTGAACTGGGTGGCGGGCTGAAGCCGCCGTTCACCTCGAACGTTTTTCATCATTCAAACAAGCGACAACACTGGAGTGAGCATGTCAGCAGCATCCCACGGCACAACGCCTTACTACTACGTTCCCGGCCCCTCGCGGCACCCGGTGATGGCGTCGATCGGTCTGTTCTTCGTCATCCTCGGCGCAGGCCAGTGGATCAACGGTGCGGGTTGGGGCGCGTACTCGCTCGCGTTCGGCATGGCCTTCTGGCTGTTCGTGCTGTTCCAGTGGTTCAGCGAATCGGTGCGCGAGAGTGAGAGCGGCATGTACGGTCGCAAGATCGACCTGTCGTTCCGCTGGAGCATGAGCTGGTTCATCTTCTCGGAAGTCATGTTCTTCGGTGCGTTCTTCACCGCTCTCTGGTGGGCGCGTGTGCACTCGGTGCCGGCTTTGGGTGGCTTCGAGAACTCACTGATCTGGCCCGACTTCTCGGCCGTGTGGCCCAGCGTTCAGGCTGGCGCCACGGCGTCGCCCGGTGGCATTGTCGAGCCCTTCCAGACCATGGGCCCGTTCTGGCTGCCCACGATCAACACTGCGCTGCTGCTGACTTCGGGTGTCACGCTCACCATCGCGCACCACGCGCTGCAGGTGGGCAACCGCGGCAAGACCATCGCCTTCATGTGGATGACGGTGCTGCTGGGCATCGTGTTCTTGATCGTGCAGGGCTATGAGTACTACCACGCCTACACCGATCTGAACCTCAAGCTCAGCTCCGGCATCTTCGGCTCCACCTTCTTCATGCTGACCGGTTTCCACGGCTTCCACGTGTTCGTGGGCATGCTGATGCTGCTGTTCATCACCCTGCGCCTGCAGAAGGGGCACTTCACCAAAGACCGCCACTTCGGCTTCGAAGGCGCGGCCTGGTACTGGCACTTCGTGGACGTGGTGTGGCTGGGTCTCTACATCCTGGTCTATTGGCTGTGAGCGTTCTCCGGGTTGCTCGGCAACCCCGGGTGGCTCAACAAAAAAGCGCCATCGGGCGCTTTTTTGTTGCTGCAGCAGAAACGGGTGGTGGGTTGATCAGCGTTGCAGTGGCAGGCCGGTGGGCTGGATCCAGCCCATCAGGTAGCTGATGAGCACGACCACGAACAGCAGAATGGAAAAGCCGACACGAAACGCCAGCGCCCTGGCCATGTGGTTCCTGCGGGGCGGGCTGCCTTCGGCGCCGCTGTCGTCGGACTGGCCGCCGCGCATCATGAACACCAATGCCGCTCCCAGGCTTCCGAGGATGGCAATGAATGCCGCGATGACCAGGTATTTCATGGCTCGAATTATCGGGGGAGCCGGTCTGCCCGGTGTCGCGATGGGTTTCGCTCCAAAGCCGGGAGCAGGGTCATGATGTCGGCCCGGGCCCGCTTCGCTGTGGTCACTGTGGCCACCGTGTTCACCATGGCGGTCACCGCATCGCTGGGTTTCTGGCAACTCGACCGCGCCGGCCAGAAGATCGCCTTGCAAGCGCAGATCGACCAGCGCGCGAAGCTCCCTGCGTGGCAAATAGCGGATCTCCTGGGGGCCGCCGACCCGATGCAAGGCGTGCACCGGCCGGTGCAGCTGCGGGGTCAGTGGGTGAGCGACGCCTCCGTGTTTCTGGACAACCGGCAGATGAGCGCCCGCAACGGTTTCATTCTGGTCACGCCGCTCAGACTCACGGGCAGTCCACAAACGGTGCTGGTGCAGCGCGGATGGGTGCCGCGCGATTTCACCGACCGCAGCCGCGTGCCCACCATCGACACGCCCTCGGGCGAGGTGCTGGTGGAGGGGCGCTTGGCCCCGCCACCGGGCAAGCTATACGAGCTGGGCGAGGCGGGGACGGGTGCGATCCGGCAAAATATCGACCTTGGCTCTTTTGCCCAGGAGACGGGTCTGATCTTGCTGGCCGTGTCCGTGCAACAGACCGGCGCCTCCCCCGAAGGACTTTTGCGTGAGTGGCCGCGCGCGGCGGTCGGGGTCGACAAGCACCACGGTTATGCCTTCCAGTGGTTTGGCTTGTGCGCGCTGGCAGGCCTGCTCTATCTCTGGTTTCAAATCATCTCCCCCCGCCGAAAGCGCATTTCCCATGGCACAGACGCCCGATGAACCCCTGACCCTCACCGTGCACAGCCTGCCTCCGCTCGACCAGGCGGGCGCCGGCGCCGTGGTGAATGCCCGTTCCGGACGTTGGAAGCTGTTGGGCCTTGCGCTGGTGTGTGTGGCGCCGGTGGTGGCCTCTTACCTCACTTACTACGTGATCCGCCCCGAGGGCCGGCGCAACTACGGCGAGTTGATCGACCCGCAGCGTCCGCTGCCTGCCATCACCGCCGTCAATGCCCAGGGCCAGACGGTGCCACTGGCGACGCTCAAGGACCAGTGGCTGCTGATCAGCGTGGCCGACAGCGCCTGCGTCGAGGCTTGCCAGGAACACTTGCTGCTGCAGCGCCAGTTGCGGGAAACACTGGGTCGTGAAAAGGATCGGCTGGACTGGGTCTGGCTGCGCACCGGCGACACGCCCCTGACCGAACCCTTGAAGCAGGCAACGTCTGCCGCCCAGGTGTTGCAGATCGAAACGCAGGCGCTGGCCGCGTGGCTGCGACCTGCGGCCGGCCAGAAGATCGAAGACCACCTCTACGTGGTCGATCCGCTGGGCAACTGGATGATGCGTTTCCCCGCCAACATCGATCCCAAAAAGGCCAAGGGAGACCTGGATCGCCTGCTGCGAGCCTCCGCCTTCTGGGACAAAGCCGGCCGGATGCCATGATGAACCCCCACGCTCCGCACTTCGTGTCGTCGCTGCCCCCCGAGGGGGCGCAGGCCCGCCTTGAGGCGGCTCGGCGGAGGACCTGACATGGACACCCAACCCCTCTACGACCTCGCCCCCATTGCCCGCATCATGTTGCTGGGTGTGGTGATCGCGCTCGGCCCGCTGGCCTGGGTTTGGGTGCGCAACCGCCATGCACCGCCCGCGCAGCGCCTGCGGGTGCTCACGCTGGTCACCTTGTTCCTCACCTTCGATCTGGTGCTCTTTGGCGCCTTCACGCGCCTGACCGATTCGGGTCTGGGTTGCCCCGACTGGCCGGGCTGTTACGGCAGCGTGAGCCCTGTGGGTGCGAGTGCCGCCATTGCCGCTGCGCAGGAAGCCATGCCCACCGGCCCGGTGACCTTCTCCAAGGCCTGGATCGAAATGATCCACCGGTACCTCGCCACCGCGGTGGGCGTGTTGATCCTCGTGCTCGCGCTGGTGAGCTGGCTGGAGCGCAAGCGCCTGTCGGTGTCGTGTGTGTGGCCGCTGGTCACGCTGGTGTGGGTCTGCGTGCAGGGCGCGTTCGGCGCGCTCACCGTCACCATGAAATTGTTCCCGGCCATCGTCACCCTGCACCTGCTGGGTGGACTGGGGCTCCTGGCGCTGCTGCGCGCCCAGTCGGTGGCCTACCAGCTGGCCAGGCCCGGTGACCGTGGGCCGTTGCCGTTGCCGGCGCGCCTGCGCACCGCGCTGGTGGCGGTCACTGTGTTGCTGTGGCTGCAAATCGCGCTGGGTGGCTGGGTCAGCACCAACTACGCCGTGCTGGCCTGCAGCGAATTTCCCACCTGCCAGGGCAGCTGGTGGCCGAGCATGGACTTTCGCGAGGGCTTCACCTTGTGGCGCCACCTCGGCTTGAACAGTGCAGGCGAAGCCATTGCGTTCCCGGCCCTCACCGCCATCCACTATGTGCACCGCCTCATGGCCTTTGTGGTGCTGGGCGCCATGGTGTGGCTGGGCTGGCGCCTGTGGCGTGTGCCCGGCATGGGCCGCACCGCGCGTGCCTTGCTGCTGCTGGCCCTCTGGCAGTTTGTCAGCGGCCTGACCAATGTGGTCCTCGACTGGCCGTTGTTGGCCGCCGTGGGCCACACGGCCGGTGCCGCCGCGCTGGTGATCGTCTTCACTGGCGCACTCAGCGGCACGCGCAGTGCCGCAACCCGCCGCGCCGAAGTCCCTGGCGCTGGCGCCCTGAACATGTTCCGATCGATCCCATGAGCGCCGCATCCTCTCCTTCTGTGGCCGTGGCCTTGCCCTCGGTCTGGCGCCAGTACCACGCGCTGACCAAGCCGCGTGTGATCCAGCTCATCGTGTTCTGTGCGCTGATCGGCATGGTGCTGGCGGTGCCCGGAGTGCCCACCTGGGCGCAGGTGCAGCTCGCGGCCATCGCGTGTTTCGGCATCTGGCTCGTGGCCGGTGCCGCCGCCGCCTTCAACTGCGTGGTCGAGCAACACATCGACGCCAAGATGAAACGCACCGCCTGGCGCCCCACCGCCAAAGGGCAGCTCACCAACGGCAAGACGCTGTCGTTTTCGGCCGTGCTCTGTGGTGCCGGTTCGGCGGTGCTGTACTTCGCGGTCAACCCGCTGACCATGTGGCTGACCTTCGCCACCTTCGTGGGCTACGCGGTGGTCTACACCGTGATCCTCAAGCCACTCACCCCGCAGAACATCGTGATCGGCGGTGCGTCGGGCGCCATGCCCCCGGTGCTGGGCTGGGCCGCCATGACCGGCGTGGTCTCGCCCGAAGCGCTGATCCTGTTCCTCATCATCTTCCTCTGGACCCCGCCGCACTTCTGGGCGCTGGCGCTCTACCGTGTGGAGGACTACCGCAAGTCGGGCCTGCCCATGCTGCCGGTCACGCACGGGTCCGAGTTCACGCGCCTGCAGATCCTGCTCTACACCTTCGTGCTGTTCGCAGCCTGCCTCATGCCTTTCATGATGCGCATGAGCGGATGGTTCTACCTGGCCAGCGCCATCGCCCTGAGCATCGGCTTCTGCGGCTATGCGTGGGCCCTGTGGCGCAACTACTCCGACGCGCTCGCGCGCAAGACCTTCCGCTTCTCGTTGATCCACCTGTCACTGCTGTTCGCCGCGCTGTTGATCGACCACTACCTGTGACCACTATGTCTTCCCGCACCGCACTCACCCGCCGTCATCTCTTGGGCGCCACGCTCGGCGCCACCGGCCTGTTCATCGCCGGTTGCAGCGAACAGGCCGCCAGTTTCTCCGGCATCGACATCACCGGCGCTGACTACGCCACCGGCTTTTCGTTGACCGACCACAACGGCCAGGCGCGCACGCTGGCCGACTTCAAGGGCAAGGCCGTGGTGCTGTTCTTCGGCTTCACGCAGTGCCCCGACGTGTGCCCGACCACCATGACCGAACTGGCCGAGGCCAGGCGCTTGTTGGGTGCCGATGGTGAGCGGGTGCAGGGCCTGTTCGTGAGCATCGACCCCGAGCGCGACACGCCGGAGATCATGAAGCAGTACATGGCCAGTTTTGACCCCAGCTTTCTTGCGCTGTACGCCGCGCCCGATCAGCTGGCTGCGCTCGCCAAGAGCTACAAGATGTACTACAAGAAAGTCGATGGCCCCACCCCCACCAGCTACACGATGGACCACTCGGCCGGCAGCTACGTGTACGACCCGCAAGGCCGCATCCGGCTGTACCACCGTTACGGCAGCGGCGCGCCTGCCCTGGCTGCCGATCTGAAGAAGCTCTTGGCCGGTTGACAGTCCGTTCGCTCCAACAAAAACAGCGCCCAAGGGCGCTGTTTTTGTTGGAGCCCGTTGCGCTCAGTCGACCTTGGCGCCGCTGAGCTTGACCAGGCGTTCGTACTTGACGCGTTCGCGGTTCATGAACTCGCCGAACTGCTCGGGTGAGTTGGGAGCGGGCTCGGCCAGCAGCAGACCAAAGCGGGTCTTCACCTCGGGCGACTTGAGGGCGTCGGTGAAGGCGGTGTTGAGCTTGCGCACCGTCTCGGCTGGCGTGCCGGCCGGCGCCACCAGGCCCCACCAGGTGTCGATCTCGAAGCCGGGCAGGGTGGCCGCCACGGTGGGCACGTCGGGCAGCACGTTGCTGCGCTGCAGGGTGGTCACGGCCAGGGCCTTGAGGCGGCCCGAACGGATGTTGGGTGCGGCGGTGGCGAGGTTGTCAAAGTTGAAGTCGACCTGCCCCGAGAGCAGGCCGATCTGGGCCGGGTTGCCGCCGTTGTAGGGAATGTGCACCGCAAAGATGCCGGCCTGGTTCTTGAACAGCTCACCCGCCAAGTGGCCCGCGCTGCCGTTGCCGCCCGAGCCGTAGTTGAGCTTGCCCGGGTTGGCCTTGCCGTAGGCGATGAGGTCGGCCAGGCTGTTGATGTTCAGGCGCGTGGCGGCTTCGGCGTTCATCACCAGCACGTTGGGCACACGCAGCATCTGGGTGATGGGCGCGAAGTCCTTCGCCGGGTCGTAGGGCAGTTTGCTGAACAGCCAGGGGTTGATGCCGTGCGACGCCGTGGTGGCAATGCCCAGCGTGAGGCCATCGGGCGCCGCCTTGGCCGCTGCGCTCACACCGATATTGCCGCCCGCGCCGGCCCGGTTGTCCACGATCACCGTGCCCAGCGATCCCTTGACCGCTTCGGCCAGCACGCGCGCTGTCACATCGATCGGGCCACCCGCTGCGAAGGGCACGATGATGCGCGTGGTGGGCGTCTGCGCCAGCGCAAAGCCAGGCAGGGCCAGGGTGGCCGAGGCCAGCGCTGCGTGGGTGATCAGATGGCGGCGGTTCAGCATGAGAGGTCTCCTGTCGTTGTTGAGAAAGCTCAGGCCACTTTGTCCGCAGCGCTGGTGAAGGAATCGGCGAAGAAAGCTTCTTCCGGCAAACCGGCTTTGCCCACGTAGTCGCGCTTGGCCGACTCGATCACGATGGGCGCGCCGCAGGCATAGACCTCATGACCCGAGAGGTCGGGCAGGTCCTGCAAAACCGCTTCGTGCACCAAGCCGGTGCGGCCGGTCCATTCGTCGTCGGGCAGGGCATTGGACACCACCGGCACATAACGCAGGTTCGGCATTTCGGCCAACCGCGCTTCGATCCAGGCGCTCTGGTACAGGTCGGCCGGACGCCGGCCACCCCAGTACAGCGTGGCTTCGCGCGTGATGCCCTTGAACTGCATGTGCTCGATGACCGCCTTGATGGGTGCGAAGCCCGTGCCCGAGGCCAGCAGCACCATGGGCTTGTCGCTGTCTTCGCGCAGGAAAAAGCTGCCGTACGGCCCTTCGATGCGCAGGATGTCTTTCTCTTTCATGGGGCCGAACACGTGGTCGGTGAACTTGCCACCCGGCATGTGGCGCACATGCAGTTCGAGCGAAGGCGCAGCGGTTTGTGTGTGGGGCGCGTTGGCCATCGAATAGCTGCGACGGTCGCCGTCGCGCAGCAGAAATTCCACGTACTGGCCCGCGTGGTACTGGAAGGTGTCGCTCGCGGGCAGCTGCAGGCGCAGCACCATCACATCGTGCGAGGCGCGCTCCAGGGCGCTCACGCGCACCGGCATCTTCTTGATCGGGAAAGCCCCCGCCTCGGTGACCTGGCGCGATTCGATCACCACGTCGCTGTGCGCCACGCCGCAGCACGTCAACACATAACCAGCCGCCTCCTCGTCGGCGCTCAGGGCCTTGGGCTGGTGCGGGCCGTGCACCACCGTGCCGGAGATCAGCTTGCATTTGCAGGAGCCGCAAGCCCCGTCCTTGCAGCCGTACGGCAGACCAATGCCTTGCCGGATGCCGGCGGCCAGCATGGCCTCGTCGGGCTCGGCGGTGAAGAGGCGCCCACTGGGCTCGACGGTGATGGTGAATGTCATACTGGCACTGGATGAGTGGAGAGGCCCGACAGCACCGATGGCGCCTGTGCGGCAACCGGTCATTGTCTCAAATTCGGAACTTGCATGAGCCTGCTTGGCGCTTTGCCCGCACGCTTCCGGCGTGAACGGGTGTTGATCATTGGTTGTGGGGATGTGGGCCAGCGCGCTGCGGGTGTGCTGGGGGGATCGTCGCGCGTGCGCCTGATGGCGCTCACGTCCAGCCCCTCGCGCCAGCCCGCCCTGCGTGCACAGGGCATCACGCCCTTGTTGGGCAACCTCGACGACCCCCACAGCCTGCGCCGCCTGGCCGGCCTGGCCACGCGTGTGCTGCACCTCGCACCACCGCCATCAGGTGAACTGGCCGACTGGCGTCTCGACCCACGCACGCGCGCGCTCACCCGCGCGCTGGTCCAGCGCTCGTTGCCCTCTGCGCTGGTCTACGGCTCCACCTCGGGCGTGTACGGCGACTGCCAGGGCCGCTGGGTGGACGAGGCCACGCCGGCACGGCCGCTCACGCCGCGCGCCTGGCGGCGGGTGGACGCCGAAGCCGCCGTGCACTGGCTGGGTCGCGCCACCGGTGTGCGCACCACCGTGCTGCGCATCCCCGGCATCTACGCGCCCGACCGCGACGGTGGCACGCCGCGCGAACGCCTGTTGCGTGGCACGCCGGTCTTGCGTACCCAGGACGACGTGTACACCAACCACATCCACGCCGACGATCTCGCGCGCGCTTGCGTGCTGGCCTTGTGGCGCGGACGGCCGCAGCGCAACGTGAACGTGGTGGACGACAGCGAGCTGAAGATGGGCGATTATTTCGACCTCGCGGCCGACCTGTACGGCTTGCCGCGCCCACCGCGCGTGGCGCGCGACGCGGCTGGTGATCAACTGCCCTTGATGCTGCTGAGTTTCATGAGCGAATCGCGCCGCTTGCACAACCGCCGCATGCAGCATGAGCTGGGTCTGCGACTGCGCTATCCCACCGTGGCCGAGGGCCTGAAGGGCTGAGCAGTTGCGTCAGGCTGCGGGCGCCATGGTGGTGAGCAGGTAACCTGTGTAGCCGGCGTACGCCGCCAGCAGCGCCAGGGCCTCCAGCCGGTTGATGCGGCCCTGCCGCTTGCGAAAACCCCACCCCATCAAGAAGAGCACGACCGTCAAGCCCAGCATCACGGGGTAGTCGCGTGTCAACACCTCGGCATCCACCTTCATGGGCGCAATGACGCCCGCAATGCCCACCACCGCCAACGAGTTGAACAGGTTGGAGCCCAACACGTTGCCCAGGGCGATGTCGTGCTCACCCTTGCGAGCGGCAGCCACACACGAAGCCAGTTCCGGCAGCGAGGTGCCCACCGCCACCACGGTCAGGCCGATGACCAGGTCGCTCACACCCAGCGACTGCGCAATCTGCACCGCGCCCCACACCAGCAACTGGGAACTGCCCACCAGCACCACCAGGCCCACGCCCACCCACATCAGCGAACGCGACAGCGGCATGGCGTGGGCTTGCAGTTCGGCGGCGGTTTCGGTGGCCAGCGCGTCGCTGCCCCCGCGCATGCCCTCAAAGATCGACCACCCCACCAGCACCGCGAACACACCCAGCAGCACCCAGGCGTCGGCCCGGCTGAGCCCGCCGTCCCACACCAGGTAACCGGCCAGCAGCGTCACGGCGGTCAGGATGGGCAGTTCCTTGCGCAGGATCATCGACTGCACCAGGATGGGAGCGACCAGCGCCGTCACGCCCAGGATGAGCGCGATGTTGACGATGTTCGAGCCCCAGGCGTTGCCCAGCGCCAGGCCCGGGTTGCCTTGTGAAGCCGCCAGCGTGGAGACCACCATCTCGGGGGCCGAGGTGCCGAAGCCCACGATCACCATGCCCACCAGCAGCGGCGGCACGCTGAAGTGGCCTGCGGTGGTGGACGCGCCTGCCACAAAACGGTCGGCACTCCAGACCAGCAGGATCAGGCCGGCGAGAACAGCGAGGATGGGCATCAGCATGGCGGGTGTCACTCCGAGGGGGGTCAAACAAGCGTGCCCGCATTGTCCATGTGCAGCCGATCCGCCAGGGAGCGAGCGGCCACAAAAAAGCCGCACAGCGAATGCTGTGCGGCTTTACATGTGGTGCCCGGGGCCGGAATCGAACCGGCACGCCTTGCGGCGGGGGATTTTGAGTCCCCTGCGTCTACCAATTTCACCACCCGGGCGTCCTGAAAGGGGTTGCAAATTATGGCACAGTGCAATCGATGAACTACCCCACCATTGAAGACGCGATTGGCAACACCCCGCTGGTGGCACTGCAGCGCATCGGTGCCGCGGGCAACGCGCAACGAGGCAATGTGGTGCTCGGCAAGCTTGAAGGCAACAACCCGGCCGGTTCCGTGAAAGACCGGCCCGCCGTTTCGATGATCCGGCGCGCGGAAGAGCGTGGGGAGATCAAGCCCGGCGACACCCTCATCGAAGCCACGTCGGGGAACACCGGCATCGCACTGGCCATGGCCGCGGCCATCAAGGGCTACCGCATGGTGCTGATCATGCCGGAGGACCTCTCGATTGAACGCGCGCAGACCATGAAGGCGTTTGGTGCCGAGCTCATCCTCACCTCCAAGAGCGGCGGCATGGAGTCGGCCCGCGATCTGGCCGACAAGATGCAGGCCGAAGGCAAGGGCCGCGTGCTCGACCAGTTTGCCAACGCCGACAACCCGCGCGTGCATTACGAGACCACCGGGCCCGAAATCTGGCAGCAGACGGCGGGTCGCATCACGCACTTTGTGAGCGCCATGGGCACCACCGGCACCATCACCGGCGTTTCGCGCTTTCTGAAGGAAAAAGACCCGGCCATCCGCATCATCGGCGCCCAGCCCAGCGAAGGCTCGCGCATTCCCGGCATCCGCAAGTGGCCCACCGAATACCTGCCCAAGATTTACGACCCGAGCACGGTCGACGAACTGGTCTACGTGAGCCAGTCCGATGCCGAGGCCATGTGCCGGCAGTTGGCGCGTGAAGAAGGCATTTTTGCGGGCATCTCGGCGGCCGGCGCCTGCTGGGTGGCGCAGCAGATCGCGGCCCGGGTGGAAAACGCCACCGTCGTGTTCATCGTTTGCGATCGGGGTGACCGTTACCTCTCCACCGGCGTGTTCCCCGCGTGACGCACGCCATGGCCCCCAGCGCGTTCCGCTACTGCCCCCAGTGCGCCACGGCGCTGGCGCTCATCACGCAGGCCGAGGACGGCGGCGACAAACAGCGCCTGCGCTGCGCGGCCTGCGGCTTCACCCACTGGAACAACCCCACGCCGGTGCTGGCCGCCATCGTGGAGGTGGACGGTCGCGTCCTGCTGGCGCGCAACGCGGCCTGGTCGGGCCGCATGTTCGGCCTCATCACCGGCTTCATGGAAGCGGGGGAGTCGCCCGAAGAGGGCATCCGTCGCGAAATAGCCGAAGAAACCTCGCTGGACGTGACGGAACTCACGTTGGTGGGGGTCCATGATTTCCAGCGCATGAATCAGGTGATCGTGACCTACCACGCGGTCGCGCACGGCGAGGTGAAGCTCTCGCCCGAGCTGGTCGAATACAAGCTCATGGATCCTGCCCACATCCGCTGCTGGCGCGCCGGCACTGGCTTTGCGCTGGCCGACTGGTTGCGCAGCCAAGGCTTGGAGCCCGTGTTCATGGAAGACGTTCAGCGGCCTGCAGACCCCGTTTCCTGAAGCAACCGCGCATTGCGTCACGGTACGGGGGCCAGGGTGTGCGGCTTAGAATGCGCTGATTCCAAGGAAAGTCCCATGCACGCCGACAAAGAACTCGATGCCCGCGGTTTGAACTGCCCGCTGCCCATCCTGAAAGCCAAAAAAGCGCTGGCCGACATGCACAGCGGCCAGACCCTCAAAGTGATTTCCACCGACGCGGGTTCGGTGCGCGACTTCCAGGCCTTCGCCAAACAAACCGGGAACCTGCTGGTCGAACAGCAGACGGTGGGCGACGACCACATCACGCTGCTCAAACGCCGCTGAAGCCGGCTCCAGGGCGTTCGATCATGGAAGTCCTTCTCGTTGATCCGCTCGTGCCCGAGGCCCTGTCCTGGTTGCAGGAGCGGCATGAGGTCACCTACCGCCCGGAGCTCGGGGACGACCCGGTCGAGTTGCGCAAGGCCACCTACAAGACACGCGCCATCGTGCTGCCGCCCCACGTGGTGGTCTCGGAGGAGTTTCTCAATTTTTCGCCCAAGCTCGAGATCGTGGCGCGCATGCAGATCTCCAGCGACAACACCGATCTGGACGCCTGCGCCCGGCGCCATGTGCGCGTATTGCAGGCGCGCAGTGCCACGGTGCGCTCGAACGCCGAGTACCTCCTGTACGGCCTGCTGATGCTCTACCGCCGCGGGATGATCAGCGCGCTGCTGGGCCGCAAGATCGCGCAGGTGCGCATGGGCCGTGAGCTCTCGGGCAGCACCGTGGGTCTGCTGGGCCTGGCGCCGGTGGCGCACACGCTTGCGCCCATGCTCAAGAGCCTGGGTGTGCGGCTGCTGGGTTACGACCCGGCGGTGCACCACGCCGCAGCCATCTGGAACAAGCTGGGCGTGGAGCCCGTGACGCTGCAGGACATGCTCTCGCGCTCGGACGCGATCTCGCTGCAAATGGTTTACGCCTCGCGTTTTCGCGGTTGGATCAACGAGCGCCTGCTCAACCACTGCAAACCCGGCCAGTTGTGGGTGGGGGTGAGCCGCAGCACCTTGTTCGATCCCGACGCGCTGGCGTTGGCGCTGTGCGACGGGCGCATCGACGCCTGTTTGATGGACGGTGCCAACCCGCAGTTTGCCGCCGAGGGCACGCCCCTGCACGGCATTCCCAACCTGCACCTCACGCCGCGGCTGGGTTCACACACGCGCGAAGCCAAGCTGCGCGCAAGCTGGTACGTGGCGCACCGAATCCATGAAACCCTGTCGCCCCACGCGGTGGGGCACGATGGCAGCGCGAGCGACTTCACCGTGCTCGACAGCCTCGAATACCACGAGCCCGAAGACCCGCAGGCGGTCACGCCGTCGCAGTGGGGCTCGATCGCTTTGCATCGCGGGTAACCCCCCGCCGCGCAGGACAGGAACACCCCCCCCGCCGCGCTGCGCGCGACCCCCCTTGAAAGGGGGGCAATGCCTGCGGTCTGGCAAAGCCAGTCCCGCGGCATTCTTGGTGAAGGCATCTCTCCCCGGGTAGAGGGTTGGCGGGATTTCTCCCCCCCCTCTTACGTTCTCAGGCGCCGAGGCGCGCCAGCTGCTCGCGCATCTTCTCCAGCGTCGCCGTGAAGTCGGCCACGCGTTTTCTTTCCTGATCGATCACCGCAGGCGGCGCCTTGGCCACGAAGGCTTCGTTGGACAGCTTGGCGGTGGCCTTGGTGATCTCGCCTTCGAGGCGCGTGGCTTCCTTGCCCAGACGCAGCTTCTCGGCGGCCAGGTCGATTTCCATGAACAGGCACAGGCGGGCTTCACCAACCACGGCCACGGGAGCGGCTTGCGCGGCTGCGGCCCACGCGGCTTCGTCGGTGAACACCTTCACTTCGTTCAACTTGGCCAGGCCCTGCAGCACCGGGCCCATGGCCTGCATGTACGCGGTGTCGCCCAGCACATACAGCGGCAGGCGCGTGGCGGGCGACACGTTCATCTCGCCGCGCAGGTTGCGGCAGGCGTCCACCAGCGCCTTGAGCTTGGTGACGTGGGCAATCGACGCTTCGTCGATCTTGTTCAACTGGGCTTGCGGGTAACGCGCGATGCTGACCGACTCACCCGGCAGGCCGGCCACGGGTGCGACCTTCTGCCACAGCTCTTCGGTGATGAAGGGGATCACCGGGTGCGCCAGGCGCAGGATGGCCTCCAGTGTGCGGATCAGCGTGCGGCGCGTGGCGCGCTGCTGTGATGCATCGCCGGTCTGGATCTGCACCTTGGCGATCTCCAGGTACCAGTCGCAGAACTCGTTCCAGACGAAGTCGTAGATGGTGTTCGCCACGTTGTCCAGCCGGTACTCGGCGAAGCCCTTGGCCACCTCGGCCTCGGTCTTCTGCAGCAGCGAGCTGATCCAGCGGTCGGCCTGGCTGAAGCTGAGGTAACCGTGGAAGGGCTGGCCCACCGCGCACTCGGCCTTGGTGTGGTCTTCCAGGCCGCAATCCTGGCCTTCGCAGTTCATGAGCGTGAAGCGCGTGGCGTTCCAGAGTTTGTTGCAGAAGTTGCGGTAGCCCTCGCAGCGTTTGCTGTCGAAGTTGATGCTGCGGCCCAGCGAGGCCAGCGCGGCGAAGGTGAAGCGCAGCGCGTCCGCGCCGTAGGCTGGAATGCCGTCGGGGAATTCCTTTTCGGTCTGCTTGCGCACCTTGGGCGCGGTCTCGGGCTTGCGCAGGCCGGTGGTGCGTTTCTCCAGCAAGGGCGCCAGCGAGATGCCGTCGATCAGGTCCACCGGGTCGAGCACGTTGCCTTCGCTCTTGCTCATCTTGTGGCCCTGGGCGTCGCGCACCAGTCCGTGGATGTAGACGTGTTTGAACGGCACACGGCCGGTGAAGTGCGTCGTCATCATGATCATCCTGGCCACCCAGAAGAAGATGATGTCGTAACCGGTGACAAGCACGGTGCTGGGCAGGTAGAGGTTGTAGTCCTCGGTCGCGCCTTCCTTCTGGTTCGGCCAGCCCATGGTGCTGAACGGCACCAGGGCCGACGAGTACCAGGTGTCGAGCACGTCGGGGTCGCGCACGAGCGTCTGGCCCGGGGCTTTCGCCTGTGCTTCGGCTTCGTTGCGCGCCACGATCACGTTGCCCGCTTCGTCGTACCAGGCGGGGATCTGGTGGCCCCACCAGAGCTGGCGGCTGATGCACCAGTCCTGGATGTTGTTCATCCACTGGTTGTAGGTGTTGACCCAGTTCTCGGGCACGAACTTCACTTCGCCCGACTGCACCGCCCCAATGGCCTTGTCGGCGATCGACGTGCCGCTGGTGTTCTTCTCGTTGCCTTTGGACTGCATGGCCACGAACCACTGGTCGGTGAGCATGGGTTCGATCACCTGGCCGGTGCGCGCGCAGCGCGGCACCATGAGCTTGTGCTTCTTGGTCTCCACCAGCAGGCCGGCGGCTTCCAGATCGGCCACCACGGCCTTGCGCGCCACGAAGCGGTCCAGGCCCTGGTACCTGGCAGGCGCGTTCTCGTTGATGGTGGCTTGCAGTGTGAGCACGCCGATGATGGGCAGGCTGTGGCGCTGGCCCACGGCGTAGTCGTTGGTGTCGTGCGCGGGCGTGACCTTGACCACGCCGGTACCGAACGCGCGGTCCACGTAGTCGTCGGCGATCACCGGGATGTCGCGGTCGCACAGCGGCAGCTTCACGGTCTTGCCGATCAGGTGCGTGTAGCGCTCGTCTTCGGGGTGCACCATCACCGCCACGTCGCCCAGCAGGGTCTCGGGCCGGGTGGTGGCCACGGTGAGCGAGCCCGAGCCGTCGCTCAGCGGGTAGGCGATGTGCCAGAGGAAGCCGTCTTCCTCTTCGCTCTCCACCTCCAGGTCGGACACGGCCGACATCAGCACCGGGTCCCAGTTCACCAGGCGCTTGCCACGGTAGATCAGACCCTGTTCGTAGAGCTGTACAAAGGTTTCGGTGACCACGGTCGAGAGCTTCGGGTCCATGGTGAAGTACTCGCGGCTCCAGTCCACGCTGTCGCCCATGCGGCGCATCTGCGTGGTGATGGTGTTGCCGCTTTCTTCCTTCCACTCCCAGACCTTGGCCACGAAGTTCTTGCGCGCTTCGGCGGGCGTGGGGCCCATGTCGTGGCGGCTGATGCCCTGGGCTTGCAGTTGGCGCTCCACCACGATCTGCGTGGCGATACCGGCGTGGTCGGTGCCCGGCACCCAGACCGTGTTGGAGCCGGACATGCGGTGGTAGCGCGTGAGCGAGTCCATGATGGTCTGGTTGAACGCGTGGCCCATGTGCAGGGTGCCGGTCACGTTGGGCGGTGGCAGCTGGATCGCGAACGACGGCGCATCCGCCTGGGGCTCGCCCGTGCCGCGAAAGCCCGCCACGCCGTAGCCGCGCTGTTCCCATTCGGGGCCCCAGCGGGCTTCGAGGGGAGCGGGTTCGAACGATTTGGCCAGGGATTGCAGGCCGGGTTGGTTCAGGGTATCGGTCATGGGGCGAGCCAAAAATGGAAACGGCATCCCGCAGGATGCCGTCAGGGGAAATGGGATTGCCCGCCGATTTTATTCGACAGCTCCCTCAGACCGGGGTGGTCGGTAGTTCCCGTGCGGCGGCCACGCACGCCTGGAGCACGGCGCTGTCCCCGATCTGGTTGGCCAGCAGCAGGATCAGGCGCGCGTTGAGCAGTTCCGATTCATCGCGGCTGAGGTCCGCGTGGGCGTCGAGCAGTTGTTCGTAGAACGCATCTGCGTCCTGCAAGTGGGGGTTGGTGTTCATGCTGGTTCTCCGCGCAGGCCCAGCGAGCGCTCGATGGCGCGCACCAGCTGGGTGTTGATGGTCTCTCCGGTGGCGGCCAGGTAGCCGTCGGGGCGCACCAGGGCCCAGGCGTGGCCAAACACATGGCAAGCGCCCTTCAAATGGCCCTGGGGGTCGCGCACATGTTCCAACGCCTGCGCAGCGCCGCTCGCGCCGAGCACCTGCACGCTGCGCACTGGCGAGTCCAGGCACAGGCGACGCAGCCGTTGCAGGGCTGCGGCAGGCAGGTCGCCGAACACCAGCACCAGCAGGTCGCCATGAGCCCAGTTGAGCAGGTCGTTCACGTCCCCTCGGGTCCCGTCGGCCCATTCAAATCCGACGTTCTGCACCGACTGGCCCGCAGCGCTGGCGGGCGCGTAGGTGCAGGCGCGCGAGCGGGCGTAGGGGTTGGCCACGGCCATGCGGCCGGTGTTGATGAGGGCCCGCGCGAACGGGTGTTGTTTGGCCAAGCCGATGGCGGCCTGGCGGAACAGGCGTTCGGTGCCGTCGGTCGGGCGCAGGAAACGCGCGGTGCGGTTGGTCACGCAGACGTTTTGCTGTGCGGCGTCGAGGCGTTCGTCGTTGTAGCTGTCCAGCAGCGCGCTGTCGGCTTTGCCGCTGAGCACGGCGGCCAACTTCCAGGCCAGGTTGTCGGCATCGGCCACGCCGGTGTTGCCACCGCGCGCGCCAAACGGGCTGACCACCTTGGCCGAGTCACCCATGAGGTACACCCGGCCGTGGCGCATGGCATGCACACACTCGCTGCGGTACGCGTACGGTCCGACCCAGACGATCTCCACTTCAACGTCGGGCCCGAACTGACGCGCCAGGCGTTCGCGCACCACGTCTTCGCGGCTCACGTATTCGGGGTCGGCGTTGGGCGCCATCTGGTAGTCGATGCGCCAGACGTCGTCGGCCATGAGGTGCTGCCAGACCGCGCGGTTTTCGTTGAAGGGCGCTTCGATCCAGGTGTGGCGCTCTTGTGGCGGGTGGGTGGTGAAGCGCACGTCGGCGATGCACCAGCGGTCGTCGCCGCGTTTGCTGTCGAACGGCACGTTGAGCCATTTGCGCAGCGGGCTGTGTGAGCCGGTGGCGTCGATCACGTGCTCGGCTTCCAGCCGGTAGGTGCCCGCGGGCGTTTCGACGGTGAGGGTGGCGAAGTCGGCGTTTTGCTCGAACCCGGTCAGGCGGTTCTGCCAGCGCAGTTCGACCACGCCGAGTTCCTGCGTGCGCTCGACCAGGAAACCTTCAATGTAGAACTGCTGGATGTTGATGAAAGGTGGCTGGCTGGAGAGATGGAAGTTGCCCTGCTGGCGCAAATCAAAGCTGTACACCTCGTCGTCGCCCGCGAAGGTGCGGCCCACGCTCCACTGCACGCCCTTGGCCGCGATGCGTTCAAAAATGCCCAACCGCTCGAAGATCTCCAGCGATTTCTGCGTGTAGCAGATGCCGCGCGATGAGGCACCCTTCACGCCGACGGTGTTGTCCTCGTCGATCAACACCGCCCGCACGCCCAGGCGGGCCAGCGAGCAGGCCAGGGTGAGACCGGTGATGCCACCTCCCACGATGACCACGGAGTGGCGCACCGGGGTGGTGGCGTGCAGTTCGGGCGGTTCGACAAACGGGTACTCGGGCAGTTCGTAGCCCCCGCCGCCGGTGAACTCATAGTTGTTGGTGAGTGCCGCTTCGCGGTACGTGGTGATCGACATGCATCGCTCCTATGGTTTGTCTTCGTCGTGTTGTGTGCGCAGACCTCGCGGGGCGCATGGGTGCGCGGCGCTCAGCTCCGCGAATGTCCCCGGCGGCTGGTGCCGCCGCCTCCTGCAGTTCGCTGCGCAGAACGCCATGCACCCTTGCGCCAGTGGCGCCACGCCAGTGCCAAGGACCTCAGGCCTGAGCCTTCCCCACCACCTCAGGCCGATCGTTCTGCTGCGGCTTCAGCGGCGCCGCCGATTTGCCCTCGGCGCGTTCACGGCGCCACTGTTCCTTGCGTGCGTTCCACTCGGCCAGACGCGCGTGAGCCGTCTTGCTTTCTTCCAGCATTTCGAACTCGTCGGCCAACTGCGCCGTGAGCTCCAGGCGAATGCCGTTGGGATCGAAAAAGTAGATGCTCTTGAAGATGTGGTGGTCCGTCACGCCCAGCACCTCGATGCCGCTGGCCTCCAGCCGCGCCTTGGTGTTCTCAAGCTCCTGCTCGGTGTTCACACGAAAGCTGATGTGGTTCACCCACTTCGGCGTGTTCGGGCTCGGCAACGCCGCCTCGTCGTCGCCAAGATCAAAGAATGCAATGAACGAGCCGTCTTGCAGGCGGAAGAAGAAATGGGTGTACGGGCAGTATTCGCCCGTGCTGGGCACATGGTCGCTCTGGATGATGTGGTAGAGCGGCAGGCCCAGGATGTCCTCGTAGAAACGGCGTGTTTCTTCGGCATCTTTCGCGCGGTAGGCGTAGTGGTGCAACTGCTGGATGGGTGCCGGGGCGGGCAACTTCGATGGGTTCATGGATGTCTCCTCTGAGTCGGCTAAGATTCAACATTATGCAACGCATTTCCCTTATCGTAATGAAATGCCCTGCAAATGAGTTCAGTTTGTGGCTTTCCCCGTGGCTTGTCACCGGGTCTGGGCCGATAGTCCGGATCGATTCGACACATAGGCCGGAACTATTAGACCGAGTGTTGCTGCCGGGGGTATGGTTTGGCGGTCTCTGCGGTTGCAGGCCACTTTCTGCGACGGCTGAGCGCTTCTTCAACCCACGCAAGGAGATGAACATGCCCGCATTGAAAGGCTCGAAGACCGAGCAATGCCTCAAGGACGCCTTCGCCGGCGAATCCCAGGCCAACCGCCGCTACCTGTACTTCGCGAACAAGGCCGATGTGGAAGGCCAGAACGACGTGGCGGCGCTGTTCCGCTCCACCGCCGAAGGCGAGACCGGCCATGCGCACGGCCACCTCGAATTCCTGGAGCAGTCCGGTGACCCCGCCACCGGCATGCCCATCGGCTCCACCCGCGACAACCTCGCTTCCGCCGTGGCCGGTGAAACCCACGAGTACACCGACATGTACCCCGGCATGGCCAAGACCGCGCGCGAAGAAGGCTTTGACGAAGTGGCCGACTGGTTCGAGACCCTGGCCAAGGCCGAGCGTTCGCACGCCAACCGCTACCAGAAGGCCCTGAACGAACTGGTGGACTGAACTGACCCACCCCCGCCGCGCTTCGCGCGACCCCCTCAAGGGGGCGACACCTGCGGCCTGGCGGAGCCAGTTCCGCGTGTCCTGGAAGCTGCGCTCACTTGAGCGCAGCGTTTCCGTCAGGGCTCAACGAGCCCTGACGGAAACCTTGTGAAGTCATTTCTTTCGACGAGGATCCCATGGCCACCGAAGGCAATTTGCAGGCGCCCACGCGGCACCCGCTGGACTGGAAGAACCCCGACTTTTACGACGAAGAGAAGTGCTTCCACGAGCTGGAGCGCATCTTCGACATCTGCCACGGTTGCCGCCGCTGCGTGAGCCTGTGCGGCTCGTTTCCCACGCTGTTCGATCTGGTCGACGAGAGCAAGACGATGGAGGTGGATGGGGTTGCGAAGCAGGACTACTGGAAGGTGGTCGACCAGTGCTACATGTGCGACCTCTGCTACATGACCAAGTGTCCGTACACGCCGCCGCACGAATGGAACCTGGATTTCCCGCACACCATGCTGCGCGCCAAGGCCATCAAGTTCAAGCAGGGCCAAGTGGGCCTGGCCGAAAGATTCCTCGCCTCGACCGACGTGCACGGCCAGTTCGCCGGCATTCCGATCGTGGTGCAGGCGGTCAACGCGATCAACAAGACGAAGGCGGCGCGCAGCGTGATGGAAAGCGTGGCCGGTGTCGACAAGGACGCGTGGCTGCCCGAGCTCGCAACGAAGCGATTTCGCTCCGCCGCGCCCGAAGCGACAAACACGGCCGTGAAAGATGGCGAGAAGACGCCGGGCAAGGTGGCCATCTTCTCCACCTGCTACATCAACTACAACGAGCCCGGCATCGGCCTGGACCTGCTCAGGATCCTGGACCACAACGAGATTCCCTATGTGATCGTGGAGAAGGAGCAATGCTGCGGCATGCCCAAGCTGGAACTGGGTGACCTCGATTCGGTGCAAGCCAGCAAGGAGGCCAACATCCCGGTGCTGGCGAAGTACGCGAAAGACGGTTTCGCCATCCTCTCGGCGGTGCCCAGCTGCTCGTTGATGTTCAAGCAGGAGATCCCGCTGATGTTCCCCGGCGACGCCGACACGCAGCTGGTGAAGGAACACCTGTGGGACCCGTTTGAATACTTCATGGCGCGCAAGCGAGACGGCCTGCTCAAGACCGAATTCCCGCAGGCGCTGGGCAAGGTGAGCTACCAGATCCCCTGCCATGGTCGGGTGCAGAACATCGGGCGCAAGACCGAAGAGATGCTCAAGATGGTTCCAGGCACCACGCTCAACACCATCGAACGCTGCTCCGGCCACGCCGGCACCTTCGGCGTGAAGAAGGCCACCCACCAGACCGCCATGAAGATCGGCAAGCCGGTGTTCAAGGCCATGGCCACCATGAAGGACGGCAGCCCACCCGACGTCATCAGCTCGGACTGCCCGCTGGGCGGTCACCACATCGCGCAGGGGTTTGAAGTGAATGGCCTCGGCGCACCCGAACTCCAGCACCCGCTGAGCCTGGTGGCTCGCGCGTACGGATTGAAATGAAGAGGCAACATGCAACTCACCGGACACATCACCGCCGATTCGCTCATGAGCCTTGAGGCCTACACCAAGTGGCGCAAGCTGCACAAGCCCGAGATCATTGCGCACCGCAAGTTGCGCAGCGTGCGACTGGGGGAGCACATCAACCTGCAGTTCGAGAGCGAGACCACCATCCGTTACCAGATCCAGGAAATGCTGCGCATCGAGAAGGTGTTCGAGGAAGAGGGCATCCAGCAGGAGATCGAGGCCTATGCGCCGCTGGTGCCCGACGGCCACAACTGGAAGGCCACGATGATGATCGAGTACCCCGACGTCAACGAGCGCAAGCGTGAACTGGCGCGCCTGATCGGCGTGGAGGACCGCCTCTTCGTCGAGGTTGAAGGTCATGCCCGCGTGTACTCCATCGCCGATGAGGACCTGGACCGCGAGAACGAGGTCAAGACCTCGGCCGTGCACTTCGTGCGTTTCGAATTCACGCCGCCGATGCGCGCGGCGATCCAGGCGGGAGCTGCTGTCAAGATCGGCTGCGACCACACCCACTACCCCTCGCATGTGCAGGTGTCCCCGGAAGCACTGGCGTCTCTCGCGGGCGACCTGAAGTAACCCGGTGCGGTGGCGATAATCAAGGCTTCCCTCGGGAAGCCTTTTTCTTGCCCAGCCCGCCCACCCGCGACGCCGCCTCGCACCGCTTGCCACATGCTGTTCCTCATCTCCCCCGCCAAGGCGCTCGACTACGAGACCCCACCCCATGTGGCCACCCACACCCAGCCGCTTTTTGTGAAGCAGGCCGCCGAGCTCATTGGTGTGCTGCGCGACCAGTCGCCGCAGCAGATTGCAGAGCTCATGAAGCTGTCGGACACGCTCTCGGGTTTGAACGTGGCGCGTTACCAGGCCTGGGCACCCCGCTTCACCGCGAAAAACTCCAAGCAGGCCGTGCTGGCCTTTGACGGCGACGTGTACGGCGGGCTGGACGCGAAAACGCTTGCCGAGCCCGATCTGGACTGGCTGCAGCAGCACCTGTGCATCCTGAGCGGCCTCTACGGCGTGCTGCGCCCGCTCGACCGGATGCAGCCTTACCGGCTGGAGATGGGCACGCGCCTGGCGACCGGCCGGGGCAAGAACCTCTACGCGTTCTGGGGCCGCCAGATCGCAGACCACCTGAACGAACGCGCCCAGGCCGACGTGAGCCCGGTGGTGATCAACCTCGCCAGCGAAGAGTATTTCAAGGTGGTCGACCGCAAGGTGTTGCTGCCGCGCGTGGTCACCTGCGTGTTTGAGGAGCGCAAGGCCGATGGCTACAAGGTGATCAGTTTCATGGCCAAGCGCGCGCGCGGGCTCATGGTGCGCTACGCTGTGCAGCACCGTGCCAGCACGCCCGAGCAGCTCAAACACTTTGACCTGGAGGGCTACCGCTTCAACAGCGCCGCCTCCGGACCCGACCGACTCGTGTTCCGCCGCGAGGCCAAGTTCTGAGGACACTGCCATGAACCAGTCCGTCACCATCGAGTTGCGCCAGTGGATCGTGGAGCAGGCCGCGGCCGGGTTTTCGCGCGAGGCGGTGATGGCGTCCATGGTGGCCTCGGGATGGCAGGAAGCGGTGGCGCTCAAGGCGCTGAAGGCCACCTGGAAAGAGCCCGCGGCGGTGGCGCCGCAGCCCACACCGGTGGTGCGCCGCGAAGGCGCGAAGCACCTGCCCGACCTGGACCTGAGCCAGTCACCGCGCCAGATCGACGTGGGCGATCGCATGGTCGACGTGATCGCCTCGCTCAACCAGCCGCGCGTGGTGGTGCTTGGCAACCTGCTGAGTGCCGAAGAGTGCGACGCACTGATCGAATCGGCCCGCCCGCAACTCGCGCGTTCGCTCACCGTGGCCACCAAAACCGGTGGTGAGGAACTCAACCCCGACCGCACCAGCAGTGGCACCTTCTTCGCGCGCGGGCAGACGCCCGAGGTCACGCGCATCGAGGCGCGCATTGCCCGCCTGCTGAACTGGCCCATTGAAAACGGCGAAGGCCTGCAGGTGCTGCACTACCGCCCGGGCGCCGAGTACAAGCCGCACTACGACTACTTCGACCCCGACGAGCCCGGCACGCCCAACATCCTCAAGCGCGGCGGGCAACGGCTGGCCACGCTGGTCATGTACCTGAGCGAGCCCGCGCGCGGCGGCGGCACCACCTTCCCCGACGCGGGGCTGGAGGTGGCGCCCGTGCGCGGCAACGCGGTGTTCTTCAACTACGACCGTCCCCACCCGTCCACCCGCACGCTGCACGGCGGTGCACCGGTGATCGAGGGCGAGAAATGGGTTGCCACCAAGTGGCTGCGCGAACGCGAGTTCGTCTGACGTACCCGGCATGAACATCACCCACAACGGCCTGCGCATCGAGTTCGAGAGCGACGGCGACGAACATGCTCCCGCCGTGGTGCTCACCATGGGCCTGGGCATGCAGCTCACCGCCTGGCCCACATCGCTGGTGCAGGCCCTCGTGCAGGCCGGCCACCGCGTGATCCGCTTCGACAACCGCGACGTCGGCCTCTCCAGCCAGCTGGACCACCTCGGCGTGCCCAACGTCGGCTGGCAGCTCGTGCGATCCCGCCTGGGCTTGGCCGTCCGCTCGCCCTACAGCCTGCAAGACATGGCCCAGGACACCATCGGCCTGCTCGACGCGCTGGGCGTGCAGCGGGCCCATCTGGTGGGTGTGTCCATGGGCGGCATGATCTCGCAGCGCGTGGCCGCCACCGTGCCGCAGCGCGTGCTCAGCCTGACCAGCGTCATGAGTTCCAGCGGTGCGCCCGGCCTGCCCGGCCCACGTCCGCAGGTGAGCCGCGCCCTGCTCAAGCGCCCGCGCACCCAGCGCCCCGAACACGTGGCCGCCCACGCCCTCCACATGTTCCGCCTCATCGGCAGCCCCGCCTTCCCGCAAGACATGCCTGCCTTCGAGCAGCGCGTGCTGGCCGACGCGGTGCGCAGCCGCAACCCCGATGGCGTGGCGCGCCAGTTGCTCGCTGTGGCGTCCGACACAGGACGCCATGCCGTGCTGAAAGGCATCGCCTGCCCCACGCTCGTGGTGCACGGCACCGCCGACCCGCTGGTGCCGCTGGCCTGTGGGCAGGACACCGCCGCGCGCATCGCCGGCTCGCGGTTCGAAGCCATCGAGGGCATGGGCCACGACTGGCCACCCGGCGTGGCCGCGCTTCTGGCCAGCCACATCGTTCCCCACATTCAGGCCGCACAGAGTTTCGCCAACAGCGCCTCAAACACCGCCCCGACATGACCCAGAACACCCCCGAACAATCGCAACTCGGCCAGGCCTCGGCCTACGTGGACCAGTACGATGCCGGCCTGCTGTTTCCCCTGCCGCGCGAGACCAAACGGCGCGAGATCGGCATCACCGGCAGCGTGCCGTTTCTGGGTGCCGACCTGTGGACCGCGTTCGAGCTCAGCTGGCTCAACCCGCGCGGCAAACCGCAGGTGGCCCTGGCCCACATCACCGTGCCTTGCGAGAGCACGCACATCGTCGAGAGCAAGTCGTTCAAGCTCTACCTCAACAGCTTCAACAACACGGCGTTTGCCAGCGCGGACGCGGTGCGCGACCGCATCCGCGCCGATGTGAGCACCGCCATCTGGCACGGCGGCCCGATGCAGTCCAGCGCCGGCGTGAAGCTCTTGCTGCCCGAGCAGCTGGAGCGCGAGAAGGTGCAGGAGCTCGCCGGCCTGTCGATCGACCGGCTCGACGTGGAATGCACGCGCTACCAGCCCGCGCCGGAGCTGCTCACCGCCGCGTTCGATGAAAAGCCGGTGGACGAAATCCTGGTGAGCCATCTTCTCAAGAGCAACTGCCTGGTGACCGGCCAGCCCGACTGGGGCAGCGTGCAGATCAGCTACAGCGGCCCGCAGATCGACCAGGCGGGGCTGTTGCAGTACATCGTGAGTTTTCGCAACCACAACGAATTCCACGAGCAGTGCGTGGAGCGCATCTACATGGACGTGCTGGCGCGCTGCAAGCCCACCAAGCTGGCGGTGTACGCGCGCTACACGCGCCGCGGCGGTCTGGACATCAACCCCTGGCGCACCAGCCATCCGCAGTCGCCACCGGCGAACGTGCGCACGGCGCGGCAGTAGAGCCTGCCGGCGCCGTTCAGATCATCTTCTGGATCAGCGCACCCTTGAACAGCACCGGTCCGGTCGGGCCGCGTTCGCTCGGCACACCGCCTTTGGGCTCCAGGCTGACGGCCAGGGCGGGCACTTCGCGCACATCGGCTTCGCCCGCGGCGAGTTGGAGCAGCCGCTCCTGCGTCAAGACACCCAGGGAGCGCGGACCGCCTGAAGGCGGCAGGGCCCAGAGCTGCAGCGACTTGTCGCTGGCTTCCTGAAAGCCGCCCACGCGTTGCAGCGTGAGCTTGCCGTTTTTCGGATCGAAGGTCACCAGCATGGAGGCGCTGGCCTGGTCGTCGTTGAGCACGGCCACGTATTCGATCTGCGGTGTGGCCGAGAGCTTGGCCTGCAGTTCGTTGATCTGCGCGCCCAGGTTGTCGCGCAAGCCCACGGCGGTGACGAGCGCGAACACGGTGGCGAGTGCACCGGCGGCGGTGGCGCCGCGCCACAGCGCCAGGCTGCGCAGCCAGCCGCTGGCTTGTGGCTTCGTGGCCTGTGCGCGCGCTGCGGCCATGGCCTGCTGCTGGCTCTCGCCCTGCACCAGGTTTTCAATGCGGGTCCACACGGCGGGTGCGGGTTGTTGTGCGGTCTGCAGTTCGTTCATGCTGGCCACGCGGCTTTGCCACACCAGGGCGGCGGCGCGCACCGGCGCTTGTTCGCGCGCCATGGCTTCAAAGCGGCGACGGGCGCCACCACGCAGGGTGCCCAGCGCGTGGGCGGCGGCCAGTCTGTCGAGCAGTTCGGGGTGTTGGATCAGGTTCATGACAGTCTCTTCACGCAAAGCGCGCCATGCAGGTACGCAACTGGTCCAGCCCGCGCCGGATCCAGGTCTTGACGGTGCCCAGGGGGAGGCTGAGCTGCTCGGCCAGTTCGCTGTGGCTGAGGTCGCGCAGGTACGCCAGGCTCACCACCTCGCGTTGGCGGTTCTCCAGCTTGGCCAGGCACTGGTGCAGCGCCCAGGCCTGCTGGCTGGCCAGGGTGGTGTCCATCGGGTTGGGCGAATCGCCTTCCAGGGTGTCGGACATCGCGTCGTCGATCTCGTCGGTGAGGTGGGTGCGCTCGGCACTGCGCCGGCGCAGGTAGTCGAGCGAGCGGCTGCGCACGATCAAACCCAGCCAGGCCATGGGCGGGCTGAGCGAGGCGCGGTAGTCGCCCGCGCTGCGCCAGATCTGCAAAAAGGTTTCCTGCAAGACGTCTTCGGCCCATTCGGCCTTGCCCACCACACGCATGGACAGGCCATACAGCTTGGACGAGGTCAGGTCGTACAGGGCTTTGAGGGCGACCTCGTCGCGCCGGGCGACGCGGTCGATCAGGTCCATCAGCAGGTCATCGGGTTGTGCGCTCATGCATTCATTGTGCGGTACCGGCTGGCCCCATGCCCGTGGCGGGACTTGGAAGTAGGCGGGCAAGGTGCTCACGGCCGGCGCCGACGGGGTTGGACCTGCGTGGGCAGGCTCAGCGCCGTCACCGGCGTGATGTTGGCCGCCACGGGCGGCGCCTCGAGAATCTGGTCGGCGTGCACCACACGCACCTGGGCCGCACCTTCGGGAACACCTTGCAGGGTGGCCACGCCGTTGGCGTCGGTCTGCACCGTCCAGGGGGAGTCCGCCACAAAGATGAAGCCCCGCATGGAGCCGTGCAGGTGGCAGCCGAGCTGCATGGCGCCCGCTTTGGTCAAGGTCACTTCCGAACGGGACGGCTCCCTGCCTTCGCCCTTGCCGTCGAGCCGCAGTTCAAAGCCCGACGCCGGTCCGGCATTCAACGACGCCAGCCCGGCGGGGGTGGCGCGCACGTGGTGCTCCCAGCTGTCGAGGTTGGTGAACGTGACTTTGGAGCCCACGGGCAACACGCTCGTGCCGGGCACGAACTGCATCTTCTGCTGGTGGATGGTGGCAGAGACCGGGGTGGGCGCGGCAGGCTTGGGACCCGTGGTGGGTTCGATCACCACCACCGCGTCGGCCAGGGGCTTGCCGTCGCGACCGAGCACGGTCACCTGCACCGTGGCGGCCTGTGCGGCGAGCGGAAACAGCGTGGCGGCGGCGATCAGCCAGGCGGTGGTGTTCGGGTGTTTCATGGTCGGGACCGGTCGGTGGTTCAGCGAACGGTGATCACGTCGCGGTGCATCGGGGCCAGCAGGGCCAGCATCTGGTTCTGGCGGGTGAACGGAA